>Ga0209937_1000656_pt1 | contig 10688 bp, 15 predicted proteins | sample SalPon1_B_H2O_MG_FD_185699 | JGI IMG/M metagenome (GOLD analysis project Ga0209937, IMG submission 185699) | Salt pond water microbial communities from South San Francisco under conditions of wetland restoration - Salt Pond MetaG R1_B_H2O_MG... | ecosystem: Environmental > Aquatic > Non-marine... | reverse complement strand
TTGCGTGCTTTTCGTCTTCACAAAATGCCCCGTTAGAGCTATCGGATTTCACAACCCACCACTCACGCGGCTCCCTCGGTCCATTCGATAAGTGTGTTGAGCTTGTAGTCGATCATTAGTTCTCTCCTTCTGTGTTCTCAGCGGGGCCTGTGATGTTACTGCTAAGGTGTTTTGCCTCTCCCGTGTTTGCATTCCAGACGTAAGCCGCAGTGTCGTTGATTTCTTTTCTGACAAGCCACGCCACACCACCCTCTACGGAAACACACCGCCGCTCGATGCCATTCTCATCCACATACACCTTGCCGACCTCAAGGGGGAGCCATGAGGGGGATGCGGATTTAAGGCGGTAGGCCGCCCCGTCGATAAACGACGGATTTTTACAGTCGATCCATTCATCGTTAAACAGCAATTTAACACCATCCCCCCGATGATCTGCCAGAAGCAAAAACGCCTGCTGCTCGTCCGTCATATCCTCAAACGGCACTTTGTCAGGGTTGCTCAGATCGGGCCGCTCGGACTTGCTGTCAGGTTCCTCGATGATGCGCTTGACTGAAAGGCGGTAGAACTTACCCTCTCCCAAAAAGATACCTTCACTTGTGTACCACCACCCGTCAATATCAAAATGTCCATTTATATTCTCTCTTCTAACCTCGTGAACCTCACCGTTGTTCAGCTTTACTTCTTGTCCAATCTTAAGTTCCATGTTGTGTCTCCTTCTGTGTTCTCTGTTAGATCGTATCAGGGTTGTGTCTCAGGTAGTCCATGACAGACTCTTCAGAACCTTCTACTGACCCTCTACCAGCGGCGTCAATGACTTGCTCGCGGCTCAGCTTCAGGCCATCCAAGCGTAGCTCAAAAAGCTCTACACTGTCAACCTCAATTCCGTCAGTCCCTCCAATATCAGCGTCGTATGCCTTGGAAAGAGTCACATCGTAGGTAGCAACACCTGCAAGACTACAGTTGTCACCCTCAAAAAATGCCTCGTTGTCTTCATACCAGATAGTGCTACTCACTTTCTTAACTCCTTCTGTAAATGTGTCTGTTGTGCCTTACTGTAAGCGATTCTTGAGTGAGAGTCAAGAGACCTACTTAAGAAAGTTAGCAATAACGTAGTGACTTAACAGTAACCCCTACAAGTATAAAAAACATGGTCTCCAAAAACACCATCAACTACAAAAACATCTGCCCAAAAAGGGGACACAAAAGTGGCATGATAGTGTGTAGAGGTAGCTCCAAGCCTATTGTTTCTCTCAAGATAGTCACTGGCAAGTTTCAATGCAAGCTCCCTAGCGAGAGTGTCCTGATAGCCTTGGTAAGCACTCATATCGTCTGACAGCCCGTCATGTGTGAAACTGAAGGCCCTCTCTTGGTAGACTACATCACACACTGTATCAGGGAACCTAGAGTGTTCCACTCTGTTCAGGATCACTTCAGCTACCATCTCTTGTCCTGTAATTGGTTGGTCCCTGGCCTCGAAGAAGATAGCTGTAGCTAGGCACATAAGTTCAGTCATCATTTTAGTTTCTCCTTTTCTACTAGTGGGTTAATAGTGATTCTGTAGTGAGTTGTCAATAGTGCGAAGGTGTACGTCCTAACGGACTAAACGAACAATTCCCTTGGTAGGGGGTGCTCATTTCCCTCGGTGGGGGTCCGTGAAGCGAACAATTCCCTTGGTAGGGGTCTGGCGAACAATTCCCTTGGTGGGGGTTCTACCAGCCCAGTTGCGAGTCATTCTCACCGATCACGGAATGTTTCAGTATTGTAACAAACATCACGATTTGCCCTATTGAGTTGACTCAACAAGTTGATTCTGCCTTATAGAAGTGTGACATTTTAGCAACTGATTCGCATGTGCCGTCCTCCTTAAAGCTGGCTTGCCAGCGTCCGTTGGCCTTTGGCCACGCGGGGTGTTTTTTGCGATCCGATCAGACTAGCCGACCGAACCCGAGCAGGTTCAAATTTGATTCGTTTATAGCGTGATTCGTCAGTGAATGTCTATTGCAAAGATTGCATAGCGGGTATGATTAAATTGCATGGCTAAAGTGTTTGCCAGTGAATCCGAATCGTGGCATAAAGATTGCAACGAAACAGAGACGAAAGAGGATTCCAATGTTTTACATTCATCACGAGCGGCAAGGCGTTATTGCTACGTTTAGGTTCCGAGATCATGCCGAGCTTTTCGTTGCTGCCGAGTCTTGCGTTACGAACGACAGGCTTATTATTAAGGAAGGAAAATCACAATGACTCTCACCGGGTTTATCGACTTTCTCCAGACTCATAGCCTTATCGCCATTGGAGCCGCCCTTGTGGCCGTTGCCGTGGCATGGGCTTATGCTGACTGGCTCGAATGAAACCAACTGACCAGGAGACTTTCCAAATGCAAACAACGCTTGTTTCAATCCTCGACAATGGCGGAAAGACTGTTGACCGCTACACGCTTTCATTCATCACCGAAGACGGCGAGTCTTTTATGTATGCCGCCAGTGAAAACCCGTTTCACCCACAAGGATTCGGGCAATTTGCAGGCGATGGGGGCTTCCCTGATAGTGATGAATTTCCTGAAATTGGCTGGCCTATCGAGTTGCACGAATTGCCTGAGCAGGTCCAGAAACTAATCAAACAAATCGAAGAGGAGTAAGCACAATGGGGTATCAATTCACAATTTATATCAATGGGGTAAGGTTTACTGCCGATTTCGAGTCGATTAACGATGTGGAGTCCGCCCTTAAGGAATGGGGTTTCCTTTTTGACGATTATCTAGGGGGTTGGTTTTCACCGGGTTTTTACCACGGGGAAGAGGAGTGAACACAATGGAACCTAATAGAACATTTATCAGGCTTTATGCCCTGCAATCGAAAGACACTGGCAAGTCTTCAAGCCCGAAGGGCGGCGCAACGAAGTTGCTATGGGGCCACGCAATGCCCATGCAGGCGGCAGTAAAGGCTCAACAGAACGCTAAGCGGCTCGGATATGATTGCGGAATCGTCCGAGTCCAGTGACTCACGAAAGTAACTAAACGAAAGGAAAGACAATGACTAAGGACTCAACAGATACAACAATCACGCACAAGGCAATTTTGGATCGTGCCAAACAGGACGCTCTAGATGCAATGCCAGCTATGCCCATGCGTGACTCTGGAATGGATTGGGAATCCTACATCCAACGTCTCGAAGATTTAGACGCTTTCGAGATTGCCCACGAGTCGGCAGAGTGGGATTGGGTGATTTATTACCACAGGGCGATGCAAGTTTGCCAAGCGGTAGATAGCGCAACCCTGCACGATGCGGAATCCCAATGGCTGGACACTGGCGGTCTGGAGGCCCAGATCGACTCGTTTGGCCTGTATGAATTCGCTGGCCAGCTTGCCTATTGGATTGTTAGCCAAGCTATTGCCGAGGCCGTAGAGGAATGCCGCGAGGAACTCTTGGAAATGGCAAATGATAAGTTGGAACAGATGGAGTCGGAATGATGACTGAATATGAAAAGGCAATTTTGAATCTTAAACTTGCCGCATCCGATACAATGGAAAGGGCAACTGTCGCTTACTATACAGAGTCAAGCTATCACAAGGAATCTTTAAGTGACAGCGTGAAACGCTTGGAGAGAGCTATAGCAGAATACAAGGAGTCCTAATCATGGATTATGAGAGCGAGCAATTCGAAGCGGACTACTGGCAAGGCGTCCTGGTGATAACTGACAAGGCAACGGGGCAATGTGGCAACGTGATGCTGCACGATAGCAAGGGGCATAACATAACGCTCCGGCAACTACGCTCAGGGATCAAGACTCATGGCGTAGAACGTGCCCTTGCTACCTTTGCCAAGCTTGTCACCAACTGGCATTAGTGCTTTGTTATATATGCCGACCGCGTAGCGCCCTTGTGAGCTAGAGTCTAGCGACCTAGTGTCAGCTCATGAGGGCGCTTTCGTATGTCTTAGTCATAACCCTAGTGATCTGCGCTACTGGCCGCCAGTGAACGCCTCTGGGCTTCTCTGAGTGTTTGTAGGTTTGTTAGTTGGTTCAACATGTTAGGGGACTGTCGGTTGACCTAGTGTTGGGCTATTGTATTGACGTTATGTTATATTATTACATTAGAGTGTGCTGCGAATCCCTTCGCCTCTGTCAAGTTTTTTCTTCACTTCCCCGCAGATTTAACCTCAAGTGTGATCTTTAAGTCACTAATCCTATTGGTTTCTGTTCACCTTTTGTTCTTACTGGCGGGTTTGCTGATGGTCGATCACATTTTGTTACAATCTGTAAGAATCATTCACAAGTGAGTGTCAAGGGGTTGACACAAGGATGGGACCCTTCAGATTATACTGTTGCAGATTCGCCGGGGTGGGTAGCACCGTTAGAATCCAAAACAAAGGTTTTTCACCAGAAGCGATCTAGCGATCTATAGAAGACATCGAAAGGGAAAGCCCTGTAAGCAGGGTAGGCACAAGTAAGAATACTTAACATGTGTATCACAATTTGTTACAAAAGGGGTAAAACTGTAACATTTCGTGAGGTATGTGACGGAATGTCGCACCATAAAATAACACCCAATTACAAACACTTAGCAAAAAGAGCCGAAAAAAGTTGCTCTGAGTGGAATATTTTACCTGCAAAAAGTACTTATATATTAGTAGAGGGGAGGGGATACTACTATAGTATTCACTTTAGTATCTCACTGTAAGGTTATAATCATCCTTATATAGACTACCCACTATAGAGACTACTACAGTATATACTATAGTAATCACTTTAGTATCGTCTATACAGAATAATTATAATTATGTAGTTTACTTCAGTCCTCTCTACAGTATATACTATAGTAAGAGCGTTAGTAAGACTTGAGCTACCCACTTACCAGTATGATATATTATTTTGTAGTTGGTAATCTGTCAGTATAAGACTCAAGTATCTCTCGCGCTACCCACTTAAGAAAGTCAAGAAAGTTTGTAGTTGTACTACTCCCAAGACAGGCCAACAGGCCAACCAAGATTCTCCACTTCAGAATCGCTCAGTGAGCTTCCTACAGCCTGATGCTTGAGTCTTTAGTGGAGAACCCCCTTACAAGGTGTATTAAAAAACTAAGGGTCCGCATCTAAAGATAGGCTCGTGAGTTCAACAGGTCGCGCTGAGAGCCACGTTGCTATTGTCTTTAGCCCCGGACTGGAGTGGGTATCTCCTCACCTTGTAACCCTACCCTCAAAGATAAAGAGAACTTATGACTCACCCCAACCAGCTTCAATACAATAGTGAGATCGGTAAGAAGGTCCGTGAGTGTTCGGCTGCTGGCCTGACGCTCAGAGACACTATGGCTGAGATTCAATCTTATGCTTGGGCACCTGTAAGCACTACCAGCTTCTACAAATACTATGGTGAGGACTGGCATAACCCTCGGAATGAGATCACCCGTCAGGTGGGTAACAAGGTAGCTAATCAAGCTATCAATGGTGACCCTGAGAGCCCTACTACATTCAAGTCTCAAGACCTTTGGCTCCGCACTCAAGGGGGTTGGACGCCTAAGACTGTGGAGGAGACCCGTGAGGTTGGGACTGAGGAAGAAGAACAAGAGAGTGCTGTAGAGGCTCTTATGAAAGCTCTTGGTAAGGGTGTAGAGGAAGACTGATCGTTTCGGTGGCTACGAACCCTCCCGTAGTCACTCTGGGTGGGCTGAGGTTAAAACTTGGCTCACCCGCTTATATACACTAGGAGGGGATACTGGAGGGTATTATGAAATTTTGTAACACATGTAAAACAGAGAAACCTCTGAGTGACTTTAATAAGCACAAGAGGATGCGTGACGGTCTAGCTAGTCAGTGTCGAGAATGCAAGAAGATTACTGACGCCAAGTATCGGGCAAAAAATCCTGAGAAGATCGCTGCTGGTAAAGCAAAGTGTTATCAAAGAAAGAAGAGCCACTACAACAAGAAGTCTCTTGAGTGGGCGCAAAACAACCCAGACGCCAGAAAAGAGATTGCAAATAGGTCTTATCAAAACAACCGAGAGGCCAAGCTAGTTTATTCTGCTGAATACCGTGCAAAGAATAAAGATAAGTATAAAGTCTGGGTCAGAGAGTGGGTTAAGAGGAACAGAGACTTAGATCGTGCCAAACATGCTAGACGAAGGGCTGCAAAGCTGTCCGCTACCCCTGATTGGCTTTCTAAAGATCAACTGTGCGAGATACAAGACTTCTACTCTCTAGCAAGAGACTGTGAGATAATCACTGGAGAGTCCTACCACGTAGATCACATCATACCACTTCAGGGTAAAAATATATCTGGACTTCATGTTCCGTGGAACCTCCAAGTTTTACCTGCCGACTTAAATCAAAGCAAGAGCAATAAATATGACCCCGATCTTTACGGCTCAAGACTTGAGGAATCTACCTGATGAACAAGTTAAAGAAGCCTTAAGCCAGTTAAGCTCTGCCCAAATGGAAGAGCTTCAGTATGACTGGAACTTTTGGGCAAGGCCAGAGCAACTAGAGCCTGATGGGGATTGGCTTACATGGTATGTGAACGCCGGGAGAGGGTTCGGCAAGACGAGGGCTGGAGTTGAGTGGATACGAGAGCAAGTAAAGCGTGGTAAAAAACGAATTGCTGCTGTAGCTGCCACTAACTCGGACATCCTAAGGACAATGGTTCAAGGTGAGTCTGGTTTCCTGAATTGTTGCTGGGAAGGTGACAAAACCTATAAAGGTAAGGAGATGGGTTTTCCTGAGTGGTCCCCCACAAAAAGAACCCTCTCGTGGAAGAATGGTGCTAGGGTTGAATTTTATTCCGCTGAAGAACCCGAACGTCTCCGTGGACCACAGTTTGAGGTAGCTTGGGTAGATGAGTTAGCTAGTTGGACAAAAGACGAAGATACTTGGAGTATGTTGCAGTTTACCCTCCGTCTTGGCAAAAGGCCTAGGGTCATGGTTACAACTACTCCCAAGCCAACTAAGCTCGTCAGAAAACTTCTCAAAGAGCCTACTACTTACGTAACTACCGGCTCTACCTTCGACAACGCTGCTAACCTCGCAGACACTTACCTGAAGGCTGTCAAGGACCAATATGAAGGCACTCGCCTTGGCCGACAGGAACTCTATGCTGAAGTCATGGAGGAAGCTGAAGGCGCTCTCTGGACTACCGACATGCTGGATAATTGTCAGGTGTCACTTAAGGAAGTGCCTCAACTTAACCGTATTGTAGTTTCACTGGACCCTGCCATTACAGCCAACAAAGAATCTGACATGACTGGTATTGTAGTTGCTGGTGTAGATGTAAACGGTAAGGGTTACGCTTTAGGTGACTACACTGACAGGCTCTCACCTCAAGGTTGGGCCTCCAAAGCGATTGAACTTTACCACTACTTCCAAGCTGACCGTATCGTAGCTGAACGGAATCAAGGCGGAGACATGGTGCGTAGGACTATCGAGGTAGAAGATGAGACTGTTCCTATCAAGCTTGTCCATGCGTCCAGAGGTAAGTTCGCTAGGGCTGAACCTATTAGTGCATTATACGAACGTGGCCTTGTCCATCATGTAAGGGACTGTGAGGCCTCTCTCGGGGAGCTTGAGACCCAAATGCGCACATGGGAACCTCTCGGAAGTATCGGCTCTCCTGATCGCCTTGACGCCCTTGTATGGGCACTTACAGACCTGATGCTAGGGTCACACCAGAAACCGCAACTCCAGCTTGTCTACTCTAACTCTAAAGGCTTACGATGAGTAACCCCACTAAAGATTATGTCGATAACTTCAGGGCTAATCTTCCTTCTGGGGTTAGCTACAATAGTGATGTGTCTGACTATGTTTATAACAATAAGCGTTTCAACAGTGAGTGGGAAGTCGAGCGTTATCGCCAGTATCTTGCTAAGTTCGGCACCTTTACCAATTATGTAGCCAATACGTTTAATCCTGAGCTTGTTTTTGACTTTGATGAAGAGGTCTACGGTGTGAATAACTACTTCAGTTCCTTCTCTGACGCTATCACTCACACCCGTGCTGGCAACGCCACGATGGTGGACAGCACCGGAACGCTTGTGTGGGCACCGCATAACCTGCTGACTTACTCCACGCCTGACGCCGAGGAACCCACAGATTGGGGCGGCATATCTGGCGGCAGTCGCAGCCTTACTACGCTATCAAACGGCCTGACGGGTATTTCGTTCACGTCAAGTGGTGATCGCCCCGGTCTGAGCCAAACGAAAAGCTTTTCCACTTCGACCACATACACTCTGACTGTCTATGTCGAGAACCTGAATATCACGTCAGGAAATGAAGACATCGTTACTTGGTTCGATGGCGACACCTTTGACAGCTACAATCTTTTTGAACTAGAGGACCTTGGGGGTAACTGGTATTCCGCCACATTCACGACATCAGCATCGGCTACTTCCGGCTATATTCGTTATGGCCTAGGTGTTGCATCGTCCGTAATAGGCACCGGAGACTTCGGCGGAATCCACCTCTACCGCTCCGACCTTGGCGGCATGGCCTCTGTTCCTGTGCAGGACCGCGTGGCTGACTCAAGCACTTACGTTCCTACCACGTCCAGCGCCAAGTATCTCCCCCGCCGTGAAGCCTACGCCTACGTGGGCGGTGAGCTAACAGGGCCTTACTTGCAGGTCGAGAGTGAGAGCCGGACCAATCTGGTGACTTACTCCGGGGACTTTACAGATGAGAGTTGGGGTGTTGACGCAACTCTTACAGAGAACGCTTCTGTGTCGCCGTCTGGTGAAACAGATGCAACCCTACTTACATCTACATCGGCGATACAAAGAGCGAGGGTTGACGTTTCCGTAACTGGCGGAGAGTATTACACAGATAGCATTTACATCAAAAACAAAGACGCCACGACAACACGAGTGCTTTTCCGAGAGGACGGCGCGGGCGACGCTTTTGACAATTTTGATTGGTCTGACGGTGTTCCTACACGCGACTCGGTTTCTGGCTTGGTTGAGTTTGAGGCTGTAGGGAGTGGTTGGTATAGGTTTCACGCTTCTAAGGTTGTTGACGCTACGACGACACTTCAATCTATTGAAGTTCAGCCTGATAGGGCCGCAGCAGGTGGGGTTTACATTTGGGGCGCACAGATCGAAGAAGGCTCCACCCCGTCCAGCTACATCCCCACCAACGGCTCCACAGTCACCCGCCCTGCTGAGACACTGACAGTCCCGAGCGACAAACTGCCGTGGGGAGACGCCGTAAGCATCGCTATGAAAGGGCTGGTGACGTATGCGGATGAGGACACGTTTGCCACCGTTCGCACTATTGAGTGGGATGCAGGCGGCGGGAACAGGATTCTGCATAACATAGATACAAACGGGTCAGATGTTGGACAGTTTACGTTTTACCAACAGGAATCCGGCACGAATACTTCCGTTGGGTCGGCTTCAAGCTATCTGACCCCCGGCGTCAACAAGCCATTCTCCGTCGCCTCCCGCCACGGCTCGACCTTCATCAACGGTGCGGTAGACGGAACAGCCCTGACTGCTGACACAACCCCGACCGCTCTGCCTGACCTATCCAGCACGGACATTGATATCGCCTCTGACTTCATGGGCTACATCGAAATCATCCGCATCTGGGCAGACGACATTGGCGATGACGGGACAGAGGAGGCTTCGCAGTGAATGAGGAACCTCTCGGGACCTATGTAGACAATACCCGCGTCTACGTCACACTGGAAGGCGGCAGGCTCTGGGCTATGGTGCGGACCACGGACAAGGCTACGTTTGACGCCAAGGCGCTTGAGGTAGGTCTGAAGGTCTATACCAACCCTGCACAACCCGAGATACTGGACGAGGAAGGCAACGTTCTGTCCCCCGCCGTCGAAGCCTCTGGTCCGCTCATTCCTGCCCCCAACGTCACGATCACCGAGATGGGTCCACACGTCCTTGTGCCGGGTGTCTACGACGAGGATGGTAACGAGGCGACTGCCCCTGTTCTGGACAACCGCTTCCATGTAAACTTCTGGCTGGGTCCTAATCTTGTTGAGCGTGGCTTGTGGAAGCAGTGGGCGCTGGCGTGGACTACTAACGGTTATCCTGTCATTCCTAACAACCACGAAGAAGCTGTAGAATTCCAAGGAATCGAGTTGATTGATCCTGTTACCGTAACTACACCAGCAAATAGAATGCTTTAAGGAAGACCTAATGGTTAAGCGACTCTCAGAGAGTGAATCAAAACAGATACTAGGGGTTGCTGGAGACAATACGCACAACGGTCAAATCCGTAGTGATGAGTTTCTGCCTGAACTCCGTGGCAAGCGGGCTATCAAGAAGTATCGTGAGATGCGTGAGAATGATAGCACTATCGGCGCTGTCATGTATGCAGTTGAACAGATTCTCAGGGATGTTGACCTTAAGGTTCAAGCTGTAGATGACTCCGACGCGGCTAAGAAAGAGGCCGACTACATGGAGAGTGTCCTTGAGGATATGGAACATACTCTTGATGACCACATCTCTGAGGCTCTTTCCTTCTTGAGCTATGGTTTTAGCTGGTTTGAGGTGGTATACAAGCGTCGAGAGGGGATGGGCACCAGAAACCCCAAGAAACGCTCTAAATACGATGATGGTCGCATTGGTGTGCGAAAGATTGCCTCCCGTGCCCCTTGGACTGTCTCTAGGTTTGATGTGGACCAGAAGACTGGTGAAATTCTTGGGTTGTATCAAGAAGGATCCTATGGCAACCACAAGCACTATATTCCCAT
>Ga0209937_1000655_pt1 | contig 10696 bp, 15 predicted proteins | sample SalPon1_B_H2O_MG_FD_185699 | JGI IMG/M metagenome (GOLD analysis project Ga0209937, IMG submission 185699) | Salt pond water microbial communities from South San Francisco under conditions of wetland restoration - Salt Pond MetaG R1_B_H2O_MG... | ecosystem: Environmental > Aquatic > Non-marine... | reverse complement strand
ATAATGATATGCAGCGGGATGGTCACGAACAGCGCCGGGGAAAAGAATACCAGGGCGGCCAGGTGCAGGATGATCATCAGTAGGTGTTTCATTGGTCTTTCTCCAGTTGGTTGGCTTGTTGGCGTAATCTGAGCAAGTCACGGCGCTCCCGCTCCGCCTTCAGCTCAATCACCATCTTAGCCAGCTCGTACGCCGAATGCCCATCAGCCAGCGCTGTGGCTTCGTCGTGTAGTTTAAAATCACTCATCACACATACCCCCTGGTTATATCGTCAACAACGCCCCTCAGCGTCTCTCTCAGCCGCTTTGCCACCTGGAGCAACTCATCATCGGTCTCCGCCACGGCTAGCGCGTGCAGCGCCTCTGGATCGCGGTCGGATGCTATCTCCTCGACGCGGCTGATGTCGCCGTTGCCATCGATCAGGAATCCATCATCGCGGTACGCCGCCCAGCCCTCAGCCAACTCTTGCTCGGCCTGGGCTTCCTCGACACTGGTGTCTGGCGGGTCAAGCGGTAAATCAGGTACGTGTTGCATTAGCGATTGCCTCCGTGTTTAGTCACACCCAGGGCGCCTGCAGCGACGCCCGTCCATGTTAGGCGGTTTATAAATATCCCCGCTTATTCATCTCGTCGATCCTTGACTCCAATTCGCGGATCTTGGCATCTTTCGGGCATTCAGGCATGCGCTGGATGAGATTATCTCTAAGCGAGTCATACTGGCTGGAGGTCATCTGGATTCTTACTCTCGCATCGCCCGCCCTTGGGTGCCTAACAACTGCGTAATCGTCATCAAACTCAAACTCCCCTTCAGCGATCAGTCTAATAAGGTCGCCTGCCTGGATAGCGGCATTGGCTTGTGCGTCATCCACAAGATACGGCATTAATTCAACGTGGCAATCATCAATAGCGCCAGCCACTGCATCCTTAATGGCTTTGCTGTTGCGCTCCATTATTGCAGTCAGCGCGGCTTCAATTTTTTGTTCGTTCATGGGTTAACCCCCTGCTCGATACGTTCTCCAGATGCGTCGCACGCCTTGTGCAGCAGATCTTGCAGCGCGGCTAGCCGTTGCTCTGCAGCTTTGGCCCGTTGGCGGTCTGCCTCCGACGCTACATAAAGTTCGGCGTGGCTGTTGCGCCATTGGTCAGCCCAGGCCTGAGCCTTATCGGCCCGGGCCGACTCCTCAGCTGCCTGGGTGCGCCAGTAATCGGCTTCAGCATCGGTGGCGGTCAGTGCTTCGGGTGAGTCGCCAAACAGTTCGATGGTACACTTCTTTCCTTGCTGGGTAGCCAGGGTCAGGGTGCGGACATAATAGGGGCCGCTTCCTAGCGACACCATGCTTAAGGGCTCGGTGATGGTCAGGCGCGTAACGCCATGGATGCTGGTGCTGATCATGATTCTGTCTCCTTAATTGCCCGCCGAGCGGCGGGCGTTGGTTGTCAGTAGTCTTCAGCCAGGGCGTTCCAGCCGGCAGCTTCAAGCGCGGCGGTCTCGCGCTCCATCTGGCAATCAGAACTGCAGTAAATCTTGCCGTCCTGTTTGTAGCCATCGCTGGCTTTCATGCCGTAGTGCTCAAAACTGTAACGGCATCCGGCGCAATGCACGCCGGGCTTGCTGCCTACCATGGGTGTTTTCATGTTGCTGTTTCCTTGTTTTGGTCGGCTGGGATAAATGCACAAAGAGTGCTCCAGTCTGGGTTTACACTACCGTCATCCGCGTCGCACTTGTCTTTTGCGGAAAACCAGTGCTCGCTCATCTCGGATGATTTCCACATTACCTCGCGACTAGGCCAGTGATATGTAGCCTCGGTTGAGTCGTCGTAAAAATCAGATTTTGCGTTATCAACCTGCGCTGCCGTTAGCTTGATGCTCATTTTGCTGCCTCCTCTCTTGGTATGCCTTCAGTATCGCCCATCCACGCCCATTGTTCTAATTGCCATTTTTTATAGGCTCGGTGGGTGTTGGTAGGTTTTGGCTATTGGCTCGTTTCCACTCGATATCTGTCCGGCACCACGCCATAAACTCGTCTGACTCCCAGTCTTTGGCTTTAAGCCACAGGTCACGCGCTGCATCGCGCCCGGCTTGCAGTAGATGCGCGGCGAACACTGTCGCCCTGGCGCGTTCCAACTCGGCCTTGTGGCAGGCATACACCAGACGGACGGTGGGCAGGGTCACATACTCGTCTTCACCGATCTTTACCGTCGGCGTCCAGTTGCCGACGTAGTGGTGCTTGCTATCCACCGCCTCAATCCTGGCGTTAAAGGTTTCCACTAGCGCATTCAACGCCGCATCGTCGGCCAGTGCAGGGATGTCTCGCAAGTCGATCATGTCGGGGCTCCTTGGTTGCTGTGCAATGCATAATAGCACACCGCGCATAGGCTGGCACGTTAGTAAGGATAGTAGCGTTCTACTAACGTAAGGCTGTTTTAATCAAACGTTTAATTGAGCTATAAGGTATTGATATTATTATTATTATCTGTATATATATATTTATATAGGTCTTATGTTAGTAGAATAGTAGAATAGTAATAGAAACACCCCGTAAAAGACCTCATTTAGTCTCTTACAGGGTGTCTGTGTGCTATCCTACTATTCTACTATCGTTTTGATTTATAACGGTTTTTTGTACTATCCTTGTTACTATCCTTACTATCCAAAGGCCGCTAACCGCTTGATTCATCTAGCATAACGCATTATCTGCCCGCTGCAAAATACTTTACCGAAACGCGCTTATTCACTGGGTGCTCGACCTCCTGGCAGTCCAGCGTGCCAGCGCTCACCATTTCGTCCAGCAGTGATTGCAACGCCTCCTTCGGCACTTTTCGTAGACGATTGCGAATCACGCCAAACGTCTCGCCATGCTCCGTGGTCACAAGCGCCAGCACCTTAGACGCGTACGCGCTTCGACTATCACTGGGGTCATCGGCCTTGTCGTTTGCGTACACCATACGGATCTTCTCGACACAGTCATCATGGGCGACTTTATACGCCCATCGCACGTGCTCGACCGTGCGCATGCCGTCCGGTATGGCCAGAATCAGGCTTAACTTGCTGGTCATTTCATAGCCCCGCCGTGGTAGCGCCTCAAGGCCCGTCTTGTCTTTTTGCTGTTCCGCCATCTCGTGGAACCGCTCATAAACCACGTCCAGCATGTCCATGGCTGCGGGTTCTGTGCGCACTGGGCTCTTTTCTCCGTCATGCTCAATGCGCCCGCCCGACTCCATCACGTCAAACTCACCAGGGCGGTATAGGTTGGCAATCTGAGCCGCCAGGTTTTCCGGCATGGGGCGCTTTTTAAACCTGGTTTTTCGGCGCGGGTTGGTCTCTAGGTCGCGGAACACCAAGGCACGCGCCAGGAAGCCACTGGTGGCCTGCTCAACGTCCATCAGCTCGTCAAACGTGCTAGGCGTCGTCCAGCCAATAATCGACAAGAACGGGTTTTCCAGGCCGACGTCTATAGACGACAAGGCGTGCTCCAATCGCGCCTCTTCTTTTGCCATGCGCTCGCGCTTCGCGTCGCCTTCGTCGCTTGCAGGCAATTCATCCGAGCGCTTGCGCAGCGTGGCAAGCTCTTTTATCAGGTCCTGCTTTATCGACTCCTTGAGGTCGCCGGTAATGGGCAGATAGCCGTTAGCCTTGGAGTAAATCGACATGATGATGCCCACCACGCCTTCCAGGTAGCTAGCGCCGCCCTTTTTGCTGGCGTTGCTCAGCTTGCGTAACGTGATCCCTAGCTCGTCAATCCAGTAGTAAGCCGCTTGATGGCGCGTCAGGTTGCGGATAACTTCCTGCTCTGATTTAAACGCGCCGTGTACGGCACCGGACACCCCGGCGGCTTTCATCACTTGCAGGAACGCTTGTTGCACCGCCTCCTTGCCGGTGCCCGACCCGCCCACACAAAACGCCAGGAGGTTGGCTGTCATGTCCTCCTCGGCGTCATAAATGCGCATACCAGCAAGATTGCCCACGGCGGTTAGTGCAGCGGCTACCGCCATCGACTCGCGCGGGTAGCGGCATTGATCGTTAATCCACTGCGTCAGCACGCCGACCATCCCGGGCGGCCGCTTGGGGTCAACGCCAGACACGTCGATGGCTTCCTCGTCGCAAAACGGCGTTTTTTCTTCCTGATAAACAAACTCGATCGGTGCCTTGTAGCCGCCCTCACCCGCCATGTGATAAAGCGTCCCGACCGTGACCGGCTGTGCCGCCTTGCCGAAGCTATGCCATTTCTTTTCCATCTGGCTGGGGCTGTATTTATCGCTATCGCGGCTCCAGGTGTCCCAGAGCGTATAACCGTCCGCGCTGCCCCCGGTGGTGTGGTGGATCGCCATCCCGACACGAATCCAATCCTCGTAGTCGATGCCGCTACCGCTGTTGCTTATGTAATCCAGCAGCTCGGCAATGCCCCCTGGCGTGATGTCCACCGCGCCATGCGTCGTCTGCGTGCGGTACGTGGCCGGCTTTTTGAGCAGGTTCACCAACGCCGCCGGCGCCTCCCCGATGTCGCACGGATGACCGCGATTAACCTCGTACGTGTTACCACTGGCGTGCATCGAGTTGGCGCCCACGACAAAACCGCTTGTTTTAAAGTCAATGCCAGGGTAGGCCTTCAGGGATTGGACCATTGCCGCCGTCTCTGGCGCTTTAAAGTAGTGGTGCTGACTGCCGCCGCCGCTGCCGGTATCAACAACAAACGCCGCCTTGCCAGCCTCCGGCACTGCCTCGACCAGCTTTTTAAACGACGCCACACCGCCGTTGCGAGCGTCAACGTCAATAATCAACCACCCCGCCGCCAGGACGCCGTACCCAGTGGCGAAATGGTCCATGGCTTCCATGGTTTCGAGCTGGTCGTCTGACCAATCCGGCGTAGATTGCCAGTTGCTGATACGAGGATGTTTGAATACCGCCTCACACTCAGGGTCGCCGCACTCGCAGAACCCTTGCTTGTCTACGCCATGCAATCCAAAAATCTTGAAACCGGCTTCGATGTAATCCCATTGGTTCATTCTGTGCGCTCCTTATCTTCCGTTGTCGCCATGGCGTACAAGTGGTCTGACAGCACAGGCTGTAATAGCGCAAAACGCCACAACGCGGCCTTGTCAGCGTGATTAAGCCGCGTCCCCCTACCCTTGCCCGTATAATGGCGATACGCCTTGTAGTAGCTAACACCGGCCTGCTCAGCCAGTAGCTTTACCGTGTACCCATGGCCAACCATAAACGTCAGCATTTCGCGTGTGGTCATTTCGTCCGCTCCTTGTGTGATGCAGGCATTGTAGCGCTTTATTGTCTTTTTGTGCAAACAGAGGTTGCACAACATGGCATGCATTGCTATAGTTCGTCTTGTCGGCAGCAATGACCGGCAACACAAACCCAATGAGGTAAGCCAATGAGCTATTTAGCACAGACCCGGAAAGCCGCGCCGAAAGCGCCCGTTATTACCATTGCGGGATTCCCTGGCGTAGGCAAAACGACGCTTGCAGCAATGTTCCCCAACCCGATCTTCATCCAGGCCGAAACGGCGTCGACTGTTTTTGAAATGTGGGGTGAGGCCGAGCAGCCAACGTTTTTCCCTGAGCTTCCCAAGCCGGACGCCAAGCGAAACGTCAAAACCAGCAGGATCGTACTTGACCAGTTGCGCGAGCTGGTAACGGCAGAGCATGATTTTAAAACAGTGATTTTTGACAGCGTCACCAGTCTGAACGAGCTGTTTGAAGCCGAGGTGGTGGCGTTTGACCCGCACGGTGCAAACAATATCGGCGAGGCCGCCGGCGGGTTCCATAAAGGCTATCTTGTGTCGGCATCCATGCATGCCGAGATTCGCCGCGCCTGCGAACACCTGCGCAAGCGCGGCATCACGGTCATTTTTCTGGCCCACACCGGCATCCAGAAAATGAAAAACCGGCCCGACGCCGGCGAGTACACAGCCTTTACGGTCGAGATGCCCGAAAAGTCACGCTCGCATTACATCAACCATTCCGACGCGGTGCTCTACCTCAAAGCCGAGGAGTTTGTCATGGGCACCGAAACCAACCGGAAAGGCCAGACCACGAAATTCGGTCGCGTCACCAACACCGGCGACCGCATCCTGATTACGTCCAGCGACGGCACCGTGGGTTATGTCGATGCCAAAAACCGCTACGACATGCCCCAGGAGATGAGGGTCGCCAAGGGCGAAAACCCCATCCTAGAAATGATCCCGTTTTACGGCGTCAAGCCAGCAGCAACCGAAGCCACCACTGAAAACGAAACAGCGGAGTAATCGTCATGTCATTCTGGAACACTAGCGACAACGCAAACGCAGCACAGTCAACCGGCGCATTTGAAACAGGCGGCGGCGATATGGAGCCAATCCCAGCTAACACGCAGCTAGAAGCCGCAATTGAAGAGGCAAAGTGGGACGCCTACGAAGATGACGAGTATATCAGCCTCAAGTGGCGCGTCCTGAAAGGCGACTATGCCAAGCGCGTGATCTACCATAAGGTGCGCGTCCAGGACCTCGATGAGCAAAAGGCCGACAAGCACAAGCGCATGCTAGCAGCGATTGCTCAGAACGCAGGCGGCGGGCTCCTGAAGTTGAGCCACAAGCCCACCGACATGGACCTGATGCAGAACCTGCTCAATAAACCGATGGCCATTATGGTGCAGGTCTGGAGGATTGACAAAGACCGCCAGGGTAATCCACTGCCGAAAGAAGAGCACAGAACCGGCAACTGGATTAGCGCGGTGGCACCGCGTGGCAATGCTCAATCAGCGCCAGCGCAGCCGGCACAGCAAGCGCCCCAGCAGCAAGCGCCAGCGGCTGCGCCAGATGTAGGTGACGGTGACGACGATATCCCGTTCTGATAAAAACCAAGGCCGCCCAGGCGGCCTTTCAACCACCCAATGAGGTAACAGCATGACAAATCAACCAGAGCAGCGTAGTGACGCATGGTTTAAGCAGCGCGTTGGCAAAGTCACCGGGTCTAATGTCGGTGCGATTTTAGGCCACAACCCGCACAAGACCGCCGAGGATGTGTTGCGCGAGATGGTCCGCGCCTATCACGGCGCTGAGCGTGAATTTAAAGGCAATATTGCCACCGACTGGGGTACGCACAATGAGGCGACAGCCCAGCTCGACTACGAAATGGAGACCGGCAACACCATCACGGAATGCGGTTTTTGCGAATATAACGAGTGGCTTGGCGCGTCACCTGACGGCCTGATTGTCGATTGCAATGCCGTGATTGAAATTAAATGCCCGTTTGGCCAGCGTGACAAAAACCCGCCGCAATTTAAAACGGCCAAAGAGCAGCCGCATTACTACGCACAAATGCAGGTCGAAATGCTCGCCACCGGCGCGGATGCCTGCCATTTTTACCAGTGGTCGCCACACGGCACGCGCCTTGAGATTGTTCAGCGCGATGACGGCTATCTTGATGACGCTGTTAGGGAGCTGTGGGCGTTTCACGATTGGTATTTATCCGAGCTGGACAACCCGGCCCACCTTGAGCCTAAGTTGAAGGAGGTCAATACCCATCGCGCCCACCAGCTGGTGACGGAATACCACGAGTTAGGCGAGGCGATGGAGGCCGCTAAGCATCGCCAGCAGGAGGTTATGGCTGATCTTGTGCGCATTGCAGGGGAGCGTGACAGCATCGTGGCGGGCCACAAGTTGACCAGGGTCAAGCGCCAGGGGTCGGTATCTTACGCCAAGGTCGTCAAGGAACACGCGCCCGATGTTGATCTTGAGCAGTATCGCGGCAAGCCTTCCGAGCATTGGAAGCTGACAAGGAGCGTGTAGTTATGACCCTACGCCCCTACCAAAAAGCGGCCTTTGAGGCCGCTATCGACTGGATGAAGCGCTGTGTTGAGCCGTGCGTGCTAGAACTGGCCACCGGTAGCGGTAAAAGCCACATCGTTACCGCCATTGCTGAGTGGGTCAACAGCACCAGCGGTAAGCGCGTGTTGTGCCTGGCCCCCAGCGCTGAGCTTGTATCCCAGAACCACGAGAAATGCCTAGCCACCGGCTCGCCTGCATCCATCTATAGCGCCAGCGCTGGACAAAAAAGCCTGACTCACGACGTCGTTTTTGGCACGCCTAAAACCGTGCTGAACAACCTGCACAAATTCGGTGATTTTGCCGCTGTCGTCATCGACGAGGCGCACGGCATTACGCCAATGATCCAGGCGATCATTGGCGACCTGAAAACCAAAAACCCACGGCTGCGCGTCGTGGGTCTGACCGCCACGCCATACCGTACCGGCACCGGTTACATTTACGGGTACGACACGGACGGCAGAGCGCTGTCTGAGCAGGAAACGCGAGACCCGTACTTTAACACCTGCGTTTATCGCATCCAGACCGGCGAGCTTATCGATATGGGCTTTTTAACGCCCGCCCATGCTGACCCGAACCACGCAGCATCTTACGACACCAGTGGTCTAGAGGTTGGCCGCATGGGTAAGTTTGACAAGCGCAGTGTTGAACAGGCATTTGAAGGTCACGGGCGCAAAACGGCAGGCATTGTTGCTGACATTGTTGAGCACAGCCAGGGCAGGCAGGGTGTCATGATCTTTGCCGCCACCATCCAGCATGCCGAGGAAGTGTGCGCCAGCTTGCCGCCCGGGTGGTTTGCCCTGGTAACAGGGTCAACGCCAAAGGGCGAGCGCAGACAGATTACTGCCGACTTTAAAGCGCTCAAGATCAAGTACCTTGTCAACGTCGCGGTGCTAACGACTGGCTTTGACGCGCCCCACGTCGACGTTGTGGCCATCCTGCGTGCAACGGAATCGCCAGGGTTGTTGCAGCAAATTATAGGCCGTGGCCTGCGTTTATCCGATGGCAAGCGCGACTGCTTGGTGCTAGATTATGCCGAAAACATCGAGCGCCATGGCTTGCAGGATGATCTTTTTACGCCTGAGATTAAAACGGCTAACCCGTCAGGTGATGGCGGTAGCGTGATGGCGGAATGCCCGCTGTGCAGTTATGTCAACGACTTTGCCGCCCGTCCCGACATGGGTGTTACGACAAGCCCTGATGGTACGCAGACCACTGAAGATGGCCTCCTTATAAACCGCAACGGCTATCTTTTAACGCTTGAAGGCGAGTTGTTGGATAACGGGGACGGGCCGTTGCCTGCGCACCTGGGGCGGCGCTGCCGTGGCCAGACCATCATTGCAAATCTTGGCATGAGCGAGCGTTGCGACTACCGTTGGACGTGCAAAGAGTGCGCGGAGTGCGGCCACCAGAACGACATTGCGGCGCGTTACTGCGAAGACTGCAAGTCAGAATTGATCGACCCCAACGAAAAGTTGGCGCTTGAGTTCCAGCGGATCAAGGCCGACCCGTACACCGCCAGCACTGACGAGGTGCGCTCGTGGGAGGTGCGTGAATGGCACAGCCAGGCGGGCAATCGGACGCTGCGCGTTGACTACGTGACCGACTACGCAAGTTTTAGCGTGTGGCATAATCCAGAGAGCCACAGCAGCCGCGCCAGGCGCGACTGGGTAGAGCTGAGCAAGGCCGTGTTCGGTGGGCGTGTTGCACCCGATATTGATACGTTTTTGCAGCATGCTCACAAAGCAACGCCACCATCCACTGTCACCGCTATCAAAGACCGCGCCAGCAAGTTTTACCGTGTGCTGGCGCATAACAAACCCGCAGATGAGGCGCCCAATGAAAATACCTGACTGGCTACCCGCGTACGGCGATATGACGTATCGCGGCGACTGCCCCAGCGAGAGCGCTGAGCAAATTACGTTTTTCGGCAAGCTGCGCAAAGCATACCCCGACACTTATGGCCGTTTGGCGCTACACCCGCGGAATGAAGGTAAGCGCAGCCACCGGCAGACGACACGGCATAAGGCTGAGGGCATGAGCACGGGCGCTAGCGACATTGTGATCCCTGGATCGCCCAGCTTTGTGTGCGAGATGAAGCGGCAAGACCACACGCAATCGGCGTGGCAAGCCGGGCAGAAAGAGTACCTGTTGGCCGCGCATGAAGCGGGCGCCTTTGCGTGCGTTGCGCTTGGATGGGAGGCCGCATGGCAGGCGTTCGAAGAATGGCTAGAAATCAAGGAGAAGCAACAATGCTACTAACTTACAGTGAATTAGTAACACTCGTTGACCAGGGCGTCATTACCAACGTCAGGCCCGAACAGATCAACGGCGCCAGCATCGACCTGACCTTGGCAGACGGTTTTATGAAAGAAGCGCCATCGCGCGGCCTTGTACGCCTGGGTGCAAAAGAAACACCGGAGATGATGGCGTTTGATGGCCAACTGATCCTGGCGCCTGGTGAGTTCGCCCTGGCTGCCACCAAGCAGATATTCAACCTGCCGAACGATATCGCCGCTATTTACGTGCTCAAGTCGTCAATGGCACGGGCTGGCCTGAACCACCTGAACGCGGGATATTGCGACCCGGGGTGGAATGGCAGCGCCTTGACGATGGAGTTTCACAACACGCTGCAGTATCACACCTTGGCGCTTGAGCCTGGCGATAAGTGCGGCCAGATGTATTTCTTCCGGGGTGAGGTGGTGCCAGAGTTGGCAAGTTATGCGGTCAAAGGGCAGTACAACGGCCAGCAAGGTGTTCAGGCCAGCAAAGGGGTTCGATAATGGCCGTTGAATTGTTGCAAGGTGATTGCATGGAATACATGCGCACGCTGCCGGATAACGCTTTTGAGCTGGCGATTGTTGATCCGCCGTATGGGATTGGC
>Ga0209937_1000651_pt1 | contig 10728 bp, 8 predicted proteins | sample SalPon1_B_H2O_MG_FD_185699 | JGI IMG/M metagenome (GOLD analysis project Ga0209937, IMG submission 185699) | Salt pond water microbial communities from South San Francisco under conditions of wetland restoration - Salt Pond MetaG R1_B_H2O_MG... | ecosystem: Environmental > Aquatic > Non-marine... | reverse complement strand
GCTGGTCCAGCGCTTCCAGACCCGGCTGAACGGGCACATCGCCGTTCTGCACTCGGGACTGGCCGAGGGCGAGCGTCATAACGCCTGGCTTGCCGCTCGAGCCGGGGTGGCGGACGTGGTGATCGGTACCCGATCGGCGGTCTTCGTCCCGCTTGCCCGTCCGGGACTGATCGTGATCGATGAAGAGCACGACGCCTCGCTCAAGCAACAGGAGGGGTTCCGGTACTCCGCCCGGGATCTGGCCGTGCTGCGCGCCTACCGCAGTGACATTCCCGTTGTCCTTGGCTCCGCGACGCCGTCGCTGGAGAGTCTCGCCAACGCCGAGCAGGGCCGCTATCAGCGCCATGCCCTCAGCCAACGGGCCGGCGCTGCCCGACCGCCCTCGCTGCAGCTGCTCGACATGCGCGGCCAGCCCACCCGCGAGGGGCTGTCACAGCCGCTCATCGATCGGGTCCGCGCGCAACTCGATGCCGGCGGCCAGGCCCTGCTCTTTCTCAACCGACGGGGTTTTGCGCCAACGCTGATCTGCCATGAATGCGGCTGGCTGGCCGAGTGCGATCGCTGCGATGCCCGCTATACCTATCACCGCGGGCGGCAGCGGCTGCACTGCCACCACTGCAACCGCGAACAGCGCCTGCCCCATCACTGCCCGGCCTGCGGCAGCGTCGATCTGCGCGCGCTGGGACTGGGCACCGAGCGCATCGAAGCGGCACTGACCGAGGCCTTCCCGCAGACACCGCCGGTGCGCATCGATCGCGACAGCACCCGACGCCGCGGCAGCTTCGAGCAGGCCATGCAGCGCGCGCAGAGCGGCGAAACCCGGCTCATCCTGGGGACTCAGATGCTTGCCAAGGGTCATCACCTGCCAGCAGTTACGCTGGTCGCCATCGTGGATGCCGATCAGGGCCTTTTCGGTGCCGATTTCCGCGCACCCGAGCGCCTCGCCCAGCAGATCATCCAGGTGGCCGGACGCGCCGGTCGGGCCGAGCGCGCCGGCGAGGTGGTGATCCAGACCCACCATCCCGAGCATCCGTTGCTCCAGCAGCTGCTGCAGGGCGGCTATGCGGCCTTTGCCCGCACCGCCCTGGCCGAGCGCCAGGCCACCGGCCTGCCACCCGCACGGGCCATGGCGCTGATCCGCGCCGAGGCCGTCGATGCCACTGCCCCCGGCGCGTTCCTGCGCGGCGCGCTGACGGTAGCGCCCGCCGACCCGGCAGTGGAGTGGCTCGGGCCCTATCCCGCGCCCATGGAGCGGCGCGCCGGCCGCCACCGGGCGCAGCTGATGCTGCTCGCCGACAGCCGCAGCCGGTTGCAGGGTCTGCTCAGCCAGTGGCTGCCGGCGCTGGCGCGGCAACCCGACGCCCGCCAGGTCCGCTGGTCGGTGGATGTCGACCCGGCTGAGTCGCTGTAGCGCTTGAACACTGCCACCGAGGCCGGATAATGGTCGCTCGTTTGCCAACCGGATCATGAACACCCCGATGAAAGATGTACTCGTCGATCAGCTGAGCCAGGCCCTGCAGTCGCTCATCGATGCCGAATCCCTCAGCCTGCCCGACCGGATCGACATCCAGATCGAGCGCGGGCGCGGCAGCGGCCATGGCGACTACGCCAGCAACCTGGCCATGCGGCTTGCCCCGAAGCTGCGGGAAAACCCGCGCGAGCTGGCCAGCCGGCTGGTCACACATCTGCCCGCGCACACCGCCATCGAGCGCATTGAGGTCGCCGGCCCCGGCTTTATCAACTTCTTTGTCAGTCGCGATGCCGCCAGTGCCGTCATCGCCCGCATCCACCGCGAGGGGCGGGAATTCGGTCGCAGCCACTTCGGCCAGGGTCAGCGGGTGATCGTCGAGTTTGTCTCCGCCAACCCCACCGGACCGCTCCACGTTGGACACGGCCGGGGGGCCGCCTTTGGTGCGGCGCTCGCCGATGTGCTCGAAGCGACCGGCCACGCGGTGCATCGCGAGTACTACATCAACGACGCCGGCCGGCAGATGCACATCCTGGCGGTCAGCGTGCTGATCCGGTATCTCGAGCATCGCGGCGAGAGCCTGGCCTTTCCCGCCAACGGCTATCGGGGCGACTACATCCATGCCATCGCCCGCGACCTGGAGGCGGCGGCCGGCGAGCGCTACCGCCTGACCGCCGCGGATCTGCTTGCCGGACTGCCGGCGGACGCCGAGGCCGGCGGCGACAAGGAGGCCTACATCGATGCCCTCATCGAGCGGGCCCGCACGCTGCTGGGCGAGGACCGCTACGAGGAGATCCTCGAGGCCGCGGTGACCACGATCACCAGCGACATCGCCGAGGATCTGGCCGCCTTCGGGGTTCACTACGATCGCTGGTTCAGCGAGCGTGCGCTGGTGCGCACCGGCGCCGTCGAGCACGCCCTCGAGCAGCTGCAGTCCGCCGGGACGCTCTACGATGCCGAGGGTGCGCGGTGGTTCCGCTCCACCGACTACGGCGACGACAAGGACCGCGTCGTGCGCCGGGCGGACGGTCAGACCACCTACTTTGCCTCGGACATCGCCTACCACCTGAACAAGTTCGAGCGTGGCTTCGAGCAGGCCATCGATGTCTTTGGCGCCGACCACCACGGCTACATGGCGCGGGTGCGGGCAAGCCTTGAGGCCTTTGGCCATGCCACCGACCGGCTCACCTTCCGGCTGGTGCAGTTCGCGATCCTCTACCGCGGCGCCGAGCGTCTGCCCATGTCCACCCGCGCTGGCGAGTTCGTCACCCTGCGCGCCCTGCGCGAAGAGGTGGGCAACGACGCGGCGCGGTTTTTCTACGTGATGCGCCGGCCCGAGCAGCATCTGGACTTTGATCTGGAGCTGGCCAAGTCGCAGTCCAACGACAACCCTGTCTACTACATCCAGTACGCCCACGCCCGGGTCTGCAGCGTGGGCCGGCAGCGCGCGGAGCGCGGCATCGAGCACGACCCCGACAATGGTCTGGCCTGCGTGTCCCGGCTCGACGCCGACCACGAACAGGCGCTCATCCAGTCGCTCGGCCGCTACCCCGAGGCCCTCGAGTCAGCGGCGGGCAACCACGAGCCCCACCAGCTGGCGGCCTACCTGCGCGACCTGGCCGGCGCGTTTCACACCTACTACAACGCCCATCCGTTTCTGGTCGATGACCGCGACCTGCGCGATGCCCGGCTGGCACTGATCGAGGCGGTCCGGCAGGTGGTGCGCAATGGCCTGGAACTGCTCGGCGTCTCGGCACCGGATCGCATGTAGCCATGGCCAGCAAGGGCAGCAATCGCCGCCAGCCGGCACGCAGGAGCACCGGCCAGGCCAGTCGCTCGTCGCGTGCCCGCAAGGCCTCCGGCAGCCGGCCAGGTGCCATTATCTGGGGCGCCACCGGGCTGGCCGTGGGCCTGCTTGTGGCGCTGGTCGTCCACCTCGAGCATCGCCGCCCGTCGGCCTCCGCTCCGACGCCGACGGCCGAGCCGTCAGCCGACGCGCCGGCGACCGCCGACGCCGATCAGCCGCGATTCGAGTTCTATCGCCTGCTCAACGAGCAGGAGGTGGACGTGGCCGAACCCGACGAGGGCGCCGATGCTCCTGCCCCGGCGGTGCCCGAGGCCGATCCCTCGGCCGATCAGCCGACGGCGCCGACCACCGGCGAAAGCCGCTATCTGTTGCAGGCCGGCTCGTTCCGTCAGGCCGAGGATGCGGACTCGCTGAAGGCCAATCTGGCCCTGCTGGGCATCCAGGCGCGCATCCAGGTGGTGGAGCTGCCCGGCGGCGAGACCTGGCACCGGGTGCGGGTGGGCCCGTTTGCCGATCTCGAGCAGGTCAATGGCGTACGCTCACGCATGGCCGAGCAGCAGATTGAGTCCATTCTGCTGCAGGCCGGTGGCTGACGCCGCTGCGCTAGAGGCTCTTGCGGTTGCCCGATTCAAAGAGGTCGCGCTTTAACCGGAAAAGCGCCGAGGTGTCCTCATCGCCGTAGCCCTGCTCGAGCAGACGCTCGTAGTGCTTGATGGTCATCTCCACCAGCGGCAGGCTGACATCGAGTTTGTGCAGCAGATCGCGACACAGGTTCAGGTCCTTGTGATGCAGCGAGACGCGGAAGCCCGGCTCGAAATCCCCCGCCAGAATGCGGCTACCGCGGCGCTCGAGCAGTCGGCTGCCCGCCGCCCCGCCGGTCAGCACCGGCAACAGGCGCTCGGTATCCAGTCCACTCGCCTCGGCAAATGACAGCGACTCGCTGATCGCCTGGACGATCCCCGCGACCATCACCTGATTGACCGCCTTGGCCCGCTGGCCGTATCCCACCGGTCCGAAGTACGTGGTATCGCTGCCGATGGCCTGCAGAGCCGGTCGCACCTGCTCGAGCACCACCGGATCGCCACCCACCATGATCTGCAGCGTGCCGGCCTCGGCCCCCTCGGGGCCGCCGGTCACCGGCGCGTCGAAGAACGTCGCATCCCTGGCCGCCAGCATCGCGCCGGCCTGCTCGGCGGTATCCACCCCAATGGTCGAGGTGTCGATGACCACATCACCGGGGCTGACGCCGTCGGCCAGCGCGCCCACCACCTCAAGCACATCCGCATCGGCCCTGACACAGGTGATGATCACGTCGCAGGCACTGGCCAGCGCCGTCGCATCGTCGGCCGCCGGAACGCCAAGCTCATCGGCCAGCGCATCGGCCCTGGCCCGCGTCCGGTTCCACACCCCCGCAAGCAACCCATCAGCGGCAAGATTCCGCGCCATCGCACGGCCCATCACGCCCAGTCCGGCCACTCCCACTCTCATAATTGTCCCCTTTTCGTTATTCAGATCGCCTTGATGCCCGCAGTCTAACGCAGCCACCTGCCCTGCCCACAAAAAAACGGGCGCCCGAAGGCGCCCGTGGATCATCGGATCAACGGCTGCGCGTTAGCGCGGGCTGTTGAACTCCGGGTAGGCCTCGACACCGCATTCGACAATGTCGAGCCCGGTCTCTTCCTCTTCCTCGGTCACGCGGATACCGATCACCGCCTTGATGATCGTCCAGAGGATATAGCTGACCACGAACGTCCAGATGAAGATGGTCAGCAGGCCGATGATCTGCGGCCCAAAGCTGGCACCGTCGTTCCACAGCGGCACCGCCAGCACGCCCCAGATACCCGCCGTGCCGTGCGCGGAGATGGCGCCGACCGGATCATCGAGCTTGAGCTTGTCGAGGCCGACGATGGAGAACACCACCAGCACGCCACCAACCACGCCGATCAGCGTTGCGCCGAGCAGGCTGGGCACGTTGGGACCGGCAGTGATGGACACCAGACCGGCGATGCCGCCGTTAAGCGCCATGGTCAGATCGGCCTTGCCGAACATCAGCCGGGCCGTGACCAGCGCGGCGACCACGCCACCCGCAGCGGCCAGGTTGGTGTTGGCAAACACCAGCGCCACGGCGTTGGCCGAGCCAGCGTCGGAGAGCTTGAGCTCGGAGCCACCGTTAAACCCGAACCAGCCGAGCCACAGGATGAACACACCCAGCGTGGCCAGCGGCATGTTGGCACCCGGGATCGGCTTGACCTCGCCGTTGGGCCCGTACTTGCCCTTGCGCGGACCGAGCACCATCACGGCGGCCAGTGCGGCAGCGGCACCGAACATGTGAACAATGCCCGAACCGGCATAGTCGGAGTAGCCAAGCCCCGAGAGGAAGCCGCCGCCCCAGCTCCAGTAGCCCTGGATGGGGTAGATCAACCCGGTGAGGATCACCGTGAACAGCAGGAACGTCCACAGCTTCATCCGCTCGGCAACGGCGCCCGAGATGATCGACATCGCGGTTGCCACGAACACCACCTGGAAGAAGAAATCGGAGATGTTCGAGTAGTAGGCGTCGCTGCCCGCGGCAATCTCCGCCGGGGCATTGTCGGCAGCGCTCAGGATACCGCCGAGCGACGGGATGATGCTGCTGATGCCACCGCCGTACATGATGTTGTAGCCGATCAGCATGTACATGATGCAGGCGATCGCGTAGAGCGACACGTTCTTGGTGAGGATCTCGGTGGTGTTCTTCGACCGCACCAGGCCCGACTCGAGCATGGTGAAGCCGGCGGCCATCCACATGACCAGCGCCCCGGAGATCAGGAAGTAAAAGGTATCCAGCGCATAGGCCAGTTCGTTGAATTCTGCAGACATGTTTCAGACTCCCAGTGATTCCTTAGAGTGCGTCTTTGTCGGTTTCGCCCGTGCGAATGCGGATGGCCTGCTCCACCGGCGAGACAAAGATCTTGCCGTCGCCGATCTTGCCGGTGTTGGCCGCCTTGCTGATGGATTCCATGGCCCGTTCGACGAGGTCATCGTCGAGCACGACCTCGACTTTCATCTTGGGCAGGAAATCGACGACGTACTCCGCCCCCCGATACAGCTCGGTGTGGCCTTTCTGACGGCCAAATCCCTTGACCTCGGTGACGGTGACGCCCTGCACGCCGATTTCCGAGAGTGACTCCCGGACATCGTCGAGCTTGAAAGGCTTGATAATCGCAGTGATCAGCTTCATGCCTGAACTCCCCTGTCGGGACCGGATCCCCCGGTGCCCGTGAACGATGGAAATGCACGACGGTGTTTGCACGGACCGTGCCAATCCCCCGGGGCTAGGGCATCGGCGGATAGATCCTGTGCATTCGTGCGCGCTTGCACCGATCAAGTACACCGCCCGTTCGTCGGACGCACCAAAATGAATCACGGGATGGATTGGGAATTGCCGGTGAACGCCTTAAACTGGCCTCACAGTCAACGGAGGCCCAACAATGCTCGATCCGAAACAGCTCGACGACATGGCGAAGCGCTTTTCCGAAAACCTGCCCAGCGGGCTGCGCGACTTTCAGGCCGAGGTGGAGAAAAACGCCCGGGTGGCGCTGCAGAGCACCTTCAACCGGATGGAGCTTGTCACCCGCGAGGAGTTCGATGCCCAGGCGAAGGTCCTGGCCCGCACCCGGGAGCGCCTCGAAGCGATGGAAGCGCGGGTCGCGGCCCTCGAGGGCGAACCGACCGGCGACGAGGCCACCACGCCGGACGCCAGCGGCGACTGATCCGGTGCACTGATCCCCGCCCGCCGCGCGCGGGCCGTCGCGTCGCACAGGGAGGTGCGAGCTCATGGCACTGGCACAGATTCAGGCCCGCGCGTCGGTGGGCATCGACGCGCCGCGGGTGGGCGTCGAAGTGCATCTCGGCGGCGGGCTGCCCTCGCTGTCCATCGTCGGACTGCCCAATACCGCGGTCCGCGAGGCGCGTGACCGCGTACGCGGGGCGCTGACCACCAGCGGTTTCGAGTTTCCCCGCCGGCGCATCACCGTCAACCTCGCCCCCGCCGATCTGCCCAAGGACGGCGCCCGCTTCGATCTGGCCATTGCCCTCGGCATTCTGGTGGCCTCGGGCCAGCTCCCCGAGCCAAGCGGCGACACCCTGGTGTTCTGCGCCGAGCTGGCACTGTCCGGCCACCTGCGACCGGTCAACGGCACTCTGCCGGTGGCGCTTCGCTGTGCCGCGGCGTCGGAGACACTGGTGGTTGCCGGGGACAATGCCGGCGAGGCCGCCCTGGCCGGTGGGCGGGTCCACGGCGTCGGCCATCTGCTGGAGGTGACCCGGCATCTCGGCGGCCAGCGCGCCCTGACGCTGGCGCAGCCAGGCGAGCGCGATCCGGCACCGCCGATGCCGGATCTGCGCGACGTGATCGCCCAGGCCCCGGCGCGACGGGCCCTGGAGATTGCCGCGGCGGGCGGCCACAGCCTGCTTTTGTGCGGGCCGCCCGGCAGCGGCAAGAGCCTCATGGCGGCACGACTGCCGGGACTGCTACCCGCCATGACCGATACCGAAGCCATGGAATCCGCGTCGCTGCACTCCATTGCCGAGGGTTGTTTTGACCCGGCGTATTGGGCGCGACGCCCGTTCCGCCACCCCCACCACAGCGCATCGGCGCGGGCGCTTACCGGCGGGGGTGCCCGGCCGCGACCGGGCGAGATCTCGCTTGCCCATCACGGCGTACTTTTCCTCGACGAACTGCCGGAGTTTCCACGCGAAGCCCTGGAAGCGTTGCGCGAGCCGCTTGAAACCGGCGCCATCAGCGTCTCGCGGGTCAATGCCCGGCTGCATTTTCCCGCCCGATTCCAGCTGGTGGCGGCGATGAACCCCTGCCCCTGCGGCTATGACGGGGACGCGGATCACGACTGCCGCTGCACCCCCGCGCAGATCCGGCGCTACGGCAATCGCATCAGCGGTCCGCTGCTTGACCGCATCGACCTGCAGGTGAGGGTGCCGCGCCTGACCGCCGCCCAGCTCGATGCCTGCCCCGATAGCGAGTCGAGCGCGGTGGTGGCCCGTCGCGTGCAGGCGGCCCGCGAATGCCAGCTCGCCCGTGACGGCACCGCGGCCAGTCAGCTGCCGGTCAGTGCGATGCGCCGTGTCGGCCGCCTGGACACGGCCGGCCGTCGGTTGATGCAACAGGCAACGCGGCAGTTCGGGCTGTCGGCGCGCGGCTGGCATCGCTGCTGGCGGATCGCACGGAGCATCGCCGATCTCGATGACGCCGCGGCCATCCGGGAACACCACATCGCCGAGGCACTGTCCTACCGGGAACGGGTTCAGCGTTAGACTGGGGACCGCGCGTTCAAGGAGGCTCAGTGAATATCATCGTCATGGGCGGCGGTCTGGTCGGTGTGACCACCGCCTGGTATCTGCTCGAGGGCGGCCATTCGGTGACACTGGTCGATCGGGCGCCGACGCTCGCTGCCGAGGCGAGTCACGCCAACGGGGCGATGCTCCATGCCAGTCACACCGAGCCCTGGAACACCCCCCAGGCCCTGGGCCAGCTGCTGCGCTGGATCGGCCGGGAGGACTCGCCACTGCTGCTGCGGCCCACGCAGCTGCCGCGCCTGATCGGCTGGGGACTGGGCTTTCTGCGCTACAGCCGGCCCCATCACCATGCCCGCAACACCGCCGTCAATGCGCGGCTGGCCGTCTACAGCCTGCAGTGCATGCGGGCCCTGGAGGCGCAGACCGCCATCGACTACACCCAGTCGCACACCGGCATTCTCAAGATCTTCCGCCACGCCGCGGAAATGGAAACCGCCCGCGCCAGCAGCCGGCTAATGGCCGAGTCCGGGGTGCGCCACGAGGTTCTGGATCCGGCCGGAGTGAGCGCCCGTGAACCGGCGCTCGCCGATATCGCCCCGACACTCGCCGGCGGGTTTTTCTACCCGGACGACGCAAGCGGTGACGCCCGCCTTTTCTGCCAGCGACTCGGCGAGCTGGCCGTCGCCCGCGGTCTTGCGCTACGGCTGGGCGAATCGGTGCAGCAGCTGCACATCAACGGCGGCCGGCTGCACGCCATCGACACCGACCGGACCACCCTGTCTGCCGATGCATTCGTGCTTGCCACCGGTGCCGAGGCGCCACGTCTCGCCCGCCAGGCGGGTCTGCGGCTGCCCATCAAGCCGGTCAAGGGCTACTCCGCCACCCTGCCCGTGGGCGGGCTCGAGGCCGCACCGCGCTTGCCGATCATCGACGATGGCCGCAAGATCGTGATGACGCGGCTCGGTGATCAGCTGCGCGTCGCCGGTACGGCCGAGTTCACCGGGTATGACACGACGGTGCGCCCGCAGCGCGTGCGCGGCGTGCTCGAACAGGGCCTCGCCAATTTCCCCGCCCTGGCCGGGCAGGTGAATCCCCGCGAGGCCGATCAGTGGGCCTGCCTGCGGCCGATGACCATTGACGGGCCACCGATTCTGGGGCCGAGCGGCATCGACGGGCTGCATCTGAACACCGGCGCCGGCCATCTGGGCTGGACCTTTGCGGCGGGAACGGGACGCATCGTCGCTGATATGATCGACCAACGCCGGCCGGACATCGATGTGTCCGGCCTTACCCTCGAGCGCTATCAATAGGCGAGGCCCTCACCCGGAGCATGGACAGCCTGCAAAGCATCATCCTTCTGCTGGCCACCTCGGTGGTGGCGGTGTCGCTGTTCCGCCGGCTGGCCCTGCCACCGATCATCGCCTATCTGGTCGTGGGCATGGCGCTGGGGCCCTCGGCACTGGGCCTGATCCCCGAAAACGACACCACCCATCTGCTCGCCGAGTTCGGCGTGGTGTTTCTGCTGTTCACCATCGGCCTGGAGTTCTCCTTTCCCCAACTCCATGCCATGCGCTGGGCGGTGGGGGTGCTGGGCGCGAGTCAGGTCACGCTGTGTCTGCTGCTGTTTGGTGGCATCACCTGGTGGCTGACCGGCTCCATCGAGGTGGGTGTGGTGCTGGGCGGCGCGCTGGCGCTGTCGTCCACGGCCATCGTCACCAAGCAGCTCACCGAACAGGTCGAGGTACACACCCGGCACGGGCGCCGCGCGGTGGGGGTGTTGCTGTTCCAGGACCTGGCCGTGGTCCCACTGCTCATCGCCATTCCCATTCTTGCCGGCAACACCGACACCTCGCTGCCCGCGGAACTGGGGCTGGCGCTCGTGAAGGGTGTGGTGGTGTTCGGCGTCATGGTGTGGGTGGGCCGCAAGGCTCTGCGGCCGATCTTCCACGAAGTCGCGCAGGCCCGCTCCAATGAGCTTTTCACGCTGACGGTGCTGCTCATCGCGGTCGCCGCCGCCTGGCTGACCCACCTTGCGGGGCTGTCACTGGCGCTGGGGGCGTTTCTTGCCGGCATCATGCTCGGCGAGACCGAGTATCGCTACCAGATCGACGCCGACATCCGGCCGTTTCGGGACGTATTGCTGGGATTTTTCTTTATCACC
>Ga0209937_1000650_pt1 | contig 10743 bp, 12 predicted proteins | sample SalPon1_B_H2O_MG_FD_185699 | JGI IMG/M metagenome (GOLD analysis project Ga0209937, IMG submission 185699) | Salt pond water microbial communities from South San Francisco under conditions of wetland restoration - Salt Pond MetaG R1_B_H2O_MG... | ecosystem: Environmental > Aquatic > Non-marine... | reverse complement strand
TTCAGAATCACTGTTCCGCTGGATGCCGCTGCAGCCCGCCAAGCCGACCAACCCAGCCACAGCTGTTGCCTTGAGATACTGACGGCGGCGCATTGCCTGATAGAATCCATCTAACATCACAGTCGATTTGAAACAGGACAGCTACGTAATTTGAATCATTGGTTAATATACAGAGTCTGTGGTGAGAGCGAATTCTTGAAATTGCGAGCGGTTATCGGATGATACTGCGGTGATGCGACGTGCAATTTATTTCCCCATCGATCGCGAAAAAGATCGAGGGTTGTAAATTAAAATCGAGGAGCTACAACAGTGGTGGCGAACTGCAGGCGAGGCTTGATCGCAAGCAATCGCAGATCAGTGTGATCACCGCGATGGTGCTGCGGTCCCAATTGTCGAATCCTGACGAACTCGATGCGCTCTTTCCGGGCATGGATATCCCGGAGCTCGAAGCGCCGGAGGCATCGAGCTTCTCGATCGAGGAGCGGCGCATGCGAGCCGGTGCGATCGAGCGAGCGAAGTGGTGGGCCTTCGGCATGCCGGAGGAGGATTGAGCCCATTGCTGACTACTGATTATACCGCATATTGCCAGATCGATGAATAAACTCGAATTTTGTGATGTACATATGATGCCCACATCTTGTGAAAATGACCTCTACCCCATCGCGGGATGTGATGAATTTGTTTCGGGCTGTGTTGTCGCATCCCCGTCGATCGCACTCGCTTTGCCCTGCGGGTAGCGCTTTTGTAACCTCCCACTCGATGGGCTCGAATCCCCCCCAGTTGATACGATCATTCGCGGGTACGCGGCCCTGGGGTGCATCGATGATCATCACTTCTTGCTCGTGTTGATCTTCGGGACCGTGGAGATGGTACAATGACCAGGTAATCATACCAAATTGATCGAGGTGGATCATTCTCCAATACTCCGGAGGTAACTTCACCCGCATAACCAATTCGCGCTTTTTGCGGAGCCTGCGTTGAATATCGCGGAGATATGGATATCCCGGTTCCGTGTTGAGGTTCGATTGCCAATCGCTCACATACTTGCTGATCGTATGGCGAAAGCCCTTGCCTCGATCACGGTTCGCAGCCCGCAGCTCCAACCGAAGTGGATCGAGATGATCGCGTGCTTCGATCTCGGGTGATGTGTACTCGATCCGTTCGAGGTGATATGGAGGGGAGCGTTCGATCAACGGATAGCGACTCCACGGGGAGGCATCGAGCTGTGCCTGTGGGTGTTGTGTCACCCGTTCAATATCTGTGTGTGTCCCCAGGATGAGCTCATCGAACCCTTCGAGTAGCTGTGATTTGGGCCGCAAGAACCGTTCGGAGGATGCCCACAGGATGGAGATCTCCTCCGCAAGCACCTCCCGAGTGTATCTATGGATCTCCTTGGATTTGTTCTTGTGTTGCACTTCGATCGCGAGCCCCTTTCCCCAGTGAGGCGCGGGTGGAGTGAACCGTGCGAGCACGTCGATCTGTGTCCCCCCATCACCCCCATCATCCTCATGCAAGGACTCCTCCCACCCGATTTTGTACTCTATCGATGGATCAAGGAGCTCCGGGAGCCGCTCGTGTAGGAGTTGCGCGGCGGTGTGCTTCGCATGCCTGTGCTCGTTTGATTCACCTGTGCACCCCAGATCAACCTCATGTCGAAAGTGCTTCGGGATTTGGGATCCGGCGCGTGTGTGTGCCTTTACGACATGCATTGATCGCTCGCATGTCGGACACAGGAGATCCTCACGCTCTTCGATCTCCGAAGGGAGCACGAGCTCCCCTTCATCGAGATCGCGGTAAGCTATGAAGGGCACAGATCATCACCTGATCTTCGGGTAGTATGCAACCTTCAACGCGGAGGTGTTCAAGAGGCGGAGCTTCGCAGGAGCGAACTCCTCCCAGTGCTCCTCGCGGTTGCTCTTATCTTCGAGGTAGTGCGAGATCGCTGTGTCGATCGCCTCCGCTCGGGTGTTCGCATCCGTCTCATGCTCCAAACGATCGAGCATGCGCATCCGTTCGGGACTCAGTGGGTAGCTATAATGGCTCATTTTGATGTATTGGTGTGTTCAAACCGGGCAAAACCGTCTTTTTTGTCTCACTTAATTGCTCGTTCTTTATATACCCACACAGGTATGCACCGCTTTGCGTGGAACCGTGCACATCGATGCACTGATTTTGATGTGTCGGAGATCGCACCCAGCTCAATGATCGCGGTGCAAAGTACATCAATCCGGTTTGCTCGCTCAATCCTGACGTAACCCCCCGGAGTGGGAGCTGGGATCGTGCATCCGCAGGTGTGGGGGGGCTCATGTTAATCGTACAAACTCCTCCCCTGACGTGCTGGGGTGATATGCCTCCCCTTTGCTAAGCATCTCCGCAAGCGTGTCTCGTGCTTTTTGCTCATCGAGGCGCTCGCTCGTCGCCTCCTCGATCACAAGCTCAACAGGAGCACCCTCCTCCGATTTGTCGTGCATGTCGATGAGGTCCCGCAGGAGCTTGATGCGATCGCGCTGGGGTTTCGAGATCCCCGTCTCGATGATATCGGCATCGAACTCCCCCTTTTCGTCAATCACACCGGATTGATACAGGGAGGACTCCACGAGCTTGATCGCTCGATCCACATCCTCCGGCTCAACCACCTCGCTCATGCGTGCACGAGCGCTCGCATATGCGAGCCGCAGCATCGCCTCCGCATATCGAGCGGTCAATGGGATCGCTCCCGCGTGCTCGTACTGATCCCGTACCTCACTATAATACGCTTCAATCGGATCAAGCACCGACTCATCCGCAGGCTGCGGATGCACCGTGTCGCGAGCATGAGCGACGTATGCGGCGATCAGCTCTTGCTCAAACTCCGGTGCATAGCGATCGATCATGTCCTCGCCTCGTGCGTGCGCGGTGGTGTCGTAGATCGAGCGGGTGATCTGTCTCACCACAGCACCGTCTCGATCGCTATCCGGGAGGTCTTGCAGCATAAAGATCAGATCGAAGCGCGATGTCAGTGATGCGTCAAAGTCGATTTGCTCGTTAATTGGTTCGTAGATATCGAACCTCCCATGCTTTGGGTTCCCCGCAGCGAGGAGTGACGTACGTGCGGGCATCTCCGCTTCTATCCCCGCCTTGATGTGCGAGACACGTTGGTTTTCGAGTGCGCTGTGAGCGGCTTGCAGCGCGGTGTCGGGCACCTTATCGATCTCATCGAGGATCGCGAGTCCCTCGTTCGCAAGCACGAGCAATCCCGCCTTCACGCTCCACGCTTCGCTCCCGAACTCATCTTTGACCGTCGCAGCGGTCAGTCCGGTCCCCGAGACGGATCGCCCGCTCTTGAACTTCGCACGGGGGTGCACCGACTCCGCGAACTCCAGGAGCTCGCTCTTCGCGGTGGAGGGATCACCCAGGAGTAGCACATGAATATCTGATCTCCACCGTGGGGCTCGTGTCGCTCCGAAGAGTTGGAGCACGATCCCCTCAATCGCGGCATCGAGCGTCTCATCGCGGTGGAGGTGCGGCGCGAAGGAGTCTTTGAGTGCCTCGATGGGATCATCGAGCTCCGCGATCGCCTCGATCGCCTCGCGATGCTCCTCGATATCGAGTGCATCGATTTGTGCATTGAGATGCGCGACCGAGTTTGCACGCTGGGAGTATTCGAGGATGCGCGATCCCTCACTTTCGGGATTCGCTTCGAGGCGACCGAACACACGCACGCGCTCCCCTGGGTGCACGAGGTGCGTTAGTGCATCTTCGAGCTCGATATCGATGTGACCGGCTCCGCTCGTGGATATCTCCGGAGGAGGACTCAATCGCACGAGACGGCGCTGTGTGACCTCGCATGCCTCCTTATCGAGCTTGAAGGGACCTTGCCGCTCGCACCCAGCACATTCGTGCGGCTCACCGAGCTCATCATCTCCATGTTGAGGGATCTCCTGTGTTGTCCCGCAGCGGAGACACTCGAACACCGCGAGCGTGATTTTGTCCTTGATGCGATCGATGTGAGACACTTGCCCGTTGATCGCGAGGTACGATCCCGCAGCATCGCGTGGGTAGCGACCGATATCGTGCACGCGCTCCTCCGGGAGATCCACGAGGGAGATGCTGACATCCTCCGGTGCGTACGCAGCTCCCCGTGTATCGAGATCGAGCACAGCGCGGCGCAGGTGTGACAACACCTCATCGATATCAACCTCTTCGAGCTCGATCGCTGGGTAGTATGCCGCGAGGTGATCCCAGGAGATCTCGATGAGTGGGTACTCCCCCGGAGCGAGTTGCATCGAACTCACCGCATCCGTGTAGTAATCCCGGATGAAGGCTCGCCAAAACTCCGCAGGGCTCGCATCCGGATCCGGTCGCTCCGGATAATCGAGGCTCATATCATCACCTCGAATTTGTCCTGCGGAACCTCCCAGACCTCCTCGCGAGCGATGCCCTCGATGTGCTCAATCATCGCCTCGCGATCACGCGGGGATTTGCTCCCGTACTCGATCATTGATGCCTCCGAGATCAGGGTGGATTCAAGTGCGAAGATCGTGGGGACTTCATCCGCTTCGAGTTGGGTGCGGATCTCATCAATCACCTCGCGGAGCTCCCGTTGATCTTCGAGGATCTCATCGATGCGACCGGAGATGCGCTCGTATTGCTCCGTCGCATCATCGAGCTTTTCATCGATCTCCTCGCGCTGTTCTTGTAGCGTCTCAATCTCCGCATCGAGATCATCGCGCATCCGTCGCAGCGAGGCGAGATCATCTCCGGGATCGAGTCCCCATGCACGGCGAAGGGTATCCAAAACCACCTCCCATTTAGGGGAGCCGTCAGATCGCACGCGGCGATCGAGCTCCTCGTGTGCATACTCGGGGAGCTCAACGTGGAGTCCCCTCCTCCCAGCACGATCCTTCATCCGCACCACCACCTTGTACAAGGCGAGCGTATCTTGTACAAACTTTGTACAAACTTAATCAACCTTGTACAAAGCTTGCGCGAGCATATCGCTCCTTGCGCAAGCTCACAGGTCCTCGATGGCGTTCGAGCCGCTGTTTTAGCGGATTCGTTTACACAGGAGCTCGATTGCGGAGCGTATGTTGAGGTTGCAACCTTGTACAAGCGTACAAGGTCTTGTACGCTTGTACAAACCTCATCACTACGTACACAGTACAGATCTGTTAGATTTTGGTGTGTTATCATGTGTCGGGATTCACACCGGGGAGATATGCTGACCGCTAACGTTATGTCGCGAGCATGTCTCGGAAAAGGTGTTCAAGGCTTTTCGAGACGTGCTGCGGCGCACGATCTCCTCCGGATTTTTTGTGTTCTTTAGCTGGGAGTCTCGCGGATGTGTTATCAACCTTTGCTCGTTCGCTCGATCACGCATGCACACACACCTCCTCGCTCAACGAGCCGGTGTGCACCACACCCGCCTCGCGCATGAGCTGCGCATGCGGATCGCACACCGCGATCTCGCCTCGCGACGTGTGCTCAACGATCCACACGGCGGCTCGCGTGCACGAGATGATCACACATGTGATCATGTATCGCCACATCGCTCCTGTGCGGCTCCTGACGCGCTCGGTGCATCCGGCGCATCATTATGCACCGTTATGTGCTCAAAGACGCGCGAACGTGCTCCTGTGCGTTCTAATCTGCGGTGGTTGTGAACACGGATCCCCCTGACGCGATATTGCTGGGGGAATCTCCACGCGCCCGCGGGATTAGTTGCGCTCATAATCACGCTCCCAGGTCCAGCGGATCAAGAGCAATTCATCATGGAAAGGATCCCATTGGAACACCTCCGTCTCAAAGTCATATTGACGTGCGTGTTCGTCGCACATCATCACCCTGTGATCGTTCACAAGGAGCACTTGATGATTATACATCCGCGGGCAAAGCTCGCAGGTGTATTCATCCTCCAAGTAAAGCGATTGTGAGATCGCAGATTTTGGGATATCCAAATCACCCTCCATCCGTTGCACGGTTTGGTGTATATGGCTACACACCTCCTTGTGTTGCCCGAACAACACTCGATTATCACAGCGCACGGATCTCCACCCCCTCCGCATCATTTTGCACGGCTCCGCGCATATCACCGCAATCCTGTGCACATGTCGGGCACCTCCGCGATCTCGCTCGATCTTCGAGCATGTACCCGGTGCATGTCGGGCACCGCACCGTTGCGATGCGTAGCGATCCGTCTCTAATCCTATTCCACTCGGATTCGTTGATCTCCCACAGCAACCTCGCAAGCGAGTGCTGCGGTGGGAGATGCGTGTATTGAGTCTCGTTCATTGATCGATGAGGTGCATCGAGGGGAACGAGCTCCCCAGGAGGGACCGTGTGCGTTTATAATCAGCACAACGTACCTCCGGATGGAGCTCGCACCAAAGGGTTCCATGAGCACGGGGGTTCGGCACAATTCATGACTAACCCCCCGTCTCAATCCTCGATGATCGTGTTATTCACCCCGAGCGTAGCATGGGTGCCCCTTCACATAAACGTACTGACGAACATATCAATCTGAAACATTTGCATAACCCCCCTGCGGCGCTTTTATGAGCGGGTGATGCGTGTGTATCTGCATGGGTGCATCACGGCAAGCGATCACGACACATCTCGATCCTGAAAACCCGACTTATGAAGCGTTCGAGGCATACGTGGAGGAGCGCAAGATCAATAAATCAACAGCGATGCGGAACATCCTCCGCGAGTGGGCTGCGGATGATGCTCCTGATAACATCGCCGAGCTCCTCGATCGCAATCGATCCGTGATCGCTGCGCTCGTGTTCTTGCTTGCATCGAACTCGTTTATTCAAGCGATGAGCGTTGCTGTGTCCCCAGCATTTGCGAGTGTTGCATATCTGTTGATTGCGACATTCTTGCTCCTGTGGTTATTGGTGGATTTTGTCAGGCAAATGGGGTGGATCTGATGGATATCTCCGAACAGATCGACCGCTCCGACACTCCGGAGGTAATTGTACAAAACGCGGAGGAGTATATCCAATTGCGCCGCGTGCGGAGCTTGCTCGATGCACGCGATCAAGCACGCGAGGCAATTCAAGCCGTGCAATCGTACCAATATGATTCGCGGATCAGCTCCCGCGAGATCACGAGCACATTGAAAGCGTACATCGATGCGTATTGCCGCGAGGCGAAGAGTATCATACTCAATTCGGGATATGAATCATATTGGACCGAGCAATTCACTACTGCGTTCGATATCCCCCGAGCACCTCAATCACATTTTAATTCAAGTGTTCAAAAAATTATAGACTGGGAGCTCCCATTTGTCCCAGACACTCAGCTCATCACCTACCGGGATCTGTTGATGATTCAACGGGAGCAAGCTGGGGAGGATCCCGAGCCGTCTCGGCAAGAGTTGTTCAAACACGAATGGAATCCGAATAGCCCTGTTAAAGTCACAGTTACGGGGATTGCGCAATTTTTGGCTTTGCCGGATGCGATCCAGGTGAACTACAATATCGGATCGAGGACACACTTCAGTGCTTCAGATCCGATAACGGAGTTTGTCGCGCTCCCTGTTGCACCTATGATTGATATTAAGGAGCTCGTCGATGATGTGCTTGATGCGAGCGGATTAGGTATCGATCTCCACGAGGATCAGGAGGGGGAGCTCTTCATTGATGAATTGAAAGCGGAGGAGTGACCGCATGGGGATCCCCTGGGAGCGGACCCTGTGGTTCAATGACCTCATCGAGGGGATCGAAGGCCCCCGACAAGGCGGTGCGAGGATCGTGATCGACGCACAAAACAGCGCAACAGGTGTTGGCAAGACCTCGCTCGCGATCGCACTCGCAAAGAAGATATCGAACTTTTTTGGGTACGAATTGCAATTCGAGGATCTGACATTATCCGGTGCGCACTACCTGCGGCGGTGGAGGGAGCATCCGGGATCCGAGCAACCCTCCGTGATCGTGCTCGATGAGCTGGGTGGTGCGGGAGCCGGGCAAGCGCGGCGATCGATGAGCACCCAAAACGTGCAATTAGGGCAAGCGTGGCAATTGATGCGCAAGAAGCGGATTGTTACGATCGTGACGCTCCCACACTGGCGCTCCGCCGATAAATCGATGCGCCAAATGAGTGATTACAGGCTGTGGTGCCTCGCCAAACCGATAGGATTCTTTAAACCGTACAAGGTGGGGAGTGACTTCAACAGCGGCGAGGTCAAAACTCGCGGGTACACTGACGTGTCCCGTATCGGGTTCCCCAACATGGGCAAGTACGGCGATCCGCATTATGAGTACATCTCGGATAAGAAGGATGACCTCCTCGAATCACAATACTTTGATGCTGACAAACTCGAAGATCCGGAGGAGCTCGAAAAACAGCGCGATCCCGAAGAGATCGAGCGGGAGGTGCACATCGATATCGCACAAAGACTCCGCGAGGAGGGCAAGACGCTCAAAGAGGTGGGGAGCGCCGTAGGATACTCGGATTCATGGGTAGCGAAGTACACGGATCCTCCCGGTTGAGCCCGCATTTACCACCCACCAATATACCACTAATAATAGATCACGACATATTGGCGATGATCGAGGCTCCCCAGTAGCAAAGGGGCACTCCGCTCCTCGATGCGTCTCGATCGAGGTGGGCACGGCTCCGGAGCATCATGTTGTCGGGGTCAACCCCCGGAGTCGCGTGCTGTGTTTGGGTGTGTAGCGGGGTGATCTGGGTGCATGACACTTTTCGTCCGTGATCTCCCCGCACATCGAGGCTCGCATATCATCATATGAATCTGCGCCTCCAAACCTCCCTTTTGATATTTAGCGAATCAGGTTCAACGTGCTGACATGCTGACCGAACACAGCAATCAATCAATCAACGAACCGCTCGCACGGGGCAAAGGCGAGGTGATGTTTATCGAGATCACCTCCGAAGGCGAGGAGCTCCTCGCACGCGAGGATAACGAGACGCTCGTGATCCATCGAGACTGGGTGATGATCGATCGAGGATATGGGAGCGAGGTCACATGGATCCCTCGCGATCGCGTTGAGCGGGTAGTGTTGTACTGACGCGATGAACTATTTGCCCACGATCATGATGGGATTCTTGATCATCATGCTGGGGGTGATCGTGCTCGCGATATTGCTGGGGCTGTGAGGCGCGCATAGATCTGTGGGATTGCGTGCGCGTTGATGTGTATCGATGCGATCCATGCCCCCCGGGGTTTGTCTGACGCATCATTATGCGCTTGTCGATGCATGTCGATGCATGAGCCGGATCACCGCATCGATTGAAGAGGCGCACGAGGACATGCTGGGGGAGATCCGCGACCGGGAGCGGTTATCGAGTGATGCTGCGGCGATGCGACGTGCGATTGATCTCCTGATCGATCGCGAGATCGAGATCGAGGAGTTGGAGTCACACATCGAGGAGCTCCACCAGGAGATTCACGAGCTCGAAGCGAGGCTTGATCGCAAGCAATCGCAGATCAGTGTGATCACCGCGATGGTGCTGCGGTCCCAGTTGTCGAATCCTGACGAACTCGATGCGCTCTTTCCGGGCATGGATATCCCGGAGCTCGAAGCGCCGGAGGCATCGAGCTCCTCGATCGAGGAGCGGCGCATGCGAGCCGGTGCGATCAAGCGAGCGAAGTGGTGGGCCTTCGGCATGCCGGAGGAGGATTGAGCCGAAAGCTGATTATTGATTAAATCGCATGTTCCCAGATCGATGAACTAACTCGAATTTTGTGATGTACATATGATGCCCGCATCTTGTGAACATAACCTCTACCCCATCGCGTGATGTGATGAATTCATTTCGAGCTGTGTTGTGGCATCCTCGTTGATCGCACTCGCTTTGCCCTGCGGGTAGCGCTTTTGTGACCTCCCACTCGATGGGCTCGAATCCCCCCCAGTTGATATTATCATTCACAGGTACGCGGCCCTGCGGTGCATCGATGATCATCACTTCTTGCTCATGTTGATCTCCGGGACCGTGGAGATAGTACAATGACCAAGTTATCAAACCAAATTGATCGAGATGGATCATCCTCCAATACTCCGGAGGTAGGTTCACCCGCATATCCAATTCGCGCTTTTTCGGGAGGCTGCGTTGTATCTCGCGGAGATATGGATATCCGGGTTCTGGGTTGAGCTTCGATTTCCAATCGCTCACGTACTTGCTGATCGTTTTGCGAAAGGCCTTGCCTCGATCACGGTTCGCAGCTCGTAGCTCCACCCGGAGTGGATCGAGATGATCGCGTGCTTCGATCTCGGGTGATGTGTACTCGATCCGTTCGAGGTGATATGGTGGGGAGCGTTCGATCAACGGGTAGCGACCCCACGAGGAGGCATCGAGCTGTGCCTGCGGGTGTTGTGTCACCCGCTCGATATCTGTGTGTGTCCCCAGGATGAGCTCATCGAACCCTTCGAGGAGCTGTGCTTTGGGTCGCAAGAACCGTTCGGAGGATGCCCACAGGATGGAGATCTCCTCCGCGAGCACCTCCCGAGTGTAGCTATGGATCTCTTTGGATTTGTTCTTGTGTTGCACTTCGATCGCGAGCCCCTTTCCCCAGTGAGGCGCGGGTGGAGTGAACCTTGCGAGCACGTCGATCTGTGTCCCCGCATCACGCTCATCATCCTCATGCAAAGACTCCTCCCACCCGATTTTGTACCCTATCGATGGATCAAGGAGCTCCGGGAGCCGCTCGTGTAGGAGTTGCGCGGCGGTGTGCTTCGCATGCCTGTGCTCGTTTGATTCACCTGTGCACCCCAGATCAACCTCATGTCGAAAGTGCTTCGG
>Ga0209937_1000648_pt1 | contig 10761 bp, 19 predicted proteins | sample SalPon1_B_H2O_MG_FD_185699 | JGI IMG/M metagenome (GOLD analysis project Ga0209937, IMG submission 185699) | Salt pond water microbial communities from South San Francisco under conditions of wetland restoration - Salt Pond MetaG R1_B_H2O_MG... | ecosystem: Environmental > Aquatic > Non-marine... | reverse complement strand
GATCACCATTCGGCGTTATGGCCCGACACCTTAACGTAAACCTTATGGATAAAAACTCGCGCCCTTTGGGGCCGGGGTCTGGGGCGGCTAACACAACAGGAGATGCAAGATGAAACGCACCAAAGTTATTCACGCCCGCGTGACGCCCGAAGAACATGACCAGATCGCCAAAGCCGCAGAAGAGGCTGGCCTGTCAATCACGCGCTACGTTCTGCGGGCTGCGCTGGGGGCTACTCGTTCAGAGTAAGCCAATCCTGAAAGGCAAACCAAGCGCCCTGCCAGCCCAGCGCAACGCAAGCAAAAGCGCCCGCCTCATGCGCGGCGGTAAGATACTCAATCTGGCCAGGTTGCCATTTGCTTTTCGTATGATCTTGGCGCTTGATTTCGCAGACGAACGATACCCTGCTTGGAATAATCACGTCAGAAGCGCCGGGGGTCATGCCCTCGGCCTTTTGCTTAATCATCCCGCGAAACTGGCCGCCCCTTAGTTGCTGTTCATTGCGCGGATGCAGCGCCAGCTTACCCCATGTTTCAGAATACTCACCGCGCAGCTTGTTAAAGAACGTGATCTGCTCCGCGCTTTCGCTTGGACACTTCCCGCGAAAATCAGTATTTCCAAACACGGGAAAAGGTAAGTTGGTGAGTTTCATTGTGCTGGCCCTTGTTTCATTGCGCTGCAACCTCATAGGATGGGGGTTCGGGTTCTACATCGGCGGGCTGATTAAGACCGAGCAAGCGATAAAAACCGCTTTCATGGTCCTTCATGTAAGTGACCGTTTGTGGTGGCCCGTTTTCCGTTGCCGCTGCAAATCGAGCGTATTCTTCACGCTGTTTCCAACCCCGGCTTTCTGGCACAAACCAGATAGAAAAAGACCGATACGGCGTTACAAAATCCGCCCGCACGGTGCGATTGCCAGCTTGTGAAACGCCCTCGCGCAAATCCATGCTTAGCACCTGATCCGTCTGGCGCTGCGTCGGGTCGCGCTTCATCTTCTTAAATTCAACCCGCAATTTTTCATTCGGGTTCACAATCTCCGCCTTACACTTCTTGCAATACCGCGCCGCAATATCGTTTGGCTCAGAACACTCCGGGCATTCTTTGAATGTCCAACGGTATCCGCAACGCTCATAGGTGCCGCCAGGTCCCGTCTTGTGCATCGCAATGCAGCGCCGCCCATAGTGTGCAGGCAATGGGCCGTGTTCTGTCTGAATTTGATTGCCGTCCAGATCAACGCAATACCCATGCCGATCAACTGGCAAGTCCAGATAATCCGGGTTAGCGCCAAACGTATTTTCATATCCGCAATCCGGGCATTCTGCGTTAATCCCTTCGCCCTTTTCCTTGGCGCGCTTAGCCTCGATTTTAGGGCTATAGATGTCACCATCGGGAAAGTGTGCGTCGGCGTTTTCGGCAAAATCCAGCCAAAGCGACCTTGGCTTTTTGGGGTCCAGTCGCCAAGCCCTGCCAAGGATTTGCTGCAAAAGGGCCGCGCTTTCTGTCTTGCGCAAGGTGGCGATGATACTGGTATGCTCCACGTCAAAGCCCGTTGTCAAAGTTCCGACACTCACCAGAAACTTAAACCGCTGATCTCGGTAAGCCTGAATGACGCTTTTGCGGCCCTTGACAAGCCCGTCGATAGCCTCGGCCTCATCACCCGTCACAAACCCGCTGTTGCGCGGCGGCAGGCTCTCCATGATTTCCTTTGCGTGTTGCACGGTCGCGGCAAACAACATGCAGCCGCCATAGCTATCACGCGCCCGATCAACAACATTCGCCACAATTTCGGCAGTAAGCCTACCCTGCCCCACGAAAGTCTGAAACAGGCTTTCATCGGTAAACTTGCCGCGCTTTTCCACAAGCCCGCTTGTGTCGTATCCGGCCTGCACCTCGCCAATATCCATCGGCGTGATAAAGCCTTGATCTAGCATTTCTTGCGGCGAAACTCGAATGACGCATTTTCCAAAGTAAGGATCACGGGTGGCGCTATCATCGTTTACTTTACCGTCTGGCCATATGCGAAAGATATACCCCTCATTCAAGCGATATGGTGTCCCCGACAGTCCGATCACGCGCAGGTTTGGATTGCCGTCCTGCATGGCTTCAATAATGCTTTTGATCGTCGGCGTGATCCCGTGGCATTCATCCACAATGACTGCGGCATAATCACTCTTAAAGCGGCTAATCCTATTCTTGACCGTGCCGGGTGTGCCAAACACAACTTTATGCCGCAGTTCCTTGCGCCCCGCGCTGGCGCTGAATATTGAAAAGCCCTCGCCTGTCTGTCTGAATTTATCAGCGTTTTGCGTCACCAATTCCGCGCTCGGCGCAAGACATAGAATTTTCTTTCCGCCGCTGATTTCGTGAATGGTCTTAGCCAGCATTGCGATGATGAATGACTTGCCAGCCGCCGGTGCTGCATCAATTAGGCAAGGCTCTCGGCTTGTCCTGATCTCGTTAATTACGGCGTCATGCGCGGCCTGTTGATAAGGGCGAGGTATCATGCCCACAAATCCATTTGTTCTTGTGCTTTCCGCTTTGCCATTTCCTTGAACTCCTTTTGTTTTAGCTTTGCCAAATTCACAATGTGAATAGCCCTGACCGGGTGGACCTGCTGCAAACGCTTAAACACCTTCGCCGTGCGCTCACCTATTTCGGCGCATTCCTCCGGCGTCTTGGCGGCGCGCAACTCATCAAGAATTGCGTTAGCCGCATCGTTTGCTTTGGCTTCTTTGTCAGGGGTCATAGGTCAAAACCGCTTTGCTCTGGTTTAGGCGGTGTCTGCACAAACATGTCCGGCTGTCGGGTGGCCTTGTCTACGCGCTTGCAAGCTATCTCGAAATAGTCGGGGTCTAGTTCGATCCCGATCCCGCTGCGCCCTAGCTTTTGGCAGGCAACCAAGGTTGTGCCGCTGCCCATAAATGGGTCAAGGATGGTCTGTGCGTCGGGCAGGAAGCCTAGGCACCACTCCATGAGGGCGACGGGTTTTTGGGTTGGATGTTGTTTTCCGCCGTCCATGTTCATTGGTCGAAAAACAAAACGGCGCGCGACCATATCAAGATTAGTCCAAGCCATCTCAAAATCTGCGAAATCGCGGCCAGCGTTATTTTTGTCCCATACTAACGGCGCACGGTGCGCAGGTAGATCAAAATAATTTCCGCCCCATATGATGCTTGGAACGTCTGGCAATGCGGTTAGTTCGGCAGGCTTATCATCCCAAGACTTACCACCAAGCCCGCGCGAAGTTGCAAGCCTGTTGCTCTTAGTTATGCCAATCCCATACGGCGGGTCGGTCACCACGGCATCCACATCCCCCAGCAACGGCATCACCTCAAGGCAATCACCCAAAATAAGACGCTGACCGCCTATGCGCTCTTCTTTGATAATGGTCATTTCACCTGCCAGCTTTCGCTGTCCTTTCCACGGTATTTTTCCAAATCCACATCGGGCAAAAGGTCTTTGACAACCTTGCCATAAGACACCGCACCCTTGCGCTTAACCAGCGTCAAATTGCGTCCCGCAACCTTGGCGTCCTTGCCGCCTGCCATGTCCACAAGCCGCGCCACAATGTCCTTTTTGCGCGCCGATGCGTTGTCGATTGCCTCGCTCAATTCATCGTATTCAGCGATCAGCTTTTCAGCCTCCGGCGTATCAATCACCTTTCGCGCTGGGCCTTCAAAATCCGCCGGATCACTTTTCCGCGCCTTCCACCAAAACGCTTTAAGGCGCGGCAGGTTTTCGTTAATCCATGCGCCATCATACTTGACAGTTTCCAGCTTAGACCCGTGCGGCGTCCATTGCCAAAAGTCGCACCATTCCCGACCAGTAACAAATAGCTGCACCTGAATTTGAGCGTAGTAATGTGGCTGTTCATCGAGCGGCTTGAACTTTGGTTCGAAGTCCTTGCGGATACCAAACGGGCATTTAATCTCGATTAGACCATCATCAGCAATGTATCCATCTGGACTTACACCCGTCCAATCTTCAAACTGCACAAATCCGGCCGGCTCAACTTTGTTTCCTGTTTCAATTTCATAGGCGGTCAGTGCCATCGCCTCGTTATTGTTCCCCCATTCAGTGGCAATGTTGCCTTTGAACTCGCTTTCCATGCCGTTCATGCTGCGCACCAAAGCGCGCAAGGCGTCATCTTTGCTTTGATACGGCGCAAGGCCAATCGCGGCCCCTGCCATGCTTGCTGTCAGTCGGCCTTTGCGGGATTCAAACCATTCAGGGGTGCGTTGTTTGGGGTCTGTCATTTTGCTATCCTGTAAAAATACCACGGCGCGGCTCGGAATATCTCCGGCTAATCGGCGCTGTGCTTTGAAAGGCTTGCCTTCGCGCCGTGGTTTAGTTTCAACCTAGAACGGGATTTCATCGTCTCCGAGATCCAACCCGCCGCTTGCTGGTGCGGGCTTGGGTTTGACTTCCATAGCCTTGCCGACGCTTGTTTCCGCGTCTTTACCTTTGACCGCACTGACCCAGTTTCCGCGAATTGTCTCGCCTGTTGCGGTATCGTCAATCGACCATTCCATGACCTTCAAGACCATCTTGGCATCAACCAAAGCCAAAGACAGGCTGTCGTCGGTCGGGGCATCGCTTGACTGCATCAATTTGCCTTTGGCATTGGCGTCAATCGTGGCCAGCATACGACGGGCTTTGTCGCGCTTTTCTTTAGCCTTTTCTTCGCTCTTGGCGTTCGGGTCCAAGCTATCAACCCACAGCTTTTGAAAAACAGTGCGGTTTACAAATTGTTCAGGCTTTTCAACTTGCCACTGAATTTCAATATACTTTTCATCAGCGTCTTTTTTAGACGCCCATTTGACCGCTTTGACGTTCGCCAAAACATCCGAGTTGTTCGGAATAGGCTCAAGGTTTCCGCCGGGAACTTCGTATTCCTTGGAGACATTTTCGTTTGCGGCACCGCCGTCTGATAAATCCCAAAATGACATGTCGTTATCCTTTCACATATTCTGCCAGCGGGTTTTCACCCAGATTGACTTCTACAGGTTCAGTAATGCCGTATGCGTTCTTGGACACATTCGACGCGGTGACGTGCATCACCAATTCTCGCGTATCGTCTGACACTGCCTTCTTGCGCTCGCTTTCATCGCCCCGCAGGACAATCCGCTGCCGCAAGAATCCGACCGCGTCTACATCGTCAAGATATGGCGGCAGGCTTTTATCATGCGTCATCCGCAGGCTATAACGGCTAAAATCGTCCATGTCTGGCAAACGCATTGTGCCGACTTCTGTGTGAGCCAAAAAGACCACGTTCATGCCGCGCTTAATCCGCATCATTTCTGCGGCGTTGCGGATTTGCTGGTGACGCGCCGCCAAAGCTGAAAACCCTGCGCCATAACCGCCGAGGGCTTGGTTGAGGCTTTTGGCCTTCCCGTCTTGCTTCAGGATAGACTGCACAAACATTCGGTCAGCCGCAGACACTGTGTCAATCACGCATGTCTTAAACTCATGCTCTTCATGCACCAGCGCCTTTAGCTGCTCCCAAAGCTGATCTTCTGACTTGATCGCTGGCAAAGCCTTCGGGCGAAACGCCTCTGGAATACGGGCAACACCGTCCTCGCAGCGAACAAAAATTGGATTTGGGAATGTTGCTGCAAGTGACGACTTGCCAAGCCCAGCATCACCGCAGATGGTGACGATCTGGGGTCCAGCGTCAGGAACGCTGGCTGTTTCGAGAATAGACATCCTCTACCTCCTATTTAATGGCCATTGGCCGTGCGTGGCGGCGACACGCTTCCAACACCGCTTCGGTCAAACAACGTGCATTGACTTTTAGGCTACTTTAGGGATACGGTCAAGCAACAATTTTGCATCAATGGAGATACAGCAATGGAAACGAAAAGAACGCCCGTGCCTTTGACCTCAAAAGAGCGCGAAGAAATTGAGGCCGCAATGCAGCAACACGGCATCCGTTCGATGTCTGATTTCTTGCGTTACGCCGCGCTTTCTGTGGCACGCAAGGGTTTGTCCTAATGACTGACGAGCAACGCGCTGAACACCTGTGGCGGGCTTTGAACGCCTGCGCCAGCTTGGACAAAGACCTGACAATCACGACTGTGACGCATTGGCTAGAATATCACGGGGCTGGATCGCCAGACGTGCCATTGATGCAGGAGCGGGTGCGCGACGACGCAAAGCTATGGGCCACCAGCGCCAACCAAGCTGAACTTGAGGCTTATATAGCGGCGGCTGTGATGGAGTTAGAGGCATCACCAATCACAGGCAAAGCTGCAAAGCGTCTTGCGGCTTTGGGGTTCAAGTCAATGGATGCAGAGACAAAAGGCAAGTTTAAGGATTGGGTGAATAAATGACAGAGAACGTCTGGAATCTAAAAGACTATTACCAAGGCAAGTCATACGACGAGCAAGAGGACGAAAAGGAGCAGGAGCGCAAGGCCGCGCTTGCCAAGATGAAGAAGGATGACTTTGCGGACTTTGAAGACGGCGCTGCAATGGCGGTGCCTACGCACGACGACTTTGAGGCCGCGCACGTTGAAGAAGCCGACTTTGCCCTGCCCATTGACGTGTCCGACATCGACCTTACCCGCCCGCCCGGTTTTGTGGGCCAGGTCACAGATTGGATTGATGGCCAGTGCAGATATCCACGACGCAGGCTTTGCGTAGCGGCTTCACTAACTGCCATTGGCAATATCGGTGGGATGAGCCATTACGACACCCGTGACGGCATCTCAGCCAACTTGCTGGCGTTTTGTGTCGCCGCATCCAGCACTGGCAAAGAGGCGGTTATGCAGGCTTTCAATGAACTGCACATTGCAGCCGGGTTGCAGGGCGCACTGCAAGGCACGATTAAGTCAGAGCAAGAGATCGTGAGAAACCTTATTGAGCATCAAGCAAGTTGCTATAGCATTGACGAAATCGGGATATTTCTGAGCAAGGTTAGATCGGCACAAAAGCGCGGCGGAGCCACATATCTTGAGGGCGTCTTTGGCACGATCATGTCGGCTTATTCTAAGGCCAACAGCCGCATGATTTTGGGTGGCGACGTATCTCGTGATCTTCGCAAGCAGTTTGCGGCGCAGTTATCAAGAGCGTTGGACAATGACGACGAGGAAGCTGAGGAACGCGCCAAGCGGATGCTATCAATGATTGATAACGGCTTGGAGCGGCCCTTTATGTCGATCATTGGCTTTACTACGCCCAGCACCTTTGACGGAATGATGGACGGGGAGACAGCGACTCAAGGCTTTGTGGGCCGCGCCATTATTGTGTCGGAGCGTGACATAAATCCACGTCCCAGACGCGGGTTTAAAAAGCCTGACATGCCGATCATGATGGGTGGCAAGCTGGGCCTGATTTACAACGGATCAGAGGATCGTGTTGAATACTCTGGCGCACGAACTGACGTGGAAACCGATGATGAAGCGCAGGACGCCTTGGACGCCATTGCAGATTGGCTTATCGACTATGCTGACTATATGGGCGAGAAAACGGGCGAGGCGTCCGTTGCGATGATCCGGCGGGCATATGAGTTGATTGCCAAGATCAGTTTTGTGCTGGCCATTCCAAGCGGCACCCGCACCCTTGACGATGTGCGCTGGGCGTTTGCTTTTGTGAAGGATGAGATTGACTTTAAGGTTCAGCTTGTTTTTGCCAACGATAACGCCAAGGCCAAGCCGGAGGATGCCCTAGCCGCTCGCTTGCTAAATCTGATTGATGCGGACAACGGACTGACCACGGCGATGCTGTCTGACAAGCTGCGGGTGCCAAAAGAGGTGATTGAGACGACCTGCAAGCACCTTGAAAGCGAGGGATCGGTAAAGTTGAAAAATGGCCGAAAATATCGCGGAAAGGTTGTAATGAAGTGGTTTAGGGTCGAATAGCGGCTGCATCCTCCACAATCTTCTGCATCATCTTAGGCAGCAAAAATCCCGTAAGATATTGTTCTTGCGGGTTTTTTTGTCCATCTTCCATCTTCCGCATCTTCTGCAATATAGATACAAAAAAGAGAGACATTTATCCCTATCATATATGGTGCCTAAGAAGCTGTTTTAAGTAAAAAGAAGAGATAGAAAAACACTCTTTAGTATTATAGATGATGTAGATCATATGATATTTACCTTTAATTACAGTATCTTATATCTTCTTTTTATCTTCTGCATCTTCTGCATTACAAATTTCATTGACCTGCAATAAAATAAATGTATATATTAAAAAATCAAAAAAGGAGATGCAGAATGTTTAATATAGAAAAGTCTGTTCCTATGGAAAAAAAGGCTGAGCGAATCTCTTGGCCGTGGAAGGATATGGATATTGGTGACAGCGTTTTAATTGAAAACCAAAACCTGATTTCTAAAGCGCAAGTGAGTTGCCATGTTTATGCAAGGCAGACAGGTAAAAAGTTTTCCACTCAAACAACGGAAGTCGGCTTGCGCGTTTGGCGTGTTGCTTGATTAAAAGGAGAAACCCAATGAACCGCAGCGAAGTATTGAAGACAGCAGACGATCTGATCAACGGAGATCGGCAGAACGACTACGGCGAGGCGCACGAGAGTTTTGAAGCCATAGCCCGCATGTGGGGTGCATATCTTGGCGTTGATGTCGCGCCGCATGACGTGTGCCATCTCATGGCGCTGCTGAAGATCGCCAGGCTTCGCAACGGGCCGCATACGGACAGTTCAATAGATGTTTGCGGTTACGCCGCTTTGGGCTGTGAACTTTCTGACGAATAACTGTTGCAACACGTTTAAGGGTATTCTATGTTTTTGTTGTGTTAAGCAGGAGATCAAAACCATGAAAACATTCATCCAAGACCTGATCGGCGTCATCGCCATATTCGGCACGCTTTACGCGGGTCTGATCATCGGCCACGGCATTGGCCTGTAAGGAGAACCCAAAATGACCACCACCACAGAAACCATATTCGTCACCAACGCCATCGGCACTGGCAGCACCTTCGCTGTCACGGCAGGAGATCAGCCATCTCAGGTATACATTCCGGCCAGCATCGCCATCGCTTGCGAACTAAAGATCGGCGGCAGCTACACCGCAACGCTGGTACCCAACGTCCATGAGAACGCCGAGAAAACGCCTTGGCTGTGCGTCCGCATTGAGGATACCCAAGAAGTGCCAGACCCTACTCACGGTGCCGCTGAGGGTTTTTCAGACGTATTCGAGGCGCTGGCACCGATGGAGTTCCCTGTTGCCGCAGGTGAAGTAGGTATTCCTCGTGAGCGTCTCGAACGCGCTTGGGTTCACGGTCAAGTCATCAAGGTCGAAGCGCGACAAAGGCCAGATGTCCAGCCGCGCGTGCTTTGGGCGTCTAGCTGGGAGGTGGTGTAATGCTGCACTCACAACGTCAAGGCCGCACCACATTCCGCATGACGCCAGAACCCCGCCCCGGCGACCAGTTCGATCAATTCGCCCGCGTTGAAGAACACTTCGCAAAAGCATGGGCCGCCAAAGCCAAAGCAGAAGGCCATAGGAAACAACACCCGCCAACCATCCACCCAAAGGAGCAGTTTCAAAACAGCCCCGGCAGGCCGCGCAATCCGTTTCATATCGTTATGGAATACCTCGCAGACGGCGAAAAACGCACACAAGCCGAAATCCAAAAGGCAACAGGGCTTTCCAAGCAGGAAGTCTCAAACGTTATGTGCAAGCGTGTGCCAGAAGGTAAAATCGCCAAGTTTAAATCCGGCAATGTCACACGCCACGCCCACGCAAAGGGCGCGCAGAAACGCAAAGAACAAATCTTTGCAGCCATTGCCGCTTGCCTCACAAACAGCACAAAAACGCCAAGCCGTGATGTGGCCGCTCAACTCGGCATGACAACCGGGCAAGTCGCCGTGTACCTCGGCCAAATGGAAAGCGCAGGCACGGTCAAGCGACGCAAGACCACTCAAGGCAAGGTTTCCTATTGGGGGCTGAAATGACAAAGCTAAAGAAAAACATCATGAACGCACTCAGCAAAGGAGAGGCGCTAACCGTGCCTGAGATCGCCTTCGCCGCACTCGCTTACAAAGAGATCGTGCAGGAAGCACTGCATGAATTAGACGATCAAGGTTTGGTGACGATGCGGAACGGGTTTTATAAAGCATCGGCGCTGGGTCTTGCATCGCTAAATAAAACAGATTAGCCTCTACATGTGTCTACCTATTTGACCTCCCCAACTATCCCCGCCTTGTGCGGGGCGTTTTTTTGATCTATCTTTTTGGCATGGCTATGACAATACACTTAGGCGATAACGTCGAGGCTGATGGCACGGATCTCATACTTGATTGTCTTGAGCAGCTTGTAGCCGAGGGCTACGACATGGATGATCTCGTTGTGTCGATGCTCTGCTGCATTGCCGCGATTGCCGAGGCGGACGGCCTAGAAGATACACAGCTACAGTGACACGTTATGGACAAGTGGCGCACCCCTGAAGCAGCAGAATACCGCAAGCTATACCAACGCAAAGAATGGCGGCTGCTGAGAGAGCAGGCATTGCTGCGCGATAGGTTCCAATGCCAACGTTGCGGATGCAATTTAAAGCGCGGCAGGTCTGACCCACGATCCGCAGTTGTTCACCACCTTGAAGCGCACAAAGGCGATCTTGATCTGTTCATGGACATAGATAACCTTGCCAGCACGTGTTGGACATGCCACAGCGGCGCGATACAATCGGAAGAAGCCAGAGGTTATAGCACAGAGATCGGAGAGGATGGATGGCCAGTGGACAGCAAGCATCCGGGCGCGTAACGGGCGGGGGTGGGTCTGATCTCTCAGGCGCATCTTTGCAAAC
>Ga0209937_1000647_pt1 | contig 10764 bp, 10 predicted proteins | sample SalPon1_B_H2O_MG_FD_185699 | JGI IMG/M metagenome (GOLD analysis project Ga0209937, IMG submission 185699) | Salt pond water microbial communities from South San Francisco under conditions of wetland restoration - Salt Pond MetaG R1_B_H2O_MG... | ecosystem: Environmental > Aquatic > Non-marine... | reverse complement strand
AAACCTAGATTCAACGAAGCGATGGATCGCCGAGTCCGAACAGACAATGAGAGAGATCATGGCACCGTGATGAGTATTGACAGGATCATACATCAGACCGCACCCGCCGATAAGTCGAAGTGGCATCCACTCTGGCATCGCTGTCAGGAGTCGTGGATCACGCACTTCTCGGACTTCGAGTATCGTCTCTGGACCGACGATGATATCGATCAACTGATTCACGATCACTATCCGCAGTACTGGAAGATGTACTCCGAGTTTCCGGTGCATATCATGAGAATCGACTTCGTGCGATTCGCGATCATGCATCACTGCGGTGGTATCTACGCGGACATGGACTACTTCTGTTACTCGAACTTCTATGACGAACTTAGTGAATCCTCTGCATGGGTCGTCGAGAATCCTTACGGTAATGATCCGATCGAGAACTCATTGATGTGTTCGACCAAGGGTCATGATTTCTGGATCTACTGCATGGACATGGTGGCCGAGCGATATGAATACGTTAAACGATCACGTCCCGATCTGCTGAACGACGTTAAGATCATTTCGTCGGATCGATCGTATGGTCTGAAACTTCGGCCGTATCTGATATTCTACGTCGCGGGTACGAATCTGATCGCATCCGCGTATCGTGCACGAGGCATGAACGATCCGGACATCGGCACACTCTCGGCACTCTACTACAACAACAACGATATGTCGTACGATCCGTTGTATCGAGCGCGTCACGTGCACACCGGACTCTGGGGCCAGGAGAATCAAGAACTGACCGAACTGCTCTCGAAGGAGTACGAGTCGCTTCGCAATGTGCCGGTTGAATCGTACGACTTCTATACCGACTACTCGAACGGCAACTATCTGCGCGGTCGATATATACTTGACTGGGATAAAAACTCATGTGAAACCGACCTCTTTGGACTGAAGGCAAACTATGACTACTCGTAATAAAGACACTACATTTATTATCACCGGCGGTGCGGGTCGTGTCGTCTCTGCGATTCCGGCACTCGAGAAGTATCATCGATTAAATCCGAACGACGACTTCAATGTGATCGTTCATGGATGGGAGTCGCTCTTCTGGTCGCATCCGACGTTACAACATCGTGTGATCGGTGTGAATCAGAAGGGTACGTTCGATCGTGTCATTCGCGATACGCAGGTCGTGATTCCCGAACCGTATCAGGTGCACGGATTCTATAATCAGATTCTTCATATCTCCGAGGCGTTCGATCAGGAGATCAATCATACTGACGATCACTCGGATCTGAACTACAACTGTCTGTATCTCTCGAACGTCGAACTCGAAGGTGCAAAGGAATTGATCGAGAAGTACAAGGCCGAGAAGAAGGTTCGTAGGGCGGTCGTATTTCAACCGTATGGTTCCGGTGTCGATATCATCAATAAGAAACCGATCGATCGGTCGAATCGCTCGATGATGCAGGAACAATCGACAAAACTAATTCAGGAGATGTCAAAGTCCGCAGTGGTACTCAATGCATCGCATCCAAAGTTTCGTGATCGGCAGGATACCTACTCGGTGTCGTTCGACGATCCACACGCGGACTACTTTCGTCGTTTGATGGGGTTGATCTATCACTGCGATCTGTTCGTGGGTTGCGACTCGGTCGGTCAGCACATCGCACGTGCATCGGACAAACCAGGCATCATTCTGATGGGCGGAACCGATGAGAGAAACTACTCGTATCCAAATCACTTTGCGATCGTTCGCAAGGAGGATCATACTCCGGTCTACTCACCGTGGCGACTCAGTGACATCGACGTCGAGTTCGCGGATCGTGCGAACGACGGTGCGATGGACTTTAATGACGACGAGTTCTCGGATATTCTAAATCTGGTGAACGGTCATTTGAATAATGGTTCAACAACCTCATCGGCCACCGCAAGTTCGCCATCAACATCGAGTAGTGGTTTGAGTTATGAATAGTAACAGTAAGCGAGTCCCGGTATCGATCGGCGAGTACATCGACAAGATCACGATTCTTGCAATCAAGAGTCGTCGCATCACCGATAAAGACAAGGTGCAAAATGTACTGCGTGAACTGAATCAATTGATTCTTCTTGACAGTGAAAAGATCATCGACACAGATCTGTATCGTAAACTGATTCGAGTAAACGAGGATCTTTGGGAGGTCGAGGATGCGATTCGCGTGAAAGAAAAGAATGAGCAATTCGATGATGAGTTCATTGAGTTGGCTCGATCAGTCTATCGACTCAACGATCGTCGTGCGGATCTTAAACGCCAGATCAATCTACAATATGAATCAGAGTTAATTGAAGAAAAGAGTTATGATGGATAATGATCTTGATTACTATAAGAACATAGTTCAGGACGATCCTCTAAACGAACCGGCACTGGCAAGTCTTGCTCAGTGTTATCTTGAGAACGGAGACGAATGTTCGGCGCTCGAGATCTTTCGTGAGTACTCTGGTCAAAACATCAACGGCAGATTCGCGAACTACGTTTACTCGCTTAAACTTCAGAATCGATATGCAGAGGCATTCGATCTTCATGACGAAGAGATACACTCGAATGGTGGATATACTCGGTGTCCTCGATACTTTGATTATCTGAAAAAACTCAAGAAGTTTGATCGTAACGACGCGAATAAACGGCTCTTGGTGTGCGGCGTCGATGCGATTGGCGATCAGATCTTTTACTCGAGTTTCTTTCATGATCTTTTGAAGATCACCGATCGGATCACCGCAATCGTCTTGCCGCGTCTGGTTAAACCTCTCTCAAGAACTTTTCCGTCAATACGATTCGTGGATGACGACTGGATGATTCGTACACAGGACTTCGACTGTGTTGCGCTGATGGCATTACTTCCTAGATTTGCACTGCACTCGAATAACGATCTTCGAACAGAAAGACAACCGATTCTTTATCCGTTAAGAAACCGATCATTACAACCAAGTGACAAATTAACCATAGGATTTGCATGGTCATCGACTCGGCCAAGTGGTGAGGATCAGACGTATATCAAGGATCATAAGAGTATAGATCTTACCGAGTTCTTACCTCTCTTTCGTCTACCGAATACTCGATTCATCAATCTTCAACACGGTGAGGTGAGTCGTGATCTTGAATCATTTGCAAAAGATCACGACCTAGATAATCTTATCACGTTGGATGATCTCGATACAACAAATGATATAGAAGGAATTATCGATACAGTCGATGCGTGTGATATACTAATCACGCCATCAAACACTCTCGCGCACTTTGGTGGAGCACTGCATAAGAAGACGTACACGATACTTCCATACGGGCATTCGCCAGCAAGACTCTGGTTCTGGCATCGATCGGATGACGGAAATAACATCTGGTATCCTACGATAAATACCTATGAACAACAGGAAGAGGGCGACTGGTCACGTCCTATTCAAGAACTGATTGATGATTTGAAGAAAGGAGAACTTATATGATTCCTATTTTTATTGGTTATGATCCACGTGAAGCCATTGCGTTTCATACATGCGTGAATAGCATCATTCGACATGCGTCGCAACCCGTTCAGATCATTCCTCTTGCTCTGAATCTTTTGAATGAGTACGACGAGTCACATACCGATGGGTCCAATCACTTTATCTACTCAAGATTCCTTGTGCCTCATCTGATGAAATATAGCGGGTGGGCAATCTTTATGGACGGTGATATGATCGTTCGAGACGACATCACTAAACTATGGAATATGCAAGACCCTACAAAAGACGTGATGGTCGTAAAACACGATTACAAGACTCGTATGGAGACTAAGTACCTCGGCGCCAGAAACGAGAACTATCCTCGCAAGAACTGGAGCTCGGTGATTCTATGGAATTGTTCTAACTATCCGAATCGTCGTCTTACACCCGAGTATATTCAGAACTCGACGGGTGCACACCTTCATCGTTTTCAGTGGATAGATGATGAAAGAATCGGTGAACTGCCAATTGAATGGAACTGGCTGCCCGATGAGTTTGGCGAGAACAAAGACGCAAAACTTCTGCACTATACTCTTGGTACTCCATCGTTTCACGAGTTTGCCGATACATCACAAGGATCGGAGTGGCATCGCGAGAGAATCTACACCGAGTACTGCCTACAACATGGATTATGATCTATTATGAGTAATGAATTTGCACTTGAGAATATCGTCAGTGACGAGGAAGCGAATGCACTCGAAAACCTGACGACGCATCCACAGTTTCCATGGAACTACTGCGCCGGTACGATACTTCCCAAGGACGTCGACGAGAATCCGTACGTCATTCCGACCGGCGGTAATCCGTTTCAGTTCACTCATACCGTAAATCTGGAGAACTGTCCGTACATCGACACGATTCGTCCCGTTCTCAATGCAATCGCAACACAGTTCGAATCTAACCTACAGATCATCAAGGTCAAGTTTAATCTACTGACACGATCGACGAGTTCGGACTATCATTTACCGCATACGGACATCGACGAGGGTGAGAACTGTTACTCGTCAATCTACTACGTTAACGAGTCCGACGGTGACACGTATCTGTTCAATGAGTTCGGTCCCAAGGAGTCGAACGACATTTCGATTCGATCACAGGTATCACCGCAGAAGGGTAAACTCGTCGTATTCGATGCACGAAGATTTCATGCGTCCTCGAGTCCTATAGATAACGATGTACGAATCATTATGAATGTTGTGTTTAAGGTGAACGATGAGTAACAAAGAATACTACTTTATCTCGGGTCTGCCACGATCCGGATCGACTCTGTTGTCGGCGATCCTACGTCAGAATCCGGACTTCTATGCGGACATTTCGTCTCCGGTTCAGGGTATGTTATCGTCTACGATCGGCCACATGAGCACGACCGAGGCCGCACCAAATATCTCGAACGATCGACGAGACGCGGTACTCAAGGGTATTGTCGATGGATACTACTCGAATATAGAGAAACCGGTGATCTTTGATTCGAATCGCGGATGGACGTCGCAGACGAATCTACTGAAGGCGATGTATCCATACACGCGAATCATCTGCTGTGTACGTGACATCAACTGGATTCTCGATTCTTTCGAGAAGATCTCGAATAAGAATCCGTATCATATGAACGCACTGACCGATGAGGAGTCGTCTCCATGCGTACACACTCGATCACACGCAATGATGGATATCAACAAGGGTGGTACCGTCATTAAACCGTGGTACTGGCTTCAGGAAGGACTACTCGCGAATCCGAGCATGATTCTGTTGGTCGAGTACAACGATCTGACACAGAAACCGGAAGAAACGATGCGGCGCGTATACGATTTTATCGGCAAGGACTACTACGAGAATCACGACTACGAGAATGTCGAGTACTCCAACGATCCGTTTGATCTCAAGATCTCGACACCGGATCTGCACACGGTCTCTGGTCGAGTCGAGTATCGTGAGCGCGAGACGATTCTTCCACAACAGATTCTTGATAAATACTCCGGATATGAGTTCTGGCGAAAAGACAATAACAACTCAAACAGGAAAGAACCGACTGAAAATCTGCTCTATTCATAATCAAAAGTAAAAACAAAAATGTATAAATAATGGTATACGAATGAACCATTACGGAGCATAGTGATTATGCCGACGAACCTTTCAGGTCTTCTTCCTCCGAACAACTCTGTTCGTGTCGATACGACAGACACGTTAACAAATAAAACGATCGAAGATCCGGCCGTTGTAATCGGCGGTCAGACCGGATCAAATGGAGAGGTCATTGTCACCGACGGTTCGGGTAATTTTTCTTTTGCTGGTACCGAAGGTCTTCGAATTCCTGCCGGTACAACAGGTGAACGACCTCAGAATCCGATCGCCGGTGAGATTCGATACAACACGGACAATTCGACCATTGAGAAGTACGATGGAACATCATGGTCGTCGATTCTTGAACCGACCGATGATCTGGATGTGACCTCACTCTCCGTTGCCGGCAACACGATTGTTGACTCAAACTTTAAGTTACAGAACGTGAAGGGTGTGAACAACATTCTTCGTAAACCAACGAACATAGGTCCGGCAGATCAAGACACGAACGTCGGAAATCTTCTGACCGATATCGATCTCTCAGCGACAGGATTCGGATCTCTCTTTGCCGGACAAGGCGGCGCTCAGTTTCAGGTCTCGGAAACATCTGATTTTGCGACGACGGTCATCGATCGAACTGTATCGGGCGGATCAATCAACTCTGCGAATTTGAATCTCGTTCAAAAAGAACTTAATGAAAACACGACCTACTACTGGCGTGTTCGATACTTTGACTCGAACAACAACTTCTCTTTGTTCTCTGATCCCACCGAGTTTACTACTGCCAGTGCGTTCGCCGGAGTCGATACACCAACAATCACATCACCGGCGAACAATGCGACTGACATTGGTGAAGAACCGACGATTACAACCTCGGCATTTTCTGTTACCGGGCCTTCCGATACACACGTTTCTACCGACTGGCAGATCGCTACCGACGCTGCGTTTACAAATATCGTGTATGAATCCCTTGATGATGCCTCAAATCTAACGTCATTGGATGTTCCTGCCGGTAACTTGCAAGACGGAACCACGACATACTATGTTCGTGTTCGACACACCGGATCAACACTTGGTGATTCTGATTTCTCTAGTGATATTGAGTTTACGACATCCGCGTCGTTTTTCCCCGCATTGGGTGATTCGTACAACGGCGGTTTCTATATGGGCGCAATAACCGCTGCAGGACAGTGTTATGCTCTCGTCGTCGCACCGAACGCGACCGGTTGTGCATGTTGTCAGTGGAAGACATCTGATACATCAACTTCCGGCACGTGTTCAGATACAGACGGTTACGCGAACACGTATCCGGCGCTCGAGAACTCGACGCATCCTGCCGGCAACTGGACTGCCACGCGCACGATCGGCGGTTTCTCTGATTGGTACCTACCAGCGATTGATGAACTTGAGGTGTTCTACAACAACGGCGCCGGCGGTGGGACAGGTGATCCTCTTCCGTCCGGAGAAGATTTTGCCACTGACAGCTACTGGTCGAGTACAGAGTACAGTTCCCTTAGCGCCTGTTGCTCGAACTTAAGCTATAGCGGTCGCTACGGCAACAGCAAGGAGCTCACGCTCAGAGTTCGTGCAGTCCGCCGAGTACCTATTTAATCAATACACAAAAAACAACATCACACAACCGAATAAATACTAACAGAACAGTTTCTTGTTAGCGGAGCAACATAAAGATGCCGAATCTTTCAAGTATTATCGCACCATCGAACGTAGTAACGAGTACGTCGACCGATACACTTACGAACAAGACGATCGTCGATCCAAAGGTCACGATCAACAGTTCGGGTGGAACCGCTCGTACGGCCATCGTCACCGACGGTTCGGGTAATCTCGTCTTTGGAGAGTCCGAATCTCTGGTCATTCCTGCTGGTACCACGGGTGAACGACCTCAGAATCCTGGCACCGGTGAACTACGATTCAACACCGACGACACAAAGATCGAACAGTACGATGGATCGTCTTGGTTACCCGTTCCGGGCGGTGATGTAGACGTCGCATCGGTCAGCGTCAACGGAACTGAGGTCATCAATAATCAGGGTGAACTTAAGAACATCACGAACGCCGATAACGTCGTCGTTCAGCCAACGAACTCCTCTCCCGCAGACGCAGCGACCGATATCGGTGCGGCCGCGAGCGAACTGACACTGACCGCAAGTTCGTATGGTGATCTGTTCGGCGGACAGGGCGGTGCTCAGTTTCAGGTATCAACCGTCTCCGACTTTGCAACGACGGTCATTGACGAGACGATCAACTCAGGTTCAGTCAACTCATATACGTTTGACATCTCCGATAATCTGACCGAGTCGACCGAGTACTACTGGCGTGTTCGATACTTTGACGGTGACGGAACCTTCTCGTTGTACTCGGACGCCACGACATTCAACACCGCCGCAACGTTTGCTCAGGTCGATACACCAACGATCACGTCGCCGGCGGATAACGCAACTGATATTTTTGAAGAACCGACGATCACGACGTCTGCGTTCTCGACGACCGGTACATCGGATACACATGAGTCGACCGACTGGCAGATCGCAACCGATGCTGCGTTTTCAACTATAATCTACGAGTCCTTGGACGATACTTCTAATCTGACTTCACTAGATGTACCGGCAGGAAATCTGCAGGAAGGTCAGACAACGTACTACGTTCGTGTTCGACACATCGGATCGAGTCTAGGCGATTCTGATTTCTCTAGTGATATTGAGTTTACGACAGCTGCGTCATTTTCGCCGACGACTCTGGGTCAATCAATCTGCGGTGGTTTCTACATGGGCACGATCTGTGCCGCCAGTACCTGTTACTATCTGATCGTTGCACCGAACTCGACCGGTTGTGCTTGTTGTCAGTGGAAGCCAGTGGAAACAATAACATCAGGTGCTTGTTCAACTGTCGACGGTTTTGGTACCACATATTCGGTTTTGAATAACTCGACGCATCCTGCCGGCAACTGGACTGCTACTCGTACGATCGGTGGTTTCTCTGATTGGTATCTACCCGCGATCGATGAACTCGAGGTGTTTTATAACAACGGTGGCGGTAATGGACCGGGTGATCCACTTCCGTCTGGAGAAGATTTTAACTGTGAGGGGTTTTTCACCACCACCGTGGTCTGGTCGAGTACACATTTAAATACTCGTGCCGCTTGTTACTTGAACTTCAACGATGGCGTTACCGCCTGCGACGCAAAACCCGGCTGTTTCCCTACTCGTGCAGTCCGCCGGGTACCTATCTAATAACCTATTTCATTATAGAGGATCTAACAAAGAATCATGAAATACATCGCAGTTACATACGTAGACAAGAAGACCGGTATCCCCGGATTCAGAGAACCGATGCGCCATGGACCGGTCCACCCAAATGTGAAAGGTCTTAATGTGGAGTGGTGGGACGCGTCGCGCTGGCCGATCGAGCATCCCGATGACTATCCTCTCTTTTATGGGACATGCGACGACGATGCGAATCTTGAGATTCCCGGTGTCATGCGAGTGTTTGAGGATAATGAGAATGACGGCACCGTCAAGGAACAGTACGATCGAGACTGGAATCAGGAACTCAAGGCACGGCTTCCTCGTGTGGCCACGGCTCGTCAGATTCGTCTTGCACTTGTCGATGTTGGTCTACTTGACTCGGTTTCGACAGCGTTTGCCGATCTTGAGGAACCACTTAAAACAAAGGCGCAGATCGAGTGGGAATATGCAACAGAGATTGATAAGAATTCCCCTTTGATTCAGGCACTTTATCCTAAACTTGGATTGACGGAACAAGATCTGGATGATCTGTTCGTTGCCGCAGCAGAGACCGGACCTACAGATCCGAATCCTCCGGTTGTGGATTCCGACGGAACAACAACAACTTCCTGAGTTAATCAACTGACATGAAACAAAGAGCGGGGAATAAACTCGCTCTTTTTCTTCATTCTTGCAATGTATAAATAGTAGTAATACACAGATCATAAAGACGGTACTACTACGATATGATACCTAATTCTCGCCAAACACTGATAGACTACTGCCTTCGCAATCTCGGCGCACCCGTGCTCGAAATAAATATAGATGTTGATCAGATCGAGGATCGCGTCGACGAGGCACTACAGTTCTATCAGGAGTATCACTCCGATGCGATCTATCGTGACTTCTTTAAGCACGAGTTAACACAGGCCGACGTCGACAACGAGTTCATTACGATTCCGGATGAAATTCTGACGGTCGTACGCATTCTGCCTTTTACCTTCGAGAACTCGTCGGTCAACATGTTCGATGCGCGATATCAGATGTCACTCAACGACATGTACAATCTTGGATTCTCAGGCAATCTGGCGAACTACGTACACGTACAGAAGTACATCAACACCGTCGACATGATGTTAAACGGCACACCGCAGGTCGAGTTCGCACGACATCAGAATAAGTTATATCTGAATGTCGAACTCGATCGTTATCTCAGTGTCGGTGAGTATCTGGTCGTCGAGGCGTATCGTATCATTGATCCTGATCAAAACACCAGCGTCTATAACGATCTGTTCCTGAAGCGATATCTGACCGCCCTGCTGAAACGTAACTGGGGTGTGAATCTCAAGAAGTTTGAGGGTATGGAACTTCCGGGCGGTGTCACACTGAATGGTCAGCAGTTGTTCGACGAGGCGACCGAGGAGATTCAACGAATCGAGGAAGAGATGCAACTGAAGTACACGTTCCCGATTGACTTCCACGTGGGCTGAGGACAGGGTTGATTTGTAATGCCCACTAATTTATACTTCTCTCCGGCCGTACGCACCGAACAGTTCCTGTATCAAGATCTGATCATCGAAGGTCTGCGACTATACGGTCAGGAGACGTTCTATATTCCGCGTACGGCGATCACCTCAGATGAGATCTTGAACGAGGACTACTCTCGCTTTCAGTCGGCGTATATGGTCGAGATGTATGTGGCGAACACCGAGGGATTCGACGGAGAGGGTACACTGCTCTCGAAGTTCGGTCTTGAGATTCGTGATCAGGCAACCTTTATTCTTGCGCGTCGGCGATTTGAACAACTCGTATCGATCGATGACAACAAGATTGCATCGCAGCGACCGCGTGAGGGTGATTTGATCTATCTGCCTTTGGCGAACTCGCTGTTCGAGATCAAGTTCGTCGAACACGAGAAACCGTTCTATCGACTGAGTGATCTACCGATCTTTGAACTGCGATGCGAGTTATA
>Ga0209937_1000646_pt1 | contig 10767 bp, 17 predicted proteins | sample SalPon1_B_H2O_MG_FD_185699 | JGI IMG/M metagenome (GOLD analysis project Ga0209937, IMG submission 185699) | Salt pond water microbial communities from South San Francisco under conditions of wetland restoration - Salt Pond MetaG R1_B_H2O_MG... | ecosystem: Environmental > Aquatic > Non-marine... | reverse complement strand
TGCTGAGACAGCCAAACAAGCCTTTGGTGATGCCTTTACGTCTATTGTTGACGGCACAAAATCTGCCAAGGACGCTTTCAAGGACATGGCTCGTGCTATCCTGAAGCAAGCCTTCGATCTTCTTGTGGTTAAACCCCTTATGGATTCTCTGTTTGGAAATAACAGTGATGGAAGTATTGGCGGTCTGGTAGGTAAGATATTCGGTGTTACACAAGCTAATGGCGGGGCTTGGGACAAAGGTGTTCAGATGTTCGCTAATGGTGGTGTTGTTAACAGTGCTACAGCCTTCCAACATTCTGGTGGGCTTGGTGTCATGGGAGAAGCTGGCCCTGAAGCTATTATGCCCCTCAAGCGCGGTAAAAACGGTAAACTCGGTGTTCAACTTGAGGGTGGCTCTGAGCAATCTGTCGTTATCAACCAAAGCTTTAACTTCAGCGCCAACGGTGACGATAGTGTCAAACGGATCATTGCCCAAGAGGCACCCAAGATTGCTAACCTCACACAAAGGCAAGTCCTTGAAGCTCGCGCCCGTGGTGGTGCCTTTAGAAATACCTTTGGAGGGTAAACCTTGGCAGTATCGTATCCACTTAGCACACCTACAACCATTGGTATCGAGTCTATTGAACTCAGGGTTGTCAATGCTGTTGCCACCTCCCAGTCTCCCTTCACCTTTAAGCAGCAGGTGGTTGTTCACCCCGGCCAGAGATGGGAGGCTTCAGTGACCATCCCTAGTGTCCGTAGAGACCTTGCTGCTGAATGGAAAGCTTTTCTTACGGCCCTTAAAGGCAAGCAAGGGACTTTTCTATTAGGGGACCCTGACTATGACACACCAAGAGGTGACGTTAGTGCCTGCACCCTGACAGGTAGTGCTGGGGATGAGACTGTGACAGTAACCATGACAGGCACCCTCAAGGCTGGAGACTACATCCAGTTGGGCAGTGGGTCAACAGCAAAGCTACACCAAGTCCTTCAGGACCAGACTGGTGATGGAAGCTTGGAGATTTGGCCCAAGCTCCGTAGTGACTACACCTCTGAGACTGTAGTGTTTAACAGCCCTAAAGGGGTATTCAGGCTGGCAGATAACATGAGTTCGTGGTCTATCAACAATTCCAGTTTCTATGGGATTACTTTTGAAGCAGTGGAGAATCTAGTCTAATGGCTGACAAGAAAATATCTGAACTCACAAACATCACTGGCGCTAATGTAGACGACGCTAATGATGAACTTACTATTGTAGACTCCTCTGGGGCTACAACCAAGGCTATCACACGAGAAGAGTTGTTCAAGAATATTGACGGCAATATCACTCTCAGCGGAACTGTAGATGGTCGTGATGTAGCTGCGGATGGGACTAAACTAGATACTGTAGAAACCAACGCAGACGTAACCGACACGGCCAATGTGACCTCTGCTGGCGCTCTGATGGACAGCGAGCTTACAGATATTGCAGCAGTCAAGGGGCTGGACCAAGGTGTTGCAACGACTGACAGCCCGGAGTTTTCTAATGTAACTGCAACAGAAGCGACCTTCTCCCGCCTTAACATTGGCGCTGACCTTGAGTGGAACTCTAGCACTGATAGCTACACAGCAAACACCACGCCCAACACGGTGACGAGAGTCCATCAGGGTATGAAGCGGTGTGTTCTGAATGATGATGGTTCGGTAAACTACTACCTAAACCCCACTGATAGTACCGAAAAGCTGGACGGAACATCTGCTAACATCGACGGCACTGATGGCAATGTCATGGTGGAAATTCCGAAGTTTTACTTCCGGCAAGTCCGTGACGGTAACAGTCTTATCTGGCAAGTATCTGACGTGCCTCTTGCTGGGTATCAGCTTCACCCGGCTTTCTTCAAAAATGGTGAGATTGTCGATTTCCGCTACATGGGGGCGTATGACGCTTGCTATCTGGACGCTACGGACAGCACATACAAATCTGGCTTAAACCAAGATAATACGACAGTCGATACTGGCGCAGACAAACTGGCATCTGTTTCCGGCATTTACCCGCTCGTGGGCGTGAAGCGAAGTGAATGTCGTTCTCTTGCTGAGAATGTTGGGACCGGGTGGAGGGTTCAGGACTTCTGGCTGACTTCGGCAGTGCAAATGCTCTATCTGGTCGAATATGGTGACTTCAACAGCCAAGATAATCTTGGTGACGGCAACACCAACGGCTCTTACGTTGGTTCGTCCAGCAATCAAAACGACAGCCCACACACCATTGCAGGCGCGTCTAACTCTTGGGGCAATGCGGCAACAGATGGTTCTCAGCCAAGCGCAGGTGCAAAACCCGGTACAGCCTATATGTCCTATCGAGGGATTGAGAACTTCTTTGGTAACTGCTGGAACTGGGTGGACGGAGTAAATATCGGCTCTGGTGTGCAAGGCGATTGGCACGCATCTAACAATGATACAGACTTCGCCGACAGCACTACGACCAACTACGAGTTCCTAGTGAATTCCATGCCGTCTGACGGATACGCTACAGACATTGCAGATGTTGCGGGTGCTTTCATACCGTCCTCAACAGGCGGGTCGTCTAGCACTTTCTTGTCTGACTACTTTTTTGACGACAACGGTAACATGAACCGCGTTCCTCTTTTCGGTGGTCGTGCGTTTGTTGGCGGGCTGGCCGGCGCGTTCGCTTGGCTTGTGAGTTCTTCCTCGGGTGGTGCGGGTCGTTTTATTGGCTCGCGGCTCTGTCGTTAGGGTAGGAATAGGGAGAGTGTCTCGAATGCCGCACGTTACTCATTTCAGTGGTAATGCGAATAATGGCAGGCAAGCCAGCACGTTCTATTGGCTGACAGCGCAGCGGATGCACATGAATATCGTGAAGCCTTGTTCGAAAAGTTAGGAGCGGATTACGCCCTTACCGTCAAACCAGATTGGCAGGTTTTTCCTGTTGATGCTCGCGGATTGGACTTTGTGGGCTTTGTTTTTAAGTCATCGGGAACACGCATTCGCAAAAGCATCGCCAAAGGCGTTCGCAAGAAGGCCAGAAGCATCCGCACAAAAGACCGTCACATGACGCCCTATCAGATTGCAAACGGCGCTGGATCATATTGGGGGTGGTGCAAACACGGCGGTGGCAAAGGTCTTTGGCATAACGAGATGAAACCTGATATATTGAAAAAGGTGGCTTACAGCAAAGCGACCATAAAGGAGATGCAAAATGCGCGTAAACTCTAACGACAAACTGCCTGAATATCAGGTGATCGGCTCAAAGCTGCGTATCCATTGGAACTACGAGGAAGTGCCAGAAACCGAGGACACCCCCTCCGGATGGTCTTGCGACGAAGCGGCTGTTCGCAAAACGGCGTCGCGGGATCAAATCATTGAGGCGATCATAGCCACCAAATATCCGACACCGGGGGCTGAACTAGCTGTCATCAACAATGGTGGCCAAGAGTACGACGATTATCAGGCGTTCCGCGCGATGGCAAAGAGCCTTGCTGACGGTTGGATGAAGTAAAGGAGCAATCGCCATGCCAGATTGGATACCTGATAGCTGGAAAATAGCCCTTGCTGTTGTGGCAGGCGGCGGCTCGAACGGGGTTCCTGTTTATTCAGATGGGACAAACTGGCGGATCGGATAACTAAATGGCAACTAGAGATACAGCAACACCTGAGAACCTCTCTGATGATGTAGTCTATCCGTTCTTTGCAGTTGAGCTTCTGTTTGATGGGGAACCTTTGAGGCTATGGACGGGGACAGGGACACTTGTGTATGAATCTGTAAGCTGGACAGGCACAGGGAACCTCCTTTCAGTTAGCTCTGTTGAGGAGACTACAGAATTGGCTGTGAGAGGTGCTACACTCACTCTGACGGGTATCCCTAGCGAAGTTATCTCTCTGGCCCTCCAGACCCCCTACCAAGGCCGCGTGTGCAACATTTACTTTGGTATGTTTGCTAAAGGTTTTCTGCTTAAGGAAGACGGTGACTACATCCTCAAGGAAGATGGTGGTAGGATACCTTTGGACTCTCAAGAGACAAACCTGACACAAATCTTTGCGGGCTACATGGATGAGATGAACATTGAAGAGGCCCCAGAGACTAGCACGATTGAGGTTAAGGTAGAAAACAAACTGATTGACTTGGAGAGGCAAAGGGTTCGTCGTTACTCTAGTGCTTACCAAAAGTCTATCTACCCCAATGACAAGGGCTTTGACTTCGTTGAGGACTTACAGGACAAGAAAGTAGTGTGGGGGCGTAATGCAGGAAGTTAAATACCAGCAGGAATTTCTTGTAGGTTTTCAAAAGGAAGCTGAAGAGCTTATCAAACTGCATTGGGAAGAGATAGCTGTTAATAAAGACTTCATCTATCTGAATCCTTGCTGGGAAAGTTACGCACGCCTAGAAGAACAAGAGAAACTCAAGATATTCACTGCTAGGAGTGACGGCTCTCTTGTAGGCTACTTTGTAGTTATTGTCAACCCACACCTACACTATAAAGACCACCTGTTTGCCTCTAATGATGTTCTCTACCTGCACAAAGACTACCGTAAAGGTCTTACAGGTGTAAAGCTACTCAAGTTCGGTGAGGCTTGTCTAAAAGCGGATGGTGTGTCTATTCTCACTATCAACACAAAAGTCCATCAATCCTTTGACCCCCTTCTTGAGAGGTTAGGTTACAACCTGATTGAACGGTCCTACTCGAAACCTTTGCTGGAGCTTTAGTCACTATGGGTATTACTTCCGCTATTATCGGGGCTGCTGTTTCAGCAACTTCCATCACTGGAACCCTAGCGGCTGGCACTCTCGCGTTTAGCTTTGCCCTGACGGATTTCCTGATCCGTGCAGCTATCGGCATCGCCCTCAATGCTCTTGCCCCTAAGCCTAGTAGTGGCAGCAGGGGGTATCAAGTTACCACAAGGGGGTCTGCACTAGACCAACAGATTATCTATGGCCGTGTAAGGACTGGTGGGGTTGTCGTCTTTGATGAGACTACAGGTAATAACAACAAATTCCTACACCGGGTCATTGCTTTTGCTGGCCATGAGGTAGAGTCCTTTGATGAGGTCTATGTCAACGATGAGCTACTCACTCTGGATGGTTCTGGTGAGGTAACTGCCCCTGATAAGTATGTAGGTAAGATTAGGGTCAATGAGCACCTTGGAGCATCGGACCAGACAGCCGACCCTGACCTCGTGTCTGAGTCTAGTAAGTGGACCTCTGAACATAGGCTCAGGGGTATTGCTTATCTCTATGTTAGACTTAAGTTTGACCAAGATGCTTTCCCCAATGGTGTCCCTGACATTACAGCTACAATCAAAGGTAAGAAGGTATATGACCCAAGGACTGACACTACAGCTTGGTCGGACAACCCAGCCCTCTGCCTGAGAGACTACATCTCGAATGATTACGGTCTTGAGGAGACTTCAATTAATATTGATGACACTCTAGTTTCCTCTGCTGCGAATGTCTGTGATGAAACAGATACACTGGACGGCAGCACAAGGTATACCTGTAACGGTAACTTCACCACTCGGGTAGCCCCTGTAGACATCATCAATGACCTCCTCACCTCTATGGGTGGCCTCTTGTGGTATGCTCAAGGTGAGTGGCGCATGAAGCCTGCTTATTATGTAGCACCCACTCTTACCTTCACAGAGGATGATCTTCGTAGTAGTATCGCCGTCAAGACCCGGCATTCCCGTAGGGATAACTTCAACACTGTCAAAGGGACATTCCGTGGGGAAGAATCTAATTGGCAGGTCACTGACTTCCCTGAAGTGACTAACGATGCCTTCTTGACTGCTGACAACAACCAAGAGAGTGTCCTTGACCTTGATCTACCCTTTACGGATACTGCCAGTGAAGCCCGCAGGATTTCCCGTATTGTCCTTGAGCGTAACCGCCAACAGCTTACCGTCAGTGCCTCCTTTGGGCTGAGAGCCTTTCAGGTTCAGACAGGGGACATCATCAACCTGACTATAGACCGCTTCGGGTGGACAAACAAAGAGTTTGAAGTTACCTCTTGGACCTTTGGCCTTGCAGATGACTATGACCTTCAGGTTCAGATGACCCTCCGTGAAATCTCTGAAAGTGTCTTTGATGAAGTGGATGATGGTGAAGTTTACGAAAGAGACAATACTGACCTACTGTCTCCGTTTGATGTTCCTCAGCCTGCACTTAATGCACCTACGGTAACGACTACAGTAAATGAAGATGGCACTACAGTCCCCGAGATTCTTTTCTCATGGGGGGTGTCTTCTGATGAGGTTATTGACTACTATGACTTCCAGTGGAAACTAACCTCAGAGACTGAATACAAGACCACAAACCTCACAGGGACGGAGTTTCTTCTGACTCCTGCAATTAGTGGTGCTTCTTATGACTACCGAGTGAGGGCAAGAAATAGCTTTGGGGTGAACTCCCCCTTTACATCCTCTGTCTCCCCTGTTTCAACTGGTGATGATGGGACTACACCCAATGCGCCAAGTAATTTGGTAGCTGATGCTGGTATTGGCTCTGTTAAGTTAACTTGGGATGAACCCACTCAAAATACTGATGGGTCTCCTATCAAGGACTTGTTTCAGTATCGTGTGTTCAGGAATACCTCAAATAACTTTGCAGGTGCTAGTCTTGTAGGCCGCATATCTTCTACGGTCCTCACGGACAGTTCACTTACCGGGGGTCAAACCTATTACTATTGGGTCAAAGCAGCAGACTACACTGGAAATGAAAGCTCAGAAAGTTCTGTAGCCTCGGCAAGCCCTACTGAGCCTGAGACGCGCGGTGGAGGCACATACTACATCGGCGTGACCACACTGCCCGCGACATCCTCTGGCGCTCACACGGACTTTACAAACGCCATTGGCGACCCCGTGGATTTTGACCGCGCGTGGTTCTACACTGGCACCTTCGCCAATCCGACCGCGCAGTCTGTCTGGATATACGAGGAAGGCTCTGGCGCAACCCCTGCGGATAGCTGGAATGAGCAAGAGGAAGTCATTGACGGTGATCTGTTGGTCACGGGGTCTGTGAGCGCCGCCCAAATTGCTATCTCGGATGAGACTGCAGCAGATCGCATTGAGATTTTGGACAACAAGATACTTGTGTATGACAACAATGTTTTGCGAGTAAAGATTGGAGACTTGTCCTAATGGCCTACGGAATAGAATTAAACACGATTTTAGGCACGGCCCAACTGACAACCCAGTTTGTTCCGAGGATTGCCGATGAGATTTCTATATCGGGGTCATCTGGTAGTTTCACGACATCTCTGAATGACGGGAACTCATTCGTCTACACAAACAACCCGCGCGTTTTGCTGGATTATTCAGGTTCTACCGTAGATTGGGAGGAGGTTTTCGGTGACCCTGTTGTCACTGGGACGGTCATAAATCTGGTGAGGGTAAAATGAGCTTTGGCATAAACATAAAAAACACGAATGGCGACCTCTTAATAGATCAGACCCTTACCGCCTACATGCTGTCAGATTCTGGAACCGTCTCTGGTCAAGACATTGGGGGTGGATATTACCTCTACGAAAGGGGTGTTGAGGTCCCCAATATCAGAGAGGTGTTCATCCAGTGCGATGTTGGAGAGTTTTTAGGCACTTCTACAACAGGTTTTGTCAGCACACAGTCTACTATAGACTACCGGGCTTTGAAATTAGCTAAAGACCTGCCAGACCCAACGGGGTATGGCCTGATTGTTTATGATGATTTAGGGCAAAAAGTTTGGTTTGCAAATGGGTCTGTGGCAATCATGGATTCTTCCGCTAAAATTGACGTTAGCGGGTCTTACACTTCAAGTTCTGACTGGGTTTATATAACTACAGTGCTTCCCTACTATACGTTTGGTGGGGGTGCGTATCGAAGCTTGGTGCAAGGCGTCAGAAGGACAACTTCATCCAACTATGACTGGGCGGCGGAAAACGATTCTTTAGGGCCTTCCTTAACTGTTGGGCCATTCCCCGTGTTTTGTGCTTTTGCCTCCGCCATTTGAGAATCGAGCGCCTGCTGGTTAGGATACTTTCTTTGAAGCCCTCCCCGCAAGGACACGTGTTGAAGCCAAGGCTGAATAGGAATATCGGACGAACAAGTTGATGCGTTATTTGAAGGAGCTGCACAATGACTTACAAACTATCACAAAGAAGTATGCAAAACCTTTCAGGTGTTCACCCTGACTTGGTTGCTGTAGTTAAACGGGCTATTGAAATCACCACTCAAGATATGATGGTTATTGAGGGGGTTCGTAACATTGACCGTCAACGTAAGCTGGTAGCACAGGGGAAGTCACAGACGATGAACTCTAGGCACCTTACGGGGCATGCTGTTGATATCGCCCCTTACCCTCTAAGTTGGGACTGGGAGTATTTCTATCCTATTGCTGATGCCATGAAGGAAGCTGCTGAGGAACTTGATATTCCACTTAGGTGGGGGGGTAACTGGCAGGTTGATGACATTCGTCACTGGGAAGGTAATGCTGAATCTCTTGCTAACGCCTATAATGGCAGTTTTCCCGACGGCCCTCACATAGAGATTCCAAGGGGCTATGGGTATGATTGATTGTGGCACCTGCAAGACAACAAAGAAACCAGAAGATTTTCACAAAAGTTCTGCTAGAAAAACTGGACGACAATACAGTTGCAAAGAGTGCCAAGCCGAAGCAAATCTCAGAAGGTATCACAAAAAATTACGGAAAGATAGCTTATACAGAGAAAAGAAGAGAGCTTACGACAAAACCCGTAGAGAAATAAAAGGTGATGAGCTTCGCGCCTATGACCGTGAGAGAGCTAAACTGCCGCACCGAAGGGCCGCGCACAACGAAGAAACACGAAAAAGAAAAGCTCGTCTAAGAGAGGCTATTCCTGAAGATTACGACCGTGAAGGTGTGTTAGCTATGTATAAATTAGCGCAAAAATTCTCTAGGGTAACAGGTGTAGAGATGCACGTCGATCACATCGTGCCGTTAGCTCGTGGCGGAGAACATAATGTAGGCAATCTACAGCTTTTAGCAGCGCCCTTGAATATAGCAAAAGGTGCTAACACACACTTTCAGCTTAGCTGGGAGGCTTACCCCAAATGAACAATAGGACACCACAAAACGAAAAAGAACATTGGCACTTGTCTAAGAGTTTCAACATAACACAAATACTTGCAATACTTGCCCAGACAATCGCACTAATATGGTTTGTCCTTGAACTCCGTAATGATGTGGATAATAACACCAAGGAGCTTATCAGGCAGGAAACCCGTATTGAATCAGTGGAAGATATTGTTCAGAGTCAAGCCGTCCTCCTAGCCCGTATAGACGAGAACCTCAAGGCTATCAGAAAGGCTGTGGAACGTAATGGACAAGACTAAAGAGAAAACCTACAAGAGAGAGTTTGCAGGTATCCTTGTCGTAATCTGGCTTGGTCTTGTTGGTGTATTCCTTTGGACTGAAGCAGATAAGTATTGGACTGTTGCTACCACCATCATGCCTTATGTCTTTGTGATTGCAGGTGGAGCATTTGGACTTGATTCTCTTGCCAAACAAGTGAGGAAAAGCTAATGTTTCTAGGACTGAAAGCTAAGTGGCTTATTGGTGGTAGTATCGCCCTAGTGCTAATCCTCTCGGTAGTCTTTGGCATCAGGTATATCCAAGGGGCTGAAGAGAGTAAGATCACCACTGAGATACAAGAGAAGCAGATTGAGAGAAGGAAGAAGATTGATGAGGCTGTGCGTAATTCCCCTGACACTGTTGATGACAGCTTGCAGTATCTCCGCGACCGATAGGGCTGTCAACAGGGAAGCTTCTGATGGTGCTCTCTGTGAGGGCCTCAAGGAGCCTGTAGACAGCTTTGCAGCTTCTCTCTTGTATTACAAAAAAGATACCCCCGACGAGGTTATCATCAGGGGCACTAAAGTTGTTAAGGGCTATGACAGTGAGTGTTCTTAGGTAGGTGTTCCCACCTCTTGTTTCTCATAGCAGGTTATGGAGAACGGGACGCTCGCCTGAAGTTCAAGTTGCTCCCGCGCCATCTGTCGAGCTTTCTCACATGAGGTAGCATCCTCAAAGCCTCTGGGTAGGAAACCATTTACAAACACATTTTGTCCATCTATTAGGAACATAATCACGAGTAGATACTTCATTGTATTTCTCCTTTAGTGCCCTGTTGGGCTTAAAACTCAATAGTGATCTTGTCACCGGGGTAGAATTTACGGGCAGCGCCGCTCATCCTGTCAAAAAAGCTGTCGTGTTCGGATACATATACCTTACCTCCATAGTGGTCTGCAAGGCAAACCGCATTATCTCCCCGAGTGCTCTTAAACACTAGCTCACCGTTACAGTGCATAAACGCTACACACTCACCGCGATTTTCTTTCCTATCATAAGTAAATTTCATTAGTCTGTTCCCTTTTGCTGATAGTTCTGTAAGTCTCTAGCCACTTTGGTTAGGGGCTTTTTTATTGTTCTTTTGAGTGTGCAACTTCTTGTGCCACGTCCATTTGAGTTTCTATAGACAGGAAGTCGTCATTCTTATAGTTCAGATACCCAAATGAGTAAAGTGTCAAGTTCGTGAGGGCCTCATTGTCTTTCTTCAGTGCATTAACCCTCACCACTAGGTAAGCAACTACAAGACCTAAGAGGAGTATGGTTATCTCTGTTAGCATTATTTCCACTCCCCGAACTTAGGTGGCTTACCCTCAGACACATCAATCAAGACATTCAGATAGTCCCGTGCTTTACGAAGGTCTTTCACAGGGTTCTCCTTGTAGCGCCAGCGATGCAGATACTTCTTGATGTTCCACTCAAGACCACCTACAAAA
>Ga0209937_1000645_pt1 | contig 10774 bp, 21 predicted proteins | sample SalPon1_B_H2O_MG_FD_185699 | JGI IMG/M metagenome (GOLD analysis project Ga0209937, IMG submission 185699) | Salt pond water microbial communities from South San Francisco under conditions of wetland restoration - Salt Pond MetaG R1_B_H2O_MG... | ecosystem: Environmental > Aquatic > Non-marine... | reverse complement strand
TGCAGGTTTTCACTTTAGTTCTTCTTCAAAAGAAACCATCATTGAAGAAGCAAAATTTCTCAATACCTACTGCATGTAAGGAGTGCGAAACATGACTAAACTTAATCTTGCACGTATCAATTCCATCCAAACAACTATGGAAGCGATTGAAGAACTTGAAAAACTGATTGAATATTACAGTGTGGACAAACCCGGTCCAGCATATGTGAGTTGTAATAACGTAAATCATGTAAGCGTTGATATCCAAATTGATCGAAAGATTATGGTTGATGCACTTACGGACCAGATGAATAAACTCATTGTTAATATTGAAGAACGGTATGGTTTTGAATATGATCCTGATGCTCATTGGGCGGGTGATGATAGGGGTTGACACTTAATTAAGAATCACCTATATTAAGACTGTAACCAAGAGAGGTAATAGAAATGACTATCGCACAAACCATCTTGAACCAAATCAAAGGTCTTGATCCCATGGCAATGATGGCATGGGGTTCCAAAGAACTTGTTGCAATGCGTGACGGTCTGAAATTCAAGACTAGCGGTATGGTGAAGTGGAAAGGTTATGTCTACGTCCAGTATGATGAAGGTCAAGACCTTTACAATGTGATCTTTGCTCAAATCCGCAAAATGGAATGGATTGAGCGTGAACGGGTTGAAGGCGTCTACTTTGACCAACTGGTAGAAATCATTGATCGGCGGGTTGGGTAATGTTTATGATCCAAGTAAAAGATGTGACTGAAAATCAAGTTATTGGTCACATCACCACACAAGAACTTCAAAAATTCATGGGTTCTTCAAAAAGAGAATTTGTTCCAGAAACGGCAAAACGTTTTAATGAGATGAAAACAAACCTTGGTGAACCAGAACGTGTAAAAATGGTGTTGACACCTGAATAAGAATCGCCTATATTAAGACTGTAACCAAGAGAGGTGTTCGACATGAAATACGAAGATGTGAAACGAGTTATTGATAAAGTCAACGGTTCCACCTTTGCGGGTCTTGACACTGTAACCCAAGTTAAACTAAAAGGCGGAAAAAAGAATCCGTTTCAAGGTCGTGTTACCAAGATGACCAAAGGTTCTACGGTGATGTTGTTCACCAATAAAAACTCAAATAGTTATGAAAACATGGTAAAACGGCGTCTTGAAAAAGAAGGTAAAGATGCTGAGAGTTTTGCTCTTAAACCCCGTGCATGGGGTCAGCGAATTGAAAATTCTCCTTTCGTGGAGCACAAAGATAAAAAATATATCGAATGCATTTTCATCAAAGGCGGTGAAAGTGTCTACATGGTGGACGGAAAAGAAGTCAGTAAAGAAGAAATCGAAGGTCTGCCCGATGCAAAACCTAGTGATGATTCACAAGGTGGGGTTGAAAACAAGGTCGTTATTCGGACCTATTCTATTGACAGCATCGAAAAAATGCGTGTTTTGGGCGAAAAAATCGCCTAAAACACAAAAAAAGTAGAAAAAAATGTTGACAAGACCATAAAAAAGTGGTAAAAGTATTATAAATAGAATCAAGGATGGATACAGCAAACGTATCAAGCAACAAACTGATAATTTGTAGTAGCTAGAAACCCATCCTGTTAAATTAGAAAGAGGAACAAAATGACTAACTTTATTTGTAAATTTGAAGAATATATGACTTGGGAGGGTGCCCGAGACTAATTGCGTGTGCAAAATAGTTAGTTGAAACGGACCCTCCAAGATAAAAATCTTAGGAGGGATTTTTATTTTTAAGGGGGGGTTCAAAATGGGAATATTAGAAGGAATAGCATTAGGTTCTGTTATAGCAATGTTTGTATTGATTATTTTAATGGGACTTGGTATAGTAAAGTAAATGACGATATGGCAGAGCGGTAATGCACCGGATTGCAAATCCGAGGTCCGAAAGGCGTAGGTTCGATTCCTACTATCGTCTCCAAAATATAGTGGATTAGCTCAGGTGGTAAGAGCGAACGGCTGATAACCGTTAGGTCACTGGTTCGAATCCAGTATCCACTACATAGAGAACACGAATTTTATAAATAGTAGCGAAAGGCATAAAACTAGGAGTAAAATTCGTGTTCTATACAATATACAAAGTAACTAACTTATTAAATGAAAATATATATATAGGAAAGCACCAAACAAAAGATTTGAATGATGGATATATGGGTTCTGGAAAGCATCTGAAACGTGCAATTTCTAAGTATGGTATTGAAAATTTTAAAAAAGAAATTTTATTTGTATTTGACAATGAAAAAGAAATGAATGATAAAGAAGCAGAACTTGTAAACGATAATTTTGTTTTAAGAGAAGATACATATAACATATGTGTTGGTGGTCAAGGTGGTTTCTCATATATTAACTCTAAAGGTCTATTAACATCAGAAATAAGATCAGAAGCGGCAAAACAAAGATGGAAAAATGAAAACTATAGAGAAAAAGTGATACCGCTGATAACAAAAAAATTGCATTCAAAAAAAGCAAGACTGAAAGCAAAAGAAGTTATTGACAATCGTTATCCTGATGGAATATGGTATGGTAAAACACACGACAAAGAATCTAAAATAAAAATAGGAAAGGCAAATTCGAAAAAACAAAGGGGTGAAAATAACTCTCAATATGGAACTAAATGGATAACTAATGGAAAGGAAATAAAAAAAATTGACGCCGAATGTAAAATACCAGAAGGTTGGGTTTATGGGGCAACAATAATAAAAGTTCCGATAATAAATGACATTATAGGGTTTTGTGATGAGTGTTTAGAAGAAAAAGAAATAAAAATGTGGTATCATAAACTAGTTGACAGTGGGTTTTCAATAAGAAAGTTTGTAGAAAAATACAATTACCCTTATTCTTATCAAACCTTTGTAAAAAAATGTAGAAAACACATTCCAAATTTTAAAACAGAGAAAGGTAAAAAATTTAAATAAAATATGGACCCATCGTCTACGTTGGTTAGGATACCAGACTTTCAATCTGGAGAAACGGGATCGTCACCCGTTGGGTCTGCCAAAATTTAAGGGGAAGCGGCACAGTTGGAGAGGTGCGGCGGTCTGTAAAACCGTTCCTGAAAAGGTGAGTTGGTTCGAATCCATCCTTCCCCACCAAATAAAATGGACCCTTAGCTCAGTTGGTTAGAGCGCCTGACTTTTAATCAGGATGTCCCCAGTTCGAATCTGGGAGGGTTCACCAAAATTATTTTGATGATACACTCTAGGGTGACATGTAGCGGAATAGGTTTGTTCTGTGAGGGTTTGAATTCCTTAGTTTGCGACACAAACATATAGACTTTCTAGAGGTCTGAGTGTATCTTTTAAATAATGCGCCGGTAGCTCAGAGGAAGAGCAGCGGTCTCTTAAACCGCAGGTCGAGATTTCGAAATTCTCCCGGCACACCAAATATCGCCACGGTAGCTCAGGGGTAGAGCACGGCATTGAAGATGCTGGTGTCGATGGTTCGATTCCATCCCGTGGCACCAAAAATTATCTTGACACTACTTGTTATTAGTGTATATTAATAATTGAGTGATGTAAGGAGATAAAAATGAATCGTGCAGAACAACGTGGTATGCTTGGTTCCTTGAAGAAATTTGATCAAGCAGAACACAATATTTACGATGATAAAGGTAAAAACGCAGTTATAAAATTTGCAAGTCGGGTTTTGAAAGGAAAGGGTTATAAAACTATAGAAAATCCCAATGAACACGGCATTGATGTTTTGACCTTGAATGAAAAAGGTGAAGTGATCGGATGTTGGGAAGTTGAAGTTCGCCATGGAACTTGGCAAGGCGACATTGCCTTTCCGTTTGATATGGTAAACTGCATTGAAAGGAAAGATCACCAGTGGAAACGAGAAAAAACTTTTACTGATAAAATTCCGTTTCCTTTGGCGAAAAAATATAAAGTTTTTTATGTCCAATTGAACAAAGAGTGTAGTCGTGGTGTTGTAATTGATGGTGATATCATCACAGACTATCCCCTTAAACAATGGGCAAATCGGAAAGCACAAGGTGAGTATGTTCGCCAAGTGCCGATTGAAAAAACCATGCAAGTTAAAATGTAAATTTCTAGAGATATAGGAGAAGAAAAATGCAACTATCTTTCGATCCAAACCAGTCTTATGTTGAAATGCTTTTTCAACTTTCTGATGAAAAACTAGAAGAATTTTTTAATAACGTGTCAGAAAAAAATGAAGAAGATGAAGTTCTTCTTTACGATGACGAAGGGTAAATATACTAGGCGTATAGGCGAAAGGGTTTCGGTGTCTCTAATGGTTTAGACGAACCTCTCATAAGGGTTTAGGGTGAGTTCGATTCTCACAGACACTACCATTTGTTTTTATAAAAATATCTATGATACGCCACCAAAAAGGATACATAAAATGAAACTTGATCCAGAAGAAAGCATAATTCTTTCAGAAGAAGAACTGAAAAGAATTGATGAAATATGTAAGAACCCACCTGATATAAGTGAATCTTTGAGAGATTACATTTCTAAAATGAATGACGCTTACCCATTCAAGAGAATATCAGCACCAAAACATCTTATTGATCGTTGGAATGAAGAGGTAGGAAGTAAAACTGGTCAAGAAATCACTGAAATGGCATTTACTGTTGACAAGAATGCAGAAATCAATAACGATGAAATTTGGAAAATGATGACATATACTGCAACTATGTCTGAAAAAGAAAGCAACCCACCAGATACTGGTTTAGAAAAGAAAAAATTAACATGAAAGAAGAAATAAAATATTTGGTGTTCCTTGACATTGACGGTGTTTTCACATCTTCAAGAGTTCACTATGCACATAATGCGGTATACGATATGTGGCAGAGGTTTGATCCTGTCGCTATTGATTTTATGAATAAAATACATGATCGTTATCCTGTAGAATTTGTTTTGATTTCAACTTGGAAAAATCATCTTCAAAATGATGATGGCAACATAGAACATTGGATTCGTTCTGCTTTTGCCAATTCTGGTTTCAGGGGTGACTTTGCAGAAATGTGGAAAACTGATCCAGACAATCTATGGGTGAATAAACCTTCACCTTATGACAGGTCACATGAGATTAGAGACTATTTGGAGGAATACGGTCAAGACATTAAAGACTACATCATTTTTGATGATAATGATTATGGTTTTGAAATGGTCTTAGGAAAAAGACGTTTAGTTCAAACTGATCCAGAAAATGGTATGCTCTATAAACACATGAAGAACGCTATGAGTATCATGGGTCAATGGATAGAAAGGAGGTAAATATGTTTGGAATACGTGTTCCTATGTCAGTAGATGACTATGTATGGGTCACTGATCCACGTGCAAATGATCCTGTTTTTTGCCCTGAACCTTTGCTTTTCGAAACAAGAGAAGAAGCACTTGATCATGCAAGTATTTGGGGTTCGTTTGCTACTGTAAAGGAGTATAAACAAGAAGAATATGCTTGACACCAGTTTCTATTTTGGTATTATTTTACTGAAAGGAGAAATCTAATGTCTGTAGAAAAAATAATGCTTCTTGAATGGTTGAAAGAAGGTGTTCTTAGCAACATCATTTCAGAAAGAAAGGCAAAACAAATATATGAAAGTAAATATGCACCAGTAAAAAATTTTGGTGAATTGTTGTTTTCATACTAAGGCGGGATAGTCCCCGCCTTTTTTATTTATATAAATACCATAAAACATATATCAAAGGGTGATTTTATGAACGAGCATTTAAAGAAATTTGTCCAGATGATGGCAGAAGAAACTGAAAAAGTTAACAAAACAAAAAAAGAAGAAGTTTCTGAACAGACAGATGTTGCTAGTTATGTCGCAAACTATTTGTCGAACAATGGTTTGAGAGAAGACAGAAAAGACCCAATAGACCAATCCATCCCTGCAAAAAATGATCAACTTATCTCAAAAAGTAGAGAAAACGATGACATACCAACACCACCCAAAGATATCGAAACTCAAAGATGGGATGATCCTCTAAAACCTTTAGACAAAAAGTTTGTAACTTTTGAGGATATGAACAAGCATTACACAAAGTTTTTAAGTAGAATCCAACAACAAATGACTTCATTAAGTGGTGGCGGTGAAGTAAACCTCAGAAATCTTGATGATGTGGATTCTTCAACTATCGGTCCTAATAAACACCTTGCATATAATCCAAGCACAAAAAAGTTCTTTTTTGAAAGTATTTCTGGTGCAGAACCTCAAGTCCAATCGGATTGGAGTGAAACTGATTCAGAAAACATTGCTTTCATAGAAAATAAACCGCCGATATCTTATGACAGTAATAATAACAGTGTTGAAATAGAAAGTGGTAATTCCTTAATTGTATCAAATGAGATAAAAAACCTCACTGGAAATTTATCTATATCTACAGATAATTATTTGACATTAGATAGTATAAATGACGGTCAAATAGAAATAGGACGTAATAGTGGTCTGGGTAATGTATTAATAGGAAATAAAACAAACGGAACAAATATATCTGTATTCGGAGATATAATTTTCGCAAATTCTGATTTGATAGCAGATTTTGCTGGTTCGGATATTGAAAACCTCGATACAATCAGAACTATACAACAAATAGAATTTGACACGACACACAATGTTTCTGAACACAACCATTCCGTGGGAACACTTTGCTGGGATCAAAGCGACCAAACATTAAACTTGTTCCATCCTAATGGTGTTAGGCAACAAATAGGACAAGAACAGTTTGCATATGCATTGAATAATACTGGTTCCATGATACCAAATGGAACAGTAGTGCGATTTGATGGCGTTTCAACACCAGATGGAGAAGCGAGAATAGAAATAGCACCATTGCTTGCTGATGGTCAACAACCCGGTCTTTACACAATAGGTGTTGCAACGCAAAATATTGCTGATGGTGAAGATGGTAAAATAACAGTCTTTGGTAAAGTAAGAGAAATAGACACAACTGGAACAAGCGTTGGAGAAACTTGGAATATAGGTGATATCCTTTATGTAAGTCCTACCACACCCGGCAATTTCACAAAAGTAAAACCAACAGCACCAAATAATGTAACCCCTGTTGCGGCGGTTTTAAGAGTTGATTCGACGGAGGGTGAACTTTTTGTAAGACCCACCATTGAACAAAAAGAAAGTTACGGAAGATTTGCAAGAACTACAAATTTCACTTTTGACTCTGCTGACACAGCATATACAATTCCTTTTGATTCTACAGAGATACAAAACGGTGCAGAATTAGGTTCACCAACATCTAGAATTGTGGTTGACCAAAGTGGTTTTTTTCAGATTGATATAAACTTACAAGCAGATTCTAGTGGAGGTTTCTTTTCATCTTCAATTCTATATGCTTGGTTAAGAGTAAATGGGTTAGATGTTCCCAATTCTACTAGAAAACATGGCGTTTTAAATAATGCGCCTTCTGCTACCTTTTCATATAACATTGGTATTTCTCTTGACCAAGGAGACTATGTAGAAATAGCGGTTGCAACAAATGACACTGGTCTTGTTTTGGACGCAGCACCTGCAACATCTTTTGCACCATCTACTGCATCTGCACTTGTTAGCGTAACACAACTACAATTATAAAAATGAATGATTGCGATTCATGGTTCAAATTTCCGCAACATAGAAAATGGTTTAATAAATTATATGTTGCGGAAACCTTCAATTACAATTGCGGTCCTTGTGGTGTAAAACCAAAAAAATCTAGAAAATATGTCGTAAGACCCATTTACAATCTTTCTGGAATGGGTTTGGGTGCACGTGTAGAATACATAGAAGCAGGAGACTTATCAAAAGTCCCTGCTGGTTATTTTTGGTGTGAATACATAGAAGGTGACCAATATTCAGTAACATATAGTTTTGAAAATGGTTGTTGGAAACCAACTTCCTCTTTCATTGGGATAAATAAAGAAGATAACTTATCAAAATTCTCTATATGGAAAAGATCAAATTTTTATCCTGAATTTCCTGATAAAATAACAGGATTAGAAGATGTTGGTTTAGTAAATATGGAGTTCAAAGGGGATAAACCAATTGAGGTCCACCTTAGAGGAAGTCCCGATCCTGATTTTGATGTTTTTGTTCCTATATGGGAAGGTGAAGATTTTAGAATTGAAGAATTAGAGAAAGAAGAGTATTCTTTTGTTGAATCTTTTGAAGATGCAGATGGGTTTTTAGATGTTCCAAGAATAGGTTTTATGGTGAAAAATTATGAAAAGTAAGTTGAAAAACGCATGGCGAATTTGGGCAAAATCACTAGGTGAAAAGGTCGGAGAAACAGACAGACAAGCAAATATAGTTGCAATTGTAAGAACATTTTGGTGGTTCCTGCATGTTGTGACTTGTTTCTTCATTATAATACATAACGGTAGCAATTTAGGTTGGTGGTAATAAATAATCCTTGACACCCATTAAAAAATAGCATACCTTGTAAAAAAATTATTTAAGGAGAGTGCTATGTGGGGTCAAGAAAGAAAAAATTGCAGCAACTGTAGATTCGCCAGATTCAAGGATGAGGGTTATTCTAACTGGACAGTAGAAGGAACCTCATTCGAATGTATGATTAACAAACATCCAGACGGTATATTTGATCGTTGGTATGGTGAAGATGGTCGTCTTCATTGGGCGCTTTGGTGTGAACATTATGAATATGGTGATCCTATTCATATTAGTGTTGAAGGAGATATCAAATGAAAATTGAATACGTTAAAGGAGATTTGTTTTCCACAGAAATCGAAACAATTGTTCACGGATGTAATGCACAAGGTGTTATGGGTTCTGGTGTTGCTAAAATTGTTCGTGATCGTTTTCCCAAGGCATATGATCGTTACATCCAAGAAGGTAGAAACGGGCATTTGATGCTTGGAGATATTATTGTGGTTCCTTGCGGTGATCGTCAAAATGATCCAGACAATTTTAAAAATATTGTGAACACAATCACACAAGAATATTACGGTCGTGATGGTCGTAGATATGCAAGTTACGATGCAATTGCAGAATCTATGCAAAAAATCAATAACATGAGTGACGTTTACGGTATCACAGAAGTTGCCATGCCACAAATTGGTGCTGGTTTGGGTGGTGGCGATTGGAACATCATTGAAGCAGTCATCGAAAACACCCTGACAAACATTAAACCATATGTTTATGTGATGTGAAAGGATAATATTATGACACGTGATGAATTTCAAAAAATTGTAGATGAAGTAACAGGTGGTGAATATTATCCGCCTGAACGCAAAAACAAAAGCAGAGGCATAGAAGGTCGCAAAGGATACTATGGTCCAAAACTAAAAATTAAAGTTGAATGGATGACTGGTGGTGCTTGGGGAGGAAACTGTTGGGACGATTCTGATCCATATTCTTATGGTCCTGATCCCGATCCCGAACCAGAACTGGAAGATTTGGACACTATTCTTGAAAAAATTGCACCTTCTATGGGATTTGTTCAATACAAGAAATTGATGCAAAAAGTAAAGTATGATACAAGAATAGAACATGAATATTATGGAAATCACACTTCATACGCATCAAAAGAAATTTTGGTTGAAGATTTGTGGGATTTTTTGAAAGAAAGAGAATATGTATAGTGTAATTCTTTTTGTAGGTTTACCGGGTTCTGGTAAAACATATTGGGCAAATAAAATGTGTGATGTAGTTGTTGATGATATCACAGATTTATCTGATTTGCCTTCAAAAGAAAATTTAGGTTCAAATGATCTTGGTATTACAGATGTTAATTTCTGTGATGCCAAGACCCTTGATCGTGCTATAAAAATTATAAAAGAGAAGTATCCAACCCATACAATAAAGATTTCTTATTTTGAAAACGATTCTGAAAAGTGCAGGGAAAATGTCCTTTATAGAAATGATGGAAGAAATGTAGAAGGAACCATAAAAAGGTTTGAAAAAATTTACAGTCCACCTCATAATGCAAGAAAAATATGGAGACCACAATGATGAAAAAAATATTTGTAATAAACCCTTCTGTAAGTTTTGATGAAGCGTTTTCGTATTCAAGGAAAAATAACATTGAAATTTTTCAGTGGAGGGGTAAAAACTATAATACAAAACTAGCAGAAGAAATTACTAAAGAGAAACCTAGAATGGTCATTGACATTATAGAAGGGTATGTTTAAGTATGTGTAAATTGACTTTCTTATATTCATCTATGAATTCAGGAAAAAGTTTATCTATTTTGACAAAAAATCATACCTTGAAACAAAAAGGTTTCAATACTATTCTTATGAAACCGAAACTAGACAATAGAACAGATAAAATTTCCACTAGATTAGGCATTGAGCATGATTGTTTGATAATTGAAGAACAACAGATGCCTAGCGAACAAATTCTCAAATCGGGTTCGGAAAAACCTGATTTTATTATGGTTGATGAAGCACAGTTTCTTTCAAAAGAACAAGTTTGGGATTTGGCAAATCTAGTAGATAATTGGAATATAAATGTATATTGTTATGGACTTCGCCTTGATTGGCAAGGAAACTTTTTCACTGGTTCTGAGGAACTAATGAAAATTGCAGATGAATTATTACCTATTGAAAATTTCTGTAAAGAAAACAAAGGTGCTCTTGCATTTTTTCATATTAAAAAAGGTGGTAGTGATAAATCAGTTGAAACTGGATATGAAGATTTATATGACACTGTTTCTAGAAAGATATGGAAACAGTGGTGGGATAATAAAGAATCATAGTTACTATTCTTTCCCATATAACATGGATTATAACAAATTTTTTATTTTTGTCAACCCTTAAAATGTCCATTGACAAATATTTTTAAC
>Ga0209937_1000643_pt1 | contig 10797 bp, 22 predicted proteins | sample SalPon1_B_H2O_MG_FD_185699 | JGI IMG/M metagenome (GOLD analysis project Ga0209937, IMG submission 185699) | Salt pond water microbial communities from South San Francisco under conditions of wetland restoration - Salt Pond MetaG R1_B_H2O_MG... | ecosystem: Environmental > Aquatic > Non-marine... | reverse complement strand
CTCATAACCACATATATCCAAAGACTCTCCGTAGTTTATATATCTCACAAGACCATCAAACTCTTTGCTTATTAAGTACCCCATCAAGCACCCATATTCTTCCAAATCTAAAGTTTGTTGTAGATATGCTAGTTTAAGGTGTATAGGAGAGTTGTGAAGGTCTTTTTTCCAGTCAAGGTCGTTTACCATTCTATCAAGGAAAACATCGTGATTAGACAAAGCTACGTATGTGTTAGTGTCTCCTGATTCAAGGTCTATCTTCTCTATTAATTCAAGGCACTCATCTATCTCTTTTTCTATAAGATATTTACCTTCCTTAATTTTCTTTCTTCTGATGTACAAGTCTTTAGTCTCGTGTGGATTAACAGTCGAACCATCGAAGACATCGTGTAGCACTTGTTTTTTTGGCTTAAGCTTATTTTTAATTAAGTCTAAGGTAACATTTACAAACTTCTTATTAACGACCTCCGTGTGTATATCTCCCCACACAAACCCCTCTGAACTATCTATTTGTTGGCTTTTACCATCTTCTGTGTGGTAAAATATATCAGTAAAGTCTCCATTAGATGTAATCTTGACATTTCTAGGTATACTACAAGTTCCATCTTTTCTTTTCTCTAGAACAACAAATCCATAGGAGTGATTCTCGTAGGCTAAGTCACCTGCTTTAGAGTCTGAGTAGTTCTTGTAAGTTATGAACCCAGTAGTGAGCATTGTCCTTAGTGGCTTATTCTTAAACCTAGGCAATGTCTTGAAGTGTATCTTTGGGTGTGATATAACTAAATGGTTATCTGATGCCATAAGCTCATAACCAGTTAATGGTTCTTTTGCTGTTGGTCTTACTCTACTATCTGATGATATGATAGTATCACCGAACTTAATCTTTCCGTAAGTAAGGTATTCTTTAACCTCGTCTACCCACCACTCTTCAGTCTTATACCTATCTCCTTCAATCGGAGAGGTAGGATTTCTGTATCTTGATGGTGTAACTACTATTTCTGCTTTAAATCCCTTAGAACGAAGAAAATCAGCGTACGCCTCTATGTTCTTAATAGCCTTTTTGTGTACTCCTGTTTTGTTTTGAGCAGATGTTACCAAAAGTATATCTGTATTATCTGGTATAGCTCTATCTCTAGCTTTAGCTAGCTGAGGTGGTAGGTTAGTGAAATCTTTACTTAGGTTAAGTTTTTCTCTCCACCATTTTCTAATTGTTCTTGGAGCTGCTTTGAATTTAGAACTAAGAACTTCCATTTTTTCATCATGAGACATATCCTCTTGAAAGTAGATGTATCTCAGATATTCTTTATCTTCTTCTGAAAGTTGTTTATATTTCATCTTTGAAGTTATCTTTGAGGTCTCTAAGTATTTCTTCTAACTCCTGAATATACATTGAAGCCTCTATATTTTTATTTTGATTGTATAAGTCTAAAGCATTATTTATTAGCTCTACCGACTTTTCTTTGCTTAATAGCAAATATTTTTCTTTATTCATGTGTTCTAGCTTAGTATAGGAACGTTGTCATTAAATAAATCTAAGAACTCATCATCATCAATTAACTCTACGCTGTAGAAGTATAAAGTGCTATCCATTATGTTATAAGAAGCATAGTATTTAGTGTCTTCTTTTTCTAATACAACTATAGTTTCTGTTATTTCGTCAAAGTCATCGAAATTATCTATCTTTTTAACGAATACAGGAAGTATAGAAATAAGGTTTGATATGTCTGAAACAGTTGGATAAGCCATAACATCAAGAGTCCTTTCCCTTGTCTGTATTTCTCCTTTAAACTCAGCTCTTTTAATTCCAAGAAAGACTAATAATTTATAAAACCATTTCTTCATAATTGACATAAACTTTAAATCCGTTTTTAATAAGTTCTTTAATCCTATACTTCTGAAGTTCACTAAGCCTATCCCAAGACTCTTTGCTTTCTACAAAGGTAGGAATTTCTCCTTTCTTTAACGCTAAGTAGTCTGGTATTCCGTTCTTATTAGTCTTCATAAGGTTTATTACATAGTAACCTTTAGACTCCCAGTGCTTCCTAAGTTTATCAGAGATTTTCAATCTGACGCTTTTTATCCTCAAGGTAGTCCTTGTGTTGACTGTCGCAAAAAGATAAGGCAAAATCTAAACAAACTAATGCCTCTATCTTTCCTTTAAAAATCTCAATTAAATCTTGTGCTGTTTCTTCTCTATTCATCTTGGTCTAATTTTAGTAGATTAATTTTTTCTTCTCCGTCAACTTCTAAGCTGTCTATGTATTGAAATACTTTAAGCTGTTTCTCTATAGGTGAATTTGACATCCACTTGATAGAATCTACATAATATTTAGTTAGACTCGTAGTAAGTTGATTATCATCTTTATATATTCTGTCATACGAAGGTAATAAATATTTCTCCATCATCCCCACAGTTCTGTTAATTTGTTGCTTCATTTTATGAGTAGGGTTAAGTTCTTCTAACAGTTCAACAAGTATGCTTCCTGTTAGTATAGCTTGTTTAGCAACTTCTTCTTTGTCTCTTTTGTTCATTTGTATTGTTTTAAATATGATTATAAAAATGAATTAATAGTTCATTTCTGTAAGTATAATTAAAGGTCTTTCACAAATATGCCAGCAACCATCTTACCTTTTCTGTCTTTTATCTCCTCGTAAGCAGTGGATATGCAATCCTCTATACTCACATCTTTCATCTCAGCAAGTATCGTGAGAACAACTACTATGTCGCCTACAGCATCAACGAACTTATCTATGTCGTCTTCTATTAAAGCTCTAACCAACTCTCCGTTCTCCTCAAATAACTTCTCAGCCTGAGAGGCTTGTGTAGCTCCTTCTATGATGTTTCTTTCTCTTGCCCAATCTCTTATCAAACTAAATTTACTCATGTTGCTTTGGTTTTAATTATAAATGTTTATTAATTATTGTTTCAGAAAATAGAGCCTTAGATATTGAATCAATCATTTCCAAAAATGTTTCATAATCAATATCAGAGTGGTCTCTACTTATAGAAACCTCCTCATCCCAGTGTTTTACCGTAATCTTAAATTCTTTATTTTCCATTTTTTAAAGGTTTTAATATATTAACTGGTTTTTTTTTGTTCTCTATTAATATCTTATCAGCAGACAAAGCTGCCTCTCTCTCGGTTTTGAATCTTTTCTTTCCATAGCGATACATTTGACTTCGTACAAAGTAAGTGTTTAAATCATTAACTTCCTCCTGAACGTATCTATATTTTGACATATTTATGATTTTTTTAACTTTCTAGGTGAAAATCCAAGCTCAGGATTCTTCAGTACAAATATATCTGCACTTCTTATGTTTCTAGCTTCTGACTCTTTGTCTTCTGGAAGCCAACTTAAATCGAATATGTTTTTGTAGTTTTTACTAAATCTTATCCTCTTGTGTAGCTTACCGTCTATTCTGGTGTTTTGTATATTATAAGTCTTCATAAATTTTTTCTATTTCTACTTTATATCCTAATTTTTCAAGAACAGCTCTTAGTGCGTTCTCATTATCTTCTGCGTGTTGCTCATCTAACTTCTCTCCGTCTAGATAAATATCCTGACCATAATCATGACAGCATCCATCTCCACAGGTATACTCCCAATCTTCTAGTGTTATCTTTAGTGTTTTCATTCTATTAATTCGTCAATGTTAATGTTATACTCTTCAAGTAAATCGTATATATCAGAAAAAACCTCATTCACTCCGTCAAATTCATCTCTTTCTTCTGGCTCTGCTTCTAATCTACGAGTTACTCTCTTTTTTAGATTATAGGCTATCTGGAATAATACCGATGCCATATCAATAGATTTTACGCACCTATTATGTGCATAGACATCATCTCTGTCGTTTAAATCAAATTCTAGTTTTGCTTTCATGATTGCATATCTGTTTTAAAATTATTTTCTAAATATTCCCAAAGTGATTCGTGTGAATAACATATTGGGTTTCCATCGTTATCGTAAGCACCAAATCTCACCTCTCCTTTATCTCTTACTTTTTCCATAGTACCATCTTCATTTTTTTTATAAAGTGGTGCTGTAGACCAATCTTTTTGACCAAACTCACTTTCATAGCAATACCAACTAAACCATTCGTAACCACCCTCACCATAAATATCTTTGATTAGGTCATTAATTATTTCGCGGTAAGGGTTAACGAAGTTTATCAAGTCAACACCGTTATCATATAGCTTCTCAAGTGTCCTGTCCTCTTTCTGAAGAGCCATTATTACTTTTAAAAAATTGTAGTATGTCATAACTTTTATTTTATATTAAATACATTTCCATTACTGGTCAATACACCAAACTTTCTATCGGTTACTACAGAACCATTAGAAAAAATAGTATCTAAGTACGGTACAGTACGAGTACCTGCGTTGATAATACCGTTATTATTATGTACATGTCCAAAGCAGTGTAGTTTAGGGTTTATTTGTTCTATCCTGTTTAAAAGTGACTTATCACCACATACATCAATATTTTTATCATAACCTATTGAAGAGTCTAAGATATATTTAGGTGCTCCATGTGTTACTACTATATCAACATCATCATCAATGATGTTTTTCCAAATTCTATCTAACTTAGTTCTGTCTTTATTCCAAGCCCAGCCATCACCATAAGTAGGTGTTAATGGAGAACCGAATATTTTAAACCCCTTAATCTCAACTGAACTATTTTCAAGGTAGTACATCCCAAGGTGTTCAAAATTGTCTTTAGTTATTAACCCTTTTTCAACACTGGTATCATGGTTTCCACCTACAAAGATTTTATGTTTAATCTTTAAGCTATTGAACCAAGTAATAAAATTTCTAACCTCATGCTCATTTGTATAAGGGTCTCTTGGATTTGAACAATCTCCACTGAAAATAACCATATCTATACCCTCAGGTACAGTTAATAATTCGTGGTATGTATGTGTATCACTTATATGCCAAATTTTCATAACTCACATTTTATTTTATTACTTTCCTCACTTTCTGATGTAAAATGAATACTAGAGTCAAATGTCATATCACTTCTTTCAGGGTCTCGTTTCCAAAACTCATGTCTAATAACTTGTATGATGTCAAACGCTTCCCTACAACTATCATCTACATTTGGGTTATGTATTCCCCAACTACTGTTTGTGCTTAAACCAAGTTTATTATACAGCATATTTCTCGGGAGTGTAAAAGCCTCATCAATTGAATCTCTTACATTATGAAATTTTATATAATCAGTTTTACCATTTTCTAAAGCAAATTCTTTGCTTAAGTGCTTTAAAAAAGTAGGATGGTCTTTGATTTGATCAAATTGACCTATGCCAACACGAGAATAAAAGTCTAATGCTCTTTGGATTAAGCTTAATTGATTTTCTGTTACTTCTAATTTTGCCATGTCTATTTTATATTATAATTTTTCTTAAAGTGCCTTATTGTGTAATCTTTCTTTTTTATTACTTGCTTGTAGATGTCATGCTCTATACCTCCTTCAGAAAATATCCAGAAAACATTATTATTTAGCCTATCTTTAGTAGTCATTCTATCTCTGGCTTGCCAATAGCTAGTTGCACTGAAGTCTATATTGTAAAATACTAAATAATCAGCACTCCTTAAGCTTATCCCCTCACGACCAGATACTATCTGTAAAGCTATAACTTGACATCCACTATCAAATTCATTAAGGTCTGTACAAAGGTCGTCTTTAAAAACCTCTTTAAGTGCATTAAGTTCTTCTTTGAACTTATAAAAAACACCTATTCTATAACCCTTAAATTTCTCTTTTATAAACTCAGCCTTAGAATAATCCAAAACCATACTGTTACCAGACTCAAATTTAACCGTTCCACTAAATATCTGGTGTAGTTTTTGCTTAAGTTTAACAGCAGTATCTGCCAATATAACCTCGTCATTACCTTCAACTACTAAATCCTTAATCAGCTTTTTAGCAATCTTATAAGTGCTATCCTCTAGTCTAACATTAAGAACAGTCTCCTCTATTTCTGAAGAAAATCCTGCTTCCTTTTGTGTGTAGGATATACTATATGGTTTCATAGCTTCTATAATAGTAGGCAAGCCATCAGAGTAATCATTGCTAATAAATCCATTTATCAATCTTGTCTTAACATTTATATAGTCATCAGCGAACCTATAAAAGTTCTTGTACTTACTAAAGGGATTATTTGGTATGCCATACACCTGATGATACATTTGGCTATAACTCTCTGGTGTAGGTGTTCCTGACATCAGTATTACATTAGGCGAATGTTTGACCAAAAGACTTTTCACATCCTTAGCTCTTTTACTGGGCTTGCCTAACTTACTCATGCAATGAGCTTCATCTAATATAAAAAAGTCATAGCTCTTATCTGGTATCTTATGTAAGCTTTCGTAGTTAATAACCTCTATATTAAACTTAGGCTTTAACAACTTATAATCAGACTCAATACTAGATATAGCCTTCTTTTTGGTAACAAACAACAAACTTTTAGCTCCAATATTCTGAGCTATACCTAGAGAAGTAAGTGTCTTTCCTGTCCTTACCTCCATGGATAGATATAGAAACCCATGCTCTTTGACGATGTCAAATCCTTGCTTTATTATCTTCTCTTGATAAGGTCTAAATTTCATTATGAATAGATTTGTCAGACCTATAGTCATTTTCGTAAAAATGAACTAAACCTGTGTTTGTCATATTATTGAAAGTATTAGTGTAGTCTATACCTGATACTGACATATAAAAATCATTCATTTCCTGTATTTTTTCCTTTCTGCTCATATTTTTTTCTTATTTGTTTATACAATGTAGGTAAATAAGACGAGGCTTCTGACGCATTCTTAAACTCCATATTACCTACAACTTCTTTGCTCTCATGTTTAATCCCATCTACATACTTAAAATCCTTTCCTTCAGTGGTTATGCCACCCCTTCTAATAGCGATTCTATACCTGTTCCTGTGTCTCGGCACTAAGTATATCTGGAAGTCATTCTCAATGCACCACCTCCAATCCTCTATGTCAAAATTGTAACTCACCACTTTCCTCTGGTTCTTGTTCTATAGTTCTAAACTCTATCCATCTACCCTCACTAGACCTGTTCTCTATGACTTGAACATCTGATAAGAAGTTACCGTAAGCGTTAAGCCATTTGTAAAAGGCTATCCTTGATATGGTTCTCTTAGCTTTAGGTGCGAAGTCAGGATTATCCTTTATAAAGCTAAGGTATAACTTATCTTTGAACAATCTCTTATTAAACGATATTTCATCTGAACCCATAACTCCCCTTATTATACCGCACCATTCTATAAACTCATGGCAGGTCTCTGAAGCTAGTTTTCTTATTTCTAAGTTCTTAAACTCAGACTCTACTAATCCAGAATTGAGATAGAACTGAAGGTTATTTATCATGTAGTTATCAAATGCACACCACTCGTCTTCATCCCATTCATCAAAGAAACGCTTACCGAAGTCATCTACAGGCGTGAACTCTTTTGAGTAATGCTTTCTAAATTCTAGCTCCCATTTTCTCCTCTCAAAAGAATTGCCTTTACCTTTTATAGCATAGTTAGTAGTGATAACTATCTTAGGTGACTCACTGAAAGGAACTTTTATAGCATCCTTGTTTTTTTTCTCAATGGTAATTCCTTCTGTTATTGTAGAGAACAAATTCTCGAAGTTAAACCCTCGCTTTACATCATCAAAGGAAACAACCTGAGTGTCTGTAGATATGGTTTGCATACCAAACTGGGAATCGAACTTAAATAGCTTACCATTTAAGTCAACTACTTTCTTCATCTGTCCTACAGCCTGAACAAACAAGCCCTTTCCTGTTCCTCCTTCTGGATTGTCGGTTATAACCTCATCGTTTAATATAACTGCTGGGCAATAACTTGGGTCTTTATACCCTGACATTAAGAATCCTATAGTAGATTCTAAGGAGTCAATTCTAGCGTCTTCATTTCCAGATATGTTATGTATGAACTTCTTGAAGTCGCAATCGCTTGATTCACAAAACTCAAAGTCTCTGTCTATAACTTGGTCTCGCCAAACGTAACCATTCAAATCAACATAGTCCACTTTTACTATATCATCCACAGTAACTTTTAAGGCACAATTATTAAAATATATGTAGCTGAAGTTCTTAGTGTCTTTCACAAAGTGAACCCTTACTGTATCCAACAAAGACAAAAAGTCTTCCTTAAAAAACCTAGTCTTATCAGCAAAGTAGTTATATATTGATAAATCATCAAACTTCTCTAGATATTTAAGTACGAAGTCTTTTATCTGCTCTTCGTTTGCTCTATCAATTAAGTTGTTAGTTACTCTAACGAATATATACTTATCGCTGTTGTGTGGTGCATACTTGTAAAACCCGTACTCTTGAAGGAAATCTTTAAATAAATAGTGTATAATTTTTATAACACCTTTATCATTTTTATCCCAAAACTTCCTGACGTTCGACTCCTTAGAGGCATCAACTATAACCTCATCGAATACGTCTTCTTCTATGGGAAGATTGGGCATCTCCTTTTTTATATCCTTAGGTGATTTACCTTTGTTAATCTCTCTCTTTATCTTAGACATCACTGCCTCATCCTCATAATACTTCGTTCCAAAGTTAGCTTTGTTGCTATATGCTGAGTTTATGGTCTGCGCTATTTCTGACTTAGTGAAATCTGACTGCTCCATCTGACCTATGATATACTCGGCTAGAGTTTTGTTTACTCCATAGTCATTAAAGGCAGCAGCTAGTATGTAAACATTATTGTTTCTTTCGCCATCAACTAGACCATACTTCTTAGTCCACCACTTCATAAGTATCTCTACTATCTTATTTTCATCAGTAATAGGTACTGTGGCTTTGTCTGTCTTTTTATCTACAGGTCTATACTCATGCTCTGATTTTTTATCCCAAAGCTTAGATTCTGTATTTATATACAAGTCATCATCATAGCTCTCATAGCATACTCTAGATATGTTCTTTGATGTAGTGTCAAAGTGCTCACTATCGAAGTAATCTCTTAACGAGTTAAAGTACCTCTTGTGTTCCTCTATATCCTTTGGTATCCTTACTATAACCTTAAGACCTCTACCGCTTGGACTAACAAAGCAAGAGTAAACAAAAGGACTCTCTATTATCTTCATCTTCTCATCAATCATGTCCTGTTCACACTCATAATCATCGAAGTCTAAGCATATAAACCCACTATGCTCAATGATAGCATCATCGGCTCGCCTAGTGAACCTACCAGAAAAACAAACAGCAGGAAGCTTTTTCTTTAAAATATTCCTAGCTTCTTTGTCTTCCTCTGCCCTTATCTCTTCCACAATATCTTTAGAGTTTCCTTCCTTTATTCTCTTCAAAGAAAAATCTATAGACCTATGAAATGGAGTTGAGGTTTCTCTTATGTTTTTAAATATTGTTAGCATTTGTTTTAAATTTAAGTCTATAATATAATTCCTTATAACTCATATCTTCTGTTTTATCGTTTCCTTCAAAATTATCCATCACTTCTTGAATAATGTGTGGTTGGGTTCTTCTTAGGTGTGGAACTATTAATTCAGTGTAGTTGTATATAGTGCTTCTGTCCATCCCTAAAAAATCAGACATTTTTTTATAATCTGTAGTTATTTTCTTAATACAGATATAGATGAATATACCTCTAGCATCTACATACTCTTCTTTTCTGGTTTTAACCAAAACATCAACACCTAATACCTCACGGATAGCACTTCTAATCCGTTTCATTGTTGTACTCTTTTATGTACAAATCAATAACGTCTTTTGTTTTTTGTAGGTCTGACAAAAACTGTCCTTTCTTTCTACACCTTACTACTCTCTTGATTATATCAAACTCCCAAGCATTAAGCGACTTATCATGAGAAAATTTATAAAGACTGCCTGATGTGTTATCGTAATGAGAATGTTTTTCTTTAGACTTCAAAGGTGATGGTATTTCTTTAAAATCATAACATATAAAATCATTAGATAGATATACAATACCTGTGCTTGTTTTTAAAATACATCTATATTCAGAAGATTCCTTAAAATGTTCAACTTCTTTATCTAAAGACAATACTCCCCAATCATCCTTAAACATCTCATAAGCTTCCTTCAGCTCCTCTATTGTCTCTATTTTAAAATATTCGTTATTGTTCATTGTTTTTGGTTTAATCCTCAATTATCTCATCTAGTTGTTGTATAAGCTCATCTATAACTCTTTGTTCTTCAAGAACGTCAAACCTTTCTTTGTGGTTGCTATCCTTACCTAGCTCGGTATGATTGAAAGTATCTATCCTGCAAAGCTCATCAATCCTTTCTCTTACAGTTTTGTCTCTGTTTTGTGATATTTTTACTAAGTATTCTTTTGAATGTATCATCTGTTTTGTTTTAATAAAGGGGCAGTCTCTAAACTACCCCTGTTACTAATTTATACTAAAAAGGTAAATCATTATCATCGTCATCGTCATCAGGAGCTGTCTGAACTTGAGGTTCATCATTATTAGGCTTCTTAATAACTTCTATATTGCCATCAGTCCAGAAGGTATTCCCATTACCTACATAGAACCTTTTTTTCTGTTGCTCTCTCTCTTCTTTACTTTGAGATACATAAGCTGCAACATTCTGAAAGTAGTCGTTACCTTCATCATTGATGCTAACTGTTAGTTCAATACCTTTTTCTCCCTTCTTTTCCAGTCCTTTTACTAGAGTTTCAAGGGTTTCTTTTTTCACGTAAAGTGAATTTAAACTTGCCATAATTAAAATAATTTTTGAGTTAAAAAATAATTGTCCACATTTTCTTCGGAATCT
>Ga0209937_1000640_pt1 | contig 10831 bp, 2 predicted proteins | sample SalPon1_B_H2O_MG_FD_185699 | JGI IMG/M metagenome (GOLD analysis project Ga0209937, IMG submission 185699) | Salt pond water microbial communities from South San Francisco under conditions of wetland restoration - Salt Pond MetaG R1_B_H2O_MG... | ecosystem: Environmental > Aquatic > Non-marine... | reverse complement strand
CAGTCCCAAGCAGCTAAGAGAAGTACTCAGGCTTATCGTGACCCTGTTACAGGAAGATTTGCCAAGAGGCCAGAGCCAGCAGCAGTGGCGGCACCAGTAGTAAATAACGCTGAACAACAACAGCGTGGTCGTGGAATGGCGGCCTTGGGCGGTTCAGCAATGGCTGCAAGTTTTGCATTGTCAAGCTTGGCAGGTGCTGGAAGCATGATGGGCGGAGCTATTGGAGAAGTATCTGGAAAGCTCTTTATGATTTCCAGTGTGGCAACAAGTCTTATTTTCGTAATACAAGCTTTGACTCAAGCTAAGGTTGCAGAGCTAGCTAAGACAAGATTAGCAACTGCTAAGGCCGCTGTATCAAGAAATGTTGTTACAGGAGGTGTTGCAGCACGTGGCGGTGTTGGGGGAATGCTTGGCAAATTAGCGGTAGGCATAACCAGGTTTATGGGGCCAATAGGGATTGCTACTACTGCCGTAGCTTTGTTTGGTGGAGCAATAAAACTGGCGGCAGATAAGCAGGAAGAGACTAGAAAAGAAATTGAAGGTCTTGGCAATGTAGCTAGCATGAGTAGCGATAAACTTGAAAAGCTCGGACAAATGTTTAATGTTCAGGCAAAAACAATTGACTATGCTACTAGAGGAGTGGCTCCAGGAGGAGACGCAGTTAGTGGCAGTGAAATTCGTTCTGCATCAGAGGTTGCTGCCCAACCTGAATTTGCAGAAGCCTTTGCAGATGAAATTTCTGCCATCGAGTCTGCTACCGCAGAGCAAGCTGAAAGAGCTCTTAATGCACTTGCCTATCAGCTAAAAGCATCAGGGTTTGAAGTTGATGCAGTTAATGCAATTATTAGAGCAATCGCAGTTGAGGCTGGAAGAACTGACATTCAACTTAAATTTGCCAACATTGATATTTCTACTGATTCTGGTGCAAGAGAAGCCGAAAGACTTGCTCAGGATGCCGCTGATGCTTACAACGAAAAACTTGAAGAAAATACAAAAGACCTAGGTGGTATGCTGGGGACAGAGCTACAGAAAACACCAGAAGTGTTAAAGCAGGTAGAAGAAACTGCAGGAGTATTTAAATCATTAATAGATGCTGGAGTCACGAGTCTGGAAGACGGAACAATGACTGCAGAAGAGTTCGACGAGTTTATGGGCTCAGCCTTTGACAAGATTGAAAATGCCGAACAGCCTTCTCTATTGTTAGAAAATATAGCAGAAAAAATGGGTATTGGAGAAGTAGTAAGCCAGCTTGATTCACTAGAAGCCAAAACCCTAAGGGTTCAAATGGCAGCCGCTGGCATTAACTTTAGGCCAGAAGACTTAAGCGACATCATTGAGCTTCAGGCAAAAATGAACGTAGTAGGTGCTGACAGAGAGGCAATACAAAAAGAGCTTAATGACATTTATTCAGAGTATGTTGGTATGGTTAATGAAGCAGCTGATGCACAAGAAAGAGCAAACGAAAAATCAGATATAGATGAACAAGAAGAAGCATTTGACTTTAGGCTAAAATCAATTGAGTCAGAAATAGATGCTATTAATGAACAAAGTGCAGCTTACGACTATCTTATTGGAATTGGCTACAGTACTGAAGATGCGTTAAAAGCAGTTTCTGATGCAAACTTTATGGCAGCGTATAGCAATTCCGTAGATGCTGAGGCAACCAGAGATGCTGCAGATGCCTACCTAGAGTATATTAATGCTATAAGAGAATCTAATTTTGAAAGAGCTAAGAGAACAAGATCGGGATCTGCCAAAAAGAGTCCTTTCCAACAAACTATTGAAGACTTGCAAGAGCAAAGAAAAGAGATGCGTAACAGTCTTACTGCATACAATAGGCTAAGGGATGCAGGTCTTAGCATTGGAGATGCCTTTAGGGCAGCTCAAGATTCAGCAGCTGCCGCAGCACTGGCTAGCACCAAGGTAGGAACTTCATCATGGAATAAGCTTCTAAATCTTATTAAAGATGTTAATCGTGAATTAGCAGAGGGAGAGCTTAAGTCGCTACTCATTGAGGGTGCAGCTGATATGCAACTTAAGAAAGACTTTGCAGAAGTAGTTCCAATCCTAGAAGACATGGGGCTAGAGCTAGAAGATGTACAAGAAATTCTTAACAACCCCGCAATTGCTCAAGCACTTATTGACGACTTAAAAGATGGTTCTTTAGATGCCAAAAACTTAAAGACATTTATTGACCAGATTCCTACAAGAAAAAATGTAGATATTTTATTCAACCTTTCTACTGAGGAAGGCGTAAGAAATCAGTTTGATCAGATGTTTAGTCAAGCAATGGAAATCTTTGATTTTGAAGAAGCAGTAATCCGTGATAAGTACGAAGATGCAATTGAAGCACAAGAAGATATTATTGAAAAAGCTCAGGATGATATTGAAACCTTGCAAGACAATATTGCAGAAAAGCAAAGATCTCTAGAACTACAATACACAAGGCCAATATCGGTACTTCAAGAAGAAGCACAAATTCTTTCAAACGACCTAGCACTAATTGAAGATGCTAGTTCAAAAATTAATGAGAAGTTTGACAAGAGACTTAAAGCTCTTGCAGAAGTTGAAAAGCTTAATAAGAGAATTACTGATTCACAAAGGAAACAGCTTAGCTTGGCAGATGCCCTTAGCCAAGGAGACATATCAGCCGCTGCAGGCATTATGCAGGAAATGCGACAAGAAAGTGCAGAATCTGCTGCAGTAGGCTTACAGGACGCTTTAAAGGCTTCTAGGGACGCAGAGATAGCTGGTCTGCGATCAGCTTCGGGAATGTCTAGCGAAGAAATTGCACAGCGTCAATTCGACATTCAACAAGAAATCTTCCAACTTGAACAAAAGAGCAAACCTCTTCTTGAAGATATTGAAGAACTACAAGACAGAATATATTCAATTACTCAAGGAAGACTAAAGACTGCAGAAGATACTCTTAAAGAAATTAGAGAACAAGAAAAGGCAGAGCTAGATGCCATTGACGCAAAGAGGGAAGCCTGGGAAGACGCAAAGCTTTTTGCAGACGAAGCTAAGTTTGCTGCAGAAAAATATAACGACGTTCTTGAGCTAGGGGCAGACTTAGTGGCAGGCCTCTTAACAGATTGGGAGGCAATTAAGTCTAAGGTCGTAACTCTTACGATTAGAAGAGTCTATGAGGGCGGCGGAGGTAGCAGTGGAGGCTCTGATGACGACGGTGATACATCAACACCGCCACCAGACAATACTGGCTCTAATAACGGAAGCTCAGGCTCAAGTGATTCAAATCCACCTGCTCTAGATCCTGGTGCAGGAGACGACCCAACTTTTGACAGGTTTAACCCAAGTGAAGACCCTCAAACAACATATATTCCAGGCGGATACAGAAAACCAGGCCAATCTATTATTGACGGTAGAATAGTAGGAGACAGCCGTGGTCCAGCTGGAGAAACTCCTCCAAGCTTAGTTTCAGGAAGAGACGATGAAAGGTTTAATAGATTCCTTGCATCAGGAGGACAGGTTAAAGGCAGCATGAAGGGTGGAATGCCTGCCTATCAAAAGGGAGGCAAAGTATTTAGCACTGACACAGTTCCAGCCATGCTTACTCCTGGGGAATATGTCATTAAAAAGGATTCCGTAGACAAGCTAGGATTAGACTTCTTAAATACTTTGAATTCTGGAGAACAAGGTCCAACAGAGTATAGGGCCAAGGGAGGTTTTATCCCTGGATTCTTAAGTGGTAAATTTACATCTAACAATAAGCCTAAGAGCACAAGCCCATTCGCACAAAATTTAGCAAAACAGTATGACGACGAAGGAATTGATTGGAAACCAAAGCCTGATGTAGCTGCTGCAATGGCTGCAGATAAAAAGAAGTCTCAAGACGAAATAAAAGAAGCACAGAAAAAACCAGGAATATTCCAGTCCTTTGAAAAAGGGTTTCAAGATATTATGGAAAAGGTTGCTGAAAACCCTGTCGTTAAAAAAATTGGCGAGGCTTACTCTGCTGATAATTTTGGTGGTCAAGTATTTAGAGGAGTAACAGCTGCTCTATCAACCCCAGCAGAAATCATGGGGTCAGTTGCAAAAAGCACGGTAGATGCAATGGGAGCAGCCAAAGATGGAGATATCTCTAAAGTAATAGCAAAAGCAGGACCAGGACAATTACTAAATTCAATTGCAGAAGGAACCTCTAACGCTTTCTCTGGAGTTGCTGATGTTAAGAATCAAAAAGATAGCATGTTTAACAAAGCTGCTCAATCTGCAATTGAAAACAATTTATTTGGAGCACAAAGCAATCCAGAAATGGCTTCTTTTGCAAGAATTATTGGAGGTACCTTAAACGTTGCAGGAGATCCTCTAACATACCTAGGCATTGGCTTAGCAAATAAGGTAGCTAAGAGTGGAAGTATTGCTTCTAAGTTTTCAAAGGGGCAAGATAAGATTTCTGATCTTATGGTTAAGAATGACACAATTGCTAAAAACTTCCCAGGTATAACTGGTGCGATCTTAAACAGAAGAGCAGATGCGGTAGCCAACAGAGTCCCTGACCCTCAAGGATTTTTTAAGCCAAAGGACACTTTGCAATCTGACAAATATCAAACATTCTTAGATAATATTAAAAAGAATCCAAAAGATACTAGAGTTATAATTGCTGCTAAAGAAGAGGCTGCTAGAAATATTCTAAAGAATAGAAACTTTAAATCTGGAAGTAAGTCTGGAGGAAGACAAAGATTAGAAGATAAATTCTTAGGACAAGGAGTTACTAGTGATTTTGCAGGAACTGCCTATGGTGCTTTGTATAATCAGAAGCTGGCTCCATTCCATCAGGGCTTAGCATTGTCTGCAGCAAATGGTTATGGAAATATAAAATTAATTATGCCTCCTAGCGTTTATAAAAGAACTAGGGTTTATGGAGGAGGAGACAGCCTTTTAAATAATGCTCAAAAAACTCAAAGCTTGTCAAGAATTTTATCAGGAAACCCAGCAGAAATGGAAAGACTATTAGACAAAGCTCAAGATCCTAATAAGTTTATGGAGGCACAAATTTTAGGAGGGCTCCAAAATCTTCCTAAAAACACAAGGTACACTCTAACAAACAAAGACCAGGGCTTTCTTGTAAATGCTGACATCTCTGGCTTAGAGTTTACCAGGAAGAACGCTGTAGGAGACGGTAACCTGACAAGACTTGTTCGACAGCTAATAAACTTTACTGGAGATGATGTAAACCTAATGAAAAAGTTTAGGTTTGCAGATGCTATGGATATTTCTGACGCACAGCAAATGAAAGAGTTTAGAAAAATCTTAAATGAAGCAGAAGAGGGTGCAAGACTAGGAACAGGGAAAGTTAAAATCCCGCAATACGAAACATTTAAAGAAATGATAGAAAACTACTCTGGTGGCCTTGGAGATAGAATCTTAGACCTTAATCCTATTAAAAGAGCTATGGGTGGCTCTGTTCCAAACTTGTCACTAGGAAAGACACAGTATAAAGCTATGGGTGGAATGATGAGGGGCATGAATACTGATACAGTTCCTGCAATGCTTACTCCTGGAGAGTTTGTAATGAACAGGAGGGCCTCTCAAAAATTTGGACCACTGCTAAAATCAATGAATTCTAACTTTAGAATGCCTTCAATGCAACAACCAAGCTTTAGAAGTCCTCAATCAGTTGGAGCACCAAGAATAAACAGCAATACAAATGTTTCAAATAATTCGGAAACGGTGTATAATTATAACTTGAACTTAAATGTAAACGGCAGTCAGGGTAATAATCCTCAAGCAATAGCAAATACTGTTATAGATAGAATTAAGCAAATGGATTCTCAAAGAATTAGAAAGCAGGTGATATAGTTGACCTCAGACAGCTATATGTCAGGAAGACAAAGGTATGGAAGACCACAAGCCATGCTTTGGTCAGACACTCCTGGAGAAGTCGTAAACAATAGGTACGTTCCAATTGGATTTGAAGTGGGGGCAGACACAACACAAACATCCACCAATGGCCAGTTTTTAATTTTATCAGACCACAATAGAGGTCCTATGAATATAGTTAATAATCGTATTGAGCAAAGAGCTAGGATGGCCAACGGTATGATGCGTTCATATCACATAGCAGACAAACTAAATATTTCTGCTTCTTGGAACTTGCTACCTTCTAGAAGCTATTCTACTAGGCCAGACTTTAACACTAGTACAGGACTTTCTGCTGATTTTAATGTGCGAAACACAGAGTTTACTGCTGATGGCGGAGCAGGCGGGGCAGAGATGTTGGATTGGTATGAAAAGCATACTGGTCCATTCTGGGTTTTTCTTTCGTATGACAAATATACAAATTTTGGAGAAGACGATGCTGCTTACGGTAACCTAGCTCAATACAGTCAAGTCTTGCAAATGTACATTTCTAATTTTTCGTACTCCATAATTACTCGTGGACAAACAAATTATGATATGTGGAATATCTCGTTAAACTTGGAAGAGGTGTAGTTTGTTTCAAAATGAGGAATTAAAAAATCATTTAGAGACATCTTTCTCAATATCTTCAGAGGCTTTTGTAACAGCTGAGTGGAACCTTAATGTTCCTGGAAACATAGCAAAGCTAGGAAATTATCGTTACAGGCAAGGCACTGCAAATTTTAGTGCTTTGCCAAACACCTTTGACCCGTCAGACTCTGGAAACTTTTACACAGGAGCAACGGATGCCGAAGTTATTATAGAATCTGGATTACAAGAAAATGAGGTTACGCCCATTGCCTTTGCTTATCCAAAAGAAAAAGAAAAACTGTATTACTCTTTAGAAGATTGCGTTAAGCCATTTAGGCCAAGGTCAGGTATTAACAAAATGTCATTCTTCGACGAGAAGTACATTCCATCTTCAAACGTAGACATGTTCAATAGGCCTAGATATTATATGTCCTCCAAAGATGATTTTTTTAAATATTGGAGATCTTTTAGAACAGAAAATAGAGAAGAATACGGTATTTCTAAAAACAACAATGCAGGAATTTATCAAATTGATGATGCTGTACCATTTGTAGTTTATAAAGAAGCTGTACCAACAAACAAAATAGTTTTAAAAGTTCAAACTCATATAGGCAACGTAGACAGAGGAACTTTTAGTTCAGGGGGAGATGCTTTTGAAGATCCGTTTTTTGGAGAAGCGAATAAAACAACTCCGCAACGTTTTTCCATACAATATTTAAACGAAACTGACCAGTGGGTAGATGCACTTAGCTTTGACGAAAACTCAGTTAGGCCAAACGGAAATCCAATTTTTGGATCAGATGGAACTTTAGAAATAGAGTATGGTATTTTAGCTCCAAACGAATTTATTAATAATTTTATTTTTGAGGGAGCCTTGCTAAATGAATCAGGATTGCCCCTTAATCCTCCAGCTGGCACTGCCTATCTAATTCTTAATAGTTCAAACGATCAAGGCACCCTTAAAGTTTTTAATGGAACAGAGTATGAGTCATCTGCTGCTCAATATGGATGGCAAATTGCAGGTATCGGAAATGCTATTCTTAATCGATATGTAACTAATGTAGGAGACCCTGATGTATTTGAAAACACGTCAACCTCTCAAACAGATTACAGAGAATTTCAATATGTTAAAGGTTTAAGAATTTGGGTACAAAGTATGAATAAAGCAGATGTTCCGTTAGAGCTAATTGAAATATCACCACGCTTATCAGTCAACCTATCTGACAATGTTTTAGAATTTTCTGTAGAAAAAACTCTTGGTGATCTTACAAGCTCTTCGCTTCCTGTAGGAGAACTGTCTGCATCTACTGGAAGCATAAAAATATTTGATGAGGATCAAGCTTTTAATGAAAATAATTCTTCAAGTCTTATTAGCAAGTATTTATCTAAAAATATTAAGTTTATGTTTTACGAAACTATTAAAAATGTGAATCAATTTTCCTACTCTGTACCAATAAAAACTTTGTACAGCGAGGGCTTCCCTCAAGTAGATCAGCTTTCTGGATCCGTATCTATTGACTTGCGTGACTTTTATTTTTATTTAGAATCTAACCAGGCACCTAGAATGCTTTTAACAGAAGCATCTTTAAGTCAAGCAGTCTCCATATTGCTAGATTCAATTGGATTTAGCAATTATGTATTTTTTAGAAACGAAGATGAGCCAGATCCCGTTATCCCATATTTCTTTATTCCTGCAGAAAAAAATGTTGCAGAGGTTTTGACAGATCTTTCAAAAGCGACTCAATCAGCAATGTTCTTTGACGAGCTTAATAATTTTGTTGTAATGACTAAAGAGTACTTGTTAGACGAATCTAACAGAGAAGTGAATATGACTCTTTATGGATCAAATGATTTAAGCTCTAACGGCATAGAAGAAGGGTTTTATCAAAATAAACTAGCAAATATTCAGGGCATATCATCAGAGGATCAAATGGTCTATAACGATGGGTCAATTGACTACACCACAAGGTATATTCAAAGAAGTTATGGAAGTCTTAAACAGGCTCAATATGTAGATAAAACCTGGATATATAAGCCATCATTGCTTTGGGAAGTTTCAGGTACAGAAAAAACGACTTCTGCAAACACAGAGACTCAGAACGCCTATGTGCTTGGAGCAATGCCTCTTAACGATAACATTCCTGCAAGAGTTCCACGTGTTCAAAATAATGAGATTGTAGACAATATTATTGACGTAGGCGAAAATGCATACTGGGTTACTAGGTATGAAGGATTTCTTTATGCCAATGGAGAAATTATAAAGTATGACGCAGTTCAGCTTAACGTTTCAGGAATAGGAGACGTTTGGGTTTCAAGCAACCTTGACTATCAAAGATATTTTGCCAACCTTCCTTTTAATGGAAAGATTTATCCAACAGGCCTGATAAGAATTTACGCAAAGCCATATATTGAAGAAATAGACGGAATAACTAGGCTTCGTAATGGAGAGGTTGCAGAACATGGAAGAGGACAGTTTAGTACAGAAGTTGCAGAGCACACTTTTGGCGTAAGCGACTACTGGTCAAATTCAGATAACGTTCGTGGATGTGAAATGAATTCTCAGCTTTTGTTTACTACAGAAATTGAGCCTAACTTACCTAATACCGAGATTGGTCCTGCTGGAGTTTCGAACAACCTTGCTAAAAAATCACAGAGAAATGGTCTTATTAGAAACTTTCTTTCTACAAAATACTCAACCGAAAATACTGACTTATCTACAAAAACAGCAAATGCAGGAAGTCTTCAGTCTTCCGCTTTAGTTATAACAGGACCTGATTTTGAAACGTCAGGAACCCCTAGAGATTTTTTAAGCTATGTTCACAAACCATTAACAGGTGCGTTCACACATTTTGGAACTAGAATGAGAATTATTGGTAGGGTAGAATCTTTAGCAGATAGGTCTCAAACACCTTCAGGAAGTATGACCTACTTTAACCTACCAAATACTGATCCAACTCAAACAATTAGTATTGGAGGAGGCTCAGGGGGGATCTCAATAGTAAATCCAGAAACCAATGTTGGTTATTACTTTGAGATAGCTGCCTTAACTTCAGACAATCTTCAGGCATTCCTAGAGGAAAATGAAGAAGGTGAGGCAACGGTTTCTCTTAATAACTTATTGTTTTACAAAATTAAAAAAGATGAAAATTCAAGCAAAGCAATTCCAGAAAGACTTTGGGGTGGCATTGGTCAAATTACTGTTGATGATGGAAACTTTGTCGGGCAATACAGATTTGCTGGTCAGGAAATACCAACAGTATATGATTTAGCAATTGATTATGTTGACGTTAATGAAAATTTAAGAAAAATATATCTTTACATAAATCAAAAGCTTGTTCAAATAGTTGATGATACAGATCCACTGCCTTTGGTAACTCCTTCGATTGGTCTTTTTGCTAGAGGCACTTCAAAAATAATGTTTGAAAATGTTTATGCACTTAGTCAAAACTATTCTGAAAACGCAGTGTTTGATCTTAATGTGCCAGTGGCAAATGTCTTTTCTGATGACAGACAAGGCGTAAATGCAACCGATGCTTTGTCAAGGTATGCGATGAGTGGAATCATCCAGCAAACATATCTCAGTAACATAAATACAATTTCTTCAAAAGACTATCAAATATTTTATGAAGAGTTTGGTACGATTATGCGAGAATGTGCTTATTTTAATATTAAATATGACAGAGCTTACCCAGCACTTTACGCAAAGGTTGCTCCTACATTTAATAGACTTAAAGGCTTTACTATTTCAGGATTCAAGGCTGATTCATATGGAGCAGAGTTTTTAGTGTTTAATAATACTGACACTCTTTTAAATCTAGATGAGACTACGGGTAACTATTTAAGAATTTTAGGGGTAACGTTTACACAAGACACCACAAACAAGCTTACTGTAGATGACTATTATAAAAAAATAGGGTCTGCAACTAGAGAGCTACAGTCAGATAACCTAGTGCGATCTTCTTTGGTAATTCAAAAAGAGTTTGATGAAATTAAAAATAGCAGACTAATTTATGGTCGTAATGAATTTACTCTTGCTAGCGAATATATTCAAGATCAGGATACAGCAGAAAATATTCTGGGATGGATGATAAGCAAAAAGCTTCGCCCTAGAAAGGCGGTTGGGATAGACGTGTTCTCTTTGCCTATCTTGCAGCTTGGTGATATAATTAATATTAACTATAAAAATAATGATGGCGTAGATGTTGTTGCACCAGAAAATACCAGATTTGTCGTGTACAACATATCTTATAGCAAGAGGTCCGATGGTCCTTCTATGCAGGTATTTGTGAGCGAGGTGTAAAATGGCTAGTATCTGGGAGATGATTCGAAAAAATAAACAAAATGAATCTAGAAAAAACCTTTATAGTCCACCACCCCC
>Ga0209937_1000638_pt1 | contig 10841 bp, 9 predicted proteins | sample SalPon1_B_H2O_MG_FD_185699 | JGI IMG/M metagenome (GOLD analysis project Ga0209937, IMG submission 185699) | Salt pond water microbial communities from South San Francisco under conditions of wetland restoration - Salt Pond MetaG R1_B_H2O_MG... | ecosystem: Environmental > Aquatic > Non-marine... | reverse complement strand
CATTTTGAAATCCTACACTTACCCCTAGCAAAATAACTAATATAAAGATACCAGAAGCTATGGAGAATCCCGTGAGGAATGTTCTCAATTTGTTTTTTGAAATCGTTTCAAAAACTTCTTGCCAGCGCTCTAGACTAAACATTTTCTATCGCTCTTACTTGAGTTACTTTTTTATCATCTATAATCACCCCGTCTTTTAAGTTGACAATTCGCTTAGTCATTTGGGCAATGTCTTCTTCGTGGGTTACAACCAAGATTGTTCTGCCTTCATCATTGATTTGTTGTATAAGATCCATAATCTCATAGGAGGTTTTAGAATCTAAAGCCCCCGTAAGCTCATCTGCAAGAAGCACTTTAGGATCACTGGCTAATGCTCTGGCTATGGCAACACGTTGTTTTTGTCCACCAGACAATTCATTTGGTTTGTGCGTAGCCCAGTCGGCAAGGCCAACTTTTTCTAGATAGGCCATAGACCTTTCCATACGTTCAGATCTTTTTACACCTTGATAGTATAACGGCAGAGCAACATTATCCAAGGCAGACTTATAATTGATAAGATTGAAAGATTGAAAAATAAAGCCTAGAAATTTATTTCGGTACTGAGCTGCCAGTTTTTCGTTGAGGTTTTTGATAGGGACACCATCCAATGTATAAGAGCCCTCATCTGCCTCATCTAGCATACCCAAAATATTGAGAAGTGTAGATTTGCCAGAGCCTGATGACCCCATGATGGAAACCAATTCACCTTCCTCCACACTAAAATTTATCCCTTTCAGCACGTGAAGGGAGTTTTTACCCACTTTATAGGATTTATGCAAATCTTTGATATCTATCATAATACTTATGTTACTTAACTTAAGACTTTTCAACCGTGCAAATGTTACAAATTAAATTGTTATAGTGTTGTTAATTTTAAAAAACAGCTTGTAATAACTAGCGAGGGCTAAACGAAAGGTGAAAAGACTAGCTTATATTTGCTAAAAAAAGATAGTGGATAGCATTACTTTAAACAACATACGCATCTATGCCTACCATGGCTGCCTACCAGAAGAAACAAAAATAGGAAGCGACTACCGTGTGGACTTAAGCGTAGAAGCAGACCTAGACCATTCTGCTGAAACAGATGTACTAGCAGACACTGTAGATTATGTCCACCTCAACAGAATTGTGAAGGAAGAAATGCACCAGCCCTCTAAACTGCTAGAGCATGTGGCCAAAAGAATAATGGATAGAGTGTTTAAAGAACTCTCCCCCGTCCAGGCCTGCAAAGTAAAAGTAGCAAAACTCAACCCACCTTTGGGTGGAGACGTAATGGATGTCCACATCAGCCTGTCTAGAACACGAGATGAAATCTTATCTCAAAAATCTTGTTGAGGATTGAAATAATTTCATAAATTTGCAATCCCAAAATAGGGTGTCGTGGCCGAGTGGCTAGGCAGTGGTCTGCAAAACCATCTACAGCGGTTCGAATCCGCTCGACACCTCAAAATAAAACCTAAACACTTGTAAATCAGTGGTTAGGTTTTTTTATTGAACTTCAAATTTGGAATTCTTAACCAGCTACAGCGGTTCACCCTATACTACGGAATGCCCGGCATTAATAACAAAAAATGTGTAAATTTATAACTTAGGGTTTTCTAGAATTTCCAAAAATTCGATTGACATTAAAGCCAACCCTAAAATCTCCACCAATATCCCCATTATCAACACCAAGTAAGTAAGGGACGTTTAGAGCTCTACTGGTAACAAAGTACATTTGAAAAACATGACCACCAGTTTCAATATCTATACCAACTCCAAAATTTCTATTGAGACCGTTATTTAAATTTTCCATATATTGAAGAGTTAAATAAGATTTTCGGGTAATTCTGTATTTCATGCTAGATGCTAATGCTAAGTTAAATTGTTGATCTGTATCAATAAGAAATTGTGGGTTTAAATCAGCGAAATAACTAACGACTGGACTTATTTGGAGACTAAATCTATCATTAAATTTTCTGGCCAACATTATTTGAGTTGAATACATCATCCGGTCAGAGGCACTTGGATTTTTATCATCCAAGTAACTATAATCATTAGTATTCATACTTAAACCTCCATAAAGAGAAACGGACAGCGGTGTAGCTCCAGATTGATTTTGTTTCAATACGACTTGTCTCCCATATAAAGTGTAGATTTTATCTAAGCTTTGTCTTTGCAGACCTATAGATGTGTTTTTATTTAATCCATACTCAAAACCAATTTGGATATTTGCACCAGCATCCAAACCCCATAGATTTTGAGCACCAGAATTAATTGGTCCAAAGGTATGCATAATGTTTAGATGAAGCCCTTTAGCTTCAACAGTTTCTACCGTGAAGAAATTAATATGTCTTGGAGCGTTAAAAGTAAGTTCTACATCAGGGTCTTCTACTACTTTTTTTCGCTCTAATTGAGCAATGGAAAGTTGACTAATTAATAATAATAAAAAACTAAATATTATTTTCTTATTTTTTAATTGTAAGCATTCCACTGGAAGTGATTTTGATATCATTTGACAATTCATAAAAAAGCAGTTTAGGTATTTTGATTTTATGATCAGTAAGTTCAATATCTAATTCAGTTTCAAAATTAACTTTTGACATATTTTGAATAAAATCAAGTTGTAATTCTGTTTCCCTGATACGTTCAACTCCATGAACACTAAATTTACCCTCAACAGTGTAAGATCCAGAATTCCCTTTTTTAATGTTTTCTAAATCATCGTCGGAAAATCTACCAGTAAATTCGGCGTAAGGATATTCTTGAGTTTCTAGGTAGTCATCTCTCATATGTCTATCTCGTAGCCCTATTCCTGTATCAAGAGTATTTAAGTCAACATAAAAATCTACGAGATTTTTATCTAAATCAATTAAACCGATTAGGTTTTCGCTAACCCCTTCAAAAGTATTAAGTGGTGCCTCTGAAAGGAATACTGTACTGAGGTTTTCACCTTGATATTTTTGTGCGAAAGTTTGTGTTATCGATGTAAGACTTAATATAAACATAATAAGTCTCATTATTTAAAAATGGTTAAAAGATTATCAACTTGAGATGTATCATAAGATGCTAATGGAGTATTTGCAGGACCGTTAATTATACTACCGTCTGTTTCAAAAAGTGAATTATGGCAAGTACAATTCAATATTCCCTCTTTAAACGTCCAATTGTTATCACATTGTTGATGGGTACAAATAGAACTTAATGCACTGAATTCTCCATCTCCTGTATTTAAAATCAAAACTTTCCGTTCATCAATGATCAACCAACCTCCAGGTTGATTCAATTCATCTAGCAAATCTAGATTTAATGAAATTTGACCATCCGAAAATTTAATAGCTTCAAGTTCTCCATCCATTTCCCCATCCATAAGATCATCATTGGCATCATCATCTGAACATGCAAGAATACTACTTAGTACAAATGGAGAAACTATAGCAAATTTTCCTATTTTTTTAATAAAATCTCGTCTTTCTAATTCGACTTTTCCTGTTTTCATTGCTTTTAATTTATCTGAATTATTTTAATTTAAAATAAATTTTTTAAAACTGGCGTATTTATAATTTCTTATATAAAATGAAACAATTTTAAAGTGAAAATAACATTTTAAAATTATAGTTTTCATACTTTAAAAAATAACAATCAATTATCAAAAGCAATCTAAATATATATTTTAAAGTTGAAGTTATCTACTTCAAAATATTAGACAATATTTTTAAAAGTTTAATATCTTTTTTTTAATGTTCAAATATGTAATGCCTATTTGAAAGTTTCAGTTACAAGATTAAATAGCTTTAACTTAAAATTAATTTATATATATGTTTAGATGTCTTATATGAGATAGATCAACACAAAAAAAGCCTATTTCAATTTTAGAAATAGGCTTTTACAATCAAAACAAAGAAAAATTACATCTGATCACTAAAAAAGAGAGTGTTTAGGAACAGCTTAAAGGTGCCTAGCCAAAAGGCTCTAAAGTTAGTATTATCAGTAAAAATCATGACATTCCCTTCGCCATAAGCACTGTGCTTGAAGGGGACGGTACCTTTGATTAATTCCAGATTTTCCGCATTGATATACCCACTCAGCAAAGGTTGATCTGTGTATTGGATGGGATTGTTGAAACTAAGGTCATCCCCTGACTTCGACAATGCGTCACCCTAAATGATTTTCCCAAAAATCGTCCTCAAAAAGGAACGCTATTTCTTTGTGAGATTCGGTGAGAAACATTGTTTTATGTACCGTTTGCCCACTGATTGGTAAGTTTATTTTGATTGTTGTTATGGTTTTAGCAATGCTTAGAACTTTGTCTATGCTTAAATTTACATGGTTTATTTTAAGTATTCGTTCCAATTCTTTATACACCTTATAAGCTACAAAGCATATACAAACATGAGCCTCTATTCTACGCTCAGTAAAATGGAACATTGGACGTACTTCAATGGTTCCCTTTGTAATTCTAAAAGCCCGTTCTATAGACCAGAGGCTGGAATATTGGTGATAAACTTCCTGTGCAGATAGCTCGGTATTGGTTAAATATCCTTTTAAACCATCCCATTTTTCATCCTCTTTGATTTTTTCTTGACTAATTACAACCCCTACATTAGAGGATAGTTCCAGGAATTTATTATACCCTCGCTTATTGACATTTTCTTTAGTAATGGTACCTCCTTTATAAGCCTTTTCAAGTCTTTCTACTCCTTTCTCTCGGTTATATTTATCTTTTCTGGCTCGTTTGCCTGAATAACCAATAATAAGCCTTGATTTCTGCTTTTGTTTAACATGAAACACACCTTCTTTTTTGGTCTGAGATAGAATCCATTGTTTTATGGACTTGCTTTCATTTTTTATTCGAGCTCCTACAATATAGCGGTATCCTTGGGCTTCTAATAGTTCTAAATTCTTTCTGCTCATAAGACCAGAATCTGCTACTAGAACAAAGTCGTCAAGGTTAAATCTTTTTACAAAATCTTCAACCACAGGAAGCATCGTTCGTCCTTCATATTGAGAACCATTAAACAACGAATAAGAAAGAGGATAACCATCTTTGCTAACTAATAACCCCAAAACTAGTTGAGGCTGGCTATGCTTCCCATCTTTTGAGAAGCCAGATTCCCTAAAACCGTCACCACGATCTGCTTCAAAGTACAAAGTGGTCACATCATAAAACATTAATCCAATAGTTCCTCCTAGAATCTTTCGGGTATGGGCCACACTTATCTCTTGTACTTTCTCTTGTTGGCTCTTATATAACTTATCTAAGTAGCGATAAATATTGTGAAGCTTGAGGTCTTGATCAAAATGTGATTTTAAATATTCGACCGTAGCAGCTTTACTCATGGGTTGGCTCAAGCGCGCAGTTATTAAATGTTGCAATACATCATCCTCTATTTCATTAAATCCTATTAAATCGTAAACACGGTTTAATATCAATTGTGAACCATTAAGCAGGATGTTTTCAATATTCGATAATAACTGATCCGTTATAAGCTTTTCCTCTTCTTCACGCTGATAATCTTTAAAAATATCTGCCGTGCCAGAATGTTTTAAAATCCATTCCCGACCCTTGGTATGAAGTCTTTCTAATTCCTCTTTATCACTGCTAACACCGATGGTTTTGATATGCTTGAATTTTCCCAGGCGTTTCTCAACTATCACCACACTAATAGTCCCAGATCGATTTTTCTTTTTACGCAAAAACATATGTAAAAATAGCGATTTTCAACGCCGCGTCACCCTACTTGGTGACGCAAAAACTGTAACTAATTGAATTTGTACTAATTACAAAATAGTGCCAAAAAAGGTGTCAAAGTCAGGAATCTAGAGCTTTTGCAAGTCCTAGATAACCGCACCTTTTTTTAAACTTCAATAATTGGCTTAATAACAAGGTTAAGATTATGACTTATCAATAACAGTATAATTGCTAATATTACTACAATTCTTCGTAGCCCATATTATAAAATGTAAAGGCAAAAATATCTGCATATTCTTGTATGATTTTAGACGTTGGTTTACCTGCGCCATGGCCTGCGTCGGTTTCGATACGTATTAATGTTGGGTTGTTTCCAGATTGTTTGCTTTGCAATTCTGCGGCAAATTTAAAACTATGCGCTGGCACCACTCTGTCATCATGATCTCCAGTGGTAACTAAAGTTGCCGGATATTCTGTTCCATCTTTAATATTGTGCAAAGGCGAATACCCTCTTAAGTATTCAAACATTCTTGGATCATCTTCAGATGTCCCATAATCGTAAGCCCAGCCAGCTCCAGAGGTAAAGGTGTGGTAACGGAGCATGTCTAAAACGCCAACAGCCGGCAATGCCACCTGCATCAACTCTGGCCGCTGTGTCATCGTAGCTCCAACTAAAAGCCCACCGTTGGACCCACCGCGAATGGCTAACTTCTCTGAAGAGGTGTAATTTTCATCGATGAGGTATTCTGCAGCCGCAATAAAATCATCAAACACGTTTTGCTTCTTCATCTTGATGCCCGCATTATGCCACTCTTTCCCATATTCTCCGCCGCCTCGTAAATTGGCTACGGCATAGATGCCACCATTTTCTAACCAGACAGTGTTGGCTGTGCTGAAAGAAGGCGTCAATGAAATATTGAACCCACCATAACCGTACAGCATGGTAGGATGCGTGCCGTCTAGCTCAATTCCTTTTTTGTGAGTAATAATCATAGGAATTTGAGTACCGTCTTTTGAGGTGTAAAACACCTGTTTACTCTCATAAGCTTCAGTATCAAAATCGATATCAGGCTTTTGGTATACTTCAGAAGTCCCCTTGTTTGGGTCAAATTTGTAAATAGTGCCTGGCGTGGTATAATTGGTGAAGGAATAATAAAGTGCTTCAGCTTCTTTCTTACCTCCAAAACCACCTACAGATCCTACACCTGGCAGATTGATATCTCTGACAAGCTCTCCCGTATAATCAAATTGTTTCACCTGAGAAACAGCATCTACCATGTATTCAGCAAAAAAGTAACCAGATCCTGTTGATGGAGATAGGACATGTTCTGTCTCTGGGATAAAGTCTTCCCAATTTTCTGTTTGTGGTGCACTTGCATCTACAGTTACAATTTTCTTATTAGGTGCATCTTTATCGGTCACTAAAAATAACTTGCTCCCCTCATTTTCGATAATATAAACATCGTTATCATAAGTATCAATAACGTCAATAAATTCAGAATTAGGTTGTGTAAGGTCTTTTATCATCAAGCGGTTTCCAGAAGTTGATTTTGAGGCAGAGACCACCAAATACCTATTGTCCTCGGTCACTCTTCCAGACACATATCTGTGCTTTTCTGCATCAGTGCCTCCGTAAATCAATTCATCTTCACGTTGTGGCGTACCAAGCTGGTGATAATAGAGTTTGTGCTGATCTGTTTTGGCAGATAATTCACTGCCTTTTGGTTTGTCGTAACTAGAATAGAAGAAACCATCGTTGGCTTTCCACGAGACACCACTAAATTTGACATCCACTAGGGTGTCTCCTTTTTGAGTTTTTGTTTCTGCTTCCAAAACAATTATTTTTCGCCAATCGCTTCCACCTTCAGAAATCGAATACGCCAGTAGTTCACCATCTTCCGTAAAGCTCATGCCTGCCATAGAGGTTGTTCCGTCTTCACTAAAGGTGTTTGGGTCCAAAAATACTTCAGTATCATCTGGATTTTCATCATTTTTATAGCGATAATAGACCGACTGGTTTTGTAAGCCGTCGTTTTTAGAAAAATAAGTGTAACCTCCTCTCTTGAAAGGCGCACCTATCTTTTCGTAATTCCAAACCTCCGTTAATCTCTGTTTTAAGGCATTTCGATAAGGTATGTCTTCAAGATAACCAAAAGTCAACTCATTTTGAGCTTTCACCCACTCTCCGGTTTCATCACTACGGTCGTCTTCTAGCCAGCGGTAGGGGTCTCTTACTTCGGTGTCGAAATACGCGTCTACACTATCTACTTGTTTTGTTTCTGGATATGTCAATGCTGTTTGATTTTTTGGGCCATCATCACAGGAAGCCAATAGGCAAATTGCTGCAATGGGCATGAATATTTTTCTCATAGCTTTGGGTTTTAACTGTAAATATAAGGAAAGATAGCCACAATTTATTTTAGTTTGTTTTATTCTGAACCTAATGATTAAGGAATCTTGGTCAGCGTAACACCATGTATTTTGGGTTGAGCCGTCTTTAAATATTCAGCTAAAAATCAAAAAACCGCCTTACATTATATATGAAAGGCGGTTATGAGTATAGTTGGGTTCAAAAATTAAGCTTTAAACCTGGTAGTCAAAAGAAATTCAGCAATTTGTACAGCATTGGTGGCTGCTCCTTTTCGTAAATTGTCTGATACTATCCACATATTCAATGCATTATCTCTTGTGAAGTCTCTTCGGATTCTACCAATAAAGACATCGTTTTTACCTTCAGCATAAATAGGCATTGGGTATGTATTAGTGTCTGGCTGATCTTGGAGAGTAATGCCGTTAGTTTCGCTTAAGGTTTTCTTTACGTCAGACACTTCAAATGCATTTTTAAATTCAATATTCACAGATTCTGAATGCCCACCAACGACGGGAATTCTCACAGCAGTAGCAGCAACTTTTACACTCTCATCAGATAATATCTTTTTTGTTTCGTTAGTCAATTTCATTTCTTCTTTAGTGTAGTCATTCTCTAGAAAGATATCACAATGTGGAATTGCGTTTTTGTGGATAGGATAAGGGTAGGCCATCTCACCAGACTTACCAGCAAATTCATTTTCGAGTTGTTCTACAGCTTTCACACCAGTACCAGTGATGGACTGGTAGGTAGAAATAACTACTCTGTCTATTTCGTAGGCTTTATGCAGCGGTTGCAAAGCCATCACTAGCTGAATTGTGGAACAGTTAGGGTTTGCTATTATAAGGTCTTCATTTGTAATTTCAGAAGCGTTGATTTCTGGAACCACTAATTTTTTATTGGGATCCATACGCCATGCAGAAGAATTATCTATCACAGTAGTACCTGCCTCTGCAAATTTTGGTGCCCACTCTAAGGACGTATCACCACCTGCAGAAAACAAAGCAATCTCTGGTTTTCGTTTTACTGCGTCTGCTAAGCCCACAACCTTGTATGGTTTGTCCTTATATGTAATCGTTTTTCCTACAGATTTTTCTGAAGCTACAGGAATCAATTCAGTTAAAGGAAAATTACGCTCTGCTAAAATCTGGAGCATTACTTGGCCTACCATACCGGTAGCGCCGACAACAGCTACTTTCATGTGTATGAGTTTAAAATTTATAAAGTTGCAAAAATACACCTTTAGCAAAAACTGTAAACCTTCTAAAGCATTTAATCCTTACAAAATTTTAGAATTAATAAAAAAATTCACATTGAAATATCTCAAGATAATGAGTTTTTATGTTGAATTAAAATCAGTTTTTTAAATGAAATTGACATCTTATTGCCTTAAATGAATCTTTTTGATGTGATCCACAACAAATTTTAACATTTGTTGATTTTTAGTCTTTGTACATAAATTAAATAAAATTACCAAAAAATAAAATTTCACATTATTTTTTTAATCTATTAAAAAAATAGGGGGGTATAATTTAATAATTATACTATTTTAGGATATACCCCCTATTTTTTTAAGTAATTATGTGATTATTTGTATTTATTTAATAGATTTACCCCATATTAACATCTAATTATTAATCATCATAATATTTTAAGACTATGAAAAAAATTGAAGCTGTTATTAGAAAGTCCAAATACAGTGAAGTCAAAAAAGCACTTCACGATATCGAAGTTACATTCTTCACCTATTGGGATGTAACCGGTGTTGGAAATGAACAAGTAGGGCACGTGTACAGAGGTGTTACTTATAATACGTCTGATATTCAGCGCCGCTACATTTCTATCATCTGCTCAGATGAGATTGTGGAGGCTACCATTGAAACTATTCTAAACACCGCAGGCACTGGAGAAGTAGGTGATGGGAAAATATTTGTATCAGACATACTAGAGACTTACAGAATAAGAACTAAAGAAAAAGGTGGAGACGCTCTTAAATAAAAATCAAAAAAACAACTGACAACTATGGAACAATTAACGACAAACAATGTATGGATGATGGTGTGTACGGCTTTAGTATTCATCATGCACTTAGGATTTTCAACTTTAGAAATTGGCTTGGCTAGATCTAAAAATACTGTGAATATCTTATTTAAGAATGTTTTTATCATTTCTATTGGGATTCTGATTTATTCAATAGGAGGCTTCAACTTGATGTATCCAGGTGAGTTTCTTTGGGATGGCTTTCTTGGGTTTGCAGGATTTGGTCTAGAAGCACCTATGGCAGATGGTAGTTTAGACCTAGCTTATAATGCTGGCTACACCTATTGGACAGATTTTCTGTTTCAAGCTATGTTTGCTGCTACGGCTGCTACTATAGTTTCTGGGGCTATTGCTGAACGTGCGAAGCTAGAAAGTTTCTTTATATTTTCTATTCTACTAGTGGGCATCATATATCCTATAGTAGGATCTTGGAAGTGGGGTGGCGGCTGGCTAGATGAGGCTGGATTTTATGATTTTGCTGGTTCTACTCTTGTTCACTCCGTAGGAGGATGGGCAGCTTTAGTTTACATCACTCTTTTAGGAGCTAGACTAGGAAAGTACAATGGACAAGTGAAACCACTTGAAGGCCATAGCATTCCTATGGCAGCTATAGGTGTCTTTTTACTTTGGTTAGGCTGGTTTGGTTTCAATGGAGGCTCTGTACTATCTGCAGACCCAGGAGCCACATCTTTCACACTTGTTACAACATGCTTGGCAGCCGCT
>Ga0209937_1000636_pt1 | contig 10849 bp, 18 predicted proteins | sample SalPon1_B_H2O_MG_FD_185699 | JGI IMG/M metagenome (GOLD analysis project Ga0209937, IMG submission 185699) | Salt pond water microbial communities from South San Francisco under conditions of wetland restoration - Salt Pond MetaG R1_B_H2O_MG... | ecosystem: Environmental > Aquatic > Non-marine... | reverse complement strand
CAGTCGACGGGTAGCGTTCAGCCCATTACTGTCGATACAATCGAGGATCTCTTTGAGCTGCCTTGCATGGCGAATATGGCTGAGCGACTTGATGAACAGAAACCCGTCCGAAAAGACCTCTACAATTTCGCCCGGATGGTGATGTGGCTCCCTCAGTACCAAGATAGCGATTTGGATACAATTGTGGAAGATCTCAAAGGCGTCTTTTCGCGCTGGTCCTGGTATGACGAGCAGGTTACAGACTATCAACTCCGCTATGAATTCTCGAATACAATTGGTGGTAACACCCCGCTTCCGATGAACTGTGGTAACGATGATATACAGCGGTACTGCATTGGGGAAGATCAGTGTCCATACTCGATCTGGGGGAGTCTCCCCTTCCCAGATGAGATGTATGACCAGTTGGATGAGACGGGGTCGACTGGGAGTGAGTTTTGATCCTGCTGGATTAAATACCAGAATTTGTATGCTTTCGTTGTGAGTCCAGAACAACCTGTTTGTGGAACCCGTCGGACACTTCTCAGAGTCTCTAACCCTCGTTATGCGCAGAATAGTCTGTTTTTGATGTTGAGATCGTGTTTGGGTCTGATTTGAGTGTCTAACAGTATTTTTCGTCGTAGCCTTTTTTTAGCCCGAATCAGTCGATTTCAGGTGTTTCAACTATCCGTCGGGCTCAATTAGGCCACATCGACCTATTTATGAATGCGTCGGGGTCATCAAAACGGTCAGAAAAGTGCCCGACGGACCTTTAGGCTAATCTGAGGCCGTTATATTTCCTTCTGTACCTCTGGAATAGTCCAAAGAAAGGCTAGGGTACAACGGTGCAAACGCCGCTGGCTCTCTCTGGCCGAAAGGCCATCAGGAGTATAGGGCATACAGATGATGTATCAGAAAACGCTCAGACGACAATAGTCCAATTTGTTTTACCATTTGTCTCCTACTGATGGGAGAAGTGGTGTTGAACAATAGTGTCGACTACTACTCAGTCCCTCAACTCTGTTGAGAGCTAATACCAAATATTCCATGCTAGTACGAAATTATTAGTGTACTGGTGACGAAGATTCTACTCATGAGTGAGAAAGAACCGAGGTGGCCTCCTGGAGCGGATGCAGCAGAACGCGTCCGTCATGTTGTGCTGACACAGACTGAGCCTCAGAATGCAGGATGGATCGCTACGGAGGCAGACGTCTCACGAGATACAGCTGTGAAGTATCTCAATCGGATGGTCGACCAGGGTGATCTCGAAGTCACCGAAACAGCCGAAGGTACGTGCTACAAGCCAGACAGCGTCACCCAGCTACTTCGAGAAGTTCGCCAGCTGGCCGAAGAACACACACTCGACGAACTCACCCAGGAGCTCAACGCGATCGGTGAGGAAATCGACGGGTGGAAAGAGAGATTCGGGGTCGACTCACTCGCCGAGCTGCGCAAAAGTATCGGCAGTGAGGACCTTACTGGCGAGGATCGCCATGAGCGCTTAGAGGTAATCGAAGAGTGGGAATACAACGTCGAGATACGCGAATCAATTCAGCTTGCAATTAGTCTCAAAAGTTCGCTGTCGACACTCGGTACTGACTCGCTGTCTGGTGGCTCGTCGACAACACTCCCGCAGGAAGGTTAGTGGTTGAATGGTGATTTTTCTCGCAGGTGGCCGGGGATTCACCCGACGTGAGGGTCTTCGTCGACTCAAAGAACGAATGGAGAACGTTCCTGGATTCAATAGGGTTCGATATGAACCGTCTCGAATCCGTCCTCGGAGGGTTGTTGCTGATGTCGCCATCGAGATCTTCCTTAGTGACTCATTTCCACGGACAGACGCAACACTCGAGGTACTCTGGCGGCCACGTGAGGGCACTGACGTCCAGCGTGTTCATTGGGCAGATGATCATATCAGTCTTGGCTGGCACAAAGACGATGATCACCCAGATCTTGGAACAACGCACTTCCAACTCGAAACGACTGACGAATCGGTCCATGATCCAGGAGAGATTGAGGTCGAAGCACCGCTGAGTTTCTTCGAAATCTGTCTTGACCGACTCCCCAAGGAACTCCGAAAAACAGTCGACTACTGAGTCCGGTCGGGTATACGGAGTCTTCCCTGTCTGTGCTTGTAGACGACTCAGCATTTTATCGCCCCCCTGAGGGGTGAGGGCGTACAAAACCGCCTTCTACAACCTATGTCGACTGAATACAACCCACAGCAGTACCAACTGAATCCGAACCAGACTGAGTATACGACTGATCCCCCGTGGGCCGATCTTGAACTGGCCGTACCCAACGATCGGAGTGCTACTGATGTTGGTGGAACCCGCGAGAACGTTTTTATCTATGGTCATTCTACTGTCTGACATGGAATCACCGAACAGCGATGACCGGCCGATTCGGGATATTGTCGCCGAGACGCTGACAGACCACCCCGTCAGTGTCGGGTATCTGTTCGGCTCTTACGCTCGCGGAGACACCCACGAGCAGAGTGATATCGACGTGGCAGTCGACTTTGCGGATGAACAGTCCAGTAGTCTCGCTGCCCGTCTCGGACTCGGTGCAGATCTCGCGCTTGCGCTGGGGACCGACGATGTCGATGTCGTCGATCTGAGGACGGCTCCAGCGTCGCTCGTCCGTACAGTTTTCCGTGACGGCGACCGCCTCGTGGGGACTGAGAAAGAGGCACGTCGTCTCCGGTCGAAGGTGCTCGAAGGAACACAAGACGATCCACGGTCACCCGCTGAGCGGTTTGACGACGCACTCGCCGCGATTGACGACCATCTAGCATGACGCTCTCAGAGGATGAGGTCGAACGTATCGTAAGGGCAGTCGAAACAATCGAGGCAAGTCTGGCTGTACTCGTCGAAAAGCAATCACTGTCCCGAGAGGTCTACTTGGCTGACCGAGAGAGTCGTGATGTAGTCGAACGACGGTTCGTTAAACTAACCGAGGCAACACTCGATATTGCCAAGACGATCATCATGCAAGAGCAGGGAACCCCACCGGAGAGCAATCCGGCGTCGATGATCGAACTGGATGCAGAAGGCCTCCTTGATCAGACGACCCCCGAAGAGATGGTCCAAGCGGCTCGTTTCCGGAACGTTCTCGCACATACCTACGGTGACGCAATCGATCACGACGATGTCTACGATGCGTTGCAAGACCTCAATCGATATCGAGACTTTTTGTTGGATGTTCGGACGTATTTGGATGAACAAGGCGTCCTTGATTGTTGACGGACCAGTGTCTCGGTCGGGTACTCGTTATCAAGTCCTGATGCTGTCCCGTCTGGTATAGAGGTTCAAACCGTTCGTCTGGTCACGCTCACTGTGCTCTAACCGTGGCGCGATACGGTTGAGACCGGTGACCTTCGTCAACTCCAACAACCGAATTCACCGTAGTACTTCGGTCGGGTATACGGAGCTCTCCGTGTTTGTGTTCGTTACGACTCAGCATTTTATCGCCCCCTGAGGGGTGAGGGCGCACAAAGCCGCCTTCTACAAACTATGTCGACTGAATACAACCCACAGCAGTATCAACTGAATCCGAACCAGACAGAGTATGCGACCGATCCACCGTGGGCAGATCTCGAACTGACTGTGCCCAACGATCGGAGCCCGATCTCCATTGTTTCCTTCGTTGAGTGCGTCCTCGTCGAGCTCACCCACGAACCCGTGGCTGCCGAGTACGTCTCATCGGAGATCTGGGGCGAGAAGCGAACGCAGTTCTTCGCTGTCGACGATACGGGCGAGCGGTTCCAAAAGCGATATTCCGATGACCGGTTGGGCAGCCACAACACGCTGCTCAGTCGTCGACGTGTTCGCAACGCGCTGATCAATCGTCTCTCGCGTGAAACGGTGGAGACGAAGCGAGGTATCCAGGAATCGGTTGAGGAGCCAGATACCTTCCGTGTGAGGCCGCTTCGGGAGTTGGAGTTCTAATGTTCCGAGACTACGACCGCGTTGAGGGCGGCACGCTCGTCTACGACGTTCGAACCGAATCCCGTGCCCACCTTCACCGCGAAGTCACAGTCGGCCGCCAGCTGCTCGGCTTTGCGAACATCACCGACTGGGACAAGATTCGCTCGGAACTCACCCGCCGTGGTCATGGTGTTGGCGCGATCCACCAGCTCCCTGTCTTCGAGGGTGGTCTGTGATGGGGCCATTCGATCTCACCGACCGGCGAGCCTGCGGCCACCCGAACGGTCACTGTCCTGAGTGCGGGCAGCCGACGCCGTCACTGCGTGCCGAGTACTGCTCGATTGCTTGCCGATATGACTCCCAGGAGGTCCAGCGATGGGAGCAGTACAAGCCGTCAAGTCGGGAGTCATCACAGCGGCCGACGGATGCAGAACTCGCCAAACGAGAACCTGAGCGACCGGACCATCCAGAACAAGGATATCGTCGACGGGAACCTCACGACTAGCGAACTGGTCCGTTGACAGAAGTTCCAGCCGATGTAGTGATATTCATATGAGTGTGATTCTGCAAGACTTAGAGGGTGTGTCTTGCAGGCGTCGTCTGTCACATCTGCTCACTGAATAGGTGTGTTTCGTGGGTCGGCCACGTCGCGTCTGGGATGGGTTAGCTGACGACCGGTAGTTTTGTTTCACTGTTAGCTTTCTACGATGTATGGGGTCTTCTCGTTCATCAGATCAACCAGTCCGAACGGCAATAGTGAGTGCTACCGTATGGACCCTCATTGAGGTCATCAGCCGTCAAGTCGTCGGGAGAAAGCTCGGCCAGCGTCTTAACGACGGCCTCGCAGCGGATATGCTGGCTACACTGTCTGCACTTCCGGTCACATCGGCGCTTGTTGCACGTCTGGGCACTGAGAATGATATCAAAGCAGAACGCCGAGCGTATCGATTGACTCCACGGGCGGTCATCGGTGGTCTCGTCGGCGGAATCGTCTGTGTCCTTCTCCCTGCTGTGACGATGAGAGTCGACAGTGTGCTGTTCGGAGAACAACCCGAACACAACGTCATCAACGACGAGACGTCGGTGGCCGGTCGTAGTCTCTTCGCTGCTGTGAACGGGGTTGCCATCCCGGTCGCAGAGGAGTTCACATGGCGGGGAATCGTTCAGTCGGCATTGACGGACCGCTTCGGGGGGACAACCGGCATTGGCCTCACAGGGACGCTGTTCGCCTTGAAGCACGTCGTCGTTGACCGGTCACGCAATCGACTTACGACGCTACTGGCCATTGGAACGGTGTTTGGTATCCTCCGTTATCGTCTCGGCACCGGTGCGAGTACTATTGCCCACGTTACGGCCAACCTGCTCGCCAGCCTCATTGCACTTGCAGTTCAGCGCAGCGAGTAGTTGGGTATCAACCTTCTTTGCCTACGTTCATAGATAGCGAAAGAACGCCATCCCATCGCTTGCCGGTAGTGATAGACAGAGAGGCTGTATCTATCGCTCCCAACCGTCTCCAGATAACGACCGGTCGTGACCGACTTGCGGTCCAAGTAAAGCAGATACAACTGTGCTATACTGAGTGTCCTAATCAAGCAACAATAGCGAACCTTAGCGCTCCGGTGTTGAGGCCGTTCGTGTGCGTTCGTAGATAGACCCGCCGAGCGCGCCGAGCGGCAGCGTCAGCCAGAACGTGAACATGAAGGCGAAGCTCCCATAGACAGGACCGACGAGACCGGCAATACCCAAGATTTCGCCCACAGTCAACGACCCCCCGAGGAAGATCGGAACGTAAAGCATCAGTGCCAAGATACTGACAACGAGAGTCCCGACAAGATAGGTCAGGCCCGTAGTTGCCAGTCCAGCCACTGGCCCGTACCGCGACAGATTGGGGGTAGCCAACCGCCACATGACGACCCCCGAGACGAACGCCGATGGTATAACAATGGGGAAAGCGATCACCCCGAAGCGGACTGCGAGGTCGACCGGCATAACTTCGGGAAGCCCCGGAACCACCGTTGCGAGGACAAACGTCACCGTTGCGACCGCCGCCGCAACCGCTGCGGTGGTCGCCATCGCGTACCCCGCACCGATCTCTCGCCGGTCGGCATACGGCAGTCGACCGGGACCGTACTGCTTGCAGACAGCGGCCAGACGAGCGATGGGGAGGGATGGCATCATGAGTAGGCCGTCACCTGTTAGGGCGCAGGCAGAGCGGGAGGGCTACGCCGTATAGTTGGTTATTGTGGAATCGGCTACATAACCATGCTGATGTGGTCGACGGTCGACTGCCGAGCAGTGCGACCCCGATTATAAATCGGCCCTCTCATTGAGTGGTGGGTTTAGGACCCCATACCAGAGTCGGTAGCCGACAGCGCCGACGAACGAGCCGAGAGCGAAACTGCCTGTCGACCGGCGTTTGTCTCCTGTCGGATCGCGCAGGATCCAGTAGCCGCTGAAACCCTGTCGAACGAGGATGCGACGTAGTTTGGAGGATCGGAGCGACCAGACGTTGTGATCACAACAACGACGAAACGCGACTGACCACAGCCCGCCGAGCAGGACCCAGCGCGGCTGGACGGTGTCGACCGAGGCGGGAGTGTCCTGCCTGTTGGCTGTTGTGCTGCGTCCGGAAACCAACAGGTAGAGACCGAACAAATGGAGACAAAAATCGAGTAGCGTTTGTGCTCTATACGAGATCATGTCAAACAGTACAACGGATCGGATAATAAATCGTAGGTAGCACGAGAAGCTAACCCGTAGACACATAACCGTAGTCCACTATATTCAACATGTACAATCGAAATGGTCAACATAGTACTGGTGTTTTTCGGGACGCTGTTCGTGGCCTTCGGGTGGGTGTTTTATCGAGATCCGCAAGCCGGATTTCGAATCGCTAATTTCCCTTTTGCATCCCGTGATGACGGGCTCACGGAAGCCGGGGAAACCCCCTATCGAGTGCGGGGATTAATCCTCATCGCTGCTGGCCTTCTGTTCATCATCGCCTCGATATTTGCTTGACTTAGAGGTTCCATGTAGTACGGCGGCTTCTTTTCTTCCGTGCTGGAGACGTTGAACCAGTTGCTCACTGAGACTGCTTATGAGTCGTTGAACTCAGCGATACCTTCGGCCATACCGAGAAGCATCAGTCCGAGCCCAGCAAGCCCGACAGGTATTGATGCTTGGAGAAGCAGTGATCCGGTAAATGCTCCAACACCACCGATAATAGCTCCTCGCTTCCGTTCTGACCGGGTAGGATTGCTACGAGAACGCAGCCACTGTTCCTTGTGCGCTAAAATCATCGATGTGAGAACACTGTAGAGTGGGGCAAGTGAGAGCATGATAAGGTGGTCCGTTGTGGCGAGTTCCGCGGCCAGAACTGTGACCACCAATCCAACACCTACTGCAATGGTGTATCGGAGGGCAGGGTGCATAGACTAAATAACAGCTATTGGGAACAAATACGATACGGAATCTGTACAGACCGTCGAAAATCAATTCTGTCCGTCAGTCTGGAATGCTGAATGTACGTCCTGGATCGAGCAGATTCAACTGTGCTTTACTTAGAAAGTGAGTTCAGCAAAGACTAGACCACTTTTTTATCTTAAGTATACTACACACCAACTGATAGTTGAGATGGGAATACTCATACAAATCGCGGCTCTGGGAACGATTCTATTTGGGATCGTATACGTGACAATTCCCAGAAGAGCACACGAGTTCGGATTTGAGTATCTACGCGATACTTCGTCTCCATCAAGCGGAAAGATCTGGCTCTATCGAATACTCGGTGTTGGACTCATAATAACCGGGTACTCACACTTATTCTAAGATATCTGTAAGGTAACCCATTTCACCACACAGCGTCTGACCGACTCGCGTTTTCAGTCTTGTACATAGCCTTCGGAATCCCCAGTCGTTTATGCCATCTTCAACAGAAAGCCGATGAGTCGCCAGTGGGACTACTGACGCCCGAGAGCTCGATATCCGAAGACTGCAGACACACCGAGGAGGAGTATGTACGAGAGGAGTATCTCATCGTTGAGTTCGATACCCCCAACGAGAAGCGCGGTTACAAACAACGTTCCAACAAGAGCGAATATGAGCCATTCTTGTGGCCCTGTCAAGCGCTGTTCAATCTCTTCACGGAACATCATGTACACAGTAAAGGCTGCTGCCCCGATCCCGAAGGAAAGACCCCATTCAGTGGGTAATGTCCCAATCCCAATAAACAGAACTACGAATACAATAGTAAGGACCACCCGCAAGGCGAATCCCAATCTCGCCAAACTGTTCCCCGCAGAAGGACTGTCTTCTCGTCGATTCGTCGACGACTCCCAGTATACTTCGACCGATTCGCCAGCAAGTCGGGCACGGAGAAGCATATATGTAAAGTAAGTCAGGACGAAGCCGAAACAGAAGATCCAGCCCTGTGGCTTCGACACCAGCTCCCAAAGCCGTCCGACACCGTACGTCCCCGTAGCCGATAGCGTCTCGAAACCAGTAACTGACTCAATAGCCGGTCCACCTACTGTGAGATACCCGAGAAAATAGAGGATGATGACTGCAAGGAGTCCGAGTGAGTCTTTCGAGTCCATCGTGTTTCGAGTGTCGACAAATAAATACAGACACCTGATAATACTATTGTGTCGAGTAATCCTAAACTATAATTGTATCAGAGAATCAACCTTTTATAATGGGTGAGAAGATCGCCGTGTGGATGTTTTTGGCTACTGTGTTCTATCAGTTTGCAGATGCTGGTGCTGAACTGTTTGTCCCGTTCTATGATCGAATAGGAGTTGTTGCAGCACTGCTATTCTGGCTGCTCCCAGCAGGCACAGCGTTCGTTCTTGGATTCAGCGAAGGCGCAGAACAGGCCATAGATAGTCGAAGACGCAAACGGGTATATGTCTCTACTGTTATTGGCGCAGCTGTCGGTCAGTTTTTCAGTATCGTAGTTCTGCTTCCGACAGCGGCGTTACCGGATATGACCCTTGTTGGTGGTATAATCCTGTCAGGAATTACCGCTCTGTTTGTACTGATTTCAGTAGCTGCGGGGGTCATGCTTATCCTTGCGGCTCATGGAGATCAAGAAGAGCTGATAAGCTACCGTCTCGCACAGATGACCGGTGTGACATTTCTACTATTCTCTTTGTTTACTCTGTCTATCGAAATAAGTAGTTTGTCTAGCCCTTATTTAAATGAAAGTGATGCTATCGTCTTCCTTCTCGCAGGCGTGTGGTTTTTCATCGTTGCACAGACACTCAAACAAAATAACAGGAACAACGAGAAAGAGCCTTCTACGGCCTGACGACACAATTAGTACTGATCGTCGGAAAGTCTGGTCATAATTATGGACGACACGCAAGGACGAGTTCACGAATGTAGAAGTCGAGATCACCCGGCTCAATGAATACGGAATGAACTCGTCAATACCGACTACTAATTCAATGCTTTACTGAGAAGTCGAGTTCGGCACGACGGCTACGTTTGGTACATCCCGAAATCAATGAAACATCTGTCAATTAGATCTACGAATGTATCGGCGTCTGAGGGCCGAATCTTTTATTCGGAGAAATTTTATGTCGTTGAGAATTTGTTTTATAGTTGTGAACAAACAATTCATTATCAACATGACTGGAGCCGTCAGTGGTGCTATTCTTGTAGGATGGGGTCTCGCAGGTGCCATCTCTGGGGGTATTGCGCTCGGTCCAGTGCTTCTCTTAATTAGTGGAAGCGGAATAACTGCGAAGAATGTATCAATTCTCCAGTCAAATACCGCCGTTCTAGATGGTCGATTACTATTGTTTACAGTAGCGATGGTTGTGATCAGCATTATCACTGCGATTTGGTATGTGTCTTTGATTAAATAGTACTGAGAGATCGCTACTCACCCCGTACTTAGCAGTCGTTACTCTCGCAAGTTAAGCCACATCTCGTGCAACATTCGCGGTCTAAATAAAGCGGATACAGCTCTGCTATACGGAGAGAATCAGTGTTGCACAGAATGAGCAGAGCACTAATTGTCAAATATACGCTGCGAGTGCACTCCCAACAGCGAGCCCAAAAATCAATTTCGATGTTTCTTGCCACGTCCAGCTAGTAACTCCGTAGAGTAGCAATCCAACAGGAGGCGCTGAGAGAACAGCAGCAATCCAGTCAGGCAGATATACGAATAAGTCTGCCCAGAAATAGACTATTGTCGTAACAATACCAGCAACAAATGATGTAATGCGGTTCCATTGAAACGTAGAGTAGTCCCGCCCGTCGGGTGGATCAAGATCACCAATGAGTTCTCTTTTCGAGGGCATACTCGACAATAGAAATGAGTTCTCTTTTCGAGGGCATACTCGACAATAGAGTATCACTAAATAAAATCCTATGTGATGCACCCCCGTCCTGGATCGATCAGATTCAACTGTGCTTTACTTAGAGTGTGAGTCTTGTAGGCATCCCAACAATCTTGTAAACAAAAGACCACTATCCACCATGAACCGATTCTATATCTTTCATGGCTGTTTGGCGATCTTCGGTGCTGTCTTTACATTCAGTGCAGGCGCAACGATGCTATCTGGCGATTCAAGTATCCCGATCATCTTCGAGGGTCTTGGTGGAATCGTAGTACTGGGTGCATCGGTGTATGCGGTTCTCACAAGTTCGTCCTCGGAGTTCGATATCGGAAACGTGGCATTCTGGGCCGTCGTGGTGGGCACAGTTGGTGTCCTACTCGGTCAGGTACTCCAGTTCGTCTGACCTCGAATAGGGTATCTGATTGTGATTATGATCGACTTGCGTCCGCAGTATAGCATAACATTCTGTCGAGGTCACATTCTATATCCTCAAACGGTAACTGGCCGACTCGTCACTGGTCGCTTTTCGTGTCGTGGCATCAGTACATAAAGAACGGATCTTTTCGTTGTCCTGCGAACACAACTACCTTCTCGTTG
>Ga0209937_1000632_pt1 | contig 10863 bp, 9 predicted proteins | sample SalPon1_B_H2O_MG_FD_185699 | JGI IMG/M metagenome (GOLD analysis project Ga0209937, IMG submission 185699) | Salt pond water microbial communities from South San Francisco under conditions of wetland restoration - Salt Pond MetaG R1_B_H2O_MG... | ecosystem: Environmental > Aquatic > Non-marine... | reverse complement strand
CGCCGGTTAAGCTCTGCGACCCGCCCCGCACTGTATGGCTCGCCAGACGCAAACGGCACCAGACGTTGGAGGAAAGACGAGCTCAGCGGGACCTTTGAAAAGCCGACCTCTCCCAGCGTGTAGCGATCGCCGCTATCGAGCTCGAGCGTGACATCGGCCCATCCTTCATCGACATCAATTGCCAGTTCCGCCTGGCTAAACTGATAGTCGAAATACCCCCGCTCGATAGCGAGATTGCGCAGGGCCCGTTTACTCGATTGATAATCTCCGTGATCGAGCCCTTGACCAGACTCAAGCGGCAGGCGCTCACGAAGCGCCTCGAAGGCTTCATCATCGGCCGCGTCCCCGGTGATCCGAATTGCGACTGCCCTTACCGTGATCCGAGGGCCCGGTTCAATATCGGCCGACAGGACCCAATCGCCCTGCACCGGCTCAAGTTCAAGCGCAATGGCCGCCTGGTAGTAACCGAGCGCTTCGAGGGCCTCCTGCACCTGGCGTCGAGTCCGATCCTGGTAAAAACGCGCAGCCAGCTCGGAGTCCAGATCAACATCCGCGTCGATGAACGCCAGCACATTATCGCGCACCTCGCCCTCAACGCCGTTGACGATCACCCGCACGCTAGCGTCAGTGCGTGTTGAGGCCATCAACAACGCGAGGCCCAGGCAAACCAGCCAGGGCGTCAGTCTTGAGGCCGCGGTCAAGTCAGGATCACCCCCTAAAGCCGAGGCGGGGGCCCGCCGGCCTTTTCCGTTGCCGCTTGGCAAGTCAGACAACGGGCCGCCGAGGGGTAAGCCTCCAGGCGCTCGAAGGGAATGGGCTCACCACAGTCCACGCAGATCCCATAACCCCCCTGATGCCAGGCCCGTTGCGCCGCCTCATTCGCTCGAAGCTGCTGCACATGACGGTCAATATCGGCGTACTCAATGTCCGCCAGCAAATCGACCACCGATTCATCGCCAGGATCGCGAACCTGGTCCGCCAGATCTTCCGCCCGATGCAGATCAGCCGCCAGTACCTCGCTGCGAATGGCCTCACGGAGATCTTCAGATTCTGTCTCGAGCGCTCGGCGCAGTGTCTCGCGCTGCTCGGTGGTGAGGGGCTCAGTCATCTCATTCTCCTTCTTTGTCAGGTCTTCGCGCTCTGACCCGTTTCACCCCCATGATATCCTTCTGGCCATGAGTGAACACGAGACCAGCGGCGAGGAGCACCGGCTCCGCCTGCGCCACCTCCGGCTCTCCGACCACCCGGATGTTAAGCACATCATGGATCAGGTCTATCCCGATCTGGGCGGCGCCTGGACCCGCAAGCAGTTCAGTGCGCAGATCAACCGCTTCCCGGAAGGCCAAATCTGCATTGAAGACAACGGCCGGGTCGTGGCGGGCGCCATCTCGATGATTGTGGATTACGACCGCTTCGGGGATCGTCACAAGTACAACGAGATCACCAGCAACGGCTTTTTAACCCATCATGATCCCAACGGGGATGTGCTCTACGGCGTCGACATTTTCGTCGACCCGGAGTATCGCGGCATGCGGCTGGGCCGGCGACTCTACGACGCCCGCAAAGAGCTCTGCCGCAGCTTGAGCCTGCGCGCCATCGTTGCCGGGGGGCGGATGCCGGGCTACCAGGAGCACGCCGCAGAGATGAAGCCCGAGGAGTACATCGATCTGGTCAAGCGCCGCGAGCTCTACGACCCGATCCTCTCCTTTCAGCTCGCCAATGATTTCCACGTCCGCCGCGTCATCACGGCCTACTTGCCCGAGGACGAGGAGTCCATGGCGTATGCCACGCTCCTGCAATGGGACAATATTTTCTACGAAAGCGCCCGTACGCCGCTCATCGGCGGACGTAAGTCCACGGTTCGAGTCGGCACGGTGCAATGGCAGATGCGCCGGGTAACCAACTTCGAAGACTTGATGAGCAACATCGAGTTCTTTGTCGATGCCATGGCGGGCTACAACTGCGACTTCATCCTGTTCCCTGAGCTGTTCAACGCGCCATTGCTCGCCCAGTTCAATCAGGAAGACCCGGCCGAAGCCATGCGCGGGCTCGCCCAGTACACCGGTGAAATTACCGATGCGATGAGCCGCATGGCCGTGAGCTACAACATCAACATCATCGCCGGCTCCATGCCGGTGTATGACGACAACGTCCTCTATAACGTGGCTTATCTCTGCCGGCGCGATGGCACCGTCGATCAACACTACAAGCTCCACGCCACCCCGGATGAGCGCTTCTACTGGGGCGTACAGGGGGGTGATCAGCTCAAGGCCTTTGACACCGATGTCGGGAAAATCGGCATCCTCGTGTGCTACGACGTGGAATTCCCCGAGGCCTGCCGGCTGCTCGCCGACCAGGGCATGCAGATCCTGTTCGTGCCCTTCTGGACGGACACCAAAAACGCCTACCTACGGGTCCGGCGCTGCGCCCAGGCCCGGGCGATTGAAAACGAGTGCTACGTCGCCATCACTGGCAGCGTGGGCAACCTGCCGCGTGTCGAAAATATCGAAATTCAGTATGCCCAGGCGGCGGTGTTCTCACCGTCGGATTTCGCCTTCCCCCACGACGGCATTGTCTCGGAGTCCACACCCAACACCGAGATGACCCTGGTCGTGGACCTGGACATGGACAAGTTAAAGCAACTGCGTGCTGAAGGCTCAGTCCAGAACGCCAAAGACCGGCGTCTGGATCTCTACCGCGTCCAGTGGCTCGACGACTAGAATTTCTGCTGCGCGAGCCAGGGCTGCATGCGCGCGAACGCCTCTTCAATATTTTCCATGGAATTCGAGAAACTGATACGAATCGCATTGCGGCAGGTATCGCCAAAGGCATCACCCGGAATCACGCACACGCCGGTCTCCGCGAGCATCCGCAATGACAGGTCAGTGGCATCCGTGCGCGGTGGCAATGAGGGGAAGATGTAGAACGCCCCCTGTGGCACATACCCCGTCAGATGGGGCGTCTCGCTCACCATCTCCACAATTCGATCACGCCGGCGCCGATACTCGGCATTCATCTCGTCCACGCAGGCCATGTCCCCCTGCAAGGCCGCTACGCCCGCCCACTGCGCTGGCGTGCTTGCCACGGTGGTGGTGAACATGTGGTAGCGCCGCAGCTTTTTAATGGCCCCCTGGCTGGAGATCATCCACCCAATCCGAAAGCCCGCCATGCTGAACGTCTTCGAGAAGCTCGAGATCGACATCACGTGATCCAGATCCGAGGTGCAGTTAATGACACTCGGGAACTCCATGCCCTCCTCAAGGAGGATGTGATCGTAGACTTCGTCAGCGAACACATAGACGCCTCGGTAAGCTGCCTCCTGGACAATGGCCTCGATCGTCTCCCGCGGATAGACGGCCCCACTGGGATTGCTCGGTGAATTGAGCACGATCGCGAAGGTCCGCATGCCAATGGCATCGATCACCTCCTGCGGGTCGATCTGATGGCCATGCTCCGGCCGCGTCGGGATGACCTTCACCTCGCCGCCATTCATTCGGATGAGCGGCGCATACAGCAAGAATGTGGGGTCAGTGACGATGAACTGCCGGCCCGGCGCCGCCGTGGCCGTCAGCGCAAGGTACATCGCCTCGGTGGCTCCCGTGGTGACCAGGAAGTTGTCTTCGGTGAGCTCGCGGTCATAGCGCTTGCTGTAATAGCGCGCGAGCTCGGAGAGCAGCTCCGGCAGCCCCGCATCCATCGTGTACCCGGTTTTGCCCTCACGCAGCGCGTCGATGTGTGCCTCGACGATATGCGGGGGCGTTGGGAAGTCCGGTTGGCCGATCGACAGATGGATCACGTCATCCATGCCGGCTGCCGTGTTAATCATCCGCCGGATGCCGGGCATCGGAATCGCCTGAAGGGAAGGACTGAACAGCGGTGCCTCAGCCTGATCGCCCTGCTCCATCTCCACCGGATTGACCATGCGTTTCGCCCCTTTGCGCCGCGATGAAAAGAACTGCTGCGTAACACCGCGAAGCTAGCCCTCGGAAGAAAACCGGTCAACCCCCTTGAGAGCCCATTCTGGCGCAGTTGACGGGGTATGGCAGGGGTGGGTACCGTCCGCTCCATTATCAGCGATTCTCTGGGACGCTCAGTCATGGCCGAACAGCCGCCAAAAATCGTCATTCTGACGGCCCCTGGCGAAGGACTGCCGGATGGCCTCGAGGCCCTATCCGGCGAGGCAGAACTGCTCGTTGCCGAGGATGGCGTGGAGCTTCGGGCGGCGCTGCCCGGGGCGCAGGTTCTTTGCGTAACCGACTTCCGCACCAACGCGATTTCAGAGGCGTGGTCCGCGGCGGACAGCCTGCAGTGGATTCACGCGACGAGTGCCGGGGTCGATGCCCTGTTAACAGCCGAGGTGCGCGAGAGTTCGATCCCAGTGACGAATGCCCGGGGCATTTTCGACCGCTGCATCGCCGAGTATGTGCTGGGACAAATCATCGCCTTTTGTAAGGACTTCGCCGAAAACCAGCGTTTGCAGCAGCACCATGAATGGCGCCATCGAGAGACCGAGCCCGTGACTGGACGCACGGTACTGGTTGTGGGGGCGGGGTCGATTGGCCGACAGATTGCTCAGATCTGTGGCGCCATGGGTATGGCGGTAGATGGTATCGGCCGCCGCGCTCGGCCTGGAGATGACGACTTCGGCGCCATCTATGCCCAGGCCGATCTGATCTCGGTACTTCCCGACTACGACTTCGTTGTGATTGCCGCCCCGCTGACGCCGGACACCGAGGGCTTGTTCGGGGCCGCTGAATTCCAGGCCATGGCCAGCAGCGCGCGTCTGATTAACATTGGCCGTGGCCCGATCGTGCGCACGGCCGATCTGGTGTCAGCGCTGCAGGACGGCGAGATCGACGGTGCCGCGCTGGATGTCTTTGAGCAGGAGCCCCTGCCGGCCGAACACCCCCTTTGGGACCTGCCCAATGTTGCGATTTCTGCGCATATGGCTGGCGACTTCATTGGCTGGAAGCGGGCCTTGTCCGAGCAGTTCATCACCAATTATCGGCGCTGGGCGGCTGGTGACGCGCTCAACAACCTGGTGGACAAGACGCATGGGTTTGTCCCCTCAACAACGAATCGATAGCGAGGCTTGAAATGATCGAATCTCCACTGCTCCCCGCCCTGGGCGGTTACATCAATGGTCAGTGGGTCATGGCCGACAGTGGCAAAACGCTGCCAGTCACCAACCCGGTGGACAACGGTCATCTTGCTGACGTCGCTTCAATGGGCGGCGCTGAGACCGAGCGCGCCATCGCCGCAGCGGAGGCGGCCTTTGAACAACCCGCTGACCTGGACCAGCGCCGCCACTGGCTGGAAGCCATTGCCGACGCCCTGACGACCCATCGTGAGGAAATTGGCCGCATCCTGTGCATGGAGCATGGCAAGCCACTGGCTGAGGCGACGGGCGAGGCTGACTATGCCGCCGGCTTTTTCCGCTACGCGGCCAAAAACGTTCATGCCCTTGCACCGCGCACCCTTGAAGAGCATCCGCGGGACTGCACCTGGACCGTGCATCATCGCCCGGCAGGCGTCGTGGGATTGGTCACACCGTGGAACTTCCCGATCGGCATGATCGCCAAGAAACTGTCTGCCGCCATCGCGGCAGACTGCCCCAGTGTGATCAAACCGTCTTCCAAAACGCCATTGACCATGATCGCGCTGTTCGCCCTGCTTGACCGCGAAGTCGGGCTGCCGGCCGGCAAAGTCAACCTGGTCATGGGCTCATCTGCGCCCATCAGCCAGGCCCTGTTCGACGCGCCGAGCGTGCGGGTCATCAGCTTTACGGGCTCAACAGAAATCGGTCGAGAGCTGATCCGCCAAGCCGCACCCGGCATCAAGCGCCTGACCCTGGAGCTGGGCGGTAACGCGCCTTACATCATCTTTGATGACGCGGACCTGGACCATGCCGCTGATCAGCTCATGATCAATAAATTCCGCGGTGGCGGCCAGACCTGCGTGTGCGCCAACCGAATCTTTGTGCAGGCAGGCGTTGCCGAGGCGTTTGCAGAAAAGCTCGCCGAACGCGTCAACGGGCTGGTCGTCGGCGATGGCATGAAGCCAGGCACCCAGCTCGGTCCACTCATTGATGAGAACGCGGTCGCCAAAGTCACCCGCCATGTGGACGATGCTGTTGCCAGGGGCGCTCGCGAGATGGCCCGCGCGGATGCAGAAGGTCTGCCCGGCACCTTTTACCCGCCGACCGTCCTACTGGATGTGCCTTCGGATGCGGCCTGCTATCGGGAGGAAACATTCGGGCCACTCGTGCCACTGATCACCTTCGCTGATGAGCCGGAGGTCGTGCGCATGGCCAACGACACCGATTTTGGCCTGGCCTCCTATGTATTCACTGCAGACCAAGGACGTGGCCAGCGCGTGATCGAGCGCCTGCGCTTTGGGCATGCCGCACTGAACACAGGGACGGGGCCGACCCCCGAAGCGCCTTTCGGGGGCATGAAGCAGTCCGGCTACGGCCGTGAGGGCGGCCTTGAAGGGCTTTTTGAATTTACCGAGGCGCAGACCGTGCCGGTGGGCTAGCGAACGCCACGGGTCGTACCAGCAATATGGCAGCGACCAGGTAGGCGATCATGAGCCAGGCGAGCGACTGGACGGTTAATCCCGCATCCAGTAAGAGGCCAATCAGGACCGGGCCCGCCGCTGTCCCGAGCACCATGGCGCCATGCGCCATGGCGCGGATGCCACCCAAGTGTCGGAGGCCATAGAGTTCTGGCCACAAAGCGCCCATGAGTGTACCCGCGGTGCCAATGGACAGGCCCGCCAGCCCCAGATAAAACGGCGCAGCCAAAGCACCGGGCACAAACCCCATGACGCCGATCCCCAGCAATAGCGGTAGTAGATAAAAGGCCAGTAATCGGCGCGCGCCCAACCGGTCGACCACCGGGCCGCTGAGCAGTAAAGATAAGACGTGCGTGGTGGCATAAGCGGTAAAGGCGGCTGATACCAGTGTCAGACTCCAGCCTTTCGCCTCAGCAATCGGCACCTGATGAAAAAACAATGCGGTGATTAGAATCGGTGGGCCAAGCAGGGCTGGCAAAATGCGGTAAAAGCGTCCATCCAGCAGTACTTCGCTCCGGGTCCAGTCACGACCCATGGTCTCCGGCCCAGGCGGCGTTTCGCTCGTCATCGGAGCTAACTCCGCCTCGCGCATCGCCACTCGTGTCTCGACGCGCAACAACATCAGGACCAACGGCAAAGCAACGGCGACCAGCAGAAAGGCCAGCAGAAACCAGCTCCCGCGCCAGCCCAGCGCCGCAATCAACGCCACCACGCTCATGGGCAGAATCGCTTCGGCAACCGGAAAACCGAGGGTCACCAGGCTCATCGCGGTTCCCCGCCGGTGTTGGACACGTCGGCCCACCGTGGTCTGGGCCACATGCGTCATAAGCCCCTGGCCACAGAGCCGCAACAGCAAAAAGGCCGGCACCAGGACCCACGCAGCCGGTGCCAGTGCCAGCAGCAGGCCGCCCAGTGCGGCACCCAGGATCACCGCAGCGGTGAAGCGATCCAGGCGCAAGCGATCGACACCCCGACCGAGAAAGATGACGAGCAGTCCGCTCATTAACGTCGCAAAGGAGTAAAGCCCTCCGAATTCGGCATTACTCAAATCGAAACTTGCCCGCAGCTCGCCACCATAGAGCGAGATCAAAAAGGTCTGACCATGCCCCGAGAGGAACACCATCACAAAGCCGAATATCAGTAGATATCGGTGAGCGCCGAGCCCCCGAAGCGCTGGAATCATTGCCAAACCCCAAAAGAAAAGGCCCGGGCAAAAGCCCGGGCCTGAGTGCGTGCGCGACATTGCGCCGCCGATCTAGCCGGTGCTGCGCATCCGTGTTTCCTGAGTCCCGCCGCCCGTCTGCACGAGAGCCTCCTCAAAGCGATCGACCGCCCAGTCGATCTCCTCGGCGGTGACAATCAGCGGCGGAATCCAGCGCACCACGTTGCCGCCCCAAGGACCGCAACGAATCATCAACAGCCCGAGGTGCTCGCAGGCCTTGAGCATTTTGGCACCTCGATCCCCGTCTGGCTTGCCATGCTCGTTCACCAAGTGGGTGCCGATCATCAAGCCCTTGCCGGTGATGTTGCCGATTTCCGGATGGCGAGACTGGACGTCTTCCAGGCGCGCTCGGAGTTGCGCACCCCGCTCGGCGGCGTTTTCGACCAGCTTTTCATCCCGCATCACATCCAGCGTGGCCAACCCGGCCGCACATGCCACGGCATTGCCCCCGTAGGTGCCACCCTGAGAGCCCGGCAACGCCTTGCTCATCAGCGAGGCTGGCGCGGCCATGAACGAGAGCTGGAAACCACTCGCCACGCCTTTGGCGGACACGACCACATCCGGCTCGACACCGAAGTGCTCATAACCCCACTGCAGTCCCGAGCGACCGTTGCCCGACTGGACCTCATCCATGATCAGCAGAATGCCATGCTTATTGCACCGCTCCTGAAGGCCCTGCATAAACTTGGTGTTTGCCGGGATATAGCCCGCTTCACCCTGGATTGGCTCAATCAGCATGGCCGCGGTTTCCATCGGCACGCTCTGAACCTGAAGGATGTAATCGAGCTCGCGCAGGCAGAACTCCGCTGCGTCGTCTTCGCTCATCCCGTACCAGTTGGTGTCCGGGAATGGCGCAGTGACCACGCCACCCATCAGCGGCTGGACGCCCTGGCGCACGGCAGCGCTGGAGCTGGTGGTGGCGAGCGAGCCCATGGTCCGGCCATGGAAGCAGCCCCGGAAGGCGATGATGTTGGGCTTGCCGGTGGCCTGACGGGCCAGTCGGATCGACGCCTCAACGGCCTCCGTTCCGGCGTTCGAGAAGAACACGCTGTCGATGGCATCGGGAAGCAGCTCAACCAACCGGTCCGAGAGCTCAAGGATCGGCTGGTGTTTCATGATCGCGTACTGCGCATGGACCACACGATCGATCTGCGCCTTGGCCGCTTCAACGACCCGGGGGTGGCAATGGCCGGTGCTCAGCACGCCGATCCCCGAGGCGAAGTCCATGTACTTGCCGCCGTCCTCAGCGTAGACGTACATGCCTTGCGCGCGCTCGACCAGAATGTCGCTGGACTGGCGCAGCAGCGGCGAGAGGTGATGGACGTTATCGCTCATGACATAGCCTCCTGGCTAAAGAATTCCCCACCTAGGATACGTGATCCCATTCGGCATTTCTTCCCATCGGGGCAATTCACTTGAATGCCCGGGTACTGGTTCTGACAACCATCTCAGCGGTGCTATCCTGATGCAACTGTTGCATCGGGACGAGGATGGAAAAATGGCAATGCAGAGCAACGAGCCCGTGGTTTTCGAGCGCGACTGCGAAGCAGCGCTCATCCCGGCCGGCGACACGGGGACGATTCCGCAGGGCGCCGAAGGCATGATCACTCAGGCCCTTGGCGGCAGCTACACGGTCTACATCCAGGGCAATCTCTTTCGCATTGATGGCAAGGATGCGGATGCAATTGGCAAAGAACCCGAACCGACGCCCGAGCTGCCTGACAACGCTTCCGCGGCGGACGTCGAGCAGCTGGTCTGGGATCAGATGCGGCGCTGCTTTGACCCGGAAATTCCCATTAATGTCGTTGAGCTGGGGCTTGTCTACCGGTGTGACATCACCCTGAAAGACGATGGCTCACGGTCGATCGAGATCGATATGACGCTCACGGCGCCAGGCTGCGGCATGGGGGATATTCTCGCCTACGACGTACGGGAGAAGGTCAAAATGGTCCCGACGGTGGAAGACGTGAAAGTGGAAATCGTCTTCGATCCGCCCTGGGGCATTGAGATGATGTCGGAAGCCGCAAAACTCCAGACCGGGATGATGTAGCCACTGGGTGGGTTCGCGCGGTTATTCGCGAAGCGCAGCAGGCCCCTCGCAGGGTGCTTCGTCTTCGGACTGGCCCGCCAACGCCCGCAGGGCAGGCAGATCAAGCAGGGAAATCTCCCGGCCCTCGGCTTTGAGCCAACCCTGATCGGAAAACCGCCGAAACAGCCGACTCATGGTCTCGGGGGCCAACCCCAGATAGTTACCCAACTCACTGCGGGCCATTGAAAGCCGGAATCGAGTCGGCGATAGACCGCGGCGCTCAAAACGGTTGGAAAAACTCAACAACAGCATTGCCAGCCGCTCTTCAGCGCTACGCCGAGCCATGGCGAAAAGCATCTGCTGGTCGGCAAAAATCTCGCGAGACATTAGCCGCAGGAGCTGGCGCTGGAGTCCGGGTATATGCCCCGCCAGGTTCTCAAGCTGCTCGAAGGGCAAAACGCACACACTCGTGGTCTCGAGCGCCCGAGCCGAGCAGGGATGCTCCCAGCTATTGATCGCATCCAGACCGACGAGCTCCCCGGGCAGGTGAAAACCGGTCACCTGCTCTTCACCCTCTTCGGTGGAGGTATAGGTTTTTAACGACCCAGAGCGCACGGCGTAAATCGCCGAAAAACGCTCACCGAACCGATACAAGTGCGCACCTCGTTCCAGCGGCCGCCGACGCTCGACAATCTCATCAAGCTGACGAATATCGGCTTCGTTCAGCGACATCGGGAGGCACAGCTGATTCAGACCACAGTGCGAACACGCCTGCTGCAGTTTGCCGATCTGAACGCCGCCGGTTGTCATTGGATCCCCCGCTCATTTGCTCAATTCAAACTACCACGAGCCGGGCAGATGACTCCACTGACACTCAGCGCTCGAAGTGACGATAACCGGTGTGGGCATCCCCCACAGCGACGCCATCCAGAAGGACGCCGTGGCCGTGCCGGACTTGCCCGATCCGTCGCACCGGCGTTCGCGCATTCTGGGCGGCTTGGGCCACCGCGCTGCGGGCTGTCACTGGCGCGGTAAA
>Ga0209937_1000630_pt1 | contig 10871 bp, 15 predicted proteins | sample SalPon1_B_H2O_MG_FD_185699 | JGI IMG/M metagenome (GOLD analysis project Ga0209937, IMG submission 185699) | Salt pond water microbial communities from South San Francisco under conditions of wetland restoration - Salt Pond MetaG R1_B_H2O_MG... | ecosystem: Environmental > Aquatic > Non-marine... | reverse complement strand
TGACCGTGCGGTTCGTCGGAGAGCGACAGTCCTCAGAGGCGATCGCCGCGGCCGATGCCGGCAGCATCGATGCGATGGTCCGCGAGATCGCGAGCGCGCACGACGCGACGCTCATCACGAGTGATGCGGTGCAGGCCGCGGTTGCACGGGCGATGGGGGCGGCCGTCGAGTACATCGAGCCGATCGTGCAGGCGCACGACCGCCTCGAGCTGCAGGAGTACTTCGATGAGGAGACCATGTCGGTGCACCTGAAGACGGGCGTGCGGCCGAAGGCGAAGCGCGGGGCCATCGGCGAGATGCAGTACGAGTTCATCGGTGAGCAGCCCCTTGGTGAGCACACCGTGCGCAGCCTCGCACAGGACGTGCGGCTCACAGCACGGGCGAACCCGGCGGGGTTCATCGAGATGAACGAACCAGGCATGGAGGTGATCCAGTTCGAGGACTACCGGATCGCGATCGCCCGCCCACCGTTCGCAGATGCCATCGAGATCACGGCGGTGCGACCCATCGTCAAGACCGACCTGACCGACTACGAGTTCGCCGATGAGCTGCGTGGGCGCCTCGAGGAGCGGCAACGCGGCGTCCTGATCGCCGGCGCGCCCGGGGCGGGCAAGTCCACGTTCGCCCAGGCGGTCGCCGAGTTCCTCAATGAGGCGGATTATGCGGTCAAGACGATGGAGAAGCCGCGTGACCTGCAGGTCACCGATGAGGTGACGCAGTACACCGCCCTGGGCGGGTCGATGGCGAAGACCGCCGACTCGCTGCTGCTCGTGCGGCCCGATTACACCATCTACGATGAGGTGCGCAAGACCTCCGACTTCGAGGTGTTCGCCGACATGCGGCTCGCCGGCGTGGGGATGGTGGGTGTCGTCCACGCCACCCGGGCGATCGATGCGCTGCAGCGGCTCGTCGGCCGCCTCGAGCTGGGGATGATCCCGCAGGTCGTCGACACGGTGATTTACATCGAGGCAGGTGCGGTCGACACCGTCTACGACGTCGATACGACGGTGAAGGTGCCCGCTGGCCTCGTCGCCGAGGACCTCGCCCGACCGGTGATCCAGATCACCGACTTCGAGACCGACACCCCCGCCTACGAGATCTACAGCTTCAACCGCCAGGTGGTGACGGTGCCCATCGATGAGGCCGGTGGTGGGACCGAGGGTGGGGTCAACCGGCTGGCCCGCTTGGAGATCGAGCGGGAGATCCAGTCGGTCGCACGCGGTGATGTCGAGGTGGTGCTGAAGGGACAGAACGCAGCGACCGTCTACGTCGACGAGCAGGACATCCCCTACGTGATCGGCAAGGGCGGCGGCAGGATCACCCCGATCGAGGACCGGCTCGGGATCAGCATCGACGTCCGGACCCACGCTGAGCGGCCGGATGGCGGTGAACCGACGCCCGTCGTCGCTGGCGATGAGGTCGACCCGCAGATCACGGGGCGGCACATCGTCATCGAGCGGCCCGAGCAGGTCGGTGAGACGGTGGAGGTGCTCGCGGATGCGGAGTACCTCTTCACCGCGACGGTGGGCCGTGGTGGGGAGATCCAGATCTCGCGGGGGAGTGCGATCGCCGACGAGCTGGAGCTCGCGATCGATGCGGGTGCACCGATCACGGTCGTCGCCACCTGAGGCTAAGCGGACACGGGCGAGTACAGCGTCTGTCGGGCATCGGCGAGGTAGACCTCGGGGGTGACGAGCCCCGCTCCCTCCAGGCGGTCCAGCGCGTAGCGGACCGTCCGAGCCGGCAGCAGCGTCTCCGCACATAGCGCCTGCTGCGTCAGCGAGCCCTCGTACTCGAGGATCTTGTAGACGAGCTTCGCACTCGGCGGCAGGGCCGCGAGCTCCTCGGGGGGTGCTGCCATCAGTGCACATCGATGGGGGGTGCACTAAACCACACCGCACGGAACGAACCGCTTTTGCCGCGGGATGGTGCATCTGCGGCACATGGCGACGGAGACCACCGCGGTGATCTCGCGGCATCGGCGCGGGATCATCGTCACGACGCTGGCGACACTCGGCGGGGTCATCGCCGGTGTCGCATCGCTGGTGCTCGTCGGGACCGACGTCGCGGCGGCGACCAGCGCGCGGACCGTGGTGGTGTTCGTCGGAGCGTACGTCGCACAGATCCCACTGCTGCAGCTGCTGGGCGTCGATGTCGAGGGGTTCGGCACGAAGGACTACCTCTACGTCGCGTTCATGACGTTCGCGCTGTGGTTCATCACCTACACGATCCTGCTGACCGAGGGCGTCACGATCTGACCGATGGCGGACGATAGCATCGCCGTCGTCGACCTGGACCGCTGCCAGCCCGACCGGTGCAACTACGAGTGTGCGAACTACTGCCCACCCAACCGGACAGGCAAGGAGTGTATCGTCCGCCGCGAGGACCGCTTCGGAGAGGAGACGCCGTATGCGGGGGGCCCACAGCAGATACACATCTCAGAGGAGGTGTGCCTGGGTGAGACCTGCGGCATCTGTGTCGAGAAGTGCCCCTTCGATGCGATCGAGATCATCAACCTGCCCACCGAGCTCGAGGACGACCCCGCCCACCGCTACGGGGAGAACGCGTTCGCACTGTACGGGCTGCCGATCCCGCAGGCGGGGGAGGTGACGGGGATCCTCGGGCCCAACGGGATCGGCAAGACCACCGCCGTGCGGGCGCTGACCGGCGCCGTCGTGCCGAATCTGGGTGTGCTCGATGCCGACGTGGGGTGGGACGAGGTGATCGACGCGTACCGGGGCACCGAGCTGCAGCCGTACCTCGCCGCACTGGCCGATGAGGCGGTCTCGATCGCCCAGAAGCCACAGTACGTCGACCAGATCCCCCGCGAGTACGACGGGACGGCCGCGGACCTGCTCGCATCGACGGACGAGCGCGGGGCGCTCGATGGATACATCGATCGGCTGGGGCTCGAGCCGGTGTTGGAGACCACCGTCGACCGCCTCAGCGGCGGGGAGCTGCAGCGGGTCGCACTGGCGGCGACGCTCGCACGCGACCGGGAGTTCTACTTCCTCGATGAGATCTCACCGTACCTCGACATCGGCCAGCGCGTCACCGCGGCACGGCTGATCGATGAGCTGGCGACGGAGACGGATGCGGCGATCCTCGTCGTCGAGCACGACCTCGCACTGCTGGACCTGCTGGCGGACCGGCTGCACATCGGCTACGGCCGACCGGGGGCGTTCGGGGTCATCACCCCGCCGAAGTCCACCCGGGCGGGCATCAACGAGTACCTGAAGGGGTACCTCAGCACGGAGAACATGCGGATCCGCCCGTCGGCGATCACCTTCGAGGAGCACGCACCACGGGAGTCGGTGATGGGTGCACCGCTGGTCGACTACGCGGCGATGGCGAAGTCCTACGATGGCAGCGGCTTCAGCCTCCAGGTCGAGCCGGGGCAGATCCACGCGGGGGAGGTCCTCGGCGTCGTCGGGCCCAACGGGATCGGCAAGTCGACGTTCGCGAAGCTGATCACCGGCGAGATCGCCCCCGACAGCGGGGATGTCGAGCAGTCGGTCCCGCTGGCGTACAAGCCGCAGTACGTCGAGGCGGACACGCCCATCCGGGTGGAGGCGCTGCTGCAGTCGATCTCGACGGCGGTGGGCACGTCGATCTGGCAGACGGAGATCGGCGACCCCCTGCAGCTGGATCGGCTGATGGACCGGATGGTGACGGACCTCTCCGGCGGCGAGCGACAGCGGGTGGCGATCGCGGGCTGTCTGAGCACGGAGGCGCAGCTGTACGTGCTGGATGAGCCATCAGCGCATCTCGATGTCGAACAGCGCATCCAGGCGACGACGGCGATCCGTCGGTTCGCAGAGAACAACGACAAGAGCGTGCTCGTGATCGACCACGACATCTACATGATCGACCTGCTCGCCGACCGGCTCGTCGTCTTCGATGGCGAGCCCGCCGTCTCCGGGCATGCTGCGCCACCGCAGTCGATGCGGGCAGGCATGAACGAGTTCCTCGAGCAGCTCGCGATCACGTTCCGCCGCGATGAGCGCACGAGCCGTCCGCGGATCAACAAGCCCGACTCCCAGCTGGACCGCACCCAGAAGGCCGCCGGCGAGTACTACTACGCACTCGAGTGAGCTCAGAACAGCTGCTTCGAGCAGGTGCCACACAGCAGCTGCTCCTTCACGTCCACCTCGCGCACCGTCGGCGAGAAGGACATCACGCATTTGGAGTTGCCGCAGTGCTCCAGCCCGAAGGTGTGGCCGATCTCATGGATGACCTCCTTGCGCACACGGTCCGCGAAGACCTCCTCTGCGGGGCGGGACTGGATGCCCCCGTCCGTCGAGGTGGCGAGTCGGAATGTCGAGATGACCGACCCGTTGCCGTTGAGATACGCCAGGCCGAAGACGAAGTTCCTGCGCCGGTAGTACAGGTCCGCCGGGGTGATCGCGATGTTCTTCTCGCCGGATCCGACCCGTGAGGCGATCTCGATGAGCGTCTCTGCGCGGTACTGGTCACGGCCGCCGTCGTAGGCGCTGTCGGGCAGTGCCTGTGGGGCCTGGACGGTCACATCGCACTCGTACACCGCCCGCAGCGCGGTGGATGCCTCGCGCTTGACCTGCGCGGAGACATCGCCGATCGGGACGATGTCGACATGCATGCGGCTGCTTCTTGAGGGCCGGGTATAAACATCGCGTCGTGTGTGCTGATGGGTCTGCAGGGGTCTCTGCACTGTTGGCGGATGCCACCCGGGTGACCGAGGTCGCCATCGGTGCGGATGACACGGTCGCTGCCGCACTCATCGACCGTGGCGTCACCGTCTATGCGACCGACATCCGACCACAGGGGATCCATCCAGATATCCATCTGCAGGTGGATGACCTCGTCGCAGCCGCCGGGCGCGCCGACCCCGGGGCGGTGTACCTCAGCCCGGTGATCTATGCCAGGCGACTGCCCGCTGAGCTGCAGCGGCCGCTGCGGACGGTCGCCGAGCGAGTCGGTGCACGCTGGCTGTTCACCACACTGGGGTTCGAGGAGCCCATCGTGCGGACCCGACGTCAGCGTCTGGCCGACGGGACCGTGATCCACACCGCACCAGACCGCTAAGCGGTAACCCTAATCACGGCGGTCCCGGCTGTGCGAGCATGAGCACGGGGGTGATCTTCGACATCGACGGGGTGCTGATCGATGTCCGGGGGTCGTACCGCCGGGCGATCATCGAGACGGTCGGACGTGAGCATGATGCGACGATCGAGCAGGCGCTCATCGACCGGTTCAAACGGGCGGGTGGGTTCAACAACGACTGGGATCTGACCACCGCCGTTGCGATCGCCGTCGAGCTGCAGCGCGATGCCGGGATCGCCCCCCATCGGTTCGCAGAGGGGGTCGAGGCACACGGTGGGGGCATGGAGGCAGCGGCGGTCGCACTGATCGACGCGGTCGGTGGCACGCAGGCGGAGGCGGTCACCGCACGTGTTGCACCCGACCGGCTACGTGCGGTGTTCCAGGCGCTGTACCTCGGGGACCGGCTGTACGCGGAGCTGGAGGGAGCGTCGGCGCCGTTCGATGCACCAGGGTTCATCCATGATGAGCCGGTGCTGGTCGACGCGGAGACGGTCGCGACACTCGAGGCGGTCGCGGCGCTGGGGGTCGTCACCGGGCGACCCGCGGCGGAGGCAGAGATCGCCCTTGCCCGGACGCCGTTGGATGTCGATGCGGCAGCGGTCGTGACGATGGACGACGAGCACGCCGACAAACCCGAGCCCGGCGGGGTGCTCGCCGTCGCTGCGACCCTGGGCACCGACCGCGTGTACTTCATCGGTGACACGGTCGACGACATGGCCGCGGTGACCGCAGCAGCCGCAGCAGACCCAGACCGCACATACGTGGGGATCGGCGTGACGGGTGCGGAGGCGGCCGAGGCGACGGGTGCACATCTCGTCGACGCCGGGGCTGCTGTGACCGTCGAGACGGTGCAGGAGGTGCCGGCTGTGCTCGCTGATGACGGAATCCTTTAGCCGACGCTGCAGCACTCACCGCCCATGCGTATCGCACTCATCGGAGGGACCGGCGCGATCGGGGCGGGACTGGCGCTCCGATGGGCGAAGGACACCGATCATGAGATCGTCATCGGCTCGCGCGACCCCGAGCGGGCACGGGAGGCCGCAGCGGAGTACCAGCAGACCGCCAGCGAGTACGGCTCCACCGCGAAGGTCACGGGCTTCGAGAACGCGATGGCTGCGGACCGCGCGGAGGTCATCATCCTCGCGGTCCCACCGTACCACATCGCGGCGACGATCGAGGCGATCGCAGACAGCCTCGCCGCAGGCGACGTGCTGGTGTCGCCGGCCGCTGGCCTCCGCCGCGATGAGGCGGGGTTCCACAGCCGACCACCGAGTGCGGGCAGCGTGACGCAGCTCGCCGCGGAGGTCGCACCCGCGGCGGTCGCCGTCGTCGGGGCGTTCCACAACCTCGCAGCGGGGCGGCTGGCCGCACTGGAGACCGCCCTGGAGGTCGACACGCTGGTCGTCGGCGATGATGATGCGGCCGTACGGACGACGATGGCACTCGCCGCGGAGATCGAGGGGCTCCGACCGGTGTATGCGGGGGGCATCGGCGTCGCCGCGGAGATCGAGGGGCTGACCGCGGTGCTGATCAACATCGCCGAGTCGAACGCGGAGATGGCCGACCTCGGCGTGCGGTTCCGCTGATCAGTCTGCGCGGTCGGCGAGCTCGGCGGCCAGCTCATCGAGGCTGATGTCCATCGCCGCCAGCAGGACGAACAGGTGGTACAGCAGGTCCGCAGACTCGGCGATGGTGCGCTCTGGCCGGTCTGCCGCCGCGGCGAGGATCACCTCGGTCGACTCCTCGCCGATCTTCTCCAGGATGGCATCACGCCCCTTCGGATCCGACAGCAGCGCGGCGGTGTACGAGTCCCCAGGGGCGGTCTCCTGCCGCTGGAGGATCGTCGCGAACAGCGCCTCGAAGGCCGCAGCGGGTGATGATGACATGGCTGCCATCGATGTGGCTGGAGCAAAGAACCACAGGTCTACAGCTGGTCGAACAGCGCCAGCTGATGGATCCGGTCGTCGCCCGTCAGCTCCGGATGGAACGCCGTCGCGGTGATCGGCCCAGCCTGCACGGCGACGGTGGCCCCATCGACCTCGGCCAGCGGCTGCACATCCGGTCCGGTGCGGGTGATCACCGGTGCGCGGATGAACACCGCCGGGAACGGCGCATCCAGCCCCGCGACCACGATGTCGGCCTCGAAGCTGTCGACCTGTCGACCGAACGCGTTGCGGTCGACGGTCACGTCCAACAGCGACAGCGGCTCCACGCGGGGGTCGCCGGTGTCTGCGGCGATCACGATCAGCCCGGCACACGTCGCGAGCAGCGGGCGACCGGCGGCGACATGTGCGGCGATCTCCGCATCGATCGCCTCACGGCGGAGATGCCCAGCGATCGTCGTCGACTCCCCACCGGGCAATAGCAGCACGTCGCAGTCCGCGACGGTGCCGGCGGTGCGGATCGGCTCGACGGTCACGTCCCACCCGGCCTGCGCCCCCGCCGCACGCACCGCCGACGCATGCTCTGCGACGTCACCCTGCACGGCGATCACCCCTGCGGTCAGCGCCTGCCTGCTCACAGTGCGAGTGCGTTGAGGATCAGGATCCCCACTCCGAACAGCACGCCGAAGGCCACGACCGTGCGGGGATCGAGCCGGATGGCATTGCGGTCCTCCGAATCGAAGTACCGGACCAGGCCGGCACTCGACATCAACCCACCCGGGTTGTTCCGTCCACTCATACTCACCAGGAGCCGCCACGACGGCTAAAGGATTCTGTTCGGCGCGGGGACGAACGCTTATTCCGGCACCGGTGGTGAGTGGTGATGATGACCGTACGAATGCTAGACTTCTACGCCGACTGGTGTGGCCCCTGTAAGACACAGGACCCGATCCTCGCGGAGATCGACGCGGAGTTCGATGATGTGGCGCTCGAGAAGGTCGATGTCGAGACCGACGCGGACACCGCGAACGAGTACCAGGTGCGGTCGCTGCCGACGGTGATCATCGAGGCGGATGATGGGGTCGTCGAGCGGTTCGTCGGCGTCACCCAGCGGGAGCCGATCGTCGCGGCGATCGAGCAGGCCCGCTGAGGCGCCTCGCAAGGGTTTTAGCCGACCTCCGGGTGGGTTGGGACATGGCGAAGAACAAGGCAGCGGTCGCGCGGACGCTGGAGAAGCTGATCTGCATGCGGTGCAACGCGAGGAATCCGATGCGGGCGACCCGCTGCCGGAAGTGTGGGTACGACCGGATGCGCCCCAAGTCGAAGGAACGCCGCGTCGCCTGAGCGCGCATCACGGATACTTCGGTTCGAAGCGCTTCGCACGGGTGAGCGCACGGTCGATCGTGTCGCGGACGCCCCCCTCGGGGAGACTGTCGCCGTGGCCGGGGTACATCGCCGCCACGGTGGGTGGGAGCTGCGCGAGGAGCGTCTCGATCGACGCGATGAGGGTGGCACGGTCCTGGCCGGGCCCATCGGTGCGGCCGAAGCTGCCATCATCGAACGCGCCGTCGTTGCACACCACGAGGTCACCACTGAACAGCGCCTGCTCGGTGAAGAGGGCGAGGTGGTCCGTGGCGTGCCCGGGGGTGTGCACTGCGGTCAGGCTGACCCCATCGAACGGGAGGGTCTGCCCATCTGCCAGTGCCGCAGTCCGGCGGTCGGCGGGGGCGTAGGCGTACACCGCTGGGTCGAACGCATCGACCACCGCGTCGAGTGCGGCGATGTGATCGCGATGCTGGTGGGTGATGAGGACCGCATCGATGGCATCGACGTGGTCGGTGACCCGGTCGACGAGTGCGTCGTCCACCCCGACATCGATGAGCAGCGGTGTCTCGGTGACGAGGAGGTAGGCGTTGGCGGTGAACTGCTCCACGTCAGCCGTCAGGTTGTGCACCTGCATACCGCACCATCGACGGCGGCTGGGATAACCATCGGGGACCGGTGGGGTGATGACGGACCCCGATGCAGTGCGCGTATGGGACCGCTGCACGCTGATGGGACCGTCGGCGCCTGCGAGCGGTGTCCACGGCTCGTCGACAGCCGGACACAGATCGTCGAGGCGAGCGGCCCGCTGTCGGCGTCGATCCTGTTCGTGGGTGAGGCGCCCGGTGCGACCGAGGACACCGAGGGGGTGCCCTTCTGCGGGCGCTCGGGTGCCATCCTCGATGAGGCGCTGGCAGCAGCCGGGCTGCAGCGCGACACGGTGCGGATCACCAACTGTGTGCGCTGTCGCCCCCCGGAGAACCGCGACCCCCGCGTGGGCGAGCGGGCGAACTGTGCACCGTACCTGACCGCCGAGATCACCCTCGTCGACCCCGCGGTCATCGTCCCACTCGGGCGGATCGCGACCGAGGCGCTCCTCGAGGAGGAGGTGCGGATCGTCTCGGCGACGGGGTCGACCGCGCAGGTGCAGGTTGCCGGACGACCGTACCCCGTGCTGATCTGCATGCACCCCGCGGCGACGCTGTACGACCGCTCGCTGCGGCCACAGTTCGATGCGGCGATCGCGGCCGCAGCACAGCTCGGGTGAGGACAAAGCTACTTGCCCCCGGCACATCTTCGCTGGGTATGCAGACGACAGCCGCAGCAGAGGCGACCGCGACCGCGTCGGTCGTGATCGTCGACTACGGGCTGGGCAACCTCCGCAGTGCACGGCGGGGGCTCGAGCGGGCAGGTGCGACGGTGGCGGTGAGCGCCGACCCCGCCGCACTCCAGGAGGCCGACGGCATCGTGCTGCCGGGAGTGGGTGCGTTCAGCGAGGGCATGGAGAACGCGGGGCCGTTCCGGGCACCGCTGGCGGCGGCGGCCGATGCGGGCCGACCGATCCTCGGCATCTGCCTGGGGATGCAGATGCTGCTCGACGGCAGCGAGGAGGCCGTCCACGTTGGGGAGGGAGATGTCGAGGGGCTGGGGTTCATCCCCGGCATGAACCGCCGGTTCGACCTGGATGCGCCGATCCCACACATGGGGTGGAACCAGCTGGCGGTGACACAGCCACATCCGCTCCTCAGCGGGGTCGATGAGGCGTACGCATACTTCGTGCACTCGTACTATGCGGACCCCGACGCACCGACGGCCGTGCTCGCGACGAGCACCTACGGCGAGGCGTTCCCCGCGGTCATCGGTGCGGCCGAGCGGCCGATCTTCGGGACGCAGTTCCACCCAGAGAAGTCGGGCGAGACCGGGCTGCAGATCCTCCGGAACTTCGTCGCCCTGTGTGCGGAGGCGTGACCGATGGCGATCATCACCCTCGGGCCGGCGGGGACGTACTCACATCGTGCAGCAGCAGCACTCGGGGAGGAGGTGGTGTTCACCGAGTCCGTGGGGGCGATCGTGGATGCGGTCGATGGGGGTGTCGAACCGCAGGGGGTCGTCCCGATCGAGAACAGCATCGAGGGGTCGGTGACGGAGGCGCTCGATGCACTCGCGCGGACAGATGTGGCGGTGACCCAGGAGATCGTCACCCCGATCCGGCATGCGCTGGTGGGCCGGAGCCGCGAGCCGGCGACGATCGCCTCGCATCCACAGGCGCTGTCACAGTGCCGGGAGTACCTCGATGCGCATCATCCGGATGCGACACTGGAGGCTGTCGCGAGCACCGCGCAGGGGGTCGTGCGCGCGGGCGAGGGCCCCGATGTGGCCGCGATCGCCCACCCGGCGACAGCGACAGGCGAGCTGGAGGTGCTCGCAGCGGACATCCAGGACCGCGCATCCAACACGACGCGGTTCTTCGCGATCGCACCCGCGGCAGACCGCTCGACGGCGGGTGGCAAATCGACGGTGATCGTCTACCCCAACACGAACTACCCGGGGCTGCTGCTGGAGCTGTTGGAGTCGTTCGCCGAC
>Ga0209937_1000627_pt1 | contig 10891 bp, 8 predicted proteins | sample SalPon1_B_H2O_MG_FD_185699 | JGI IMG/M metagenome (GOLD analysis project Ga0209937, IMG submission 185699) | Salt pond water microbial communities from South San Francisco under conditions of wetland restoration - Salt Pond MetaG R1_B_H2O_MG... | ecosystem: Environmental > Aquatic > Non-marine... | reverse complement strand
AGGTCCTTCCGGGACCGTTCACGTGAGTGAACAACCCCACGCTTTCCTGCCTCGGCAGTGAATTACGCCATGTTCCATTCTCACTATCTCAGGTGTATAGTTTGGAGGTAAGCACCTCTCGTTCGAGGAGGGCTCGACTTGAAGTGGACTTCCGGGAAAGGCGAATGTTCGACGAAAGCTATGTGAAAGACGGTGAAATGTTCAAGTTCAATTCGAGTCTATCGTGCGTGCAGTGCGACCACGAGGTTGGCGGGGGTCGTCGCAGGACTCCATTCCTCACGTGCCGCGTCAAGCGCGGTCCTGAATCCCGGCGTCTCCGTATCCACCGCCGTGACGGGACATGCGAGCGGGTATCGCAAACCTGACGAATCGTCGGTCCCCGCACGGAGGTTCAGACGAAGATCCATGGTGAAGCGGACGCCCTCCCAGGACACCCGCCACTCCAGCTGGTCCGCGTGGTCTACGCCGTACCGCTGCTCCACCTGGATGTCTTCCGGGACGTCCATGTCTGCGAGGTTCTTCGCGAGATGCACGCGACGTTCTTGGCGCTTCACGTCGACCGTCGCCTCCACGAGTTCTTTTTTGAGCTTCAGAATCTGGTCCGCGATGCGTTTTTTCTTGTCCTTCGTCTCGGTCAGCTGGTCCGAAAAGATGGCGTGTGAGACCGCGTGATCCTCTCGGACGTGTCGCTGTGACGACTTCCCACGAGGTCTCTCGGGAACCGCTGCTCTCACGGGAGAAGAGCCCTCGCCCGTCGTCGTCATCTTCCGTTCGAACGCGCGTGTCATATGCGTCACGAGACGCTGAACGGTTTATACGCTAACTTTACCCGCCGGGAAAAGGAAGGTATGGATGCGTCCCGCCAATTTCTTTCCCACCGTGGGGACGCCGGCGAACATGGCCACCACGGCCGCGTCCGCCGCTTCAGTATTCTTTTCCTCCTGTCTCTGACGCAGCTCCGTGACGTCCCGGAACAGCGCCGTCCACGAGGGCCATCTTTCGCTGATGGAGGTCGCGATGCGGTCTGACACCCCCGGGATCTGAGACAGTTGCATTCGGAAGCACGTGGACGGCGTGATGTTCTTGTTTCTCTTGGTGTACATGAGCGAAGAAGGAGACGAAGAGCAAGGAGAGCGACACGGCGTCGGTGCGTCTTGCGAAGCAGGCGGGAACAGGCGCGCGTGTCTCTTCCAGGCGCCGTGCAGCAGCTCCGCCGTGTCTTCCACGGAGGCCGTACAGAACACGCGGATGCCCTGGCGGAACTGGAGGTCGAGGAGGACCGTCCGCAGCGCGTCTCCGCTGAGACCGCACTTGCGGGCCGCGGCGTCCATGCCCTCTCCGAAGCTCGTGAACCTCTCCAGCACGTACGCCGCACTGCAGGAGGGTCCGCGGCGTGTGACCTCGTCCATGAGCCGCGCCTTCTGCTCTCTGTACCGCCCGTCTTTGATCGACGCACACAGATCGGACAGCGTCTTCCGCTCCAAGATGACCACCGGCACTTCATCGTCTCCATCCGCGACCAGCATGGCGTCTCCCACGTCCAGCGCCCGCACGTCCAGCTCTTCGGGGACGCGCATCGAAAAAGAAAGACCGTCGACGAGGGCGCGCTCCCGCACGTCCACCACGAGCCGCATGGATACCATCTGTGTCTACTCACATTCGTCCGCCGCCGAACGCTTTATTATAAGCACCTTTGGCGTCGTCGATGGAAGAGAAGGACAGGCCACCCGACGAGCTTTTGGGCGCTGGATTGTAGAAGCCCTCCGTGCCGCTGCTCTTGCCGGATTTCCCGCCGGAGGACATGCGACTCCTTCCGTCGTCCGCCACGACGTCACTACCCTCTCCGAAATCCTCGACGGCGTCTCCTTCTTCTTCTTCTTCGTCGTAGGCGGCGGTGTCGTCCTCTTCCATCATGTAGTCTTCGCCTTCGTCGCCGTCGACGCCACCCATGGAGAAGTAGGTTTCCACGTTTCCGGAGCCGGCCATCGACGCGTTGTTCTTCGAGCTGGCGCGACTGTTATTACCGCTCACGCGGGACGTGGCCGCGTCGTAGGCGGAGGCGGAGGCCTTGGTGAATCTCTCTTTGGCCGCCGCCCCGGATGGGGCGACGACGGAGGTGGACCTTCGGGACGCGGACATCGAGGATGAGGGCGCGTAGCGCTTGTTCTGGCGCTCGCGGTCCTCCCGTGGAGAGCGGGAGCAGATCATGTCTCCTCCCGCCGTCCACAGGCAGGATCCGTAGTTCTCGGAGGGGGAAACGGGTGCGGACATCATTGTTGTCGGATCACGTCGGACGGTTGGTTCTTATACACGATCCGAAAATAAAATGCGCCGTCACTGCTTCTTTTCCTTTTGCTGCTCCTGGAGTTTTCGTTGCAGACGGCGGTGCGTGGCGGATGAGGGCGTGGCCTTCTGTTGGTTACGCGCCATGTTCTGCAGTCCGGCCAGGCTCGCTCCCCCGCCGCCCGTCATGGACGCCATCATCTTGTTCAGATCCATGGATCCCATCATCTTGTTCAGGTCCAAGGAACCCATCATATTCGCGAGCGTGTCCGCCTCGCCGCCTCCCTGCTCCGCCTCCTCTCCGTCGCCGCTCTTCATGAACGCGTTCAACATGTCCGCCATGGGGTTGTCCGCGCTTCCGCCTCCGCCTCCTTCTTCTCCTCCTCCGGCGTCGCCGTCGCTGCTCCCTTCTCCTTCCTGTCGTCTGAGACTCTGCGTCAGAGTGTTCATGATGCCCGCGAAATCGGGGGAGTCTCCGTTTCCACCGCCACCCAGGAGGTTCATGAGACCGGCGACGGGGTTCGTCGCGCCGCTTGCGCCCTCGCCGCTGCTGCTACCTCCCGCCTTTTGCGAAATCTTCGACAGGAGATTCATGGCCTCGGCGGCCACGTCGGGCGCGGACATCTGCTTCTCCTCCATCTTGGCGACGAGTTTCTTGATGATCTTGCCGATGGGGGTCTCTCCGTCGAACATGTGTTCCGGCTTCAGCAGACTGCCCGGGTCCTCGCTGATCTGTTGCATGAGCTCCGGACTGAGCTCGGAACCGAGGTCTTGCGCGATGTCCGCGATCTTGGAATCCTTCATCATGTCCATGAGATCTTCCAAAGCTCGAGGCATGCCGCCGCCGCCGTCGCCGGAAGCGGACGCGGAGTCGTCGTCCTTTCCTTCCCCCATCATCGCATAACAGTCGGCCACGCGCGCCACCAAGGCATTCAACGTCGCGTCTCCAAGTTCCGGTTCCGCCTCGTCGTGCGTTCCGTTCTCGGTCGCGGTCCGAATACGTCGTAACAACGCCTCCACCTGAGCGTCTTCCGACCCGATGCGCATCGCGTGTCCCAAGGCTGCGAGGACGAAAATGTGGCTCATCGCCGTCAGAGGCTCGGCGCCGCTGGTCAGGATGTGACGAAGGGTGACGTCCTTCGCGACGGGGGTGGCCTCCAACAGATCCGTGGGCAGTCCCAGAGGGCGCTCGGGGGGAGAGGTGACGTCCAGACCGTTCGCGAGGATGGCCTGAGCGTCAAAGGCCTCACAGAACTCCCGCGCTCGGCGCTCGTCGGCTTCCCTCGAGGCCTCGTCGTCCGTCACCTCCAGTTCGCAACAGTCTCTGACGAACTCGAGGAACTGTTGACGGCAGCGGTCGAAGGCGAAGGCCGCGGCGGTCACCTCGGTAGATGATGAGGGCGAGGATGCCATTTGCTATGTCTCCACAAAAGTATCGCGGGGAAACGAACGCGCGCCCTCACCGCGTCCGCCGGACGGACCGACCGACCGGCCGTGCTGCTGAAAAATAGAGAAGCAGAACATATACGAACGAACGAACGATGTCGGATGTGCAGTTGGAAGGGGACGTGGTGCGTAATCGCGTGAATCGTCTCCGATCGTCGCATCTGTCGCCTCCTCTGTCGAGGTCGGTGGCTCTGGACGCTCAGGCGCGGAACATCGCCGGCCTCGGCATACCCACGGAGCTCCAGGAAGCATTCGGGGCGAACGCGGGGTCCTTCCTGACGAGCGCGACCTCCGACGCCACGACGTCGGTGCTCGGAATCATCGACGCGTGGTACAACGGCCTGTCCAGCTTCGACTTTTCGAACCCCTCCGAGTCGGGAGGGAGTCCGGAGACGGCGCAGTTCACGCGACTCGTGTGGTCCGCGACGCGTGAGTTCGGCCTGGCGGCCGTCCGGGTGACGGGAGGCGACCGGGTGTGGGTGGTCATGACTTTTTCACCGAAAGGGAACCGGCCCGGCAGGTACGCGGCCAACGTCGTGCCTCCCGGCATCGACGTTTCCACCCGTCTGGAAGACGTGTACTCCAAAACCGAGAGCGACGGACGTTTTCTCCGCGAAGATAACTTGGAGGCCTTCTTGGAGGACGTCCGACAAAGCGGCATAGACGCCGCGGAGACCGCGAACGCACAAGTCCTGACCCTGCTGGACGACTCGTATTACAAAAAGCACGAGGTGGACAGGAAGTTGGACGTCCAGATCGGGGACGACATCGACGCGCTGTCCTATCGCCTGACCAACGATTTTTACGAAAAGACGGACGTGGACGCGAAAGACACGGCCGTCCGGACTGCGCTCCAAGACGCCATCGACGTCCTGGAAGCGTACGTGCAGAGCGAAATATTCACGCGGACGGAGACGACGGACGAGATAGGGACGGCGGTGGACGCGCTGGCCGCCGCCGTGTACACCAAGACCGCGGCGGATACCAAGTTCGCGACCGCGACTCGTGTGGACGCCCTCGCCGCCTCCTACCTCTCCAAACAACAGCTGGACGCGGAGTATTCCACGAAGACCGACAACGACGCCCTGAAGACGTACGCGGATTCCACCTTCGTCACTCAATCGTTCGCGGACACGGAGTTGGTCACGCAGGCCGAGCAGACCGCGTTGGTCTCCCGACTCAAGACGGAGGACTTTTACGTGCGCGAGGACGCCGACCTGCGCTACGCGCGCAACCCCGACCTGGCCGCCCTGGAAACCCGTATCGTGGACTCCACGTACTCCAGGACCCAGGCGGACGACGCGTTCGTGGCGCGCACCGAGCTGTCGGGCCTGGCGATCCAAGCGGACCTGGACGCCCTGCAGTCCGCGATCCTCGCAGACGTGTACGACAAGACCCAGGCGGACGCGCGATTCGTCGACGACGCCCAGATGATCGGTTTCACGGACACGTACGTGACCGACCGTCTCGCGGCATTGGAGGTGTACGACAGGGCCACCAGCGACGCGCGCTTCGCCCCGGCTTCTCTGTCCGCCACCGTCCGAGACGAGCATTATGACGCCGCGGAGGCCGACTCTCGCTTCGTGGTCCGCACACAGTACGCGGAACACACGTCGCGCGTCCCCGAACGCGTGGTGATCATGGAAGAGTCCGCAGCTCCTCCCACGGACGGTAAACCGCACAGGACCTTGCCCTTCTCCTTCGACTCCGCGTTGTCGTCCGAGCTGGCGGAGACGGACACGGACACGGGCCAGGCGCTCCGGCGGTTCCACGCGACGCTCACCTTCGTGTGCTCGGACGCGGACAATGCGGTGGGGATGACCGCCACGTTGCTGTCACTCACCGCGAGCGGTGCCCAGGTGTCCGTCGCGAAAACCGGTGGGACCTGGACGACCGCGGGGGTTCCACGCGTCCAGCTGGTCCTGTTCGTCTTACCGCAGTCGGCGTTCGGATAAACAGGAAATTTCTCGAGATCGAGTCAAAGCGGATTGATTACACCAGAGAAAATGAAAATGGAACATGGGCGTAATTCAACCGTAGGAAAGCGTTGGGATCAATCGCGATGCGATCATCATCTCAAACGGATCGGGTCTTTTTTCTTGTGAAGCCGCATCTTTTGATACGAGTGTCCACCAAAGCTTCAGATGCAGATATTCCGAACACGTCATATATCATGTGTTTAAAGACTGTTCGCGTCATAAACGGTTCATTTCCTACACTTTGTTTTATGAATGCTATGACGGTGTCTGACATTTTACAGCAGTTTGCATGTAGACGTGGGACACCTTTTTTCCAGAATAATTATACGTGATGCTCCATGTTCAAAAATGCACCTCATCACCGTGGTGCATCGTCCACAGGTGGAGACCATGGCTCGACTATGTGGCAGCAGCGGGAGGGAGCTGTCTCGTCGGCCAGGAAGACGAGTTACAGTGGTTTCGTGTTTGATTCTGTTTTGAGGATAAGCAAGTGTCCCATGGATACGTGAAAACTGCTGTAAAAGACGCGGGCACCTGGAGGTCGTGAAGTGGCTGCGAGGGATGTCGCCAGCGGAGGACGCGATGGATCAGTCGGCTGAGTTACAGAAATGATGTTTCATCGGAGAGTCGCGGAAAAGAAACACATCAACCCCGCATCTAGCTTATATTCGTTCTTCGCCGCATGGTCCAGAGCTGCGTCCGGTCCCACGGACGGGTTCATGGACAGCAGGCTCCAGTTCCAAGGGGCGTGAGGGCGAGAGGCGACGTCGCGGTAATGGATGCTCGTGTTGGTGCTCAGCCACGTCCAGTCCCACGGCAACTCCGGGTGCGCCTCCACCGTCCGCATGTCCACCACCGCCGAGTTCGCGCTGAGGCTCTTCCAGTCCCACGGCAGTTCCGGGTGTCGGCACACGTCGCGTTCCCAACGGATATGAGGGTTGAGGCTGAAGCGTGTCCACGCTTCGCGAGAGGCATCAGATGAACGAGATGGAGGAGCGAGGAGAGCGGGACGACGGATGACGGCGTGCACCGCCTTCCGCGCCACGCGAGGGTTGGAGTGCTCGCACAGCGCCGCCCAACACCAGCCATCGCATGCTCTCCTAGTGGAACCGTCGACCCCCAAGAACGACAACACGTCCGGCGGGAGGTTGGGGTTCCTCGACAGTCCCGCGGGACTCCAGGGAGCTCGAGGGGCGTCTCGGGTCACCGCTCTCCACGTCACGCACGGGTGCTGGGACAGAGCCGCGAAGTCCCATTCTTTCCAAGGGAGACGCATGACGACGTCCCACACGAGACGCGGATGCGAGCTGAGTATGCCGTAGTCCCAAGACAGGTCCGGACGGGGCAACACGTCGCGCGCCGGATCCAGGCCGGCGTTCGTGCTGACCTCGCTCCACACCCACGGCAGGAAGGGCGCACGCAGGATCTCGGACACGAAGTTGGGGTGGCAGCTCAGGTCCCTCCAGCACCACAGCTCCACCGGCACGTGCAGCACCGCGTCATTCCACGTGAACCGGGGGTTCTTGCCCACCAAAGCGAGATTCCAGCGCGCCGGGCTTCCGTCGCTGAGCTCCGCGTCGGTCCACATCGTCCCTCCCCCCTCGTCCGCCACCTTTTTTTTTCCTGTTCCTCCGTTCATCCTCGCGACCGACGGATTGACGGTGAGATGATCCCAGTTCCACGGCAAATCCGGTCGCGCCCACACCGCCCTCCATGACAACGCCGGGTGCAGACTCAGGGCGTCGTAGTCCCACGGCCTTTCCCCCAGGTACATGAGGATGACGCTGTTCGGGAGGGCGTCGTTGTAACTGAGGGACTGCCAGTCCATGTTTCCCGCCCGATCCAGGGCCCGAATCCTGCGGATCGCTTCCTGCTCCTGCTCCTGCTCCTGCTCCTGCTGCGCATGTTCCGTCGCCATGTGGTCGCTGCGACTCGAGACGCGTGTCACGCTTAAGGCTTCTTTCGTCGTCTCGGACGAGCTCGTCCCTGATGTCTTTCAGGATCAGCAGGGTCCGAGCCACCGCGTTCCAGCCGCCGTCGCTCCGAGACGTTTCGTCGTCGACCGCGGAGCGGCGACCACCGCCCCGTCCGTCCACCCGACGGATGAACACCCGGTTGACTCTGGCCGACGCGTGCAGGCTGCGGTAAGACTCGAAGCACACCCGGTGGCGTGCGTCGATCCTGGAGGAGAGGACGCGGACGTAGCGCTCGTCGTCGACCTCCGCGGAGCAAGGAAAACAGCATACGGGGTGCTGTTGTTTTTCGAACGTCACGGCCGCCGCGAACACTACACCGTCGGCGTCGCGTAGCTCCTCCGTCCCGGTGACCACGGAACGATACACGTGGCTCTCCGACTTGCCGTAGACCTCCATGCTCAGGTCCTGCCACCGGTATTGCTTGAACTGCCTCGCCGGGGGAGTGGCGCCGCACGCGTTCATACGCTCGAAGAGGGCTCGTACGATCTCGTCCGGGTGGTGGACGTCGAACGCCCCCCCTCCTTTCACCACGGAGGTCCCGGACACTAGGTGGAGGTCGGTGACCAGGTCGTCCGAGCAGGCTCCCGCTCTCGCCGCCCCCTTTGTATGAAAGTCGCGTAGAACCTTGGACACCGCCTCCGTCGACGTCATGTTTGTTTCTCGATCCTTCCTTCCGGCGGCTTTATCACGCTCCGCGAACCACGTACCCACTCGTCTACTGGGCTGTATTATAAATGTGGGTCCAGCTGTAAATATGCGTCGCGATGATGAGCAACGACTTCGACCCTCGTCGCCGCCAGAAGAAAAAAAAGCAGTCGCTACCCCGGAACAGTGCCGTCGAGGGACGACGTCTCCGCCGCGGCGTTCCCGTCGACGAATGGCTGGACCGATTCTACCGCCCCGATGACTACGCGAACGAAGAAGCGTCCGCAGCCGTATTTCGCGACGGGCACTTCACCGACGTGCGAGATGATTTCAGGAAAGCTCTCCTTCTGGCGTTTCACCGCGGGATGAACGATCGCGTGAGTTTCGTACCGTCGCCGCTGAACCTCCCTCGAGTGGCGTGCATGACGGGCGACCAGGACGCGAGAAAAAGGGTGTGTATCGTACGCAAGAGCAGCGATGCCCTGTACGTGCACGGTCAAACGTGCGGTGCTCCCAACTGCTGGAGGGATACCGTGATCGCGACGGTAACGAAGGTGTCGCGCCTGTTGAAGGTATGCGAAGCGTTTTTGTCGCGAGGGGAAGCTGATGTGGGACACGTGGGAGAAGCGCTCGGAGTCGCGATTCACACGTTGCGCACCCTGGCCTTCTTCTGTTCCCACGAACCCGAGTTGCGTGCCTACGTTCGCGAGCGAGTGCGGCGGTTACGCGGCCACCGCGACAAACGAGCGGAAGCGAGTGTTCTCTTGGCGGCACTGACGCCTCCCGACGCTGCGACCACCGCTTGTTTGCTACGTGGATGCGAAACGCTGCGATGGTTTCTGAGATGGTACGCGTACTGTGGAGAAGACGGAGACGTCGCGGTCGGAGTCCATCACGCCGTGACGAACGTGACGTATAAAAAAAGAGGGGCGCCGTACGGGGCGCAGTAAGAGTGGACGATTGATGAGATGGAGGCGGACGCCTCGCTCACGGCACCCCAGAGGCAGGTACTGGACCTGGTGCGCCAGGGTCACAACGTGTTCTTCACGGGCAATGCGGGGACCGGCAAGACGTACCTCATGGAACGCCTGGTGGACGACCTGCGGCGGCGGTACGGCGGCGACAAGGATTTCCGCAAGGCCGTGGCGGTCACGGCGACCACGGGCGTCGCGGCTACGCACATCGGCGGCCAGACCCTGAACAGCGCTCTGGGGTTCGGTGCGGTGTCGCGCGTACGCGACTTCGAAACCATGACCACCGCCAGTTCTCGTCGGCGTCTCAAGGAACTGCGCGTCCTGCTGATCGACGAGTGCAGCATGCTGTCCGGGGAGATGTTGGACGAGATCGAGGCCAAGCTGCGAGAAGCGAGGGAGGACCCGCGCCCGGCGGGGGGTCTTCAGATCGTCCTGTCCGGTGATTTTTTCCAGTTACCCCCCGTGTCGCGGAGACCCAAAGATAACGAGACGGACCGCGAGACAGGGAGCGTCCTGCCCGGCGTGTTCCTGAACAGGGGGTTCGCGTTCGGCTCTCGTGCCTGGGAACGCTGCGCCTTCCGGTCGGTGGTGTTGACGCACGTGCACCGTCAGAAGGACCCGACGTTGGTGGAAGCCCTGGACATCATACGTCGCGGGAGCGACGACGACGGGCGCAAGGCGCGGAACGCCCTACGCCGTATAGTTCGCGCGTGCGGCAGGCCTCTGTCTCGCGACGACGGTATCGTACCCACCATGATTTTCGCGCGCAACAAGGACGTGGACGATACGAACGAGCAGGAGATGCGGCGCCTGGTGTCCGGCGGCGCGAAGCGGGTGATGATGGAAGGCGACGACGACGTGGCGCCGATCGACGTGATTCCCGATAAGGGGGAGTCCCTCACCAGAGCGCGTCAGAAGACGGCGGACAAGCTGTGGGGCGCCGATTTCTTTCGCGACTGCCTGGTATGGCGGAAGTACGAGCTGTGCGTGGGAGCGCAGGTGATGCTGCTGCGGAACCTGGACACCCTGGAAGGACGCGTGAATGGGAGTCGCGGGGTGGTCGTGAGTTTCGTGCGTGCGGGCGACGTCATCTCTCCTTCCGCTTCCGCGCCGGCGATGTCCGTCTGCGGCTACGTGGACGACGAGGCCGCCAGGCGATGGGGAGTAGATCGCCCGCTGCCGGTGGTGCGTTTCGCCGACGACGGCCGGGAACTCGTCATCCCCCCGGCGCGTATCACGTACGACCTGTACGGCACCGGGACGTGCAGTCGCGTGCAGGTCCCGCTGAAGGCGGCGTGGGCCATCACGGTGCACAAGTCTCAGGGCATGACGCTGGACGCGGTTGCAGTGTCGTTGTGCGATATGTTCGCGGTGGGTCAAGCGTACGTCGCCCTCAGTCGCGCCAGGTCCGTGGAAGGCCTCCAGATCCTGGATTGGGATCTGGAGTGTCTCCGCACGGACGCCGAAGTCGTCGCGTTCTACAGGTCCATACACCTGAGATAGTGAGAATGGAACATGGCGTAATTCACTGCTGAGGCAGGAAAGCGTGGGGTTGTTCACTCACGTGAACGGTCCCGGAAGGACCTGA
>Ga0209937_1000624_pt1 | contig 10897 bp, 8 predicted proteins | sample SalPon1_B_H2O_MG_FD_185699 | JGI IMG/M metagenome (GOLD analysis project Ga0209937, IMG submission 185699) | Salt pond water microbial communities from South San Francisco under conditions of wetland restoration - Salt Pond MetaG R1_B_H2O_MG... | ecosystem: Environmental > Aquatic > Non-marine... | reverse complement strand
TCATGATGGGTGGTCTTTTGGGTTTATTACCCAAACTGTGTTTTTGCAAAAAAGGAGTAAATTCATTAATGAATTCATCGACTAAACAAAAAATATCCGTAATTTTGTTATAATTAATCATAAGAAATAGCTTTTATATATTTGTCTTTCAACACTTTAAATATAAAGCTATTTCTTTTTTTATGCAATAAAATTTGAAAAAATAATAATCGAACTCAGGTTTTTAATAAGGTTGATATTATTGTTCAGCTTTCCATCATCAAGCTTATCTTTGATCAGCAAGTTTCCCAGACCATCATTAGTAGCGATGATCTCATCTATAACAGCATCTGTTTTTCTACTGGTTCATGTTTTTTTGTATGCTTATCATCAGATGCCTTCTTTTTCTTAAAGGTGGCACAAGAAGCAACAAGAAGAAGAAAAAATACTGGAGCGACTATTCTCATTGATGTAGCATTTTAAATAGAAATCCTTTTTTAGTATACATTTCTAAGAACTTAGGAAGCGTGTATTGCATGTTATCAGCCGCTTTGACACTAAGTGAAAAACAATGATGCTTCCTTTTTTCAAGTTCGTAGTCGCATTTAGGAGGCATTCTTCCGGGCGGATGCTCTTATCATAATCTTTGCTCAACACATCCCACATGATCAGTTCATAGTTCATAGCTAACAATTCCTGAGCTTGTTTGTTCTTCATCCTTCCATAAGGAGGTCTCACAAATCCGGTTCTCACACCATGTTCAAGGAATAGACTATGGGTTTCCTCTACAGAGCTAAGATAACAGTCCGTTGCGGTTTTCCATCCGTTTTCATGCGCATAGAGATGATTTCCTATGGAGTGACCTTCAGCGACACATCTTTTAAAAATGGAAGGATGTAAGTTAACGTTCTTCCCGATGCAAAAAAAGGCTGCTTTGGCATTATATTGAGCGAGGATACCCAGGGTCCATTCTGTTACCTCAGGTGTACGTCCATCATCAAAAGTTAGATAGATTTCTTTTCGATCGGTCTGAATATTCCAGTTTCTTTTAGGGAAAGTTCTTTTCAACAGGCGTTATGTCGTGTTCATCCTTAGATATCTACAACTTCACATCAAACCATATTTCCACCGGGGATCTGTTTATCGTAATGGTCGTGGTGTTATTTTGTTGCATTCCGCGTCTCTGCCTTCCTCTTCGCCCCATTCGTCCGCGTCCCATCCGTCTAGACATCCTGTTGGCCGCGCTTGCTGTTCTTCTACGTTGTTTTACCGGTATCGTTCCTGATTCTATGCCTATTTTGAAAGCATCTACCTGATTAGGGTTTTCCGGGTTGATCAGCTTTTTTGGCACTTCTAATCTATAGTGCACCACATCATCTTCATCTAAATGGATTTCACCTTTGACCTCTAAGCTGTTAAGTAGGATATTGAATATACGTTCCTTTCCATAATACCCATACTCGGCCTCATCTTTGATGTTCTTTAAGACGAGCTGGTAGTCGATTTCCTGATTCTTTCGTTTGGCCTGAAGTTCTTTTTGCTCTTCCTCATCAAGCCCTATTTCCGTTCTGATGCCTAAGGGATAATTGATATAGATATCATCCCTCTTTTTCATTTCTTCATTGAAATAGATGTTTAGCCCAAGTTGCTCCATGAGCTTGACCAGTCTATTATTTTCACTGGATAACTTTAGGACAATACGATTTCCATTTTCGTATACCTTAAAGTTAATATCCCTTTCATTGTGAAATACCGTATCCTTCTCCAGGTTCCGCGCTTTTGCTCCCAATATGACAAGTATCAGCATGGAAGCCGTTACTAACTGTTTACTTAACTTTTTCATTATCCACTAATTTAAAGAAGAATCCGCATCAACGGAATCATCCTTTGGTTTTTTGTTCAATTGTTTGAGCAGTTGCTCCTCCTCTTGTTGTTCGCCCGCACCTGTAAAGTGGTCGAAAAGCATCAAATAATCGTTGAACTCAGCGGCCTTTTCTTTACTGACCGATTCCTCATCATGGATGATGATCAGGTCTACAAGGCTTCGATAGCGTTCAATATCAGTCAGGATCTTTTGCGCTATTCCATACTGTTCATCCTGAGCAAAGCTGCTGTAATAGTCTAATCTGGACTGAAATATCCTGGCTACCTGGTTCCAGATATTCCTTGCTTTTCCAGGTTTTTCTAACTGATAATAACCGCTTATGAAAGGTTCTAATAAAGTATATTGCTGGAAATGTTCCACGGGCATTTTTTCTATGGCCAGGTCGATAACGTTCAAGGCTTTTCCCTCCTTATCTTCCTGGATCAACTTTTCCACCAGTCTGGCCATATTGCTTCGGTAAGTGATGGAGTTTTTCCGGGTCTCAGGATCGTGATAGATCTTATCTGAGCCACCGTTCCCCCATTGCCAGTTCATCACCACATCGTACATTTTTTCCGTATTGATCATGCCCATTTCAAAATCGCTCTTGTTCTCCGTTTGAACAGGAACTAACTTATAGACCATACCATTAAGTTGTAAATGGTCCTTTAGCCAGATATAATCACCATCAGAGTAACTTCCGCCGGTAAAATATATAGGTCTTTCCCAGTCCGCATTGGCCAGAAGGTCAAGCATGAGTAAGCGATTTTTATAGATGATATTATTATTAAGCGCTATCTGGACGGTATCTTCTATCCTGTCCTTATATTTTGGAGCAAGGATATTGTTCTCCAGCACCTTGTTCTTGTCAACGGGAACGGACAGGTTCTTAGCAGGAAAGGTGTTGACCATCTGACCACTTTCAAGTTCAGCCTTCGTAGACCTATTATCGCTCTTAATGTATTTGATCCACTTATTGATCATCAGGGTATCGGGAAATCGGGGGTCATTCTGATACCAGACGGCTTCATTGGTACCATAAGTGTAATCATCATGTTCTAGGTAGGTTTTTATCGGTTCGCTAGAATAGGCCTTTCTTCTCATCTGATCAATATACCATTGCGTGGCGAAAAGCGAAGTGTTGATTACGCGGACATCCTGCCGGTAGCCTTCTATTTCCTGTGCATACCAGAGCGCAAAAGTGTCATTATCACCTATGGAGAACAAGATACCGTTCTTGTCCACACCGTCCAGATAGTTCTTAGCCATCGCCAGCGTTGTATACCGGTTCGACCGGTCGTGGTCATCCCAATTTTCAGATGCCAGGACAGAAGGAACGCTGAGACAAAGAACTAACGCGATGGGCAAGGCTAGCTTTGGTTTCATGTAGTCTGCAAAAAGATCGAACAAAGCGTAAAGGCCAAAACCTATCCAGATGGCGAACACATAGAACGATCCTACGAGTGCATAATCGCGTTCACGGGGTTCAAAAGGCCTTTCGTTAAGATAGAACTTAAGTGCTATTCCGGTGAACAGGAACAAGACGGTCAAGACACAAAAGCTCTTTTTATCCTTTTGGAAATGGAACACCAGACCGATCACTCCCAGTATCAAAGGCAAAAGAAAATACGTGTTCCTGGCCTTATTGGTTTTCAGATCTACCGGAAGGTTCTCTTGCGGCCCTAGTCTCATTTCATCCAGAAAGTTGATGCCAGAAAGCCAATTCCCGTTGAACTTGCCTTTTTTTCCTTGCTCATCGTTCTGTCTACCGGCAAAGTTCCACATGAAATAGCGCCAGTACATATATCCTAATTGATATTCGAAGAAATATCTTAAATTACTCACCATACTGGGCTTTTCCACGTCCAGATACTTTCTGAAATCTTTAAGGAATTTCACATAACCTTCATAACCTATCTTTCCCGCTGCATAGTCTTTTCGGAATTGACTAACCGCATTCTTCAATCTTTGATTTCCCTGATAATCTGGTTTAATGCTATAGTCCAATGCGCCAGTGTACATCATGTAATTTTCCGCATGTTCCATGCTCCACATTCGGGGGATCAGGGATTTATGTTCCCCTGGTGAATTTTGTTTAGCGTTTTTATAATCGTTCACGATCACATATTCGCCTTTTTCCTCGTCTCTTTCATACTTAGGTTCTTCATCAGAATAAGGATCGTCCTTATCAAGGCCTGCAAATATCTCTGTGAACTGTGGTCCGTAGAACAAGTGCGTTTCCGGATATTGATCTCGGTTATAATAAGCAAGCAAAGCTTCGGCACTACTCGGGTTGTTCTCGTTGATGACCGAACCAGCATTGGCTCTGATGGGCAACATGACCCAACTGGAGAACCCGATGAGCACAAAAAGCAAGCATAATATGATAAGGTTCAATTGACGATAGCCCTTTTTCCGGGTATAATTGATAAGATAATAGAAAGCACCGGCAATGATCAGGCCTGCTATGATCGTTCCGGAGTGAAAAGGCAAGCCTATACTATTAACAAAAAAGAGCTCAGCTCCGGCGAAAAAGCTCAAGGTATACGGCAAGAGCAACTTGAAAACAAAAAGCAGCACACCTACAACGACCAGTGTAGCAATGATGAAGTTCTTAGGGGTAATACGGTTGGTCGTTTTAAAAAAATAGATATAGCCTACGGCCGGTATGGTCAGTAGCCCCATGAAATGTACGCCAAAGGTTAGGCCTACGATAAAGAAGAACAGAACGAGCCATTTATCACCTCTAGGTTGGAGCATGTCGCGGTCCCATAACAAACCTATATAGAACATCAGGCCGACAAGGCACATGGCTGCGCCATAAACTTCTGCTTCCACTGCGTTGAACCAGAAGCTGTCTGTAAATATAAAAGAGACTGACCCTATGAATGCCGAAGCAAGCACAGCATACTTCTTTTGATCCGTCACCTCATTTATCTTGATGAACTTCTTGAACAACAACACGATCGACCAGAACATAAAAGCCACCACAAAAGCACTTGAAACCACGGAAATGGAATTCACGGCCAGTGCGATCTGGCTATTCGTAAAAGCGAATATGGAAAAGAAAGCACCTAATAGCTGGAAGAACGGAGCTCCAGGCGGATGACCAACTTGCAGCTTTGAAGAAGTAGCTATATATTCACCGGCATCCCAGTAACTTACAGTGGGTTCCACGGTCAACCAATAAACAAGGAGCGCGATGGAAAAGACCAACCAGCCACCAACTTTACTATATAGATCCAATGTTTTTTGTTGCATGAACGAGATGTGATTTGATGCGAAAATAAATATAATATTTCATTCAGCTTAACTTCAAGAAACTCAAGTATGACCATTCGGTCAATTACTATAGAACAGCGGATAATAATGCGGTAATATCTTTTACTATCCGGGCGTTCAATTTTCTTTTGTGTGACCTGAACATCCAAATATTGCAAAGATTCTACTTTGAATAACTATCTTTGTAACATGAATTTAAATATTGTATAGCATGCAACTGTACAACACATTAAGTGCCACTGAGCGCGCCAGACTACTCGAAGAAGCTGGTGAACAGCGACTTACACTGTCATTTTATAAGTACGCAAAGATCGGTAACCCGCAAATCTTTAGGAACTATTTGTTCGTAGCCTGGGACAGGATGGACGTGTTAGGCAGGATCTATGTTGCCCATGAAGGAATCAACGCTCAGCTATCCCTACCCGCAAAAAGATTTGATGAGTTCAAAGCCATGATAGACGATATTCCTTTTCTGAAGGATGTCCGTTTAAACATTGCGATAGAACAGGACATCAAGTCGTTCCTCAAGCTCAAGGTCAAGGTTCGCCCAAAAATAGTAGCAGATGGTCTGGACGATGACACCTTTGACGTAACCGATAAAGGTGTTCATGTAGATGCCGAAAAATTCAACAAGCTCATTGAGGATCCGGATACGGTATTAGTAGACATGAGGAACCATTATGAAAGTGAGATCGGTCATTTTAAGAACGCGGTAACACCTGATGTTGATACTTTCCGCGATTCTCTTGACATTATTGAAGAAAACCTGAAACCCTACAAAGAAGACAAGAAACTGGTTATGTACTGCACGGGCGGTATCCGCTGCGAAAAGGCAAGTGCCTATTATAAACATAAAGGGTTCAAGAACGTCTATCAATTAGAAGGTGGCATCATAGAATATGCAAGGCAGGTCAAAGAAAAGCAACTTCCTAATAAGTTCATCGGCAAGAACTTCGTGTTCGATGAACGCCTGAACGAAAAGATATCCGATGAGGTCATCGCCAAATGCCATCAATGTGGCAAAGCTTGTGATGAACATAAGAATTGTGCCAATGACGCCTGTCATCTCCTGTTCATCCAATGTGAAGAATGTGCCGAAAGGATGAACCATTGCTGTTCCCGGGAATGCAAGGATTTAATAGCCTTACCGATAGAAGAACAACGCAGGCGAAGGAAAGGGAAGAAGACACAACGCAATGTATTCCGTAAAGGCCGATCAGAGAAACTGGTTTTTAAGCAGTAAGTCTCTAGCTGATAGAAGGTCATAAGCAAGACACTGGAGAATAAAGATGAAGATCAGGATCTAATAATGTTCATATCATCTTTATTGTCAAGCGTGTTCGATCAGCAGGTGGAGATCTAAAGGAACATACGCTTGTCCATATAACTTCATAGCTCGTTAATATTTACTATTTTTACCCCTTAAAATTATCCTCTCTTTGCAAATAGATAGCAGAGAATGCGTCAATATAAATATAAACAATATGGGATGTGGAAGTTGCCAGACCGCAGAAAACGGTTTACCTAAAGGATGTAAGAACAATGGGAATTGTAGTTCCGGCGGATGTGAGAAGTTGAGCGTGTTTGACTGGTTAGCGAACATGCAATTACCCGATGACCAAAAGCCCTTTGATAAGGTTGAGGTCCGTTTTAAGAACGGACGAAAAGACTTTTTCCATAATAAAGAAGAATTAAGCCTGAGCATGGGCGACACGGTAGCTACTGAAGCACAAAGCGGCCATGATATAGGAATTGTCAGCCTCACCGGCGAACTGGTCAAGGTACAGATGAAAAAAAAGAAGGTCAATCCTGAAAGGGATGATCTTCCAGTTATATACAGAAAGGCCAATCAGCGCGACCTGGACAAATGGCACGAATGCCAAAAAAGGGAAGAGCCCGTAAAAAAACAAGCCCGGGAAATAGCCATTGCACTTAAATTACAAATGAAGTTCAGCGATGTAGAGTTCCAGGGAGATGGCACGAAAGCAATTTTTTATTATACGGCGGAATCACGAGTGGATTTTCGGCAACTGATCAAAGAATTTGCCAGGACCTTTAAGATACGTATAGAAATGAAGCAAGTAGGCTACAGGCAAGAAGCCTCACGCTTGGGCGGAATAGGCTCCTGCGGTAGAGAGCTTTGTTGCTCTACCTGGCTTACAGATTTCAGGACCGTCAAGACCTCAGCCGCCAGATATCAGCAACTTTCACTGAACCCACAAAAGATAGCTGGTCAATGTGGAAAGTTGAAGTGCTGCCTGAACTATGAGCTTGACATGTACCAGGAAAGCTTACGCGCATTCCCAAAGATGGATAAGAAGATCATTACCCAAAAAGGAAAGGCTGTTTGTCAAAAAATAGATATATTTAAGAAAAAGCTCTGGTATGCTTACCTGGAAGACAAGAACAACTGGATAGAACTGGACCTTGAAGATGTTCAGGAGATCATCAAGGCGCAGAGAGAAGAAAAATATGTAGCATCACTGGAAGATTTTGTCCAGACCGAACCAGAAAAGAGCGAAGCGGTAGATTTTGAAGATGCTGCCGGTCAAGACAGCCTAACAAGGTTCGACCATAAGAACAGACCGAACAAAAAAAGAAGGAAAAAACGAAAAAAGAGGAAAAAGCAATGATCAGAACCCTTCTTTTCTATTGTCTGATATTCATATTGCTTAGCTGTAATGACGACCAGGAGTATGCGGAGTTCCAAGACCTAAATGGTGTATGGAAAAAAACCGATACTGTACAATTCCGTTTCTTACAGCCTGAGGACTCCGTAAAGTACGATCTTTTCTTCAACATACGGGTAGACCGGTCGTATGGATTTAATAACTTATATTTGATATCAAAAATAAAATTTCCTCATGGCAAGATCGTTCAGGATACTTTAGAATATAGAATGGCAAAACCTAATGGAGAACTCTTAGGCAATGGCGGCACAGGAGTTAAAGAAAGCAAGCTGTGGTATAAGCAAGGGGTAACTTTCCCCGAGGAAGGTAGGTATAAGGTATTTTTAAGACAAGCCATGAGAAAAAGAGGAGAAGTGAAAGCATTGGACTCATTGGAAGGCGTTATGGACGTGGGACTTATCATAGAAAAACAAAAGAAAGATGACAACGGATAAAACTCCTAATTATAAAAAACACATAAGGATATTCTGGGGTTTGTATATCAGCGGAATAATGCTTGTCGTGCTTTTGTTCTTATTCGCCAGTTGGGGTTTCTTTGGGGAAATGCCCACTTTTGAAGAACTGGAAAATCCGGAGACCAATCTGGCAACAGAAGTTATTTCATCAGATGGCAAAACAATAGGTAAATATTTTAAAGAGAACCGAACCCCAGTTAAATATGAAGACCTACCGGAAAATCTAGTAAAAGCTTTAGTCTCAACAGAAGACGAACGCTATTACAGCCACGCCGGTATAGATGCGCGCGGCACGATCAGAGCGGCGATCTACTTAGGTGAAAAAGGTGGGGCCAGCACCATCACTCAGCAATTAGCCAAGTTACTTTTTACTAAAATCAGATCGGATAATAAAATAGAGCGCATCCTGCAAAAGTTCAAAGAATGGGTGATCGCTGTCCGGCTGGAAAGACAGTACACGAAAGATGAGATCATTACCATGTATCTCAATAAGTTTGACTTCCTTTTTCAAGCGGATGGCATCCGGTCAGCTTCCAGGATCTATTTTGACAAAGAGCCCAAGCAATTAAACCTTCACGAATCTGCTGTGCTCGTGGCCATGTTGAAAAACCCAATATTATACAATCCTGTCAAGAACAAGTTCAAGGATAATTCTAAAAGAAGAAGAAATCAAGTATTCGTTCAAATGAAAAAGAATGATCATCTGAACGAAAAGGAAGTAGATTCATTACAAGCCTTAGCTCTTGACACGAACTATACGCCGGAACAGCATGATGAGGGAATGGCAACTTATTTTAGAGGTCATTTAAGAGATTACCTGCAAGATTGGGTCGAAAAGAACCCTAAACCCGACGGAACGGAATATAGTCTTTACAGCGATGGGATAAAGGTCTTCACCACAATTGACTCCAGATACCAGCAATATGCCGAGACCGCAGTAGATAAGCACATGAAGAACTTACAACAGGTCTTTGATGAAAAGAACGAAAGGAACTCCACAGCACCATTCAGGGATGTAACGCCAGAGGAGATCAAAAGGATCATCAATCGCGAGATCAAAAATTCCGACAGGTACAGGGACATGCTCGAAAAAGGAATAGACAAAGAAAAGATCATGGCATCCTTTGAAAAGAGAAGGAAAATGAAGGTGTTCAGCTGGAACGGAACTATAGATACCACGATGACGCCCAGAGACTCCATCCGCTACTATAAATCCTTCCTGAATACTGGTATGATGTCCATGAACCCGCAAAGCGGGGCAATTAAAGCATGGGTTGGCGGCATCAACTACAAGTACTTTAAGTATGAACATGTCAAACAAGCTCAGCGACAAGTAGGGTCTACTTTCAAACCGTTCGTCTATGCTACTGCTATTGATCAGCTCAACCTTTCTCCCTGCTATGAGCTACCTAACACCAGATTTACCATACCTAAGGGAAAGTTTGGACTTTTAGAAGACTGGTCTCCTGAAAATGCCGGAAATGAATATGGTGGTATGAAAAGCCTGAAGCAGGCTCTGGCAGAGTCCATTAATACTATAACCGCCAGGGTTATGGACAAAGTAGGGCCAACGGCCGTGGTGAACATGGTAGATCGATTAGGAGTGGACACCTCTGATATAAAGGCCTATCCGTCCATCGCCCTGGGAACGGCCGATCTTAGCGTTTATGAAATGGTCGCCGCTTATAGTACATTTGCTAATAAAGGCGTGTATACAGAGCCTTATTTTGTGACGCGGATAGAAGATAAGAACGGAACGATCCTTTATCAACATAGCCCCAGAACAAAAGATGTGCTGAACAAGGAAACTGCTTATGTGGCCACGCAATTATTAGAAGGCGTAACAAGATTCGGCTCCGGTAGAAGATTAAGAGGAACCTATGCAAAGAACTTACCCCATTACAAAAAAGCCGTAACAGGCTATCCTTACGATTTTGAAAACCCGATTGCTGGAAAGACCGGAACGACCCAAAATCAAAGTGATGGCTGGTTCATAGGTATGGTGCCGAACCTAACGACCGGCGTTTGGGTAGGCGGTCAGGACCGATCGGTGAGGTTTCCCTCTTTAACCTATGGACAAGGAGCGACCATGGCGTTGCCGATTTGGGGTCAATATATGAAAGATCTATATAAAGATGAAAAGATACAGGTCTCCAGGGAAGATTTTGAAAAACCAGAGAACTTGTCTATCAAAGTGGAATGCAAAGGAGATGATAAGAATGAAGATCATGACGGGAAAGAACAAACCGAGGAATATCAGGTGGATTTTTGACCCAATGCAATAAATGCCCTCTCCATTTGACCGATAATGAAAATTGACGACTTCAGAGAATATTGTATAGCTAAACCAAAAACCACGGAAGAACTTCCTTTTGATAACAATACGCTGGTCTTTAAGGTTATGGGCAAGATGTTCGCATCAACCTCACTAAAATCCTGGGAAGAAGGCGACCACTCGGTGAACTTAAAGTGCGACCCTAAGAAATCTGAAATGCTTAGGAACCTGAGTTCGATTAATCGAAAATAGTTATCTGGTTGGTATTTAGAGCATTTTGATATCTAATAGCTGGTTTTTTATCAAAAAACGAGTATGCTATAAGACCTGATATTAGGTTTGTAATAAAATT
>Ga0209937_1000623_pt1 | contig 10899 bp, 8 predicted proteins | sample SalPon1_B_H2O_MG_FD_185699 | JGI IMG/M metagenome (GOLD analysis project Ga0209937, IMG submission 185699) | Salt pond water microbial communities from South San Francisco under conditions of wetland restoration - Salt Pond MetaG R1_B_H2O_MG... | ecosystem: Environmental > Aquatic > Non-marine... | reverse complement strand
TTGCAGGAACATGCAGAGACCTTGCAGGCCCGTGCAGGAACATGCAGAGACCGTGCAGGAACACGCAGATACCGTGCAGGAACACGCAGAGGACCTTGCAGGAACATGCAGAGACCTTGCAGGAACGTGCAGAGACCTTGCAGGAACATGCAAAGACCGTGCAGGTCCGTGCAGGAACACGCAGATACCGTGCAGGAACATGCAGAGACCTTGCAGGAACATGCAGAGACCGTGCAGGCCCGTGTAGGAACATGCAGAGACCTTGCAGGAACACGCAGAGGACCTTGCAGGAACATGCAGAGACCGTGCAGGCCCGTGCAGGAACACGCAGAGACCTTGCAGGCCCGTGCAGGCCCGTGCAGGCCTTGCAGAGACATTGCAAGAACACGCAGATACCCCTGCAGGCCCGTGCAGGAACATGCGTGGATGCAGGAACATGTGAATGTGCATGGAAGGGCGGGCACGCGCACACCTGTTCATACAAGGTGCGTCCTGGGGGGCGAGGTTTCACGGGTTCTCCGCGCGAGCAGGAAGGACAGTTCCACATCTCCTGTGCGTGCGGCGTGTGCGTGTGCCGTGTGCACGGGTGAAAGCGGCGAGAGAAACAAACGCGACGGACGCACCGTGGACAGGCTGCGCAGAGGGGGCTCACAGCAGTCCATGTGAAAGCCTCGTAGACAGTGGTCACACTCCACCAGCGGCCTGTCATCACTGCACAGGCCGCCACACACCGCACACTTCTCTTCGTCCTCGGCACGGAGACACAGCGACGGGTTGCTCTGCACGCCCCCTTTGTAGATGTATACGTCGCGCCCCACCCGCACCACGTTGCCGTGTTCCATTTTGTTTGAGTGGTGAAGAATCTGTAAAATGACTTTTTTGTCGACCATGATGTACAACATGTCGTCACAGCGCTTCATCGTCCTGGGAGATCCGCAGGTCGGCAACGTCGTGCAGGAGGAACGCACGATCGCCAAGATGACCCGCATCCTCCGCGAGATCCGCGAAGACGACGTCGTCCTCGTGCCCGGCGACCTCACGGACAAAGGCGTAGTGAAAGGCGACAGCTTTTTTCACAGGTATCTCGTGTTCTGCGCGTGCGCGCGCGAGGAAGGCCACGTGCCCCCCCGAGATCAATTGCGCACCTTCCACGACACCGTCGTGGCCCCGCTGTCCGAGCGCTGCAAGAACGTCCTGGTGTGCGTCGGCAACCACGACGAGTACACGCAGACGTGGTGGGGTCACCAGTATCCCGCGGCGTACGTGAAGGACCGGCACGGAGGCCCGGTGTACGCCAAGACCTGCAACGGCGTCCACGTGCTGTGCCTGTCCAAGTACCCCACGCGTGCCAACACCGAATGGATGGACGCGAAGCTGGCGGCCACGCGCAGCCCCTTCTGCGTCTTCTTCCACTTCAACACCCAGGGGCCTTACAGCGACTGGTGGTCCCCGGAAGACAAGGAGCGCTTCCTCGGCACCCTGCGTAAATACGGCGACCGCTGTGCCTTCGTCGCGGAAGGGCATGTTCATCACTCCTACGCCGACCACGTGTGGCACGGCTTTCGCACGATCAACGGCTCCGGCGAAGAGGCGGTGGTCGTGGACGTCCCCGTGATCACCACCCGTTCGTCATCGGGGCGCGGGAAGAGGGTCCTCGGAGACGTAGAGGCGCGGTTGCTGTAGCGTTCCTTCGTGTAAAAACAAAAAAATCGATTATCACCCCGAGGCGTTCCGGAGGTCCGTAAAAAGAAACAAAAATGGTTCCCTGCACTTTCTGCAATGCGCCCATTTCAGATGGAGAGGCCATGACAACGCATACATGCTCGTCGAGGGGCTGCCCCGACAGCCACTTCCACGGAGCCTGCCTGGACAAGGCCCTGAAGGCCGTGGGGACCAAGAAGGGACGCAACACCGGATTCCCCTGCTTCAAGTGCAAGAAGGGGAAGGTCATCGACAGCTCGCATCGGCCCGACAGAAAGAAAGGCAAGGGATTGCTGCTACCGCCCGACTCTCCCCAGCCTCCTCCGACGCCCAAGAAGGCGAGCGTCCGGCCCTCCGTCGCCCCTGTGAGGGGGATCAGGGTGATCAACAAGGCCTCCTCCGCCGCCAAGCCTCTCTCTTTGGACGAACGCTTGCACGGCGGAAAGGAGGCCATCGCGACCTTCGACGTCCCTGGGATGACCGGGAAGCCGGAGAGAGAGGAGCCGCCCAAGACCAAGACGCAAAAGCGCAAGGACAAGAAGAGGGAGCCGGAGAGAGACGCGAAGGACGACGAGGAGCTGCTGCGGCTGCTGATGCGACTCTGTCTGAGAGAGGAGGATAAGCAGGAGGAGGAGGTGGAGTTCCTGACGTACGTGTGCATGACCGGGACGACGCCGCCGTCGTCTTACGGCTACGCGTAACTCGATCGTCTTTTTTCGACCTGTGCATACGTGAGTCGTGCGTCGTCCAGCGCGGTCGTGTCAAACATCGACGAGAGATCATCGTCATCGGCGGTATTCCTCGGATCGATACGGAGTGGTACCACCGGCGCTCCGGGTGCTCGGGGGCGGTGGACATGCCGTCGGTCCACGGAGCGGCTCCTCGACGATGTTTTTTATGTCTTCGTATCGTATATGTACGTAACTGGATGGACGTCGACGAGCGATCCTTCACGGTAGAGGCGTCTTCCGTCGGAGAAGTGGGAGGGCGTTACATCAACCGCAGCCCACGGAGGGCCGCCTCGAAGGCCGCTCGCATCATCCTGGACGGCCTTCCGAGCAAACAAAAGAGGTCCGAGATCCGGCTTCAGCTGCGCGAAACCACGCGCGGGTCCAAGGACAAACTGTTCGCCTACCGCGCCAGGTCCACCGACATCCGCAAGACCATCAATCGAGGCGGAAAGGACATCTTGATCACTCAGGAGATCAAGATGTCCAAGGTGCCGCTGTTCCACGGCGACGGCGCTCGGCGGCGTAGCGTCGATAAGAAAAAGGGAGGAGGTTACTATGGCGGTGAGCTGGTGTTCGAAGGAGAAAGCATCAAAGCCGAAGAGGTCGCCGCCTACGCCGACGACAGCGGAACGGTCCGGACTCTGCAACTCATAACCGAACGCTCCGGCTTCGTGGATGACGACGGCGATGAAGAGGACGAGGATGGTGGCAAGTATCACAGGTATTACGTATTGATCGAGGAAAACAACGGTACGAAGAGTTCTACTCTCCTTCATAACTTCTACCTCCCCCCTCCCGACCATTTGGTCGAGAAAGTCGAGGACGACTTATACAGAATCAAAGACACCGGGTTCACTTTCACATACAACGAAGGAGAAGAAGGAGAAGACATCGAATCGTCTGGAGCTGTCACGTACCACTCCGTAATAAAAGACGACGACGACGACTCCGTAAAAGACGACGACGTCGACGAAGAAGAATTCATCTATGTTTGATGGTACACACACTCGTGAGTGCACGAAATCGAAACGCTTTTTGTTTCCTCATCCTCCGATACCGCCGGACGAAGAGTTCCACAGCGGCCGTTCTCCCCCGCCTTCTCGGAGGTCCTGCGGCCCTCTGGGCGCAGATGTACGTCGGCCGCTCTTCGCCCCTTCGAGTCGTCCCCGAGAGCGTCGACGGCGGCGTTGGAGTCCCGGTGCTCACAAATTCGGACACGTGGGCACGAGTCGGTTCCGCGAAGAAGCCTCGAGGTCATCGCGACCCCCGTGATCAATGATCGCCCAGAGACGGCACGAAGGCCTGTTGGGCGTCCGCGACCCGCATGCCCATCTTGAAGCTCACGGTGCTCTGCAGCGACGCGTTCATGATGTGGCCCTTCAGGGTGTGACCGTCGTCGTTGAACTTGTTGAGCGCGTCGACGGCCTCGGTGTTCAGCGTGACCTCGCCGGCTTTCTGGTCCATCTTTCCGGGCGCGAAGATGTGGAAGTCGCGCATCATCCCGCTCTCGTTCATGTTGCCCACCTCGATGACCTCGTGGCCCTCCACGCGGTTCATGTAGTCCGACAGCATGCGCAGCCCTTCCTCGAAGTCCCGTCGCACCGTCTTCTCCGCGTCCGTCGCCGCGTCGCTCAACGGAGACAGCTCGAATTCCGCGCGGAAGATCACGTGGTCCCCCTTGGTGAACTCGTTGACGTCGTAGAACTTGGACAGCTCCACGCTGAGCACGGTGTCGTTGACTTCCGAGAAGTCGATGCGGCTCAGGCCGTAGTCGTCGCGACTCTCGTTCATGAGCATCCCGTTCGGACGGCGGACGGACAGCGACAGGTTGGGCAAGGACGCCATGGGGGTGGGCAGGAACCACTTGATCTCGTCCTGCATGGGCTGCAGCACCACATAGCCGCGCGTGTCGTTGGCGCGGTAGTGCTTGTTGTACACGAACTTGCAGAACGCGCCGCGCACGTTCGGGTTGGTGCCGTCGTACACGTCGTCGATGCCGTCGATGCACAGCAGCACGTACGGCAGCGAGAAGCTGAAGTCGTGTTGGAAGACGGTGCGGTTGCGAAGGAAGGTGGTGCGGGTGTCGCGAATTCCGGCCGGAGCCTCCATGGGGATCACGAGCAGCGTGGCCTGCAGGAACGTGATGTTCCGGAAGGTGGTGCGCATCTCGCCGCTGGCCGTCTTGGCCGTGAACCGGTACCGGTACGGGTCCTGCGTCCAGTTCCGATCGAAGCCGTTGATGGAAAGGTACGTCACGGTCTCCGCGAGATGATGTGGACCGTTCAGTGCATCTCCGCGAAGTTGTTGCGGTTGAGGACGCGGGTCGACGACGTACTTCTGCGGTTCGTAGGGCGAAACGACGTTCTCTTCTTGTTCCTCTTCCTCTTCTTCTCCTTCTCCTTCTACGTCGTCTACCACGAGGACCGGCGTCTCTTCTTCTTCCCCTTCTCCCTCCTCGTCATCGTCTTCCTTTCTCGAGGAGGTCTCCTCGCGCATGATGCGCCTGAAGTGCTGGGTCGTCGGGTCTGCGTCGTCGTCGTCCGCTTCCTCTCCGCCACGCGAAGACAACATCAGGGCCAGAGCGCGCTCCACGTCGTCCTCCTGTTGCTGTTGTCTGTGAGGCGTCTGTTTTTTGCGCATCATCGCGATGCGCGAATCGTCTTCGTCGTCGTCGATCGCGGTAGAATCTTTGGGTCTATCGTCGAAACTGGGCACGGGCACCAGGCGATCCCCGAAGACGCTTCGCTCCCTGTCGATCGCGGTCGCGGAGCGTCGTCCTCCTTTTTTCCCGGAAGAAGAAGTCGCGCCTGCTTCCGTCTTCGACGACGACGGAACATGAGGATGGTACTTCGCGACGTACAGGTCCCGCGATTGCGTGAGCATGATGTTGTTCAGGTCCCGGACGCTCTTCTGCGGATCCTTCCCGTAGCGCGTCATCACGGACTGCATGGAGCCGTACAGCAGCCTGCGCAGGTCCGGGTCGTCGTGGACCTCCAGGCCCAGGGAGCCCCGCATGTACTTCCGGAACACGCGGTTGCACAGCTGCAGGTTGTCCTTCGACAGGAACGCCATCGTTGAAGTGTTCCGCGAAAAAAGAGCGTACGAAGAAAGCGAACGGCCCCCGGGTTTTATGACGTCACACCGGACAGTACTTGGAGACGTTGGTGGTGTCGTCCCCCAGATGAGTGGGGTGTAATCGGAAGTAAGCGAGGTCGGTCGTCATCATGGGCGACACCTCTCGTTTGGACGCCTCCGCGTCGCAAGCGAGGGGCTGGCCGTCGTCGCCTTGGATGCGTGCCCGGCGGGCGATGTCCAGGATCGCGGTGGCGTCCCCGCCTTTACCCTCCAAGTGACGCACCAGCAGGTTGCGCACGACGTTCCGGCCGTCCTCCAGCGCTTTCTCCTTGCCGCGCACGTCGTTGTGGAAATTCTTCTCCAGGAGCAACAGGGTGTCCTCCGGCAGGTTCAGGCGCGCCCTGACGTCTTCGAGCGTCCTGCCGCCGTTCTCTCTCAGGTCTTTCAGCTGCGCCTCCGCGGAGCGCACGCGATCCACGTAGGCGTCGAGAAAACGGTCCCTGCCGTCCAGAATCGCACCGTAGGTTTCGTGGAAGCGCGTTTCTTCCTCGGCGTGCTTCTTGCGCATGTCCGTCCGCAGGGCGTCGATCTTGTCCACGAATTCCCCGCGACATCCCACGGCCTCCAGGAACTCCCCCTCGAACGCCTCCCGCAGCTTCTCCAGGTCGGCGCGGTCCTCCTTTTCCTGATCGAAGATTTGCTCCCGGGAGTTCTTGATGCGCTCCAGCTCGTCCAAGACTCTCGGCGCGTTGCTCACGTCCATCCACCGCATCATCGCTACTTTATCCGACACGAAAAAGTCTGGGGGGCGCGAACGCACCGCGAACGCACACGAGTAAAACATTTTACTCGACGCTCCCGGAGACGACTCCGAGGGGCGAAGAGGATCGAGATGTTCTTCCGAGCTACAGTGAAGAAAGATAGAATGGAACACGGCTCGTCGCGACGCCTTTTTTCTCTCGTCGGAACGAGTGATCCTGAAACGCACCAGTGCGTCTGGATTTTTCGGAGAATCGGGTTGAGGAGAGGACGCCTGTGTAACCGCGAGGGAAAACGTGCTGCCTCCACGATGTCATGCGGCACCTACTTCCAACCTGCGATCGCTTCAGTGCGGCTGTTCCTTCCATGGTTCGGGTTCTAGATTTGAGAGCTCTCGCTCGCATTGATCAACCCTAGAAGCCGTGTATTCGGGATCGCTCACACACGTGAGCGTCCCCACGCTTTCCTGCTCCGACGAGCAGTGAATTACGCCATGTTCCATTCTATCTTTCCATGGTGCATGACGATGCTCGAGAATCCGGAAGTACGCTTTCGGTGCGGCTGTCTCCACGCGACCGTGTGTGTCCTCCCTGAGCTGTTCCCGGCGAGAGAGAAATGCGCTTCGCGCAAAGGAAAAGAAAGACTTTACTCGACACGTAAGGGATCGAACCCACACTTCCCGACGACCGCGGCGTCCCACAGGGTCAGACAAGGGACGTCGAAGCCGGACAGAAGTGTGACGCCGGACAGCAGCCCCACTCCCACTCCTGCGTAGGACCGGGCGACCGCGTCCCAGTCGATAAGCCAGTCGATATTTCCGCGGGTGTACAGGACGCGGAAGGCCAGGGCCTGCGCCGGGGAGTCGACGCACAAGACGACCTTCTCGTCCCCCGCTGCACGGCTGGATACGGCAAAGACGTGAGAGTACGCGCGCCGCAGTTCTTCCTCCGCGAAGTCTTTCCACGCGAGACCGACCGACAACGAGCTGCCGAAGCACGGCTTGATTCCTACGCCGAGACGGCGGACGGTCTCCTCTCCTCCTGCTTCGCTTCCCGTCAGCACGGAGGATGAGGGTCCGTCGGTGCACACGGTCAGAGGCGCGCCGTCGTTGTGTTCCTCCACCAGGTCGCTCAGGGCGGAGCAAGGCTTCTCCATGGAGCGGACGACGTCCGCCAACCACTCCGTCGCGTACGTTTCCGGCGTCGTCTCCCCGGTCTTCCTGGCTTCCAATGCGGCCCTCTGCCAGCAGGACCCGCAGAGAGGAGTCCACCGTTCTCCTTTGAATCTCGCGACCACATCTGCACTCCCATGATCACAGGCGTCGCATTCGCGGTAGTGGACTTTATTCGACATTCTTTTTTTGTGAAGATGTCGAAGGCTCCGAGGTCTTCGAATTTTTTCGTGAAAACGACGTTTGTTTCGAATCGTATCCGATCGCCAAAAAAATGATCGGTCGGATGGATCACAGGTCGAAGAGCCGACACGCCTCCTCCACGCACGCCTCGTTCCCCGTAGTTTCGGCCGCGGTCCGGCAACACAGGAAGGCGTCACGCACATCTTCCAGCTTTTGCGTCCGGTACTTCCCACGTCTCGACGGCGCCAAAGACAGGATTTCCTCCCTGACCGTGCTCTTGATCCTCGAAATCTGAGCCACGTATGCGTCCCAGAGCTCGACGACGGACTCTCTCGCTCCGAAGCGGGGACTGTCTTTCAGCAGGAACATCATGATGAACAGTCGGGCGGAGGTCGTGATCCTTCGTGGGCGAACCAAAACGCGCTCGATCCACGCACACCATCCGTCCAGCAGCTCGGGGATCCAGTCGCCCTCCTGGGTACACGACACGAGAACACGGGTCGCGTTCACGAACATGTCCCCTTCTCGACCGCGTGTGAAGTCTCGATCCAGGTACTCCACGTACTCCGGTCTCGAACGCAAGTACTCCGTGAACCTTCGGGAGAGATCGCACCGGGAGGTGATCACGCGTTCGGAAAGGAGGTGAGCGGCTCGCGTCTCCGATCTTGGCATCGACAATTCGTCCATGGCTTTCTCGGCCACTTCGTCGGTCCACCTGGTCGCGACGCTCGACGCCGATGCGGCTTCGAGGAGGTTTCCGTCCTGCGTCAGAACGGCCGCCACCTCGGCGGGCGTCCCGAAGTCCACAGCCAGGCGCTGCGCCCGGTTGACGCCCTCCACAAAAGCTCTGCGGAATCTCGCGGTTATCTCGATTTCTTCCGAACGCGTGAGCCCGCCGCGCTCCTCTTCCTCCGCCCCTGACTTTTGCCTTTTTCCGGCGGGCTCGTCTGCGTCTGCACCGGCACCGGCGCCGGGGTCGAACGCGGAGACACCACCGCTCACCAGCTTGGGGATCCAGAGGTCCCGGCGCATCGGGATCAGGGTCTTCAAGATGAAATCCGCCCTGGCGGCCGTCTCCGCCTTCGCATTCGCGACCAAGTGTGCCAGGGTACTAGGTGTAGTTCCCGACATGAACAGCATGCTCTCCAGGAAGGCATTGTCCTCTGCGCGAGCGTCGTCTTCCTTGAGGCGGTTCCGTGTGTCGTCCGCGACCGACAACATGTAAGCGGCCAGAGCGGGATCGTGCACCCACCCCGAACGCATGAACGAATCGAAAGCGCACGAACACGAAGCCGAGCCGTAATGGACGTTGCCGTTGACGAACGTGTACGGTCCGCGCCGTAACTCGCGGTGTGTGTACTGAGCGATTATCACGCTTTTCATGCTCGCCTCGATCCCGTTCCTGAACTCGTCGCGAATCCTGGAAGGTACGAAGCCTTTCCGGAGATTTCCTCCGAGAAGATCGTCTTCGCCGCTCAGCAGGTAATAACAAGCTTTCTCGAGTTTGGTCGAGCCAAGGTTACGCAGGTCGAGCTCGCGCGCGTCCAATTTTCCTCGCGTGCATCCGTCCAAAACATACGGAGGGTCCTGATTCATGTTTGCCTTTGTTCCTCCTTCCGTCCGAAGAAAGAACGCTTTCGATTTTTTTCGAACAAGCCGCGTCGTCCGGAATTCCCTGCCGGGGGATGAAACCGACGAGCCGGAGAGTTCGAAGGAGGTCGTGACCCGAGAAAGACGAGGCCGGCGACACGTGGGCGTGGGTCTGCTCGATCGATCGAAGGGCATCGGATTTTTTTTCCTGCTCATTCGTGTATATACACACATACGAAGTGACCCGACCCCATGCCTAGCTCTGCGCAGAATAACCATGCGATGAAGCAGGCCTGTACGGTGGTGGTGCGGCGCATCCTGGGCGCCTCCCAGGTCCTCTTGGACTTCTCCAAGATCAAGACGCTGAAGCCCGAGCACCTCAAACTGCTCGCGAAGATGAACCCCCAACCCGCCTCTTCTTCTTCCGCCGCCAGGTCGCCCGCCTCCGCCTCTCCTTCCAAGAAGAACAAGAAGGGAGGCTCCTCGGATCACCACCTGCCCTCGGAGTACTACGGCGTTCCCTCCGGACAGTACACCAGCGCCCCGAGCTCCCCGCTGGACCACACGGTGTACACCTCCTCCCCTCACTTGGCGCGTCACCGCCTGGACGCCACCCTGGTGGGCGGAGGAGCGGCGGCGACGGCGGCCGCGGGTCCCGTGAGCCAGGAGAGCGTGTCCGCTTGCGTGGACGAATACGCGAATAAGAAGGGGGGGATCAAGGTGGACGAGGGCGCCAAGAGGGTCATCCGCACCATCGTGGCCGACACGCTGTCCCCCAGCACCACCCCGAAGGAAGCGGAGACCGTCGCCATCAAGTGGGCCAAGGCCAATAAGTAAAAAATCGAAGCGAACGATCCTCGTCGCGTCGGTCGAAAAAAGGAGAACAAGGATGAACGACTTCACCTACACGTCTTCGTGCTCTCTGGACACTCCCGAGCCCCCGGGAGCGTTCACGAAGATCAACCGCGCAATCGCCACCCACAACACCTTGGCCCGGGTCACGGACGGCGTGCGGAAAGTCATCCGGGCGTACGCGATTCCGGACGTGGACGGAGGCCGAATGACGTACGTGTTCCTGACGGACTACGGCTTGCAGAACGCGGTGTCGGGGCTCTTGGGGCTTCACCGTAGTTCCGTGGACGGTCGGCGGCGCCGCAGCCCTCTGTGCACAAGGGCGCTCCGCGTCTTGGAAGCGGTGTGGCACGTCCTCCACGTCCACATCCACTCCCGCGGCATCGTGCACGGCGACGTGAGGAGCGCCAACGTGTCCCTGCCTCACCCCGACCACGAAGGTCTTCACGGTTACCCCGACGCGATGCTCGGAGGTTTCTTGAAGATGAAGACGATCGACGACCGCTCGACGGGGGGCGTCGCGGAGGACGTACGCGGTATGGGTCGCCTCATGCGGGAGCTCGTCACCCTGACCCCCGAAGGGGTCGTGGACGAGAGGCTGTGGAGGATCGTCCGCGACGCGCCCAAGCTCAGCCCTCTGGTGGACGGAAGCGACGAGGACGAGGCGCACGTCGTGACGACCCTGATCTGTCTCGCGGACCGTTGCGTCCACCCGGAAGCGACGGAGCGCCCCGACATGCAGTGCATCCGCGACGTTCTGGGTATGTGCACATCCTTCCTGAGCCCGGGAACGAGGAGGGTCAGCGACAGCGGCAGCGACAACCGGGCATCGCGACC
>Ga0209937_1000622_pt1 | contig 10902 bp, 9 predicted proteins | sample SalPon1_B_H2O_MG_FD_185699 | JGI IMG/M metagenome (GOLD analysis project Ga0209937, IMG submission 185699) | Salt pond water microbial communities from South San Francisco under conditions of wetland restoration - Salt Pond MetaG R1_B_H2O_MG... | ecosystem: Environmental > Aquatic > Non-marine... | reverse complement strand
TAGAGGGAGTGAAGACCCATGAAGCCCACCGATCTTTAGTCGGTGGGTAGTTCACATTGATTAATTATATTTTTTAAAGAAATTTTGTTTGAATTTTTCATATGGTTGAACGTTCTCAAATAACTTCATTTGGTCTGGGTCACTGGAAGTCACTGAAATATTTCCTTTTTTAATTCTTAAACATTTTTTCACTTCATCATTTGAGATACCTCCCAATAATCTAAATATTACATCTTCTAAATCTTTATTACATTCTGAAGTATCAATTTCATGTATTAGAACTGATCCATCTGACTTAATATCTGATTTTTTAATAACTCTAGCTCTATCTTTGTCAATATAATAAGTTAAGTAAAATGTTCTAAATAGCCTCTTTTCTGGTTTCCAGTTATTATCAATTAAATTATCTATTATTTTTTTTAATTTTAATTCCTGGGATATATTTTCTAACCCCTCATCCATTAGCTCATCAATTTTGATATCAAAATTATCTATTATATCTTTGTAATCGAATCCGGAATGGTCTAAATAATGAGTAAGTAAAAATCCTTCATCTGCACCGAATGACACCGATGTATTCTCAATATCTGAAGGGCAACTATCAAACCAATCCTCAAAGTTTTTTAATTTATCAGGGTTGGTCTCATTAACAAACTGAGGTACCATTTCAGATAAATCAATTTTATAATAATTATAATCATATTCTCCTACTTTATTAAATTCAAAATTTCTAATGTCTTCAGAATGTAAATTATCTAATTTATAAGATATTTCGCTTACTAAATCTTCATATAAATCAGCTAACTTATCACTCCCGGATAATTTTTTCATAATTTCACATAAAACAACAAATTCTTCATATCTGTCTATATTACTTATCATTTCCCTTTCCTTAGGATGGGATACATAATCTTTAATATAATCGGCCAATTCGTTTAATTTCATTCTAATTAATGGTCCTATTTGATCAAATAAATTTTCATCATCGACAGTATCTACAACTGAACGGTGCATAAATTCAAAATAAGTAGATAATTCCATCCCTAAAATTTCTTGGCAATATTGTTCTTCCTCTATATAGAAAAAGAAAGTAATGTCTTCGTCTAGTTCTATGTCAAATTCTACTCTACCCTCATATTCTTTGTTTAGAAAAACTTTAATAGAAAGTTCATCATCAAAAAGATCCAAGACTTTACCCAATAAGATTATTTTTTCATAAAAAGGCATCTCATCCAATAAAATCTTACCAGGGTTATCTTTGTTATTTTGAACATAAGAACTCGGGTTTTCTCCTGAAACATTATTACAGAAATCTATAATTTTCGGTAAATTTGGATAACCCCCCACTGCTTTATATAATCTTTTATCATTTTCATTTAAAGAGGAATAATCAACGTCTAATCCATAAAAAATTTTCGCTCGATCATCTAATTTATCGGAGTGCTTTTTAAGTATTTCGGTAATATCACCAGATTTATTTAATTTATTAATTGTGGAAAAATTTATTGTGTTGAAGGATTTAAATAGTTTTTCTAAATCGGTCTCCAAGTCTAATGGTTTAAAAATTTCTAAATCTAGTCCATGCTTCGAACAATATTGTTTGAAATTTACATATCTGTCGTTTTTTAGATGTGATGTATGAACTCTTCCGTTCGGTGATATTGTCACTCCTACTAAACTTTCTTGTGAAGTGCTTTCAACTTTTAAGTTCCAGATAAAATATTGCTTATTACCTGTGTCAATTCCAGAATAAATATTAAAAAAATATTTTGATGTTGAAATACACCAAGATTTAGAGCCTAATTTACATGAAGAATTCGGGGAGAATATCTCCGCAACGATAAAGCTGTCGTCTTCGTAATAAAGGTAAGCGCCTTGCACTTTTTCGATATCATTAAGTATTTCTTCTTTACTTAAATTATTTTTATACAAATAAGTAATTAATTCTTCACGAAATCTTTTATAATCCTTATATCTTGAAACTTTAGGTTTAATAAAGTTATCGATGAGATCTTTTTTCTTATCTTCATCTAAATCACTATATATATCAACTAACTCTGAATCTTTTCTGGCTTCTTTTTTTAAATTTCCTTTTAATTGTGAAACAAATTCTTTATTGTAATTTTTATTTTGTTCGAGTTTTGTTAAATCATCAGTTAATTTTTCAAAAGAATCATAGGTGCTTATTTGTTTTGGTAATTTACTCAAATTACTTCTATTATTGAATATCTTATCTACTAGAATGGCTATTTCTGATAAATCAACTTCCTTTTGGTAGAAGAATTTAGTCAAAAGACCTAAATATCCTAATTTGTTTTCACCGAATTTTGATTCTACTAATTCTTTTAACTTTAAAAAACTTTCGGAATTCTCTTCAATATTATATTTTTTGAGAATTTTTCTAGCTTGGTCTAAATTTTCGTTTAAAAACAATTTTTTTTTCTTTTTTTTAACCATCAACACCAAATTATTAAAAAAAACCTTTTACTGGCATTGACAAAATATTTTTCACTTGATGTATATATATTAAAATTAATTTAATATTGATGACTTAGACAGAAAACCAAAATATATTTCTGTGGGGAATCCATCTACCGAAGGTATCTAGGTAATCCACTCTTAAGGACTTTATTTTTCACGTTAAAAAATGAATTGTAATCTGTTCCAGTTGTTTTCTCGGAGTAAAGAACTTCATTTACGATTTTATCTATTTTTGGAGATTTATTTTCAATGTGGTAGTCTTCTATAAGTTCTCTGAAACTATTATTATGCCAAGATTGCCCCATATTAACTACAGTCATTACTAAGTCGTCGTTTGAACCATCACCTTTGTATATTACATTCCCTGCGTTCGTTGTATGAGCGATAAAAGTTCCTATCTCTTTAATAGTTTCATCGTGGTTGACTACTATATCTTGAAATTCTATTCTTTCTTGATAATCTCTTACATACTTGTTTTTATGACCTCCTACTTTAAGACCTTTGGTCTTTTCTTTAGCATCAATAGAATGTTTGAATTTCATAATAGGAAAACCGCTATAGTTATTTTCTCCATCAAAAACATTTTTAAGGGAAATTAGAAAAGATTTCCCGTCATTATTATATTCGACTATAACTTTAAATTTATCTGGATCGAAAAACTCGTAAATAAGAATATAAGCCATTTCGGCTAATTGCTCAACACTAACTATATTAGATCTGAAGACACCAAATTGCTCAACTTGAAAAAAATCTTGGAAGTTAGAATATTTATCTTTTTGGGTGTCTATTAAATCAAAATCCTTATATTTTAATTCAAACATATTTATCACACTATAATCCTGTCCTAGTCCTTCTGAAACATCAATGGAAATTAAACCATACATATTTTTCCTCCTCGATTCTTCCCACCCTTCTTTAAATGTAATAGATTCTTCCCAATTCCATTTTATTCTATTGAAACTATCTAAATGATTATAAGAAGAGTATTTTACTTTACCCTCTGTCAATCTTTTTATGACTTCTTCACTTATTACACTTCTTGATCCAGAAGTAAACCTTAAATCATACTCTTGGTTAAAGTTATCCTCGCCACCGATATCATTAATGGTGTCTTGCTTCCAAGTGCTCAATACTCCTATTTTAGAACTATGTATATGTTCGTTTTGTTTGTTGATGAATTCAGTCTTAATAATATCCTCGAATCGTAAATTTTCAGAATTCTGTATATGCACCCAATCTTCTCCGCTATTTACATCTTTTTTCATATCGACTATAGGAATCCCATTAGAATTTATTTCATCATTAGGGTTAAATTTTTCTTTACACTGGTCGAATACCATCTCTTTGGTTAATTCATAATGTTGTAAATAATACTGGTTTAGTTTAATGTAAGTTACATTTCTTCCAGGAACTTGATACCAATACACCCTCAATGTTCCAAAATTCTTTTTAAGAGGATCATTTTTTTCTCTTTCACTATCTGTAATTAGTTTGTAAAAAAGATTATATCCATTTGGTGTCGAAGATATTATTAATTTAGAATTTTCTATAGATGTAAGTGTAGGGAAAATCGATTTATAGAATTTGTTAGCTATATTATTTTGGATGTGCGCAAACTCGTCAATATAAACTAAGTCACCTGTATTACCTATTGAAGCGTTTTTCGTCATAGCAAAAGCCTTTGCTCTACACATGTTTTCAAACTTAATCTGGTTTACATTCCAAACATCAATTCCTTGTTGAAGGAAAAAAGGAAGATAACTATAGATAATTTTCATTTTATCTAAAACTTCTTGTGACGTATCTAAGATATTAGCAGCCAATAGAACATTTTTGGTATTATTGAACAACATAAAATGTAAAATAAATATAGAAGCAACTATAGTTTTACCGACCTGGCGGCTAGCCATAATAATATTGTTTTTATTATTATCAAGAAGGTCTATTATATCAAATTGATAATCTCTTAATTTCATTTTATGGTAAAGACCATCTTCCGATTTCACATAGCAATAATTTTCTATAAAATATTTAATATCTATTTTACATCGCGTATATTCTTCTAATTCAAAATCCGAAAAACTGAAGGAAATACCAGATTTTCTAAGCCCGGGTTTCTTCTCGAAAAAGGGAATTTTTCGTATCCTTTAAGAATATACCCATCATCTAATAGTTTTTTTGCCTCTTCGACCTTTTCAGTGGTCCAAACTACTCTTTTACTTTGAGGGGTCATTAATTTTAATTTATTTATATATATATATATCAAAATTCATTTTTAGGTAAAAAAAAAGTGAAAAAAAAGGTTTTAAAACAATAATATATAGTATAGAAAAAAATTAACTAAAAATATGATCAATTTAAAGTTGGAGTTATTCAATTTCAAGAAAAATTTGGACTATGAAACTCAAGAAGATATCTCAAAGGTAGTTGAATCTCATTTCGATAGAGTAGATAGATACTCCGAAAAAAGAGTTATTCAATCTTTGAACGAAAAACTATCGATACACACTTATGATAAAGGTGTTAAGAATTTATTAGAAAATTTAAATCAAGACATCCAAGAAAATGAGTTGTTATATAATTTGAAGGATCTTTACAAAGTTATTGAAGAAAAAAATCAAGGTATGATTTACAGACAGCCCTTGAATATTTTACTCGATATAATTAATTGCGAAGATGAAACCGATCGGATGAATAAAATATTAAATGAATTAGCTTTATGTGATTGGGTCCCTGAAGTGAAGAACTTTATAGTCAATTTACAGAGCAATCCACAGAAAAAACAAAATATGTTAAACGGTGGTAAATGCGAAGATGTTTTCACTGTTGTTGAATCTACCGAAGAAGGTCATGTAGCTTTAATAAATGATTGTTGGTTTTTAATAACGGAAGAAAAAGTGGAAAAAACCCTCATTGAAAACCACATAGAAGATTCTAGCCACCTAAATACACTTAGACAACTTCAAAAAGCTTTAGAATATGCTGATGTTAAAGAGGATAGAATAGATTTTAAATTGAGTGAAAATTTAGTTTTTGGGATATCAACAGAAAATGATGATACGTTTATCAATGGTGATAAACTTGAAAAAGAAACCACATTAGAAAACGTATTTTCTTCTCCTATAGTCCCAATCGCTAATAAACAATTCTTTCCATTGATTCAATCAGTTAGTCAAAACTTAGATAAAATAGTTGACTTAGACATAGTTAAACATATATCTAACATTTCTAACCCATTTATTGAATGTTATGTTTTTAATTATGGGGATAATATGTACCTCTATAGAATTGACGCTAGACAAGGCACTTCATTGTTTCAATATGAAACCGCAACTGAATTAATTAACGATGTAAGAAACGAACTAGGGTATGATCTTTCTTATTTCTTTGAGGATAAAATAGACTCGGAAGTAAAAAAACAACAAAGTTTAGAAGATAAGATAAGAGAGATAGAAATGGAAATGGACGAAGTGAATCAAAATAAAGAAAAAGTTCAAGCTAACATCGATTTATTAGGTGAGAGTGAAGTCCTTTCTAAAGCTCTAACTATCTTAGACGATAGAAATAAAGAGTTAAACGAAAGTATGAAAGCAGCTAAAGAACTCAGAGAAGACTTCAATAACAAAATCCCATCCTAAACATTACTTAAGGTTAAAAAAGACGAGGATATATGATATTAAAAGAAGGTTCAAGGGGACCCCAAGTAGAAGAAGTCCAAAGGTTTTTAAATATAGGTGATGATGGTATTTTCGGAGAAAAAACTGAAAAAGCTGTTAGGGAATGGCAAACTAAAAATGGTTTAAATCCTGATGGTATTGTGGGTCCTTTAACCTGGGATGAAATGGGTATTGCTACCACTGACAATACCGATAAAGTTTACACCACCTCAGATGATTTAGAAATCGAAACTCATTTTCTCCCAACTGGAGAATTTAAACCAGGTCCTACTGATAAAGAATATGTATTCTTACACCACACCGCGGGTTGGCATAACCCCTACAATACAATAGATGGGTGGGGTCGTGATAAAAGAGGTTCCATAGGGACTGAGTTCGTTGTAGGAGGACCATCTATTAAAAATGATGAAAAAATATATGATGGGAAAGTGCTTCAAGCTTTTGAAAAAGAGAATTATGGTTGGCATTTAGGCAGAAATGGTTCCCAACACATGCATACTCATTCAGTTGGAATAGAGGTTTGTAATTTTGGTTGGGTTAAAGAAGGTAAAGCTTGGCATGGTATGGATGTTCACCCTACCCAAACGGTGGAATTAGATGAATCTTTTAGAGGGTATAAAAAGTGGCATAAATATTCAACCTCACAGATTGAATCTCTAAAAAAATTACTTTTACATTTAGCCGAAAGAGATAATATTGACATTAGAGAAGGATTACCAAAACTAGTTAAACAAAACGGGGCAAAAGCATTTGAGTTTAACGAAGATGCATTCTATGGTAGAGTTAAAGGGGTGTGGTCACATACTAATACCCGGAAAGATAAATTTGATATGTTCCCCCAACCGGAATTAATGGACATGTTAAGTGAGTTATGAACAAAAGTTTTAAAAATTAATTTTATTAAACAGTGCAAATGGTTTTTTGCTAAATGTGGTTTTAAAAAAGCAGATTTATAAATGAAAGTACTTTCAGATCTATCATTAAACTCTAAAATATCTTTAGGAGTTGCTTTAGCTACCATGATAGCATTCTTTGTGGTACAGACCTGTATTGTATTTGGTTTATGTGAACCTACACTTTTTTTAGCTAAATTCGGTTGGGGGTGTGTTGTATTCTTTATACCTTCTTTCTTTAAGGTACTACAAGGATTTATTACTAATATCACTTTGAAAGAAACTAATATTGATTTACAATTAAAAGCTATCGATAAATCTAACTTAGTTGTAATGTTAGATATAAAAGGTTATGTTTTAGAAGCAAATGATAAATTTTGTTCTGCAATGGGGCGTAAGGAAAAAGAATTAAAAAATCAACCTCATAGAAAATTGGTGCCTGTTGAGTATGCCAAGAGTAAGGAATACTCAGATTTTTGGGAGACTCTAAGACAAGGAAAGAGTGTAAGTGGAGAGTTTGAACGTGTAAGAAAAGATGGAAAGTCTGTTTGGTTATTTGGAAATTATACTCCTATTCAAGATAAAAACGGACAATATACTAGAGTTCTAAAAATAGCAACAGATATTACTACTCAACATGAAGCTGAAGTTATAGTAAACCAAAAGAATTCTTATTTAGGACACGCAGCTAAAATCTTAAGACACGATATGCACTCAGGTATTAATACTTATATGCCTAGAGGATTAACATCTCTTAAAAGAAGATTATCTGAGGAACAAATTAAAGAATTAAAAATAGCTTCACCTCTAAAAATGTTAGAGGAAGGGTTAAAGCATACTCAAAAAGTATACTCTGGAGTTAAAGAATTTACCAACTTAGTTAAAGAAGAAGCTCAACTGGATAAAAAGCCCTACAATTTAAAAGAAATACTCTCAGATTATTTATCATCTACATCATATACAAAACAAGTCGCAATTGACCATTTACCTATAATTGATGTTAATGAACCTTTATTTTGCACCGCCATTGATAATCTAATCCGAAACGGATTAAAGTACAACGACAGTTCTACTAAATCTGTAATGATTTTTATGGAAAACGACAGTACCCTAGTTGTTCAAGACAACGGGAGAGGTATGACTCAACAAGAATTTGTTGAATTAGCTAAACCTTATACTAGGAGAAAAAATCAAAAAGAAAGTGGATCCGGATTAGGACTAAACATATGTATATCTATACTCCGTGAACATGGATTTAGTATAACAGCAGAAAAAATTAACCCTGGTACAAAATTAAGAATCAAAATAAAATAAATAAGATGATAAACTCAATTATGTTAATAGATGATGAAGACTTATTTCACTTGGTCTTCGAAGATGTATGTAGTATTCTAGATATAACCCTTTCATTAGAGGCATTAAATTCTAGTGATGAAGCTGATAAGCTATTTAAATCTTGGTTCCCAGACGACCCTAATCACGAACGCCCTGAATGTGTATTTGTTGATTTAAATATTATTGGTTCCTCATTTAATGGAATTGAAATGGTACATAAAATTAACCATGAATACGGTAATGGTTGTGTAATTGGTATTATTTCTTCTTCAGATGACCATCAAGAAATTGAAAAAGCTAAAGCAGCAGGAGCTCAATTCTGGATTATTAAATCAGATGACATTGAACCTCGATTAGAAGATTTTATGAATGACTATGAAGGGTATGTAAATAAAACAAACCCATTTAAAGTATACAAATGATAAAAAAAATAGGACATATATTAACATATCATGATTCTGAACCTACTGAGGTTCTACAGGGATTAATCTGGTTTATATTTGCTCCTATAGTATTAGAAGTTGAATTCTTTCCTAAATTTTGGTATTTAGCTATTATTAGTGCTCTAGTAGGTTTTGGAACTCTATACTCGGTTGTCTATAAAAGTTTAGAAATGAGAAGAAAATTTGCTTATGGTTATGGGGTTATTGCTATTATATTTGTTGTAATACATTTTTCATTATTTGATAGTTGGAATTGGACTCCTATGAATTGGGGTTGGGTTGTGATAGCAATTAGTGCATTAAGTAATATCAGAAGAATCACCCAAAAAATTGAATCTAAAAAATCTGAAGTAAAAGAAACAGATATCTCTAAAATGTATAGAGAGGATTTAGAACATAAAATTGAACAGTTACAAAAAGAAAATTTTGATTTACGCTTTAAAAACATCACGCTTCAAGATACTAAAAAATAAACACAAATGGAGGTTACAAAAGAAATAAAAGATGTGTTATTAACTCTCGTTAAAAAAAAAAGAATATATTTAGAAGGTAATATTTTAAAAGTACTTAAAGCAGAAGAGGGAGATACTGAATTTCAAAAATATCTTGATATTTGTAAAGAAAAAGATGCTACTGCTCGTAAAAAACGATTGACAGTAACTAAACAAGTTCAAAATCAAAATAAGGAATTAGTTGCTAAGCAAGAAGAAAATGATTCCTTAATGGAAGAACTTCAATTGGCTTTAGAAGAAGCCAAAAATGCTGAGTGGGAAGCCCAAAAACTAAGAGAAGAAGCTGAAAAGGGAAAAGACAAAGCAGTAGAAGATCTAGAATTAATGCAGAAAAAAACTCAATTTGAGTTAATAGGTCAAATTGTTAAAGTAGCTTTATGGATAATTTTAGGAGTAGGTGTAATTACCACACTTCTTTTTGCTTTTACCTTGGTTACCGGAAAAGAGAATCCTATATTAGAATCCACTTGGTCAAATTTATTTGGTATACTTTTAACCAATTCTTTTAGTATTATAGGTACTATTATGGGTGTTAAACATGCCAAAGAAAAAGATAAATAAAATGTTGAAAAAATACAGGAAAGGGTATTCCCCTTTATATTGAACGCCAAAGAAAACACAAAAACTTTTAGTTTTTGTGATCAATCCACAAAGAGGGCAGATGGAATATAATATATATTATAAAGAGGTTCACTTTAAATAGATGAGTGGCCTCTTAAAAATAATAATTACTCATATCAATTAAAAATGGCTGGAAGTTATAATCCAAACAACAACTCTGGGATTTCCACTCAAGGTAATTCGAATCAGGGTTTTTTCTCGAAAGCTCTAAGAAGTTTATCCAATTGGGGGATGTATTATGATGATATGGTAACTCGAAATAAAGTTACCGTTGGTGTTAATGAAGACCCTAACCAAATGAACACTGGTGGTTCAGGTGGGATGTATGATTTTTTCTCACAAAGAGCAGTTGCTAGTGTGTTATCTCAAAAAAGTATAGCATATTTAGATAAGTCAATAGGAGATAAAATAAGAATACTCAGAGAATACTCAATTAAAGATGAGATAAGAGATTTTATAACTACCGTATGTGACGAAAGTATCATTTATGATGAATCAGAGAAATTCTGTAGACCAACCAAAATAAATGAAAATGAATACCCTCAAGAATTAAGAGACAGGTATTACGAAATTTTTGAAGAGGTATACTCAAATTTTAATTTTTCCAATGGGAGAAGAGCTTGGGATATATTCAGAAAATTTTTAATCGATGGGTTCGCCGCTTTTGAAATAGTTTGGGATGATAAAGTTCAAAATATAATTGGCTTTGAAGAAATAGATCCCGTGACTGTAATACCAGGTTATGAACCTGAAACTGGGACCCATATTTGGATTCAGTATCCTGAAGACCCTAAACTAAGAAAGGTGATTTTGGATTCTCAGATTATATATATTTCCTATAAATCACAAAATGAATATTCTGAAACTTCTTATGTTGAGGGGTTGATAAGACCCTATAACCAACTTAAAATAATTGAACAATCAAGAATAATGTTCAATA
>Ga0209937_1000621_pt1 | contig 10903 bp, 7 predicted proteins | sample SalPon1_B_H2O_MG_FD_185699 | JGI IMG/M metagenome (GOLD analysis project Ga0209937, IMG submission 185699) | Salt pond water microbial communities from South San Francisco under conditions of wetland restoration - Salt Pond MetaG R1_B_H2O_MG... | ecosystem: Environmental > Aquatic > Non-marine... | reverse complement strand
TTTTCGTGTCATAAACGGATTATTTCCCACACTTTGTTTTATGAATGCTATGACGGTGTCTGACATTTTAGAATACCTGGAATTCTTATGGAATAAAGTACCTTGAGTATGAGCTTTGTTCCATCGATACAGAGTTTAAATGGATACCGAGAATATTTTGGATACCTTTCGAAGACTGGAGATGTACTTGTACGCCTTGAGTGCTGCTGACTTAAAGTTGCATGGGTAAACCATGAGTTCACTGTTATAAACTCATCGGAAAAAAAGGTCGAGGAGGGGGGTGTTCCATTCTCGTTTTCGCGGGTGTAGCTCCGTTCATACACTCCCGCGGCAAAAAAGAACGGTCGAAACAACCACGCGTGTACGGTCATCACGCCACGACAGTGGAAGTGGTCTCCACCCAGGCGTAAACCGTCGCTATTGTGACTGCGATGAGGCACGCGACGAATACGTGAAAGTGTCGTTTCGATGGTGAAGCAGCGCCGGCTCCGACGTCCTCGCACGATGTCAGGACCTTGAGGACCTCCACGACCGACTGCTGGAGCAGGACGAATTTGTGCTCCGCGTTTTCCAGGCGCTGCTCCGTTTGTCCTCGGCATTCCGCGATCTCTCGTAGGATCTCCTTCATCTCGTCGTCGCACGTCGTGATCGGCATGCTGCTGCTGCTGTTGTCGTCCTGGTCGTGTCGTCCGCGTGAATCGATTTTTTTCAGAAAGCCCCGCCGAAGCGCAGCAAGCTGTATCCTCCCGTGGTCGTCGTGATACGCGCCGCCACGTCGGCTGCGTCGCGGACGCCGTCCAAGTGGCTGACCAGCAGCACCGACACGTAGCGTCCCGCGTCCAGAATGGCCTCGTGCAGGAACTCGGGGACGCTGGCGATGTTGCGGGAGTCCAGGGCTGCGAATCCCTCGTCGATCACCAGCTGCGAGCAGCGCACGCTGCACGCCCCCAGCTGACACAGGGCGACGCGCATCGCCAGGGACACCACGAACCGCTGCATCCCGCTGCACTTGGCGATGGGCGCCCCGCCCAGCGTCCACCCCAGGTCTCCGCCGTCCTCCTGCGCGATGTGTCCCCTGAAAGGCACGGAACCCAGGTTCATTGTGGCCAGCAGGGAGTCCACTTCGGCCTCTATCGCGGGCAACGCGCGGTGGCGGTATACCCACGCCGTGAAGCCGTCCATGACCGCAGCCAGGCGTTCGATCCCTTTCTTCCGAGCTTCCCAGCCGTCCCGCGCGTTCTTCCAGTGCGCCCGCGAAGCCCTCCACTCCGTGTAAGCGTCGCGGGCCACCGAGGCCCTGGACAGCGTCACCAACGCCGCGTCGTTCTCCTCGTGGTACTTAGCCTCCGACCTTCGCAGTGTCGCGATCTCCTCCTCCAGCCCCCTCAAACGGCGCGTCGCCCAGGCCACCCAAAGCTCTAGGCGCCGCACGGCGTCACACCCGGCGGCGTCGTCCTCCTCGTGCGAGGGAGAAGAGAAACGAGCCATGGCGCGATCACGGAACGCACGAAAGTCCCTGCACATCTCGCGGGCTCGTGCCGCCGCTTCTTCCAGCTCCGCGTGACGCGCCCGGTCTCTGTGGACCGCCAGGGCACGCTTCAACGCCCGGATCTCGTGGCGCACTTCTCGTGCCTCCACTTCCGCCTCCGCCGCCTCGAAAGTCGCGCGGGTCTCCGTAGCCCGCACACTCACCGCCTCCAGTGCCTCGGCCGCGGACCGCACGGCGTCCTCCGTCTCCTTCAGCATCCACTGCGCGGCGCACATCTCCTTTCGCCGCCACTCTTCTTCCACGTCTTTGTCCGCGAGAGAAAGCCACTCGGACAGCCACGTCTCCGTCGCGGATATGAGACGCTCCACGTCGACCTCCGGGCCTCCCAAAACGTGCCGCAGGCGCTCCGCCTCCTCGTCGACCTCCGCCAGCCTCTCCCGGACGAACTTCATCTTCGCCGTATCCGCCGCCACCTCTCGACGCGCGTTGCACGCCCAACACGAGTCGTCATACGGTCCACCATCTTCTTTTTCTTCGCTTCTGCCGTCCTTCGCGAGTTTCTCCTCGAGCTGCCGTCGCGTCTTCTGGACGAATAGGTACTCCCGCGCCACAGTGACGAGCGCCCGCGCCGCCTCGTCCCTCTTCTTTTTCACCTTCTGTCCCTGCTCGTCGTCGGACTCGACGTATCCGGAGGCGGGAAAGGTGCGGCACAGCTCGTCTCGACGCTTCCGCCACTGGAGCCTGGCCTTCCTCGTCGCGCTCCAGGTCCTCTCCGCGTCCTCCAAGCCGAAGAAACGCTCCACTTCTCCTCCTCCTCCGATTACGGTATATACACCCAGGTCACGGACGACTCGTTCGCGACTTTCTTCCGCCTCCCGCAGAACTCCCTTGGCCCGCTTCTTCTCGGCCACCGCTCCCTTCGCGGCGGACAACAGGCGTTCCACGCCGTCCCTGTCCGTCCTTTTCTCGCCCTCTTCTTCGCCCTCATCCTCCTCTTCTCCGCGCTCTGCGACGAGCTCCGCCAGCCTATCTTCCTTATCTCGGATCGTGGATGAGCTGTCGTCCTCGTCATACGCGTCTCGTTGCGACGGGAACGAAACGCATCGCACCTCCGCTCGCGTCGCCTCGTTCCTCCTTTTTTCCAGAGCGGTCCACATCTCCTCCAGGACGTCCTCAACCCTCACGCTGCGACGGCCGTCCGACGTCATCGCGTTCTCCACCTGCTCCTTCCAGGAACGGAACGTGGCGTCATCATCTGCGTTCCAAGCGGCCGAACGACGCAGGTAGGACCTCGCGACCGCTTCGTCTTTCTCTTCGAAAGACGGCTCTTCTTCTTCTTCTTCTTCTTCGGATATCGCGCAGGGACAATAAACGGACCGGAGAGATGCCACGCGCCGTCCCAGGGTGTCCACGAGGTTCTGTTTCTCCGCGATAGACGCACGGACTCCGACGAAAGCCGCCGCGGTCTCTTGGCGCTCGCGCCGGAGTTCCTCGATGACGCGATCCACGTCGAGTTCGTGACTCTCCAGGGCGGCGGTGCTCGACCCCCGAGGCATCTCGCGATCCACCGCCTGACGCGCCGTGCGCTCCTGACTCTCCAGGACGGTGTCCAGGGCGTCCAGGACGGCTCCGTGCGCCAGCCGCGCTTCCTTCAGCACCTCCGTCATGGTCCGCGTCACGTCCAGCGCCAGCGCGTCGTCCAACAGTCCCTTCTGCTCCGCCGGACGCATCGCGAAGAAGTCGGCGTCGCTGTTCTGACTCAACAAAGCGCACAAGAGGAAGCCCTGGAGGGTGCCCAGGTTCGCGGCCACCCAGGCATTCACCGCGCTGGTGCCGTCTTTGACGGTGATGAGGGTCACGCGTCCGGGCGGCACGATCTTGGACACCCGCGCCGTGGAGGTCAGTTTCTTCCCCCCCGGACCCAGGGAGAACGTCCGAGTCACGCGGAACGACTCTTCTTCTCTTTCTCGAGACGAGGAGGAGGAGGGGATGGTGATGTCCACGGAGCACGTGCTGGTGCGACCCGCCTTCGTGGCGGGAGGAGACCCGTCGCGGGTGAGCGCGTCCGTCAGAGACGTCTTTCCGCCCCTGGACGCCATGGGCTGGCCGTACAGCGCGATGCACAGGATTTCCAGCATGGAGGACTTGCCGTAGCCGTTGGGGGCGGCCAGGAGGGCCACGCGGCGGTGCGCGGCGGTGAAGTCGAAGTGGTTGTCCGGACCGTAGCACAACAGCCACGACCACCGCAGCCTCTCCAGGGAAAAGAAGTGGTGCCTGCCGTCGCCCCCGCTCCCGCTTCCCCTGCGTTCCGCGAGATCTGCACATTTCTTCGCGATCTTGGCGTTGCGCTCCTGCACTTTGCTCACGATGCTCGGAGGGAGCGTGAGGAGCCCGTCTTCGGGCTGCGAAGGCGGGAAGGGCACGCGCAGTCGCTCGGGGGTGTGCAACCACTCGCTCCAATCGGCCACCGAGCTGGACGACTCGTCGGGCGTCCCTCGAACACGCTCTCTCGCAAAGTCCACCCAAGCGTCCGCGCGCCCGAACACGGACAGGTCCACCACGGTCGACGAAGGCGGGCGTGCGGTGAGAGACGTCGAGAGGTTGACCGCGGCGGAGGAGGCGGCATTCCCGGAAGGATCGTCGGATCCTCCACCGCCTCCGCCGCCGCCTTCGCCGTTATTCGCGACGACGACGCTCCGCGAGGCTTTATGGACAACCATCCGCGGCAAGGAGCGCTTCAGCTCTTCCACGAGGGTCGACGGGTCCGCACCCCCCACAGCGCGGATCGCGACCCTCGTGGGCATCCAGGAAATATCCTGGGTCTCTCGGACGCCCAGGGGCTCCGACGCCCCCGCCTCCGCGACGGGAGTAGTGAGATTGTGGAAGCGCAAGGGCGGAGCGGAGGCGTACAGGATGCCGAAGGGGTTGGCGACGTGATAAGCGCACGCCCGTCGCGCGGTCAGGTCCCACTCCAGGAAGCCGTGCGGAAACACGCGCTCCCCGGCGTTCAGCTGCGTCAGGGAGCCGGAGTAGGCCCAGGGTATGTCGACGCCCTCTCCGGAAGAGAACTCGAATTGCCCCGCACATACCACCGCCTTCGTCGCGAAGCCAGCGCCAGCGACGGTGCCTTCCGGAGGAGCAGCGTGGCGGCAGTTGTGGAGCTGCATGGTGTGCACGTCACCCAGCAGACACAGGTGGTAGCCACAGCGTTTCGCGGCCATCACCACGTTCGGGACCGCCGCGGCCGGCTCGCTCCCCCCTCCTCCGACAGATGGCGTCGAACGGTAGCCCGAGACGCGGCCGTGGAACAGAAAAATGCGCGTGTCCTCCTTCCTCCCTCCTCCGGTTTCACAGATGGCGTGGAACGGAATGTCCGCGGCGTCTCTCGTGTCGCCCGAACAGTTCCCCGGCTCCATGGCGTCGCGGATGTGCAGCAGACCGAACACGGCGCCGCTGCCCGGCGTGCCGTACACACCCGTCGCGTCGAGGTACGCCACCGGCAGTCTCCGCGCCAAGGGCGCCAGCAGCACGCCCAGCAGGTCGTCTTCTTGTCCCTCGCGACCATCGTGGTCCAACAGGAGGTCGTGGTTCCCCGCCGTGACGTACACCGGAACCGAGCGCGCCAAGCCTTCTATCAGGCGGTGCACCAGGGCGACCGTCGCGGCGTTGGCGGTGTGGCGACAGTCCAAGACGTCCCCCACGACCACCGCGACCGTTACGTCTCTCTGTTCCTTCGGGGCGGACCGCACGGCGTCCACCAGACCGTCTATGGCGTGGACGAACTGCTCGTACCTCTCCTCCGCGGCGGGGACGTCCAGATGCTGCTTCAGGAAAGGGACGTGAATGTCCGCGACGTGAATCACGCGCTCTATCTTCCCCGACGCAGGGAGCGGCAAAACGCGCATGGTTGGTCGTTGAAAAAAATCGACTTACCGGTCACAAACTTTAAAAGCGTTTATACACAGCTGCGCGGACAATTGTTTGCCAACCATGGACATTGACCTCTCCGACGTCATTTCCTCTTGGCTCGCGAACGATGCGGATCCTGCGATGATGATGCCCGATGATGACGGTGGCTTCGACAGTTTATTCGAAGACGACCGGACCGGAAATGGCGGTCCTCCTCCCCCGGAGGACAAAGCGGAGGACCGCGATCCCCCCCCAGAAGACAAAGCGGAAGATGAGCAAGACAGCGACGACCCGGCGGTTCCTTTCAAATTCGTCAGCCTCCCCCTGGGAGGAGCAGGATGCGTACTCGTGGTCTCGGAGTACTTCAAAGAAAAAGCAGAGGCCGGCGACGAGGCCGGGGGCGGCATCGTGACGCTGTTGATGAAGCTGACGGTGCCCGGAGACAACGGATGCAACGCGTCGCTGGGCGTCAATTCGATGCTCCTCGCCCGCCAGCTCATCGGTATGCCCCCGCGATCATTACCCGCTGCGCAAGAGGAGGACGAGATGCTCTCCTTTCTCCGCGGGGTGTGTGACAAGTGCGACCCCGCACAGAAGGAGCAGGCGGAGGCCGTGTTCTCCGCGGTGGCCGATGCCCTGAAGAGCGAGTCCCCTCATCGCATCCGGGTGGACTTCGACGCGCCCACGTGGACCAAGAAGTCGGGAAAGGGCGACTTCTCGGTGGTCACGGAAGCGGTCAACCTGCCCGAGCTCGAGGGGAACGGCATGCAGCTCGAAGCCTCTCGAGCGGAGCACGGACAGATCGTGCTGTTCTGCGGGGGGAGTCAGAGGAGGGTCAAATACTTCCCCGGCGTATTTCGCACATCCGAGGAGGGACGACCCTTCGTGCAGCGCTTCGACGCCTCGGTCCCCGCTTTCCTCCCCGTAGACGCCCTGGGCGGCATGTACCGCCTGTTCCGTCGAGAGGACACGAAGGCGGACCGCATCAGCTGGCTGGGACCGATCGGCTCCGAGGAGTTGCGCCGCGATGCGGAAGCCGCGGATGCCGTCCGCAAGAAGGCGGCGGCGAAAGTGGCGAAAAGCAAAAAGAGGAGCGCCGGCAGCAGCGGCGGAGATTCCGCGACCGGGAAGAAAAAGAAGACCGAGATCGCGTGGCACCCGCTCGTGGCCCCCGCCGCGATCGACAACGTCAAGGTCATGTGCGCATTGGCGCGCCTCATGGATCACGTCACGAAGGCCAAGATCCCGCAGACCCGGCTGCCTCTGTGGAAAAAGATGTGCGAGGAAGTCACCGCGGCCATGGTGGACGAAGCCGGAGACGACATGGACCGTCTCCTGGTCGCGATCAACGCGTAGAAGAGCTGTCCTGATTTTTTTGGTTTTCGAGTATCCGCATGTTGTAACGCCGTCTCCCGTCGCACTGTGTGGAGGGGGATAACACGACTCGGACCACGACGGCGTCATCGCACCCCGCGGCGGACGCCGCGGTCGTCTCGATCCTTATCCGACCGTCCGACACTTCTCGGACGTACTCGGAGACGAACGAGGCGGCTTCGACGGACAACCAGTCGTCCGCGTTATTCGCGGCTCCGAAGCATCGCAACAGAGACTGGCGGACTCCCGGATCGGATGCCAGACGCGGGACGGCGTCGTACAGCTCCTGTTTACGGAAGTCTACCGCGGATCGGATGTCTCGGACGTCCACGAGGACGCCCACGTCTTCCGGATACACGACGGAGAACACGAGATACAGGAACGTGTCGCGTTGCAAATCCGAAGGAGCGACGGCGACGTCGCGCATGATCTTCGAGCGCTCCGACTCGCGTCCTCCTGCTGTTGCTGCTGCCACCGGCTTCCTTTGAAAGTCCGGGAGTCCGGCGAACCCCACGGACGTGGACGGACGGTACGCCGAGGCACTGCCTTGATCGAAGGCGGGACGAGGTCTCAGGCGCTCCAGAGAGGCCGCCGCCACCGCCGTTCCTCCGCCGACGCGGGCGTACACGGCTTCCATCGCTTCGCTTCGCGTCGCTTTCTTCAGCGGTGATCTCCTTGCCAGCGTAGCGACCAGGGCATGCCGGTTCCACGCACGTTGTCCTTAACCAACACCAGCCCCGGCACCTCCGGACAGACGAAGCGGTAGCCGCTGTGGACGTCGCCCGTGGTCACGTCCTTCTCCCCGAAGTATTCCCCGGTGAACTGCAACGACACGGGGGGCTCTTGCGCTCGTTTCGAGGAGAAGGAGGCGCCGGAACCGGAACCGGAACCGGAAGACGGAGATGGGGGATGGATGGAGGAACGCATCGCGTCTACCACCGTGAGTGCGGGAGGATACATCATTCCCCCGTTCTTGCCCTTGTTCCCGGCGTCTGCGGGGTGGCGCCGTTTCGGTTGCGCCGGTTTTTTCGCCGGTGGCGACGTCGTCGTACGAGCTGAAGGAGGCATCGAGGCGACCGATAACACTTACACAGGAAAAAATCACCAGTTCATCTGAATGTGCGTCGCGACTTTCAAAGCGGCGCAAGCCCACTTCGAACGCAATCCGCTGCGGAATTGCGGGTCGGCGATCGAGGGTAACACCATCGCCATGACGCGATGCGAAAGCACGTCCATCGCGCGACACGTGTCGTTCCTCCTCCGCTTGACGGGAACGTCTTCTCCGAGCGTCAGCAGCGCCCGCATGTACTCGATGCTCGGCAGCAGGCAACGCGGACTCACCACGACGTCGGAGGCGCACGGGGGCACCGTGTCGTCCCTGCGCGCTTTGGCCTCCTCGGCTAACGCGACGGCTACCGTGCTCCACAGGCAACGCATGGCGGTCACCAGACAGGCGGGGCCGTCGAACCGGCCGGCGACGGTCCCTCGCATCACCAGGCGGTCGTGGGCGTCCATGTCGCGATACCACATCGTGTACACGTCCGGTACCAACAGGTCGCCGATGCCCACGAGACCGAGAGGGGGTGTGGACGCACCGTCGCCCAGCATGCACATGCGCCTCCAGTTCCCCGGGGCGAGGATGCGAGCGTTGAGGACTCCGGCTCCGCAACGCAGGGTCTTGGTACCCTCCGCGATATCCACCTGAACGCCGAGACGGATGCGGAAGTCCGTGCAGTCGTGACGCGGGTCGATGCGCGAACACGTCAGATAGAAAGCACCTCTCGCCGGATGAGAAGGTGGAGGCACCTCGGTCGTGGACGGCGCCGCTTCGACCTTTCGCGGAGGAGGTGCAAAGCTGGCGGCGGCAGCTGCAGCGAGATTACCACCGCCGCGCCTCTGTACCAGACCGTTGTGCACGGTCTTCACGACCGTGCCGAACGCGACCGCACCCGAAGGAGGGGGAGCCGCACACCAAACGCCCCACGTCATGAGGTCGCTCTGTCGCGTGTCATGACCGACGCGCACGCTGCACACCTCGTCGCACACCTCCTTCAGGCGCGGAAGCACGGTGGTCGCGATCTCCTCCTCCGAGAAGCCCGAAGCTTCGGGGTCGCGAGCGAGAGCTTCCTCCACGGCGTACATCGCACGCGCAGTCACGATGTTCAGCTCGTCCATGGCCCACTTGAGGTGCGCGTGCCGGAACAGGATCTCGTACGAGACCTCCGGCCAGACGGACGCGGGAGGTATCTTTTGGATGTCTGCGGCGAAGGACGAATGCGGAAGAGCGCCTCCCGCCGCGCCGTCGAACACCAGGAGGAGGTCGCGACCGAATACCCATCCGCGACGGGCGCACCAAGCCTCCAGAGCCTCCGACAGGATGCGACGGGACGGCTCGATCACCAGACGACGCGCTTCGCACGTCTGTTCCGCACGCACGATGTGTTCCGCGTACGTCTGTGTCATCGCGTCATCCAGGGCTTTCTTCTTGTTACCGCTGCAGTCCTCGGTGTCTTGCCGCTCGTTGTCGCCGTAAGGAAAGACGAGCGTGAATCTGTCGATCCGGATCGGGACGTCGCGCCCCCACGCGTCGCATCGTCCTTTGTCTCCTCCTCCGTCGGCGTCGCGGTGGTCCAACAGGATCTCGGAGCATCGACGGAACACGTCTTTGCCCATGCTGTACATGCGAAAGCACGATGCGTCGTCTTCCGCTTCGTGGTGTGGTCCCATCCCGGACGGCGTCGATGGGAGAGGAGAAGAAGAAGAAGAGAACGACATGCGGAAGTGAACTTGAATTTACAGCGAACGAAAAAAACGCCGGCTTGTACAACAACGTAGCACGCTGGCCTTATGTGAAGACCACTCCTCACTTCCGGAGCTTTCCGCAGGGCATGCCCGTCACGTAGCCGAACAGGGCCACCCGGACGATGACGTCGAGCTTGCATTTCTCTACGGGCACCACGCCTCGGTGTTCCCTGAACTCTTCGATCAACGTGTCGACAGTCTCCACTGCGCACTCCGCACGCTCGACGTCCTCCACTTCGTCCTCGTCGAACATGAAGAGCACGAACATCTGCTGGAGGAAGGGCTCGGAGTACATCAACGTCTCTCCGGAGGAGGGAGGGCAGCGGAAGGTGGTCGAAACAGCCCTCCGCATCACCAACGCCGCGCACTGCATTCCGAGGTCCGTCACGTGATTCGTGCATTCCGCGGATACTTGCATGACGACCTCGTCCTCCGAGACGGGCATGAGACTCGATGCCTTTCCCTCGTGCCTGTAGCAGGTGCGCAGGACGGCCAGCTGTCCCAACAGAGCCGTCAGCACTTTGGGGATACCCAAGAACACCCTTTCGCCCTCCGCGTCGCCGAAGAGGGACTTCACCCTTGCGACCGGCGTGTGGTTCGATTGGCGGACGTACACCACCTGCTTGTAGGCGAAGGATATGAGGCCGTCTATGATCGCAGGGCCGTGCACCGCGATGCGTAGCAAGGTGCTCATGTCCGAGATGGCTTCTCGTACCCTGTCCCAAAAGACCCGCTGATCCTCCGTATTCTCTTGCGGTGGGGGAGTGGGCGGCATCTTGGTCAAGTAGTACCCGTTTTCGCGGAGGACGGCGGGCTCCGGGATCAAAGGCGGAAATACATCTTCGAGAAGGGATGCCGGGCAAGCGAGCAGTGGTCTCGCGGAAGCAGCGACGGCAGCGGCCGAAGTGGAAGCTTCCATGGCGTGTGTTTCTGACGGATTTAAAAATAATGGTCGGTCACCGTTTCGATTTTTTTCCTCTCATCATCTACGCCACGGTATCGTTCGATTCCCGCGAACCCATCGGAGCAGCTGTGTTGGACGTCGCGGCCGATGCGGCGTTGGATGCTGCTCCCGGTGCTCCAGGTGCAGCGTTGGACGTCGCGACCGATGTAGCGTTGGATGCTGCTCCCGGTGCTCCAGGTGTAGCTGTGTTGGACGTCGCGGCCGATGCGGCGTTGGATGCTGCTCCCGGTGCTCCAGGTGCAGCGTTGGGCGCCGCGACCGATGTAGCGTTGGATGCTGCTCCCGGTGCTCCAGGTGCAGCGTTGGGCGCCGCGACCGATGTAGCGTTGGATGCTGCTCCCGGTGCTCCAGATGCAGCGATGGGC
>Ga0209937_1000620_pt1 | contig 10904 bp, 9 predicted proteins | sample SalPon1_B_H2O_MG_FD_185699 | JGI IMG/M metagenome (GOLD analysis project Ga0209937, IMG submission 185699) | Salt pond water microbial communities from South San Francisco under conditions of wetland restoration - Salt Pond MetaG R1_B_H2O_MG... | ecosystem: Environmental > Aquatic > Non-marine... | reverse complement strand
TTTTGATTATATTTTTGAAAATTAATTTTTTCTTCACCATCGATTCTAAGAGACTTTATATCTAAATAGGAATATAAATGATCCTGTTGGTTAACTTTATTTAAACGTTCGTTGTCATCAAACTGACTAAAATACAATTTACGAAGTCCATCACTTTCAGTGTATTGCTTAGGTTCGGATACTTCCACTAAATTTTTGTCATATAACTTGATATTGGAAATAACACCCCTTATTTTATTACCATAAGCATCATCTGATAATTTCGCTCTTATAGTCATCTTTGATTTAGATCCCATGACCCCCTCAAATAAATATGTTCCTTGTTTGGTAACTGAAAAGAAATCTTCTTCATTTATACTTATCTGAAGACTACCATTGAAAATATTAGATGCTTCTAATTTGATTAGAAAGGGTCTAAACGGGGAAATTTCATCGCCATTTTTTTCTAATGGGATTTCGACAACAGATTGGTCTGAGTCGTCAATTCCTAAAACCTTAACATACTTTAAGGTAACATCATTTTTTGGGTCGATAAAATCATTTTTATATTGATTTTCCACCTCTAACCCGTTTTCATTTCTTATATTAGATAAAGATAAAAAAGGTGGTACGTCTTCTATTGGATTGTACTCTTTTTTAGTGGGTATTTCACTTAAATTAAGTTCTTTAATCTCACGTGTTTCAAGGTTACCGATTAAAAATAAATCACCATTACTTAAAAGAATATTATTGTAAGGCTCCGGATGTAGTTCGGTTAATATAACTTCCCTTAAATTAGAAAAATCGTTTAAATCCAGTATAACATCTTTTTTTCCAAACCTATATATCCCATTTTGTTTTGAAGAAATAATTATTTCTGAATTTGACACTTCCACCTTATCTAATTTTTGTGGTGTCTTATAAATAAAATCATAATTAACCACCTTCGAATAATTATCGATATTATCTAATTGTATTATAATAAAATCACTGGATATAATAATATCTCCGCTGTAATTCTCAATATCAAGTAAGTCTTCTTGTAATGCGCTGTTGTATATTCGATAGTTTGATTCAGGACCTAATATTAATTCTTCACCGCTGATTTCATCCTTCGTCGGAAGTCTTCCTTTTGAGTTTAAACTAAATTTATAGAAATTAATCAAACCTCCCTGAATAAATTCCTGTTTTTGGGATTGCGATAGTTGGTAAAAATTAAAATACCTATTAACTTCGGTTTTACTTTTAAATTCATTCCAAATTCTTAGGTTATCTATCACCCCTTCAAAATTGTTTTGGAATATATCGTTTGTTGGTTTTGATTTATTATTATTATAAATAATCTCTGTTCCTAATCTAATTCTGTCATTGAAATTACTAAAGTTACCCCCGAAACCTTTTTGGGTTTTTATAGCTAAAATAGAATCAACGTATAAAAAGTATTCCCCCTTATTTCTGGTTAGAAAAACACTATACCATTTGTCTTTTTCTACCTGGAATTCACTACTAAGGGTTATAATACCTGAGCCAGTCGATGGAGTTATCTCTAATTTTATAATACTTTCTTCAATAAATATTCTCACACCTTTACCGATTTCTTCTAAGTTTTGGTCTTTTGGTAGAAAGGATAGTAAAGACTGGTTTGAATTTTCACTTTGTGTTTTAAAAACAAAATCAATTGAGAAATTACCTGTTCCAATGGTTTTAGAAACATCTAAATAATCTTCTTCAAAGAATGAAAACCTTTTTTTGTTTAACTCAATATTTTCTATATCAAAGATATCACTCTTGACTGGGTAGTCATCAACAAAATCTTCAATGTAAGATACTTCTTTAGATGTTAATTTATTAGTTTCGATATTAAAATTATAAATAAGACCATTGTTTCCAACAATTTTGAAAATGTTACCTTCTTTGTGGATGACTTTATTTAAGTCATTTTTTAAATTATTTTTTACTTCAATAAAATCTATACCATTAATAGTTTTTAGTATGGTTCCATTATCACCTACTATCACACCACTGGAAAAATCTCTAATAGAAACGGAATTTAAATTTTGGAAGGTGTCGGTGGATATTTTACTTGGATTTAGATTTATCTTATCAAGTTTTAGAATAGTTCCATTATTTCCCACTATTAAATAATCGTTTTTTAATTCAATTATATCTTTAAGTGATTCTTTGAATTTATTTTCAATTAAATTAGGGTAATCTGATTGATAGTTTATTATAACACCATAGTCTCCAATGAAAAGATACCTTTCGGGTATATTATAATTTTCTCCTTGAAATACCAAGTTTTGCTGTTTTTGGTGGAGGCCTTGATGAAACTGATTATCTAAAACATTTCTATATTGGAAAACATTTCGGACTAAATAACTTTTTGATTCCACAAAATCAAATACTTCGTTTTTTGTCTTAAGTGGATAAACTCCATTATTTAATCTATTTAAAATAAAAGTTTTTCCTTTATTATCGTCACCTATGCTTATTGAAATAGAAAGCCCATTGTTGAATTGATAATTCTCTAAATCCTGTGTTTCAGTTAGATTTCCTTGGTTGTAAATATAAATACCATTTTCAGAGTTTTTGAAACTATAGGTAATTGAACTTCCAATAGTCTCTACGATAGTGAAGTTTCCCTGAATAAATTCAGTTGGGTCCTGATTTTCATCTAATGTGATATTAGAGGTTTGATCCTTTACTAAAATTTTTTGACCTTCCTCGACTACAATACCATCTATTATTAGTCTTTGTTGGTTAGAGATAGTTTCTAAATTAATTTGTTGGGTTGTCGCTATATCAACTTCAATGGGGTTACTTAGATTGGTAATAGCATCTTTTAGTGAAAAATGATTTTTAATAGAGAATCCATATTCATCTTTATATCTAGTGTAAAAACTATTTGGATTAAACCCATCTATTTGATTTTCAAGTGGTTCGTTAGTTTTCTCTAAGACAAAGGAATCTTCTTTAAAGAATTTTATCTTTTCATATATTTCATTTAAATTATTTTCGATGGTAAAGCCCGTTGCTTTAAACCCACTAGATAAGAAACTAATATCTTTTATATCCTCTCTTAAAGAATTGTAAATCCTTTTATCTAAACTTTCTTTAATTTCACTCATTATTCAACGGAATTAATTTTCCCTATACTATATATAATCTATTTGATATTCTGTATTAATTATTTCCATTACTATTAGAATACTTCCACTGTTCATATCTGTCTGTAACTTCAATGAGAAATGGGTTTCTTACTATATCGCCTTTTTGAAATTCAAAGGATGAGAAACCTTTGATACCCGCCATAATGTCTTTAAAAGTTGAAAATCCACTTTCACTGCTCTTTACATCATATTGAGATATATCTCCCATACAAACTGCCTTTGAGTTTTTTCCTAATCTTGTTACCCAAAGCATAAGATCTTTTACTGGTAAGTTTTGGCTTTCATCTAAAATTAAAATCGAATCATCAAAGGTATCACCTCTCATAAAGTTAAGTGTTTGTATTGATATTACATCATTTCTAAACAATTCATCTGTTTTTTCTTTCCCCACTAACTTTACAAAAGTTGAGATAAAAGATTTCATGTAAGGTTCTATTTTTAAGTCTATTGACCCAGGGAGGTAACCTAAAGACTTACTACTTTCTATTATTGGTTTTGTAATTATAATTTTCTTGATTTTCTTTTGGGATAATAGTTTTAAGGAATTATAACAACTGGTAAAAGTCTTTGAAGTCCCAGAAGGTCCAGATATTAAAGTTAATGTGTTGTGATCGATTGTTTTAACCAGTTGGGATTGGTTCTCTGTTAAGTCTATTTTAATTTTTTTAAAATCTGTTAAATTAAACAAATTTCTTTTCGTTTTTTTCGTTTTAGTAGTTTTTGGATCACTCATTAATTTTATTTTTTTTCTTTTAAAGTATATATTGTTTTTTCTTCCCAGATATTAATCTCACCACCAGAACTATTGAGAAAGTCTATGGGTCTTTGGAAAACTTTTTGGTTTTTACCTTCTATATAGAGAAATTTTAATTACTTTTGTCAAACTGGATTCTTTTATGTTTCCTTTAATGAACAAGACAAAAAATTAAATAGAAAATCAAAATTATATGATGAGTAGGAGTAACCTAAGAATTGAAAATTCTTTGACTGGAGAAGAAAGTAATGAAGGAGAGAATGAATTTTTTAAACGTAGAAATTCTCGTAAAGAAACCAAATATCCCTCTTTGGAGAAGTTCGGAAAAGATCTGACTAAACAAGCTGAAAATAATAATATTGACCCTATTATAGGCCGAGAAGAGGAGATAAAAAGGGTTGCGCAAATTTTAAGCAGAAGGAAAAAAAATAATCCTTTGTTAGTTGGAGAACCTGGGGTTGGTAAAAGTGCTATTGCTGAGGGCCTTGCTTTGAAAATAAAGGAACGTAAGGTCCCAAGAACTTTATTCGATAAAAAAATATTTTCATTGGATTTAGGGAGCTTAGTTGCTGGAACCAAATATAGAGGTCAATTTGAAGAAAGGCTAAATGCTTTAATAAATGAAATTACTGAATCAAATGAGGTAATTATTTTCATCGATGAAATCCATACTATTGTAGGAGCTGGTGGAACTGGTGGTAGCTTGGACGCTGCTAATATTATTAAACCCTCACTAGCAAGAGGAGAACTCCAGTGCATAGGAGCAACTACCCTTAATGAGTATAGAGAAAATATCGAAAAAGATGGCGCTTTAGTAAGGAGGTTCCAGAAAGTAACTATCGATCCCACTTCCCGAGAAGAAACCTTCAATATCTTATCTACCATTAAAGGGGTCTATGAGAACTTCCATAATGTTAAATACACAGATGATGCTATAAAATCGTGTGTTGATTTAACTATTAGGTATATGCCGGAAAAACAACTACCAGATAAAGCTATTGATGTTTTAGACGAATCAGGAAGTAAGAAAAACATAAAAGATGTTGAAATTCCTAAAGATATCACCCAACTTGAAGAGAAAATCGAAGGAATAAAATCTCAGAAAAAACAATCTGTAAAGGCACAAAACTTCGAGAAAGCAGCTAAATTAAGAGACAATGAAAAAAATCTTCAAGAAAAGCTACTTGAGAGAAAAACCAAATGGGAAGAGGATCTAAAAACAAATAAGCAAAAGGTGGATGAGTCTGACATCTCTTCTGTTATATCGAGTATTACAGGGGTTCCTGTTGATAAATTATCCAAAAAAGAATCTAATATTCTTTTTAACATGGAAAAGGATATGAAAAAAGAGGTCATAGGTCAGTCTGAAGCTATATCTAAGTTAACTAAATCAATTAAAAGGAACAGAACTGGGCTTAAAGACCCTAGTAAACCAATCGGTAGCTTTATATTTTTAGGACCTACTGGTGTGGGTAAAACTCATACTGTTAAATCTTTGGCTAAACAGATGTTTCAAAACCAAAAAAGTTTAATTAGATTTGACATGAGCGAATACATGGAAAAATTTTCTGTTAATAGACTAGTTGGTTCTCCTCCTGGATATGTCGGATATGAAGAAGGAGGACAGCTAACTGAGGCTATAAGAAGTAATCCATATAGTGTGGTTCTATTCGATGAAATTGAAAAAGCTCATCCAGATATCTTTAACATTCTTCTTCAAATCCTAGATGATGGTCATGTCACTGATAGTCTTGGTAGAACAATTAACTTTAAAAACACTATCATAGTTATGACTTCTAATGTAGGAGTTAGGACCCTTAAAGATTTCGGAACTGGAGTTGGGTTTCAAACAAACACCAAAATTGAACACGAAAATTTAGAAAATGATCGAATTATTCAATCTGAGATGAAAAAGAAATTCCCACCAGAATTTTTAAATAGAGTTGATGACTTTGTAGTCTTTGATCATCTTTCTAAAGAAAGCATCCATAATATTGTAAAACTCGAATTAGAAAACTTAAACAAAAGAGTTTATGATCTTGGACTGGAACTTAAATACGGGAAAAAAGTCGTAGAATTTATAAGTGAGGATGGTTATGACATAGACTATGGAGCGAGACCCATTAAAAGATCAATTCAGAACCATATCGAAGATAAGATAGCTGATTTATTAATTGAACACTCAAATACTGAGAAAAAGACAATCAGAGTATCTCATCGTAAAGGTAAAGAAGAACTTATAGTTTCACTTATGTGATAATATTTCCTCCTTTAGTTAAAACCTCACAAAAAAGTGGGGTTTTTTTAATATATAGATAAAGGAAAAAAATATTATCATATGGAAATTAAAAAATATAACGAGTTTAAAGCTCCCGAAAAGATTCTTTACTATTACGCTTTTGATTGGGATGATAATATACTGAAAATGCCTACTGAGATAATGTTAATTTCTGAGGATGGGGAAGAAGTTGGTATTTCCACTGAAGACTACGCTAAATATAGAAATATAATTGGGAAAAAGAATTTTAGTTATAAGGGTAAGGCTATAACTGGTTATATTAAAGATGAAAATGGTAACACCGATTTTAGTAGTTCGTTTAGGAATTTTAGAGATTCTGATCCGGATAATTTTTTAAATGATGTCAAAAAATCTATACAAATGGGGTTATACGGACCTTCTTATGGTGATTTTTTAGAGTGTATTACTAACGGTTCATTATTTGCGATTATAACCGCCAGAGGACATGAGTCAGAAAATTTAAGAAAGGGTGTAGAATATATCATTGATGAGGTCATTACAAGCAGCCAACAATTAATGATGTATGATAATCTATATAAATATTCTTATTTATTTAAACAAGAAGAAGACTATCCTAAAATACCTAAAGGAAAACTAAGTGAGCATAAATTAGTTAAAGAATATTTAGATAATTGTATGTTTGTAGGGGTAAGTGCTCCTTCCAGAGAGGGTAGAGCGGATAATCCAGAAGAAGCGAAAAAGTTAGCTTTATTGGAATTTAAATCAAAGGTAAATGATTTAGCTCCAAGGATAGGATATAAAGCGTCAATCGGTTTCTCAGATGACGATCCAGGAAACGTGGAAAAAATAACTGAGCTATTCGACGAAATAGATAATGAATATTATAGTAACATTATTTACTACACAATAAAAGATACTCAAGGAGGGGGAGTTAAAACTACTTATAAGAGAATCCAAGAAAATAAAGAAAATGGATTTGAACTAAACGTGCATATTTCAAACTTAGACAAATCGACTTTCATGGATTTGATCACCATGTTTCATTTTTTCGAATGGACTGGAAGTGTCGGATCTTCAAGACAGATGAAAGCTTTTTGTGATGGTGATGGCCACTTCAGACCAAAAATTAAAATAAATGGAAAAAAACCCTCAGATTTAGATAATCATACAGGAGATTTCGATAAGGGTATCGATTTACATTTTGGATGTTAAGATATGAAAAGCAAAATATTAAGAGAAAATTTGTCAGACGCTAGCCAACCTTCGGAGTTTAGGTTAAACTACCTTAAAAATTTCAATCACCTAAGTAAAGATCAGTTAGGTGCTATGGAAATTTTCGGACCCAGAACAAATAATGAAATACAAAGAATACAAAAAGAAATTTTTAAAAATAATAAGAGTGGTAAGAAAACTAAACGACCAAAAAATAATGTAATCGGCGATGAAAAGACTTTTAATTACCCTGTTGATAGCAACAAAGGGTTAGTTATTAGTAGTGATCAAGAAAGAATACCAAGACAACACTCCTATCCTTACGGGTTTGGTTCTCCACCACTACCTACATATAAAATGGGAGGTGGTATAAGATCTAAAACTTCAAACAATATTCTTACCTTCGAGGAATACAGCGAAAGAAGATTTTAATTTTTTTAATATATATACAAACACCCAAAAAAATAAATGTTATGAAAAAATTTAAAGAATTTAAACAACCAAAAGGAACTGGTGGAGAAACCAGTTGGAAAAAACAAGGTGTTGAAATTAATTTAAAAGATTTATTGGGTTTTACTTCTAAAGAAATTAAAAATATTAAAACATCAGATTTAAAACCCCTTCTAATAGAAGCGGAAAGAGACCCTGAAAGGGTTGATAACGCAAATTTAGAATATCCAATAATTATAGGATCTTATAAGGGTGAATATGTTAAAATTATTGATGGTCACCATAGACTAGCTAAAGCTTTGAAATTGGGTAAAGAAACTATAAAATCTCGAATTTTAAACTTTGATCAATCACCTGAATATCTTAAAAACCTTTTTGGTGTTAGGGAGAGTATGGTTCACCAAAATAGCTTATCTCAATTAAACAACGTTTCTTCTCAAATGGATAAAATAGATATTGGATCCAGAGTGAGTGATGATAGTTTCGCAAATGCTGTTAATACGAAAAAAAATATAACAAACTCTCATATACAGACTTACCAAGAGTTTATGAACGAACCCTTTGAAGTGAATCAAAATAGAAAACCTTGGGAAGAAAGAAACTTAAATAAGTAAAAATTGGGTTTGAAAAAAAATTATATTAAATGGATTTCCCGTCAATATCATCAAGTGATTTAAAAACGACTTTTATAAATAATGACTCTTTTAGACTTAACTTTATTAAAGGTAACGGAGATAAAAGGCTTATTACTTTAACAGAGGGATCTTTAGAGAATTTAAAACATCCAGTTAATGGAGAAGAATATAAAGGAGATTTAAGATTCGGAAGAGGTGATCAATTGTTTGAAGATGAGTACCAAAACTTTTACCCCTATCCAGACCAAAATTCACCAGATGAAAATACACAAGTAAATACTTCAACTTTTGTTGTTTATTTTGGTGAAGCTGACGGCTCACAAGGCATAGACATAATTAATCTAAAACCCTCAACAGATTATCATTTACTTATTTATGAATCAACAAACTTCAGATACCTAAAATCAAGTGTTTTATCTTTTACGACTAGTTTCCCCACTAACACTGAAAATATTTTAGTTGAGGTCTTTAATAATAAAACAAGACAGACAATTCAAGAAGCACTCGTAGAGATAATTGATAAAAGAAAAATGATAAGAAGTTTTGGTCAAACAGATAATTTTGGGTATTTTAGTTCCGATCCACTACCAGAGGGTAGATATGAGTTAAGAATCAGTAAAGAAAACTTTGAAAGTAAAGTACTCCCTGGTAAATTTATTCAAAGAAAAGAACCAAGAAGAGATAACAAATATAGAATTTATACCAATGCTGGTAACACAGAATTAGGATCAACTATCCAAAGACAAAGAGTTAAAAACCATAACGAATACTACGTCTATTTAAATCCTTCAAACACCAATACCAGCAGTTATAACAGGTACACCCCAGATGAAAACCCAAGTAGATTAACGAAATTGTAGTAATCAATCAGAAAATTTGATAAGAGGTTTTTAAATCAAAAAATCTTTTATAAATTTGCTCAATAGTTCTTCCAAAAAAAAATTAGGTATGAAAGCAGTCAAACAAACTAAAACAGGTGTAAAAGTATTTCATATAGTTAAAGATGGGAAAACATACGTTACTGATAAGGAACCTCTATCATTTTTTGAAAAACTTAAAAAAAATTATATTGGTCGCCAAAAGAAAAAATAAAGGGGTATTTGTTAAGTCTAAATAATCACCCACTTTAAATTATATGACTTTCCGTGGGAGTTCCAATCAAGATTAAAATAGTCTTATTATCATTCTTAATATACCTTTTAATTCTTTTTTTTAACAGAAACCTTATGATTTCTTCTCCTTTATTCTCCTGTTTTTCTTGGTTTTAGTATTTCTTTTTTCATAATAAAATACTTCCTTTTACGTATCCACCCCTTTCCTCTATTATACTTCTGATTTCTTCTTTAGGGTGTGTTTTAGATAGTGGAGTGCTTGGTAAATATAAACTATCACCCACTTGTAAATTATCTGGTAGTTCTTTAATGGGTGTGTTTATTAAACTTAAACTACCCCCCACTTTCAAATTATCTGGTAATTTTTCAATTAAGGTATTTGTTAAAAGTAAATAACCACCCACTTGTAAATTATCTGATAATTTTTTGATAGGGGTACCCATTAAATCCAAATCACCACCCACTTGTAAATTATCTGGTAGTTTTTCGATAGGAGTCCCCCATAAATCTAAATCACCCTTACCACCATCCTTAATATACTTCTTAATTCTTTTTTGAATAGAAACCCTATGGTTTCTTCTTCTTTCTTCACCCGTTTTTCTTGGCTTTAGTATTTGTTTTTTCATAATACAATAAATTTTTTCACGTACCCACCTTTTTCCTCTATTATATTTCTAATTTCTTCTTTAGAGTATTTTTTAGATAGTGGGGTTCTTTGTAAAGATAAATTACTATCCACTTGTAAATTATCTGGTAATTCTTTGATAGGGGTGTTATTTAAAAATAACCCACCCACTTGTAAATTATCTGGTAATTTTTCGATGGGGGTGTTTACTAAATCCAAATAACTACCCACTTTTAAATTATCTGGTAATTCTTTGATGGGGGTATTCTCTAAATATAAACTACCACCCACTTTTAAATTATCTGGTAATTCTTTGATAGGGGTGCCCATTAAACCTAAACTATTCCCCACTTTTAAATTATCTGGTAATTTTTTGATGGGGGTTCCCGTTAAAAATAAATCACCACTCACTTCTAAATTATCTGGTAATTCTTTAATAGGGGTCTTTGATAAAAATAAATTACCACTCACTTTTAAATTATCTGGTAATTTCTCTACAGGGGTTTCACTTAAATTTAAATTACCTTTACCCCCATTCTTAATATACTTTTTAATTTTCTTTTCAGTAGAGATCTTATGTTTTTTTCTCCTTTCTTCACCCGTTTTTCTTGGTTTTAGTATTTCTTTCTTCATAATAAAATACTTCTTTTTACGTATCCACCCCTTTCCTCTATTATACTTCTGATTTCTTCTTTAGAGTATTTTTT
>Ga0209937_1000619_pt1 | contig 10916 bp, 12 predicted proteins | sample SalPon1_B_H2O_MG_FD_185699 | JGI IMG/M metagenome (GOLD analysis project Ga0209937, IMG submission 185699) | Salt pond water microbial communities from South San Francisco under conditions of wetland restoration - Salt Pond MetaG R1_B_H2O_MG... | ecosystem: Environmental > Aquatic > Non-marine... | reverse complement strand
AGCAATAAAGCCTTTGTTGAAGGGAGTGGAACTTTCTTACTGGGCACCACGCTCACAAGCCCCGCTGCAGCAACAATCACCACAATGGCCAACACCGTGAAAGCCCCCAGGGTCTGTCCCAGGGCAACATCAACAATTACTGGCAGGACAGCTCCAGCAACCGCCGTTAGCGGGCTTACGATGCTGATTGGACCCAATGCCAAGGCCGCATAAAACATAGTTAGCGCCAGACCCGAACAGATTCCTGCAAGCACCCCAAACAGGATTGTTTGATTACTAAATTCGGGCCTTAGAAAAATTGAAACTAGCAGAAGAAATAAAAGACCGATTCCAAGAGCAATACCGGTGACTCGAATTGGGTTTGCCTTTTTTGAAGCTAGACCGCCGAAGAAGTCGGCGAATCCGTAACTGGTCGCAGCCAATAGCCCCAGCGCCACAGCAAACATGTTTCTCCTTAACCAAAAAAGCGGGCCCTTGGGCCCGCCTTAATGTGGCTCCGACCGGCATCGATCCGGTGACCTAACGATTTTCAGTCGTTCGCTCTACCAACTGAGCTACAGAGCCGAGCTTTCGCTCATTTCAAAATAGCTCTCCGAAGAGAGCTATTTTGGCGACCCCGACGAGACTTGAACTCGCGACCTCCGCCGTGACAGGGCGGCGCGCTAACCAACTGCGCCACGGGGCCATAGTGGTGTTCCCAACGCTTTCGTGACCCCAACGGGATTCGAACCCGTGCTACCGCCGTGAAAGGGCGGCGTCCTAGGCCGCTAAACGATGGGGCCTCTCATTCAAGCGATTGAGAGCACCGACAGGTAATACTACTCAGTTTTTGACCATTTAGGCAACAAGCTGGCTACCTTAAGCTAATACTTGAGGGTTTATGTTATCTTCACCCTGAAAGATTCTGCTTTTGAAAGGTGCGAATGACTCTTCGCGGAAAGCTGATTGCCACGGCCATTGCCATTGCAATGGGCGCAAGTGGGGCTGTTTTAGGGCCAGCGTTTGCTGTTCCTGATTACCCCAGCTGGGAGGAGGTCGAGGCAGCCAAGGACAGCGTTGAAGAAAAAGAGGCGCTGATCTCTGAGCTTGAGGGTTATTTGGCCGAGCTTGGAGCAGAGCTTGATGAGCTAAACACCATCGCTTTGATCAAAAACGAGGAATACAACCAGGCGGTTGAAGAGGTCAACATCATCAGCGCACGCGTTGCAAGTTTGAAAAAAGAAGTTGAGGAAGCAACCGAAGAAGCAGAGTCTGTGAGGCTGCAGCTTGGCAGGATGGCCGCCAAGATGTTTAGAGAGGGCACCAGCGGAAACTCATCTTTGGAGCTGTTTTTCAATCCGGAGAGCGCTGATGATTTGTTGTATCAACTTGGAACTCAAGAAATCATTGCCTCCAGAACCGACACGATTTACCAGCAGAGCCTAGACAAGCAGGCTAACGCCGAGTCACTAGCCCAAGAGCTGGTTGCAGCTGAAGAAGAATTAGAGGAAAAAAGACTTGTAGCGGAAGAGGCTCTGATTGAAGCCCAAAACGCTGCGGCCGAAGTCCAAGACAAGGTGGATGAAAACGAAGCTTTGAATGCCGAGATGGTGAGGCAGTTGGCTTCTCTGAGAGACACCGCCGAAGAGCTTGAGCGCCAAAGAGCAGAGGGTCTGGCAGCAGAAGCTAGGCAAAGAGCTGTTGGAACAGCTCCAACTGCTCCGAATCTTTATAGCGTCTCTGGACCAAATGATTTATTGGTCGAGCAAGCCATTGATTTTGCCAGAGAACAGCTCGGTGAGCGCTATGTACTTGGTGGAGCTGGACCAAATGTTTGGGACTGCAGCGGAATCACCATGAAGGCTTATGCAGCAGCTGGTGTTTATATCGGTTGGCACTCAGCCACCGCTCAATACAACATCATGGCCAAGCAACAGAAGCTAGTTCCATTTCAAGATGCCCAGCGTGGGGATCTAATTTGGTGGAGCAGGTCAACAGCTTTCGATGGTGACAAGTATCACGTTGCGATTTACCTTGGCGACGGCATGATGCTGGAAGCTCCAAACCCCGCTAGAACGGTTCGAGTTGTTCCGGTTCGGTTTGGCGAGCTCTGGCCATATGCAGGCAGGCCAACCGCCAGCTCTACTTTGAACTAGCCCTTGTAATCCTCGTAGGCCTTGTCAATTACCTTTTGAGTCTCACTCAGGTTTTTCCAACCCTGAAGCTTTACCCACTTGCCTGGCTCTAAATCTTTGTAGTGCTCGAAGAAGTGCTCAATTTCATTTCGAGTCTGTTGCGGGACATCATCGATGTCTTGAATGTGATCCCAACGAGGGTCACCATCCAACACGCAAATTACCTTCTCATCCAATCCGCCATCGTCTTCCATCAGAAGCATCCCGACTGGCCTAACTTCCATTCCAACTCCAGGGAACACCGGGAACTCCAAAAGCACGAGCGCATCTAGTGGATCACCGTCACCGCCAAGGGTGTGTTCAAAAAATCCGTAGTCAACCGGGTATACGAAAGGAGTGAATAAAACTCGGTCTAGCATCACTTTTCCGGTGTCGTGATCGACCTCGTATTTGTTTCTGGATCCCCTTGGAATCTCAATAACTACCTCGTAGCCCAATTGCCCTCCTAAAGTTGTTGTAAGTAAAGATTAGCGAATGGAATGAACCCTTGCCTGACCGTCGAAGATTGACCCCCGAGGTGGCTGACACCAGAAGAGCGCTCCGGGAGTTATTAGAAAGCCAAGGCATCAAAGACCAAAGGCTTTTGATTGGTCTGAGCGGTGGTGCTGATTCTTTATCGCTAACTGCCGCGGTTGGCTTTGAGGCAGAAAAGCTAGGCATTGAACCGATTGCCGTCATCATCGATCATGGCTTGCAGTCAAACAGTGCTGAGGTGGCAGACAATGCCAGGGCAACCGCAGAAAGTCTTGGAGTCAAAGCGGTAATCAAAAAAGTAGAGGTTGGAAGCCAGGGCGGGATGGAAAATGCCGCACGAGATGCAAGGTATGAAGCTTTTGATGAAGCCATGAACGAATTCAATTCAAGCTTTGTTCTGCTCGGTCACAATCAAAACGATCAGGCCGAAAGTGTTTTATTGGGCCTTATGCGGGGAAGTGGACCAAAGTCAATTGCTGGCATGAAACCAGTCAGTGGAAGTTATCTCAGACCATTCCTGCAGCTGTCCAGAGACAGCCTGCGTCAAGCATGTGCTGATCAGGGGATTGAGTTTTGGGATGATCCGCAGAACCAAGATTCCAAGTTTGCTCGAGTTGAGATTAGAAAAATCTTGGCTCAATTGGAGGCCTCTGGTTCTTCTGGGGTGATTGCCGGATTGGCAAGAACTGCTGATCAGATGCGGGAGGCGGAGGAGATCATTCAGCCGATAGTGGATCACCACATCCAGCAGTTGGGAAATTCAAAGGTAGTTTCAATCGAATACCTGCAGTTTTTGGACACCGCTCTAAGAAGGAGAATCATCCACAAATTAGGACAGCTAAACGGTGTTGAATTCAGCCGAGTGCATGTTTTGGAAATAGAGAAGCTGGTAACCAATTGGCACGGGCAGGGACCACTGTCTGTTCCAGGCATTACAGTAGAGAGGGTCGGTAACAATCTCCATCTCGATTAGGAGCGGCTGTGCAGCTGAACCACCAAGATATCTCTGAAGTTTTAGTGTCCCCTGAGCAGATTCAACAAAAAGTTGTTGAGCTTGCTGCTGAAATTGACAACCACTACAAAGGCGGGAACGTTTTATGCGTTGGCGTGCTCAAGGGTGCGGTGATGTTCATGGCGGATTTGCTCAGAGAAATGGGCGAACCGGTGGAGATGGACTGGATGGCGGTGAGCTCCTACGGATCTGGCACCACCAGCAGCGGTGTTGTTCGAATTTTGAAAGATCTGGACACGGACGTGTTGGGTCGAGACGTTTTGATTGTTGAAGACATCGTAGATACAGGGCTTACCCTCTCTTGGCTCACAGCAAATCTGAAGGCTCGTGGTGCAAAATCAGTTGAGGTGGTAACCCTTCTAAGAAAGCCCGATGCCATAAAGGTGGAAATTGATGTCCGATGGGTGGGGTTTGACATTCCGAATGAATTTGTTGTCGGATACGGGTTGGATTACGACGAGCATTACCGTTCTTTGAAGGGTGTGGGGATATTGGACCCGAAGGTTTATAGGAAAAAGTGAGCGAAGACAAAAAGAAGAAACCATTATTTAAGAGAATCCTCAGCGGGCCGTGGATTTGGATCGCGGTCGCGGTCGGAGTATTGCTAATCGGCTCATCACTGCTTTCAGGCGGGGGGTTTCAAAAAGTTGACACCCAGCAGGGAATTCAATACCTACAGAGTGGAAACGTAGAAAGGGCCGTCATCTTCGATGGCGAGCAGAGAGTGGATCTAACCCTGACCAGCCCCGATGGAGCACTGGGAACCGAAGTTCAGTTTTACTACGTGACCGGAAGAGATCAGTTCATTGCTGAATTGGTGCAGTCAGCGCAACCATCAGATGGTTGGACTGACGAGGTTCCAAACACCCCTTGGATTCTTTCTCTGTTGGGAACACTGCTTCCATTTATTTTGATTGGTTTGATCTTCTGGTTCATCATGAGTGGTGCTCTGGGTGGAAACAACCGAGTAATGCAGTTTGGTAAGTCAAAAGCCAAGGTGGTGAGCAAGGAGTCATCAGACATCACATTTAAGGATGTTGCTGGTGTTGAAGAGGCCATGGAGGAGCTCCAAGAATTGAAAGAGTTTTTGCAGGAGCCTAAAAAATTCAGAGACTTAGGCGCGAAGATTCCTCGCGGAGTATTGCTCTATGGCCCTCCGGGAACCGGTAAAACGCTTGTTGCCAAGGCGGTAGCTGGTGAAGCGGGAGTTCCCTTCTTCTCAATTTCCGGTAGTGATTTTGTTGAGATGTTTGTGGGTGTTGGTGCCTCTAGGGTTAGAGACCTGTTCGAGCAGGCCAAGCAAAGTGCTCCGGCGATTATCTTCGTTGATGAAATTGATGCCGTTGGTCGTCACCGTGGAACAGGCGTAGGCGGTGGAAACGATGAGCGAGAGCAGACACTGAACCAGCTATTGGTTGAGATGGATGGTTTTGACACAAACACCAACGTTATTTTGATTGCTGCAACCAACCGTCCTGATGTTTTGGACCCCGCTTTGTTGCGTCCAGGTCGATTCGATCGCCAGGTCGGTGTCGGAGCTCCTGATTTGGTGGGTCGTGAAAAGATTTTGAAGGTCCACTCAAAAAACAAGCCAATGGCTAAAGACGTTGACCTAGCAACCATTGCTCGCAGAACACCTGGGTTTACCGGTGCAGATCTTGCAAACGTTTTGAATGAGGCTGCATTGCTTGCAGCGAGGCTTGGCAAAAAGAAGATTGATGATGGGGTTTTGGATGAGGCGATTGACCGAGTAATCGGCGGCCCTCAAAAGAAAAACTCGTTGATGAAAGATAACGAGAGGCTGATCACCGCTTATCACGAGGCGGGGCACGCGCTAGTTGCCGCTTCATTGAACAACAGCGACCCAGTTACCAAAATCACCATCTTGCCCAGAGGTCGAGCCCTTGGTTACACCATGGTTTTGCCAATTGAGGATCGCTACTCAATTTCTAGAAACCAACTTTTGGATCAGATTGCTTATGCCATGGGCGGCAGAGTCGCCGAGGAAATTGTTTTCCATGACCCAACCACGGGTGCAAGTAATGACTTTGAAAAAGCGACATCAACAGCACGCATGATGGTCACCAAATACGGCATGAGTTCCGAGGTTGGTTCTATTTCTTTGGGAAGTGGCTCCAGTGAGCCATTTTTGGGAAGAGACCTTGGAAGCTCAAAAGATTACTCAGACCGTTTAGCGGAGCTGGTTGATGAAGAGGTTCAGAAAATTCTGGATAGTGCCCTAAACGAAGCCCACCAAGCCTTGACTAAAAACAGAGCGGTGTTGGACTCGTTGGCTGAGCAGCTATTGGAGCGAGAGACTCTAAATCAAGAGGACATCGAAACCATTTTTGAGCCAGTGAAGAAACTGCCGCAGCGCAAGGTCTGGCACTCTAGCGAAACCCGTCCCCACTCCAAAAAAGGACCGGTAGAGGTACCTGAGCGCAAGAAGGTTGAGCCCAAGAAGCCAGCTGCCAAGACCAAGGCGAAGGCCTCCCCTAAGACAGCTGCAAAAACAGCTTCCAAAACCTCATCCAGCAAAGCCGACGATAAAGGCTAATGGACGCCGAGCGCATCAAAAAGGCGGTTCGGGAGCTGCTTTTATCAATTGGTGAAGACCCAGATCGTGAGCAGTTTCAGCAGACACCAGGTTTTGTTAGCGAGAGCTATCGAGAGTTTTTCAAAGGCATAGGTGTTGATCCGGTTCAATTTTTAGACGAAACCTTTCCTGCAGAATCAACCGATCTTGTGATGTTGAAAGACATAGAGCTAGTTTCTATCTGCGAGCACCACCTGCTTCCTTTCACCGGAGTTGCTCACGTTGCCTATTTGCCAAATGAAAAAATCATTGGACTCGGTCGAATTGCAAAGGTTGTTGAAACTCTTGCCGCCAGGCCCCAATTGCAAGAAAACCTGGGCAATGAAATTGCAGATGCAATTGAAGCAGGCCTTTCTCCTCAGGGTGTTTTGGTGGTTTTAGAGGCCAAGCATCAGTGTGTGGCCAGTCGCGGAGCTAGGCAGCCAGAGGTTGAGACCGTAACCAGTTCTGCCCGTGGAGTGATGCAACAAATTGAGCATCGCCAGGAGGCGATGGGGCTAATTTCCAAATGAGACCAAAACTCATGGGAGTGCTTAACATAACTCCAGACAGCTTCAGCGATGGAGGGCTGTTCAATGATCCGCAGGCTGCTTATGCGCAGGCCCAGCTTATGCACTCACAGGGGGCAGAGATCATCGATGTTGGTGCTGAATCCACCAAACCCGGGGCCAGCCGAATAGAAAGCGACGAGGAGCAGCGAAGGCTGTTTCCGGTATTGAATGAACTTGCCGAGGTGATTGACCTAAGTGTTGACACCATGAATGCCTCAACCGCCGAGATTGCTCTGAGCATGGGTGCTAGGTATATCAACGATGTCAGTGGTGGCTTGGCGGATAGTGACATGCACAAAGTCGTAGCGGCAAATGATGCCCATTACATCCTCAGCCATTGGCGCGGTCACTCTAAAGAGATGTATTCAGAGGCCGATTACAAAAATGTTGCCCAAGAAGTTGTTTCAGAAATTTCCAAACAACTTGATAGAGCTATCAGTGCAGGCATTTCCCCCGAGAAAATAATTGTTGACCCGGGGCTTGGGTTCAACAAAGACATGGGCCAGAACTGGGAATTGGTTGCAAGGCTTGACGAGCTAAAAAAACTTGAGATGCCGATTCTGGTTGGGCACTCCAGGAAAAGGTTTTTATCGAGTGCGATTGATCCTGAAATCACTGAGATGGACAACCAGCGAAGAGATTTAGCGACAGCAGTTTTGACCGCTTTATTGATGCAGCACAGCCTGTGGGGGATTAGAGTTCATAACGTCCAAGCATCGCAGGATGCAATAAACCTGGTCGAACAGTTGGGTAAATTTCAATGAACCAGATAATCAAGCTCACCGGCATAGAGGCTTTTGGTTATCACGGTGTTTTGGCATCTGAGCGTGAGGTCGGGCAGAGCTTCATTGTTGATTGCGAGCTAGAGGTTGAGGCGATGCAAGCGGTTTTGAGTGACGATATCGAGCATGCCGTTGACTATGCGGAGGTCGCTGCGCTTATAAACTCTGAGATTCAAGGAGAGCCCGTGAATCTAATTGAGGTGTTGGCAAATCGGATTGCCACCAAAATTCTGAAGACTTTTTTGCTGGTCAGGTCTGTTGAGTTGACTGTTCACAAGCCAAGTGCTCCAATCCAGGTTCCGTTTTCTAACGTGTCGGTGACAGCACTGGTTACATCGGAGTAATTATGACTGAGGCAATCCTTTCGCTTGGTGGAAATCTGGGGGATCGTGAATCCACCCTGAAAAGTGCTCTCAGCCAAATCGCTGAAATCGATGGCGTGGAAGTGATAAAAAACAGCTCTTTTTATGAATCAGTTGCAGTGACTTTGGCTGGTGAGGATGAATCAGAACCGAAGTTTCTAAACTGCGTGGTGATAGTCGAGACCAGTCTGAAGCCCAAGAAGTTACTGCAGGCACTGTTTGAGATTGAAAATGACCACGGCAGGGTCAGGCTGCAGCGTTGGGGAGCTAGGACCCTGGATATCGACATTGTGGTTTTTGGAAAAGAACTAATTCAAACCAAGTCCTTGCAAGTTCCTCATCCACGTGCTCATCAGCGAGGGTTTGTGTTAATCCCATGGGCTGAGATTGACGCAGATGCAGTTTTGCCAGGACACGGACCAGTTTCCAAGCTCGCTGAACGTTTCCGCTCCCAGGTCCAGGTGGTTTAGTTGAAGTCTTTACAAATCTCGCAGTTGACTGCAATTGCGGTTGTTTGGGCGGCCTTGGCTTATTTTTATATGCAGTGGTTGCTAACTAACGGTTTTCAGCTTCTGTATAGCAACCCGCTGCTAGCAATAAACTTATTCATCACTGGTGCTGTGGTGTATTTATTGACACTGAGAATCAGAAACTACCAGCGAAAGCTGGCAGACTTTGCGGAAGGAAAAATCTCCAATAGGCCGGCAAGACCAGATCCAATTTGGTCTTTTCGATTATTGGTTTTAACGAAGGCAGTGGCGTATGTCGGGAGCGGCTTTCTCGGCTGGCATCTGGGGGCATTGATCTTTTTGGTTTTGAACACACCAAACCAGTTATTCCCAGCTATCGCCATTATTGGCTCTGTGAGCTCAATAATGACTATAGCCGCTGGCATTGTTGGAGAGAGAAATCTTCGCACTCCAGAGGATATGGAAGGGTGGGACCATTAGATGACGAACAAACCGGGGCGCATGAAAGTTGGAAGCATTGGTGATGCCCTTGAGGGCATCGTTTTAGTAAAGGCATTGGCAGGAGCCGGCCACACTGCGGAGGCGATTCATCTGCAGGCCGAAAACTCAGTTGAGCGGGCAGATTCTTTGCTGCCGCAGGTTGAGATTGTCAGCATGCAGGAAGTGATTGAGCGCTGCGATTTGATAATCATGGCCATGTCTGCAGAGGAAATTGAAGAAGCTGTCACGGGTCTGGCTCAGCTTGGTTATTTTTCTCCAGGAAAAATAGTCATGCACTGCTCAGCAGAACGCGGCTATTCAATATTGGCCAGCGCCGCCAGGGCTGGGGCCATACCGATTGCCATGCACCCAGTTGTTGATTTCACCGGCACAAGTGTTGACCTGCTGAGCCTGCAGGATTCAGTTTCAGCCGTTACTGCTCCTGATTCGGTTTTGCCGATTGCGCAAGGATTGGCGCTAGAGATTGGAACCGATCCAATCGTGGTCGCCGAGTATCAGCGACCTGCCTACGCCGAGGCTTTTAGTTCACTAAATAACTTTCCAAAGATGATTGTTAGCCAAGCAATTAGCGAATTGGAAGCAGAAGAGGTGCCAAGAGTGGTTGACTTGGTGGCACCGATGGCCAGAGCGGCAGTCGAAAGAGCACTGCGCGAGGGTGGCATTGGACCTAACCCGGAGGATTTTGAAAGTTGAAGCAAGTTTCACAGGTGGCTCAGCTAAAGCAAGAAATTGCGGAAGCGCGTGCGAACGGCAAGCGAATTGCCTTTGTTCCCACAATGGGGGCTTTGCATGATGGACACCTGTCGCTGGTTGATCAGGTTCGAAGCGAAGACAACTTCGTAATCGCCAGCATTTTTGTAAATCCGCTTCAATTCAATGACCCCAGCGACTATGAAAACTATCCGCAGTCACTTGGTGTTGATGCTCGATTGCTAAGTGACAGAGGCGTTGATGTTTTGTTTTTGCCAGAGCCTGAGACGATTTATCCAGACGAGCCTAATTTGATAACTCCCGAGGATATTGAAACCAATGTCTCACTGCGCCTGGAAGGTGAGTACAGACCTGGTCACTTCACCGGTGTGCTGACGGTGGTTTCAAGGCTTTTTGACCTGGTTACACCCGATATGGCCGCATTTGGCAAAAAAGACGCTCAACAACTTGCTCTCATTAGATCTCTGGTCAGCCACCAGTTAGCCAGCGGCAGAAGAATGCCGCTGAAGATCATTGCTGGCGAGACCATTCGAGACGATTATGGCTTGGCCTTATCCAGCCGCAATGCGAGGTTGAATTCAGAGCAGCTGGAGATTGCCAGAACCATCAACGTGGCGCTGGATTCCTGCGATGGAAAAGAAAATGTTGAAGAGGCAGTTGAGACCGCTAGGGCGATGCTCTCAGATGAAATCAAGCTTGATTACCTAGAAATTGTTGACCCTGCTACTTTCGAGCCTGTTTCTAGGGATTATGAAGGTTCTGCGATAGCCTTATTTGCTGGTTACGTTGGCCAGGTTCGGCTGATTGATAATCGCGAAATCTCAATAAAAGGAAGCTAATTGGATCAAGAGCTTGTAGGAGACGACACTCCCGAGCAGATGGGCTTTCGCTTAGATAAGCGGGAAGCACTGATTGCCAACGGAGAGGCTTACCCGGTAGGTGTTCCCATCACCCACTCAATCGATGAGGTAAAAGCCAGCTACCCAGATTTGGATGTTGATGTGGCAACTGGAGACATCGTTGGTGTTAGCGGTCGAATAATGTTTTTGAGAAACACCGGAAAGCTTTGCTTCGCAGCCTTGCAATCAGGAACCGGTGAACGAATTCAAGCAATGATCAGCCTCGATAAAGTCGGCCAGGAAAATCTTGATGCTTGGAAAGAGCTAGTTGATCTCGGTGATCACGTGTTTGTTTCTGGCGAGGTAATTACTTCTAAAAGAGGCGAGCTGAGTGTTTTAGCCAATAGCTGGCAGATGGCTTCAAAGACCATCAGGCCGCTTCCC
>Ga0209937_1000618_pt1 | contig 10930 bp, 13 predicted proteins | sample SalPon1_B_H2O_MG_FD_185699 | JGI IMG/M metagenome (GOLD analysis project Ga0209937, IMG submission 185699) | Salt pond water microbial communities from South San Francisco under conditions of wetland restoration - Salt Pond MetaG R1_B_H2O_MG... | ecosystem: Environmental > Aquatic > Non-marine... | reverse complement strand
CTGGCATGAAATACTTGAATGTTGTGTCGTTTGGTTCAAAGAAACGATTTACCAACTGGTTTTCGGAACCGATCTGCACGATCTCCTCGACGGGACCCCAGGCAAATGCGCCTGCGATTGCACCGATAGAAGTCGAAACGGCCGGGACCACATTGGTAAGATCGATCTCTTTGACTTCTACGCCTGGAGAGACCTGAAAAGCCATGTGCTTATTCCTCTTTATTCATTGAAACTTATATGCGATTTCATAATACGGTTGTCTTCATTGATAGTATTTATAAATAACGTAATTCTCAGAAAAATGTACCGAAGTAGGGGTTATCGCCATGAGTCCAGACGTCACCGTCAATGATCTCTGTATTCTGATCTAAGCCGTTATCGATTTCTCCGAACGGTAACATATCGTCTTCGATTAACTTCATCTGCTCTTCATACAACATTTTCTTAATATCAACGTCGGTCTGCTCAGAGAACATATTCGTCGTCGAGAACCAACCAAAGAGAACCAGATTCATAACTAAGTCGTCGTGATTACCCTGTGAAGCGCCGTACGATGAGCCGTGAGCAACAAATGTAGATAACTCAACGATCGTATCGGCATCACGAACGATAAGCTGATCCTGCTCGATCAGATCCTTCATCGTTGATGTACCGATTCTTTTGACCTTACGGTCCATGAAAACACCGATCGAGTTAGCTTTAATAGCGGACTCGACGAATACGTTCTCGTACTCGATCTCGTAGTAAAGACCGTTGCATACGACCGTACCCTGGTCGTTATTCTCAATAAGAACGTACGCTTCGTTATACGTCTTTGCGTACTTGTAGATAACATCAGGAAACAACAACGGCGAGATCATGTTGTCTTGAAACACTGCGACTTGTCGAAACGGCTTGGCCGATATGTCGATGACCGTAAAAGTAGAGTAGTCCTTACCACGACCCTTACCTACGTCAACGAACATCATGTATTCTGAATCGGGATTCGGCCGCTCGTAGACTCGTACATTGTCTTGTTGGTATATCGGTGACTCTGCTTTTAACTGCAGCAGCTTATCGCCAGAGACCAAGGTATTACCAGTGCCGTGGAACGTATTACCATACTCTTGGTTGAACTGTAGTTCTGACGTGTTCGCAATGGTTTCTTTTTTCCATTTCTCGTCTCGACCAGGCACGTCCCACCAGTCGATGCGAAACGGTTTAAAGTTATTAATGTCTTGGACCGCGCCTTCCCACAGTTTATGAAACTGATTGCCAAGGCCGTTCGCGGTCGACGTAATGATAATCTTAGTGTCCTTACCCGACGAGATAACCGGATAAGTCGATGTATAGAACTCAGCATCGTTCTGAACGAATGCGAACTCATCGAGAAAAATAAGGTTGGCCGAGAAACCACGAATGGACGAAGACGTCGTGGATGATGATATAATTCGCGAGTTATTTGAGAACTCGATGGACGTTTTGTTTAGAGCCTTACAGCCGGGTTGCAGAAAGAATGGCAGATTCTCTAGAGCAAGAGTTACGCGCCCAAGCATTTCTTTTGCAGTCGCACCCTTGTTCGCAAGAATTGCGATTGTTTTCTCTGGATTAAAGATCGCATACCAGAGTAGATACACAACCGATGAGATTGACTTACCCGACTGCCGACACGCAAGAACGATCGAGAATCGATTCTCATTAAAGTGATTAAACATCTTTTCTTGGTATGGATATAGGTCAAAAGGAACAAGACCGTTATCAAGAGAGATGACCTTGATGTAGTTTCTTGCGAAGTAGACCGGATCTTTTAAGCACTTAGCGTACTCGTTGATCTCTTCACGAGTCCACTCTTGTTCAACACCGTCACGCTTGACGTTTGCATTACCGAGATAAGACGTGTTGGATTGATTCTGGAGCCTTTGCTCAGACATATCAGTCCTCTTCGCTATCTTCGTCGCTGTCGTCGGTCTGATCTATCGTCGTTGACTTTTCGTTGATACGATTATGTAGCATACGTTGCAGATCGGTGGTCGAACCGACGTATACATTGTTCTGAGTCATAGAGTTGGGTAGCTGCTGAGGATTGTCGGTCAAACGCACCTCCTTCTTTTTCTTCTGCAGCTCCATGAGTCGATCGGCGATCTCTGCGTTCTGCTTAAGCATGGTCGACAAAACCTCGAACGCACGAGGATGTTCGGACTCACGTGCGAGATCAAGCATAAGATCGATAGCCTCGTCACCTTTTTCGGTCAGACTGTAGTATCGAGCTCGAGCGTAATCGTAGTCGTCCTGAATCTCACTCTCGTTCTCATCACTCATAGCGTGTTCCATATTGAATTAATGTCGGTAACAGTAAAGCTTGCACCAGAGGTTTGACCCGTCACTGTTTCACCGACCTCGAATAGACCGTCAGGGACAGAGACGAGTATCGAATCAGATCGTACTTCATTCACAACGGCAGTCGTTCCTGATGTTGTTCCAATTATCGCCTCAGAGACTGTGAATGGACCACTTGTAACACTGTCAAAGAACAACTCGATCTGTTCTGGTGTTCGCGAATCAAACGAAACATTAATCGTAAAATCATCGTCTTCATTTACATCCGCCGGTGTAATAGTAATCACTTGTGATGCGTAAGGAAGACCGGACGCAGTCATATCGTAGTCCGACAGATTCGTTTGTGTTTGACGAATAATCGATCCCGACTCTGATAATGGACCGTAGTATTTAATACGTGTATCAAATGTGAGTGTGTAGATCAAAGAACGTCGTGATTCGAACTCACCTTCATAATCGTCAGATAAGTCTACACCGGTTAGTACGAACGGCATATCCGACTTGAAGTTATTCTCGACCTCGTTAACGGTGACACTGTACTCTGGTTGAAAGAACGGAAGTATCTGCTCAAGAATCTGTAGCGCATCGTCCGTGTGTTTGGACATAATGCTGAGTTCAAACGACAGATTATACGTCGACGGATAGAACATCGACTTTCTTGATGATGAAGATGTACCCGGCACATTGAGTTTAGTTCCGCGTGTCAGACGTGTTGACTCATCGTAGCTAAGTGATGTGATCTGAAAGGACATACGCGGTAGTTTAATCGCAAGTCTAGGATCACTCAGGTTTGCTTCTTGTCGAATACGAGCAAGAAACTTTTCTCGTGGTCCGTACGAGAGTGGCACCTTAATCTGTTGAAGCGCGTTACCCGACCCATCACGTTTTACGACTGTTATATTATTGAACAGTGTACCAAAGACGGATACTGCACGACGTGTATGTTCGTTATAGAAGTGATTACCAAACATATGATTAGTCGTTTAACCTCGGATCACCGAATGGATTCTCCTGACTAAAGTCAAGAATCTGATCGGCATCTATCTCGTACTGTGTATTGTCCGCGAACTTATCGTTATCTATATACTTATCCGCAATATCACTGAGACTATATTCCTTGAGTACCGACCATCCTGTGTCTATCTCATCATCGATTAAGAAGATGTTACCGAGTGACGGATCAAAGGATCGTAACTCACCGTCCGTAGATGACACACCGACGAGTGAGAGATCGGCCTCGCGTTCTTGACCAGAATCTGCTTCTTGTGTCTCAACAAAGTCGGCAACTTCGCCGAACACCACGATGAGTTCTTGATCCGATGTCTCGTCCTGTATGAACTGAAAGACTTCGGTGCCAGGTTCAAACCCATCTGATCCACCGCTAATCGATAGGACCGTGCGAGACGCATGATCGCGCTCAAACTGATCGACGTTACCAAACCCAGTATCGAGTTGTTCTGATCCTGACTCATAGAGTTCACATCGTAACTCAAAGATCGGCAGATCACTGAGACGATAGAACGGTTTCTCGTGCTCGACAAATTTAATCTCGAAGAGAGAGTTTGCAAGAGGAAGAAAGATTAAATCACCCTCTCTTGGGCGTTCATCCTCAAGTGAATTCACATCAATCTCAACTAACTGTTGAAACCGTCGTCTTGCTACGATAAAGGTCGCTTGATCTCGAATCTCAAGGCCAAACTTAGATAAGAGAGTGCCCTCTCCCTCGAATCCCTGTGTGTCTGCGATATACATCTCAACCGCGTATGCATCTCTAAATCGAGAGTACTCCTCGTTGAGTATTTCATCGGTGCTTACTTCGGTACGAGGTATGTACAGAACATCTTGACCATACGTACGAAGACCCTCAATGATAAGATCCTCATAGAGAAGCTGCTCGGACTGAACCGTTGGAGAAAAGAATACATTTGTAGGCATTACAAACTCGCTTACTAACCGATATGAAAGTCGATCGGAAATTCATACTTCAGTTGCATCTCTTCTTCGATCTGTCGTATCTCTTCGGTAGCCTCATCGAATAACTGTTGACCATTAAGAGTAACACCACCCGGCAGCTCCATACCCTCAAACTTTTTAAGGTTAGTGCCCCAGTTACGTTTTAACAAGGCAGTAAGATAGCGCTTTAAGAAAAGATCGTTATAGACGTTTGTACTCTCATCGGGGTCGATAATACGATAGGCTTCAACGACGAGATACTCGCCGACGTTAAGATATCGTTCAAGTTCGATGTTTAAGTACAAACGATTCTGATGACGTGCAAACTCAACCTGTGGTGTACCATTTATCATAAGATCGACGGTATTAATGTACTTTTGGACATGTACGTAGTTTGCAAGGTTACCCGAGAAACCAAGGTTGTACATATCGTTGAGCGACATCTGATATCGTGCGTCAAACATGTTCACCGACGAGTTCTCGAAGGTAAATGGCAAAACGCGTACGACCGTCAGAATCGAGTCGGGAATCTCGATATACTCGTTGTCGACGTCTTGTTGCGTCAACTCGTGTTTAAAGAAGTCACGATAGATTCCATCGGAGTGATACTCGCGATAGAACTGAATTGCTTCATCGACCCGATCTTCGATCTGATCCTCATCAACGTTAATCTCAAGTACCGGAGCACCGAGGTTACGAAGGCAGTAGTCTATAAGAGACTGTCTTGAGTTTGGTATCATATCGTAGCAGTACCATTGTTATGATCTGTAGTACTACTATTTATACAACTTTATGATTGGAAAGATCTATATAATACGTTCGGCTATTGACTCTCGCATACCCTGCTTAAAAGTCATTGGACTGTATTCCGGATATAACACTTTAAGTTTACTTATATCAGGGCATCGTTTCTGTGTACTGCCCTTACGCCCGTCTGTGTATTCCCATTCCACTAACGATGTGTCGACACCTAAAGACTCAGCTATGATGTTTGCTGCCCTATCGATTCTAGTCTCTTTATCATTTCCTATGTTAATAATTTCACAGGATGAATTTAAAGAACAATAAATCGATGCGTCTATTGCGTCTGAAACATGACAAAAGCTTCGCGTTTCAGATGGTCCTATTACAGAAAAAATACCGTTCTTAATTTTATTTATTTGGTCTCCAACAAAATGACCGGCTTTACTTTGCGTTCCATATACGTTAAAATACCTAAGTATAAGATGGTCTAGTTTACTATTCGTAAGATAGTTCTCCGCCGATATTTTTGCTAATCTATAACTCCATCTTGGATTGGTGATATTATCAATCGATACGTTTACCGATTCTTTTAGTTTATTTGCGTTATTACCAACAACGATTTCGCTACTGGATGCATACACGACCAACGGTTTAAACTTTGAGGATAGCGCAAAGTCAAATACATTAAAGTCAATGGTCGTATTTGTTTTAAGTACGTCATTGGGTCTTTCGTAAAAGTTTGTGGTTCCGTTAATTGCAGCATAGTGATATATTACGCTGTAATCATTATCTAATCTATCAAAAGAATCCTTACATGTAAGATCAAGATTGAAAAATCTTTCACAGTTAAGAACAACATTACCTCTGCTGAGATCATCTACAGCATGTACAATGATTCCCTTTTGAGTAAGCTGTTTACATAGCTCACTTCCTAGTAGTCCGCTAGCCCCGGTTACAAGTACTTTCATTTTTAATTAACTCATTGTCTTTAATAATATGGTCTATAAATGTGTACTCAACGCCTGTGTCCTTTAGCATTTTACTCCATGCAGATATATCCTTTGGCAAACATTCACCGCCATATTCTCTAAGATTCTCATTACAGTTAAGATAAGATGTGTTAACGCAGTCACGCTGACTCATTGTATCATAAACATTTTCATACGAACAGTTAAATTGTTTGCATACATCATACATCATATTGGCGAATACTACATGAACGGCGTGATGTACATTATTAAAATATTTAACGATCTCTGCCTCGGTTGGCACTACCATTTTAACATTATCACATAATTTATAATGAAGTTGTTTTACAGTATCGTAGGTATCTTTATCATACGTTCCGATTACAAGAACGTCTTGATTATATAAAAAATCCGAAAGAGCAGTTTTGGCTTTAAGAAACTCCGGTGAAAAACATATCCTTAGATTATGATACTTTTGAATGAGTCTATCAGTAGTTCCAGGAATAACAGTACTTTTGATTACTATGATTCCTAAGTAATTATTTTTATTCAGATCATCGATAACACTCTCAACAATACTCGTATCACAAGATCCATCAACCTGATTCATCTGAGTCGGAACGCAGACAAAAACAATTTCAGTGTCCAATACATCGTCGATTCTACTGTTCTGATAAATAGTATCAAAATAAGATAGACAATGACCCAGTGTCTGAAAAGATTCGTGAACAGCACTTCCAACCGTACCTAGCCCAATGACTCCTATCTTCATTCTGCAAAGTACTCCTTATCGTTATTGCGTCCGACATAAGGTCCGTTTTTAATCTCGTACACAATTGTGTTATCATCTAGAGATTTATACGAATGTCCTCCTCCAAGAGTAATCGTACACTCACCTGGGTTTAATACGGCGCGTTTAATGAGTTTATCATCCGTGTCAAAGTATGATGCTTCGACATGTCCCTGCATCACTATCCAAGTTTCTTGTGTAATAACTGATTCATACAGAACGTCTCTTTGAAAATGACGATGCGGACGAAAGTGTTGATCCTTTTCTTGAATCATGTATGCCACTTGAATAAATTGTGATGGGTCGACAATATCAGTACGAGGTTCTACACTCGGCCGGTAAATTATATGAAGAACATTACCGTAGTCATCAACAATATTTTCTGTCATTATTTATGTTTCCTTTCAAGATCAAGAGTTACGCAGTGGAAACACCCAGACAAAGTCCTGGCCTGTCGCATTGGTAACATGGCACATTCTATATTATGCTTTTCTAATTCTTTTCTTAGTGAGTGTTGTCTTTCTTCAAGAGCTACAAGATGAGGATTAACAGAAAAAAGATTCATGCTGATCCACTTACTTGCATTATTGTATCCTGGATAGTGGCCAATGTTGACTGGCTCAGGACACCATATCGCATCCCATGACTGAAGTGGTTTTGGTAGTTGATCCTTTGACTTTATACGATCGGGATTGAGCAACATCAAACCCTCTCGCAGTAGAGCAATAGTACTGTCAAGATGCATGTAACTATACACACCCTCGATAGTCCACACTCTTTTCTCTGGTCCAACGATTTCTTGTAACCAATCGGCACCAGCCCTATTGCCTGAGTTACTTACAAGATAGAACAGATCATCATTTGATCGAAGAATGTTGGCCGCGTCGAAACAAGGCTCGATCTCATTAAGAGCAAGAGTATCGGGATCTCCAACACAATTCTCATTGTATAAGTCATCGGATAAAGCAAGATTTGTCTTAATATATTTTGCGGGCAGATTCTTAAAGTGGTGCTCGATAAACTTTTCTTCACCTCTTCGTACACGTAGAGGTTGGGGCGTAGAGACTATTACATTATCGTAGACCAAAATACCATCACGAGGGCAGTAATTGTAGTATTCTGGTTTAGCATTCTCTGTTGGTCGAAGTACATCAACACCTTCTTTCTTTAGAAAATTGCAGAATATATCAAGATCCTCGTTTGCCTCATCAATAACAATATCGGGATAATCGCCCGTCATGATATCATCAGTATTTTTTACATCTGCATAGTTTACGGTACGAAGACTTTTATCCAATGAAGGTATTTGCGCACTGGTTGCATCACCTACGATGACTGATTTTAGAGTATCCCATTCATTTTTTGATACGCTCATTGCTGAAAGACCTTTAGTCTAGAAAGATCGGGGTAATCTTGGTCTGTCCAGACTCGAGGTTCAATATCTTTTACTTCATTAAATTTTTGAATTCCATAGTCTGCTGACTCTGGTGTCATATAATAGTGATATCCAATACTATCAATGTCCTGTTCTGCCCATGGCATATCATCACTCCTTCCATCATAACTCATTGCTTTTAATAATTTATACTCACTATAATCGTCGGTAAGAATCATTCCTCCTCGACCAATGCCAAGATGTTTCTTGAACTGAAAACTCAAACACATCAGAGTACCTGAGATATAAGAATCTTTTTGCCAGAGGACTGCGGCATCAACTATCCTTGTATTACCCAAGTAATAATACGATTTCCACTTATCGTTCGTCCAACTCCATTCTAAATTTAACTTTATGAATGTCATTGGTATTGAAAGATACGTATGACGAGGGCAAGAAACATGTGAGGGATCATCATGTCTAAGAGATAGCTCAAGTGCATGAGTACATGAGTCAGTTGCAACACCATATAAAGCGCCGAAATGTTTTGAAATTAAATTTTCAAATATGTTAACTGTATGAAAAGGCATTTTTATTATCAACAATCATCATTTCATTATCATATGGTTTACCATATGTAAAAAAATCTTCTAAAGAAAATTCGTCTCTCTTAGTCTTCCACCATTTTTTTATAGAGGTACTGCGTCTATCAAAAATTTGTTCATCAATTAAAGGAATTCTGTATGTTACACCAGTTGCGCCAAAACATATATCGGGTGAACACGTTTTATATAAAAGTTTACAGGGTTTTGAAGAATGAATTCCTGAAACGCTCTTTACGATGAGTTGACCGTCATCATTTAATAAAATATTCAAGAGTTTATTTACGTAGTGTCTATTCAACAACATTGCACCAAAACCGGTTTGATCTTGTCTGCGAGGGTGAAGAAAAAAAGGCATGGGATAACTATATGTATACGAAAACTGAATTGCATCCCAATCATAAGGAATACTATTCATCAGATATCCCCATGTAAAATGCCAGTCTTCTATCAATGAAAGATCGTAATCATCTTCCATGACAATTAAGTTCTCATCATCCGTATTCTTAATCCACCAATCAAATAAGTCAAGATGCGCAAAAGTATTTGCGACATGAGCATATAGATTTGAATTATATTGTTTCTTTACCGCGTTTGAAATTATTTCAAACGTATATAAATCATCAATACGAGATTTCCAAGAGTCAAATTGATCGACCAAATAATTGTTTTGACTCACACGAGTGTAGACAATTCCATATCTGTTAAACTGTTCTTCCATATGTTCACGACGATCAACATCATGATCTAGATTAAAGTAGTAGACATGAGGCATATCTTTTACTTTATCTTGAATACTAGGAATATTATGATTGTATTTTTTCATTCTCACTTGCCGTAAACTTAAAGACAATATTCATAATGATTCGTACATCGTTATTTACCGGACTCGACGACGCGTGGAATCGACGGGCATCGAACACTACCAGAGTACCTTTCGACGGCGATATACGAGTCCGCGTCGTGATCTCGTTTGACTCCTTGGGCCCGAACTCATTAAACAGATACGTGTCACCGTCCGAATCGTTCACATAGTAGATCGATGAGTAACAGTCCTCTCCTTCGTCAATATCTGTATGTGGAAGGTGATACTCGTTACTCGATGATCGCGTAAGTAGATTAAACTTGATCTTGATGATCTGTAGTACTACTATTTATACAATCTTATGTATCAGTCATACAAGAGACTTGATTTTGGTTTACTCGTGATATTCTTTCGCCAGAACTCATAGTTAGCATACTTCTCGGTGATCTGATGCGGAAGAATGGTCTCTCTTTCACAGTACTCAACACGGCCAGAGACGGTGTGTAGGTCCGGAACAGAGATACCAAGGTCGAACGGTTCGTTTGAGTACTCGACGTTTTCGTAGTCATGATTCTCGTAGTAGTCTTTATCAATAAAATCGTACACGCGCCGCATCGTTCCCTCTGGATCTTGAGTCAGATCGTTATACTCGACCAAGAGAATCATATCCGCATTCGCGAGTAATCCTTCCTGTAACCAGTACCATGGTTTGATCACCGTACCACTTTTATTGATATCCATCAGTGAGTGTGAACGTGTATGAACGCACGGTGAGGTCTCGTCGTGCGCAAGAGTATTCATGTGATACGGATTCTTGTTTGAGATCTTTTCGAACGAATCAAGAATCCAGTTGATGTCACGAACGCAACAGATGATCTTAGTGTACGGATACATTGTCTTGAGTAGATTCGTCTGTGATGTCCATCCACGACACGAGTCAAACACCACCGGTCGATCAATTTCTGAGTAGTAACCGTCGACGATTCCTTTGAGTACCGCCTCGCGTCTTTCGTTAGAGATATTCGCAGACGTCTCTGTTGATGTCATGTGGCCGATAGAGTTCGTGAGCATACCCTCGAGAGGTGAGGAGATGTCTGCATAGAAATCTGGATTCTGTCGCAGAATCGCAGACAGGAGTGTCGACCCAGACCGTGGTAGACCGGAGATAAAGTAGTATTCTTTATTACTGTTCATTGTTCATTACTTTGAAGACAACATTCATAATAATTCGCACATCATTACTTATCGGACTCGATGATGCGTGGAACCTATTAGCATTAAACGCGACAAGTTTGTTTTTCTTAGGCGAAACTCTTGAACGAATCGTAACTTTTTCAGAATCTTTAGGACCGAACTCATTAAATAAATGCGTATCTC
>Ga0209937_1000615_pt1 | contig 10966 bp, 15 predicted proteins | sample SalPon1_B_H2O_MG_FD_185699 | JGI IMG/M metagenome (GOLD analysis project Ga0209937, IMG submission 185699) | Salt pond water microbial communities from South San Francisco under conditions of wetland restoration - Salt Pond MetaG R1_B_H2O_MG... | ecosystem: Environmental > Aquatic > Non-marine... | reverse complement strand
CCGGCATGGTTGTTATGAATCAAGCGTTTCAAACCACAGTGACTACAACAGGCAATGCTGCGCCTTCAAAACCTGTAATACTCGACATTGATGCTAACATGCTTAACAACATGTTGATAGTAAGAAACAAGTCAGAATACGATCTTACTAGAGAACAACTGGAAGAACAGGCAGGCGCGTTGGATGTGGACTATCTAGAGTTTGATGACCTAGATGCTGATAAATTAGCAGAGTCAATAGATGGAATTTGGGAGACCGATCTTGGAGAAACAGACAACTTGTTAGAGGTTAATATATTTCAGCTTATGGAGCAATTACAAAATGCTATTCTAAGCAGTTTGAATAATCAACTAGATAATCAATATGTGTTTGGAGACCGGCCAGAAGGTCTAGATCCTGAAACAGGCATATACTACGAAGCGCCACCACCTGAATATATAGTAAGAAGACAAGACGCAGCAGGAAACATATTTGAATTTAGACTGGAGGAAGGGTATGGATACTCAATTGATATACTACAAGGAAATTTTGTACAATATGACTATCAGGTTGGCATTGGCAACAACGATATTCGCGTGGAGCAGTCTCGCTAGCAGCGATGAAGTTGATGTAACGCAATCTGGCGAGGATTTTGAACTGTCCGTGCTTCAGACCACAGGCGACAACTATCTCTCAGGTAACAGCACAGGCACAGGCAATTCTGTCACAGCCGATCAGTCAGGCTCTGCTACAGCAGATTTTACAGTATCAAACTCAGGCGGTGTTGTAGATTTAACAATACAGCAGAATGACAGCACAGATTCTGTGAGTGTGACCAAAATCTGCACCGATCCAGCAGGATGTTCTTTATCCGTTGACCAGCGCTAAATATTGGCATGCGATGGTTAACACACTGGACCACCAGTCTCCTTACTCTTATGCTTGTGCTGTTTGTACATTACGGCAACGGCGCTATTGTAGAAACACTTCGCCTCAAGCAGTTTGATCTTGTTCAACAGACAGAAACTGTTCAAACCTCCTCCGACATTGGCGTAATCACAATAGACGAAGCAGCAATCGAACGATATGGACAATGGCCGTGGAGCCGTGAAACAATGGCGGATATTATATGGCAACTGCGTGAGGCAGGTGCGGGTGTTATTGTTATTCCTGTGCTGTTCTCGGAACAAGATAGACTGGGCGGCGATGCGTACTTTGCTGACACACTGGAAAACAATGGCATAGTAATAGCACAAACAGGTATCGACTCTCGCAGTCAAAATGCCGTGCCTAGAGGCATAGCAAAGATAGGCAATCCTGTGCCTTATATGTTTGAGTGGAAGGGCGTGATAGGTCCTATACCCAAACTGGGCAGCACAGCAGGCGGTGTGGGTGTGATTAACACCGTGCCAGAACGAGACGGCGTAGTGCGTAGAGTGCCTCTCTTAATGAGAGTAGGCAACGATGTATTCCCTTCGCTGGGCATAGAAGTCATAAGAGTAGCAACACAACAGCCGTCCTATCAGGTAAAAGAAACAGGCGCAGGTATAGAAGCAGTCAGAGTGCCTGGCTTCCCTGTAATTAACACTGATCCAAACGGCAGAATATGGCTGCGCTGGAACAAACAGTTTGAAACTGTATCACTAGCTGAAGATGACTTTTCTCAATTTGCTGGCAGAACTGTTATCATAGGCGCAGAAGCAGCAGGAATAGGCGGTGTTATAGCATCACCTACAGGCCCTAGATACAACTGGGAACCTGCTGCTGTTACACTGCAAACTCTTATAGACGGCGAGCAAATAGAACGACCCTACTGGGCATTTCAGGCAGAACTTGCAGCAACTCTGCTTCTCAGTTTAACTGTAATAGGCCTAGGAAGATTTACTCCCTACTGGATGGTAGGTGCCGGCATAGTGATATTAAGCGGTGGCGCAGGAGTTGCTGTTCACTGGGCGTGGACAAATCACTTATATCTATTAGACGGCACTATGGCTGTGATAGGTGTGGTGCTGGTAGGATTACACTCTGTGTTCCTGCGCTTTGTGAAAGAGTTTAGAGAGAAGCAGGCAATTAAGAAACAGTTCGCAGGCTATGCGTCACCTGAAGTTGTAAAAATACTACAGGAAAATCCTAGTATTATTAAAGAAGGTACTAAGCGAGACATATCAATTGTGTTTTCAGACTTAAGAGGATTTACGCCTTTGGGAGAATCATTCGGTGATGATGTTAAAGGTCTAACCACACTGATGAACGGATACATGGACGCTATCACAGAGCCTGTTCTAAACAATCGAGGCATGATAATAAAGTACATAGGTGACGCAAGTATGCACGTTCATGGCGCGCCATTAGATGATGACACCCATGCAGATTCTGCTGTTCAAACTGGCCTAGAAATGCTAAGAGCAGTTGAAAAGTTCAATGATAAAATTACAGCAGAAGGTAGACCGCCTGTTGGTATGGGCGCTGGCCTCAACTCAGGCATTGGTTATTTAGGTGAAATGGGCTCTACCAAACGCCACTCCTATGATGTGCTAGGCGACTCTGTGTCGACAGCAGCAAGAATAGAATCAAAATGTAAGGAATATGGCTGTTTGTTATTAGTAGGTGAAGAAACTGTTAGGCAGTGCGAAAACAACTACTTCTTCCTCAAAGTAGACGATCTAGCAGTGAAAGGGAAAACTGTAGGCGTAGGCATCTACACAGTGTTAGACACAGAAGGTAGAGATATCGAAGCATACGGTCGTGCTCAACGGCAGCACGAAGAGATACATAGACTGTATCAATCGCAGCAGTTCATGAAAGCACACTCAATCTGTGAAATACTAAAGTCAGAGTTTGATGGAAAGATGGCTGGTTATTACGAAATGTGGCAGAATCGCTGTGAATTTATGAGCAAGCAGGAGTTGCCCACAGACTGGAACGGTGTTTGGATTGCAGATTCTAAATAACAATTAAGACTATTACAATAGCAGCAAGCCCAGCAACTACAGCAGCAATTCCTACACTACATACCGTGCTCGACTCTTTCATTACATACTCTGCAAAGGTGGCTTCATTCTTTTTCATCTGTATTACCTGTTGAGTTAAATGTCTCAGAAATAGATTTGTTTAGAGCAATAATTTCTTCTAGTTCTTGTGATTTTTCTGGGTCGGCGATTTTGGATCTGTATTCTAGAACCATTGCAAGTTTAGTGTTTAGGCGAATCATGTCGTTGTCTAGCATGCGTATTCTATCTACCAGTTTGATAAGCGTGGTATTTGCGTCTGCTAGAACAGGCTTAACTTCAGTTGTGACCCATTTCCAAACGTAATACACAAAATAACCTAAGCCCATTGCGGCTATGATAGGAAAACCGTATTCAGATATTGCGTTGACAAGATCATTAGTCACGACGTGCATCCTCCTTGCCTTCGTTAGCAGCAAGTCTCTCTATGTTGGGTTTAACGTTAAGAGTGTATGATAGAAGACTGTCTATTTTTACAAGATCGTTGTTCATGGTTTGAACTCTGTTATCCAGTGCTTGAATAATATTTTTCAAGCCATAGACGGAGCCAGTTACTGATGCAAGTATAAATTTAAGCGTGATAAAAACAAAAATGCCAGCTGCTAACGCACCTGCTATTGGAAAACCCAGTTCACCTACCAGTTGGAGAAAATTCATATCGGCCCTCGATTCTGCAAGTATTTATTAGATAAATATTTTTTATATGCAAAAATTTCCTCTTTTTCGATTTAATCCTAATACTTTCTGTTTCCTTGGAGACACAGAAGATATTCGGAGTTGGAAAAAATATCAAAAATATCAAAAAATTTTTTTCTATTATGATGTTCCGGATCGACTAAAAATTCGGTTGGATATGTCGCTTGATCAAGAACAAGTTAAATTTCTTCAAACTAATCCATCATCTAAAATTGTTATCGACAATTCACTAGAAGCCACAGACGGTTCTCAGATAGAATTTATAAATCAGTGTGCTGAAAATTGGAAATTAAATTTTAATCAGGTTATTTTTCTATGTTCGGACGAAATACAAAGTAAATTTGTTGAGGAACGTGCAAGTGTTCATGTTCAGACTATTTGTGTAAATTTTTTTATAAACAAATTACTTCAAAACCAAAATCGTAGTAAAAAAATAGGCCGATATAAAAAGTTTAGCATGCTTTGTAGACGACATAGACCTTGGCGCACATATCTTTTTTCAAAACTTATTGACAGTTATTTACTAAACAATTTTAAATTTACATATTATGGAGTCGGCACCCTCGATGATATCGACACGGATTATATAATAAGCGAAACAGAGCTAGTTACAGATAGTGAGATATCGAGTAAAGCCAAGACTGCATTAGAAAATATTCCATTTGTAGATTGGAACAATGAAAGAGATGCATATTTTGAAGTGCCTAAAATGATTTATACTACAGATATTCACCTTGTACTGGAACACAACAAAGCAGACGAGTCTTACTGTCATCCTGATAGACATATTTTTATAAGCGAAAAAACATACAAACCTATAGTAGCAAAAAAACCTTTTTTGGTATTTTCAGAGCCTTATTTTTTAGAAAGTTTAAAAGAGCTAGGATTTAGAACATTTCATCCCTATATCAATGAAGAATATGATACAATAAAAGATTACAAACAAAGAATCGAAAGCATAATTAATGAATTACAAAGACTAAACCGTCTAAACAAACAGGATTTTAACAAATTTAAAAAAAACTGCCAATCAATTGTAAAACACAACTATCAAGTAGCTACAGAACTGGCGGAAAAACATTCTTTGGAAAATGTATGGAAGCAATTATCTTAGCAGGCGGCAGGGGCTCTAGGTTAGGAACTAATAGTAACAAATCCGATATTTTAGCCAAAGATCGTTCTCTGCTACAACATCATTGCGAACAACTAGCACCATATGTAGAGAAAGTCTACATTGTGGAAGGGTTTTATAGTGTCAATAGAGAACATATATCGTTGCCTTTTGAAATATTATCTAATACCAAAGGTGTAGTTTCCGCTATAACACACGGTCTTAGTCAGGCCGAAGACAACTGTATATTAGCGTTTGGTGACGAATATGTTGATAATCCCAATTACAAAGAGTTGATTAAGGAATTTCACAAAGGCAATTCTATAGTAACTATAGGATATGTAACGCGAAAGCAAGATAGAGAATTAATACACGACACATATTCTCTAGAATTATATAATACACAGGTTAACCGGGTAGTAGAAAAACCAACTAATCTGCCAAACAGTCTACAAGGCACTGCGTATTCTATAATTAGTAAAACTTTTGAAAAGTACCTAATCGAAGACGCTTTGTCATATCCCGATAGTATTCAACTTGCAATAGATAATGGGGAGATAATTACTGCGATAGAATTTGCTGATGAATATTTCAACGTTAACACTCCGAGAGAACTTTCTCGGATGAGAGATTTTTTTCATAAATCTGATTGACATGCTGCGTAAATAATATATAATAGTAAGTGTAAACAATGCGGGAGTAGCTCAGTTGGTAGAGCGTTAGCCTTCCAAGCTAAATGTCGCGAGTTCGACCCTCGTCTCCCGCTCCAAATTGCCGGATTAGCTCAGATGGCCAGAGCAGCGCTCTTGTAAAGCGAAGGCCCGCGGTTCGAATCCGTGATCCGGCACCATTTTTAACAGGTAAACGCTATGAACGACATTATCAAACCTTGTAGTAAATGCGGTAAGGACTGGGATTTCGACGAGTTGATTGATACAATTTACCCCAGTCTGCGTGATTCTTTCACAGGCGAGTTGTTAGAATGGAATGTGGTGTGCCAAGTCCATAACACAGGTTGTGGCAGAACAGTGTATGGAAAAACCGAACAGGAAGCTGCGGATCGCTGGAACGCTGGCGAAACAGATGAGGTAATATAGCATGAAATGCGAAACAGGTGATCTTGCTGTAATTTTATACTCCATAAGGCCCGAAAACATTGGTCGCATTGTGCGAGTAAAAGAGTACATAGGTCATTTCCAGCAAGGTGAAACATTTCAGTTTAGAGGACAACCCTGTAAGTGTGCTGTTACAGATCATCACTGGTGGATCGGCGGAGATGATATTACTATACTGTATGGGCCTTCCCCGCAGGCATATATTCCAGACTCGTGGCTACAGCCTATTCGACCAGACGACATCGAAACTGAAGATCAAGTAGAAAAAGAACTAGACCAAGTAATATAAATACGTTATGCCAGTTAGAAAATGCTCAAACGGAAAATATAGAATAGGATCAGGTGATTGTATGTATACCTCAAAAGAAAAAGCCGAACGTGCTCAGGAAGCCTACCATGCGCAGAAAGAAGCACGTGAGGTCATAGACAGTGTGCTTACAGAAGCACTAGAAGAACAGCAAGGTCCACGAAGCGAACCTCTGTCTCATATGGAAATAATTCCTATTGCTAGACAGATGAACATGGATCCAAAAGTCAATAATATCACGCAATTCTCAGTAGTTTTATTTGCTGATGCTATTCAACATGCTCTTGGCTATGATGTGCCTAAGCCAACTCCGCCAAGCGACGAACCACCAAATCCTGATCCTGGACTTGACCCAGTATAAAATATCAGAAAGTCGGCATCATTAAAAAGACGATCCACCGCACAAATGTATAAGATTGAATTTCTCGAATGGATGGTTACTACTTCGTGTAATCTTGCTTGTCCCGGATGCGATAGATTTATTGAATTCTCTCACAACTGGACAGAGCCATATAGCACTATAGTCGAGAGAATGGAGCAATGGAGCAGCATTGTACAGCCAAAAAATCTTACTCTTATAGGTGGGGAGCCACTAATACATCCTCGCATTTACGATATCATAAGAACAGCTCGACAGTATTTCCCCAAAACCAGAATTGAAATCGCCACAAACGGTTTGCTGTTAGGAAAAAAACCTGACCTAAAAAAAGTTATTCTTGAGGTAGGCAATGTGAAGATAAATCTATCTTTACATAACAATGATCCTAAGGTGCAGAGAAAAATATTCGAACTGGTGGGAAAACACCTTCTCGACAAAGATTGGAGACAGATAAGTTATTATTTTTGGCAAAGGGAGTCTATATCTATTGACATTACGGAAGTAGATGATTGGTTTGATTACAGAAGAAACATAGATGGAAAATTAAAACCATGGCAAGACGGCGATGCTTCTGCTAGTTATGGTGCCTGCGGAGTAAGCATATTTCCTATTATCTACGACGGGGTGATGTATAAATGTCCACCTATCTCTATGCTAAAAACTCATCTTAAAAAATTCAATAGATTAGACGACGATGACTGGAATCCTTATTTAAAGTACTCGGGAATTACTACGCAATCTAGCGATATAGAAATTGAAAAATTTATAAAAAATATAACCCAACCTCACTGGATATGTGAAATGTGCCCGGCGAATCCCAGTCTGGTTCCGCAGAAAGAAGCATTTATCAAACACTCTCTCAATAACCTATAACTATATCAGAAAAAGTTCCTTTAACTTTTTTATCTATCTGTTTCGCGTTATTTTTTAGCGTATATAAGTTATGTTCCAGCACACTTTTATTTTGAAATCTCCATGCAATTTGCTCTTTGCGACTACAATTTTGTAGTTTAGTAAATATTGATTTTACAGATTGAAATAACTGCATGTATCTTTCTATCGGATCGGTCACAATGTCAAAATCATAATCAAACCAGTCATGATATAATTGATACCCTAAACTTTCTAGGGTTTTATTAGAGTTCTTTTGTCCATATATCAAAAAAGGTTGATATGCAAGGACAGGAAGAAAAGTTTTTTCGCTTAATTCACGCGAAGTATTAAATTCGTCATCGACTAGCGTTTCATTTACAATTTGAAATAAAGTTTGTTGATGTAATTTCCGATTAAATGTGTCTCTTCCGTCTATTATTTTTGGTAAAGATTTCATCCATCTTTTTTGAGATTTTTGTGAACGATCAGGAAAATTAATTAAAGGAAAGTTTAGGTAAGGTTCGTTGTGACTTGATAGACAATTTTTTGCAATTTCGCTTGAATCAAGGTAAAACGCTAGACTAGCTCGAGGCTGTCGATATCTATTGTTCAAACTAAGAAGAAATTTATCAGAAAATTCTTTTTCGACACCCCTTGTATAATAAGATAAATTTATATGGCTAGCAAAAAACCTTATAACGTCGCATTGGGCAAAACATTCAGCAATGCAATGAATAGGAGGTTTATTATTTTCTTGCACGTATCGATTTAGGTTTGATTTCTCTACTAGATTCATAGTAACAAATATAACTTTTTCGTAGGGTATTTTGTAATGTTCTATAGCAGAATATATATCTTTGTAAAGAGGTCCGTTACCGTAAAATGTGCTATATCCTTCATGATAAGAATCTATAATTAAGAATTTATTTCCGTGTCTAATTTGTTTTTGCTTCTTTTTAGGCAAATACAAAAGATCTGTATAATCATGTATGTTTTGTGGACAAAACCTAGCAGTTAAAAAATAATTTCGCAAAGCCACAGGAATGTGCCTGTTTATATAACCTGGAGTTTTGTCACAATATCTAAATAAGAATGTGTTCGCCATGTTCTTATTTAACTCTTGACTCGTCGTCCTAACTCTGTTATACTATGCTAAAAGTATAGAGGAAAACAATGACAGACAATATCTGGGTTATTTCAGACACACATATCAATCATAGAAACATTCTCGGTTTCACAGATTATTTCACAGGCAAGCCTATTCGTCCTGGGTTTGACTCTATTGATGAGATGAATGAATATATCGTAGAACAGTGGAATTCACATGTCAAACCAGGTGATAAAGTAATACACTGCGGTGACGTTTTCTTTGGGCCGAAAGAAGAATTCATCCCTATGTGGAAGCGACTACATGGTTCCAAGCAGTTGGTCCTGGGCAATCATGATGATGCCAAATTCTTTGCTAAAAGAGAATTAGTTACTAAAATTCATATGTGGATGCCTATGCACGAACACGGTATCATGCTGAGCCATGTGCCTTTACATCATACACAATTGCGTAGAGGCATTCCTGGGAAGGAACACGAGCCCGACCAGCCGTATCTGCTCAACGTTCACGGACATATTCACCAACAGCAGTCACCGCGTGGGCCGTATAAATGCGTGTGCGTAGAACACACAGATTACAAGCCTGTGCATATTGAAGATTTGCGAGTTGAAACCGCACCTGTTTACAATGACCTTTGAGGAAACTATGAGAACACAACCAGATGAAATCGTTCGCCGGCTTGAAGAAACCAACAGTCGACTGGACAAAGAAGCAATCCTCGAAGCAGCAGTAGACGAGGAATTAGATCTATTCTTCGAAGGCCTGCGTCTTGCTCTAAATCCGCTTACTGTGTTTGGCATCAAGAAGGTGCCTTTTAAAGCAGAAGCAGAAGGACAGGGCTTGCCTTGGGAAGCATTTCAAAAACTAGCAGGACAACTTGCTACCAGAGAACTTACAGGACACGATGCGAGGGACGCTGTACAATTGGCGCACGACGTTGCTACACAGCATCAGTGGAACGACTGGTATCGCCGCATTCTTCTTAAGGATCTAAAGTGCGGTGTATCAGAAAAAACCGTAAACAAGGTATGTAAAAAGAAAGGTCGAGAACACTGGGGTGTGCCTGTGTTCGCCTGTCAACTAAGCCACGACGCTGCCAATCACGAGAAGAAAGTGTCTGGAGAGAAGCAGATTGAAATCAAACTAGACGGTGTGAGAGTAATTACGCTGATCACACAAGACTCCAGCGAACTTGGTTGGAAGGTAGAACAGTTCTCACGCAACGGCAAACTGTTCGAAAACTTCGGACATATTACTTCAGAGATCGAAGCAGTTATTCGTCGTTCTCCTCCGCCCTATGCGTTGGTGTTAGACGGCGAAGTGATGAGTTCAAACTTTCAGGACCTTATGAAGCAGGTTCATAGAAAGGAAGGTGTAGCAGCAGGAGACGCTGTGCTACATCTGTTTGACACTGTGCCTTATAATAAGTGGCGCAACGGAGGCTGGGACAAGCCACAGAGCTTTCGTTCAGAAATCACTCGTGCTTGGGTAGAACAGAATTCAGATATCTTAGAGCATGTTGAAGCACTGGACTGGGAAACTGTGGACTTGGATACAGACGAAGGGAGATCTCGCTTTGTAGACCTTAATAGAGCGGCTGTAGACGGTGGATATGAAGGGGTTATGATTAAAGATCCTGATGCTGCTTATGAAAACAAGCGAACACATAGTTGGCTCAAGCAGAAGCCATTTATCGAAGTATCACTCGAGATAGACGCGATAGAGGAAGGAACAGGAAGAAATGAAGGCAGACTGGGAGCATTCGTGTGTTCAGGTACTGAAGACGATAAAGCAATACGAGTCAATGTTGGATCTGGTTTTACTGATCAGCAGCGAGCGGAGTTTTGGGAGAACAGAGAGCAACTTCCAGGTTCGGTTGTGGAAGTTAGAGCAGATGCTGTCACAAGCAATCAGGACGGAACGTATTCTCTTAGATTCCCCCGATTCAAAACTTTCCGCGGATTTGAGACAGGCGAGAAGATATAATGGATAACACAGAAGCATTTAAAAAGCGATATCAAGCAGTTGTTAAAGAAAGTCCTTATCGTGTGTCAAAGATCAAAGACCATGACTACAACTACAACTGGGTTGATCACCTTGGTCTTGATGATAAACTTGAGTTTGAATACGAACAGATGGTAGCAGTGCATCTCCCGAAAAATCGTTTTCGAGAGTTGGTCGAAACTGAAGAAAGATTTTACAAACGTCTCAATGAAAATCAGATTCTAGGAGGCACAGCATCAGCGATTGTAAGACAGGCGGAACGAGAATTGCATATCCGCAACGACAATCCTGCTGTGAAAGCAGCCTACGAAAAATATCTACATCTTTTAAGCCTAGTGGAGTCCGCTTATGCTAATGTCACTTAAAGACGCTCTTGATACTAGAAT
>Ga0209937_1000612_pt1 | contig 11020 bp, 14 predicted proteins | sample SalPon1_B_H2O_MG_FD_185699 | JGI IMG/M metagenome (GOLD analysis project Ga0209937, IMG submission 185699) | Salt pond water microbial communities from South San Francisco under conditions of wetland restoration - Salt Pond MetaG R1_B_H2O_MG... | ecosystem: Environmental > Aquatic > Non-marine... | reverse complement strand
TTGAATAAAAATAAGCAATTTTAATTTTCTGATACAACCTTAAGTAAAGCCAGGTTGTGATAGTAAAAAAAGGGTCTCCGTTCAAACATTTAATATGAGCGGAGACCATCTATATCATCCAGGTGAGGTAGGTGCTAATCCCTTTTGACGCTCCCACCCGATGAAGATCTAGAGGTAACGTTCTTAGCTGGATCGTTGTAATATCGGATGTCAGCCCCACTAGAAGCGGTGGCTTCAAGCGCATCAACAGGATAGCAGTCCACACTTGCCCCTGATGATGCTTTCGCCTTAATTCTTTTAGCTTGAAGGTCCCTGGCATGGATATCACTTCCACTTGTAGTCTCTAGCTCAAGGTCTTCACTGATTCCTTCCAGTTCAACGTCCGAACCGCTCGTAGCTTTTGCCTTGAGCCTTTTATTATCGCCGTTAATAGTAATGTCCGAAGAGCTGGACGCATTAAGCGTGAGTTCCTTGCTATCTGCTTTCAATTCGATGTCGGAACCACTAGAACCCTCTACTTTCAAGACATCTGCCTTAATGCTCAATTCCATATCAGCTCCACTGGAAGCATCTATGGTAGACGTACCCAGGATGAGTTTTTCTTTTGCCATGAGATTAGTGCCACTACTTGCCTTAATGAGCTTAAGTTGGCTATCGTAATAGATCTTGACGAGCTTGCTATCGGCATTGCCGATATTATCCTGAGCACCAAGGCTGAGCGTTCCCTCGGATTCGTTTATCTGCAGGATCTCCATCAGGTTCTCATTCGCCTTGACCACGACCTGTGGTGACTGGTTAGGGATCAGTTGCACATCCTAGCCATTGCTGACCTTTATTTTCTCCGGGTTCTCTATCTCAAAGTTCTTCGTGATGACCGGACCTTCTCCGGACACCTGGTTCGTGTTCATGTTAAAGCTGCACTGCACGAATGATACAGCTAAAAATACGGATACTAATTTACTTAGAATTGTCATAGTTATTGCTTTATCGGGTTTTGGTTTGGTTGTTTATTTTATTGTATCACAGTCTAAACAAATGACCTTATTTTCATTGAATTTTAACGTGTGGTCGAATAGACTGTCATTGATCCTGTAAGCATCTTCATCATAGGACTTCAGGTAAAATCTTGAAACGTTCTTATCAAAGTTCACGGTCTGACCTTCCGGAAGGTATAGATTGACCCTTACTTCCTGCTCCATGTTCTTGTGGTCGATCGAGCTGATGAAATATCCATCTACGGTCAATGAATTTTCAGAGAATTCGTATCGATGATCGATGAATGCGGCATTTTCTCTTGCCTTGTCTATGGAAAAGCCTCCGCTTTTCTTCACGATGGCTATCTGCGGTCTTTCCTCCTGTGACCTGATGATCTTTAACCAGACATCCCTGCCATAAAGGACTTTTTCATCCTGCTCATTGTATTTGATCATATTGTCACCTCTTTTAAGTGCTTCATCGTATTTAGGGTCAGTGGTCATTTTCACCTGCAATGTATCCTTAGGTTTGAGATTGATGTTATCTATCTGCGTCACCTCTGCTCTGGTTTCTTCCTGAACCGCTTTTTTTATACCCAGAAAAGTAGTAAACGCAATGCTCACGAAAAGCAGGCTCAATAATGTCACATGAGCTGTAGTGGTCAATTGTTTGATGAAAGGATTCATCAACTTGAGACCTAATATGATCAAATAGAACATGATGATGACAGATGTTAAGAATACGCTCAGAAGCTGGATGAAATGGGGTAAGCCTATCACAAATAAACTTCTGTCGATATCAGCATTACCAAAGAGCTCTATACCGCTATATGCGATAAAACCAATGAGAACGCCCAATAAGCCGAAACCTGCAAAAATGATGAAGCAAATACCGATGATCTTACCAGTCCATTTGACCAATTTTGTGAAGAACTTCTCGCTCCAGTTCGCAAACTTAGATGAACCGGACTTGATATTCTCTTTATACTTGTCATAATCAGCATTCTTCACTTTATCTGATACTTTTCTGTAATTGCTTTTAATGTCTTCCTCTATGGTGGATAGATTGACAGGCTTGCCTTTCATGGCGATCTTTTGCGCCGTGGTCTTGGCCGCCGGCGTTACGATCCATAGGATAACATAGATCAGCGGGAAGATGCCATAAGAGAATAATGTAGTTAAGACCCAAAATAAACGAATCCATACGGCGTCAATGTTCAAATAATGATCTAATCCTGATGAAACACCACCTAAATACCCACGCTCCAAATCGCGATAAAGTGGCTTTCTTTCTGCTTTTTGAAAGCTTTCTGCGGTTTCTTCATCATCCATTAGATAATCTTCCGGTTTCCCCATTATTTCTATCACTTCATCTACTTCCTTAAAAGTGATCACCTTACGTTCATTAGCCTGACGCTCCATAAAAAGCTCTGCGATCCTCAGTTCTATATCTTTAAGGATCTCTTCCTTGCTTTCTTCCTGTTGAAGCGACTTTTCAATAGCATCCAGATAGTTCTTAAGCTTATGAAAAGCCGCTTCATCTAACTGAAAAAAGATTTGTGCTAGATTGATATTTATTGTCTTGTTCATGTCTTATTTATTGGGTTGCGTGATTATATTTACAGCGGTTTGTAGTTCTTTCCAGGTCGTTCCCAGTTCACTTAGAAAGCCCTGTCCTTTTTCCGTGAGCTGATAATACTTCCGCGGCGGTCCACCGGTTGATTCTTCCCATCTATAGGTGAGTAGCCCTGTATTTTTAAGCCTCGTTAGTAACGGATATATCGTACCTTCTACAACCAGCAATTTAGCCTCTTTAAGCGAGGCTAATATCTCAGCGACATAGGCGTCATCCTTCGCCAGTATGGAAAGGATACAGTATTCCAGTATGCCTTTTCTCATCTGTGCCTTCGTATTTTCTACTTTCATCATTTTCGTCTTGGTCGACCTTAGGTCATTATTTGACGGCAAAGATATGGGTATTAATAGATACTTTGTATTGCATAGTAGTAAATTTAACATTAAGTTAACAACATAGTTTTATTCCTATCGATATGCTACTGTGTAAAATCTTACATTTGTTCATCTATGAAGCCTTCAGCCATTCATTTGTTCATGCTCAAGAACTTGCCAGCCGCATATTTTGCCGGCGTTCGTGTCCAGGAACTTTCTAATGATAGAGCGATTGCTCGTGTGAGACATAAATGGATCAATCAGAACCCCTTCAAAAGCATCTATTTTGCAGTATTAGCGATGGCAGCTGAACTCAGTACCGGAGTGCTCGTTATGCAGGCTATCCAAAATTCATCCCATAAGTTCTCTATGCTTGTCGTTGAGAACCGATCTGTATTCCATAAAAAGGCCGTAGGTAAAATATACTTTACTTGTTTTGATACTGATAAATTATCGGAGGGAATGAAAGAATGCACATCATCGTCTGATACTTCCAGTAGTTTCTGGATGAGGTCTATCGGTAGGAACGAACAAAATGAGGAAGTTACCACATTTTACTTTAAGTGGTCTATCAAACGAAAAAGTTGAAAAGTGTGAGAAACTTATCCATCTTGAGCATTTTTATCCTACTCATCCTTTCTTCTTGTCAAACGCGGATAGAAGATAACAGACGTATCCTGATAACAGGAAAGCTTCAAGATGAGAATGGTGAGGCCATCAGTAACATCAACATTATCAGTGGAAATGAGTTCACTCAACTGGGAACCGGGCTGTCTGATGAGCAGGGTGATTTTAGTATAACCTCACTTAGCCTCGCCAATACGGTCAATATAGGCAATGGTGAATTTGAGCCTATAAGGATCGATGCGATAAACATTAATGCCCAGGTAAGTGATGATGGGTTTGGACTGACCGTATCTGATCATAATTATTCAAGTATCAATGTAGTAAACAGAAATTTTTTTGATGGCGTCAGTATCGATCTGGGTGATATCGTTCTACAAGAACTCGCTCAACTTGAGGTCAATTTCAATAAGCAAGAATATGCAGGCCAGGAACTTTATGTTTTAGTAGATTATAAGGGAAGCTCGTGTCAAATAGACCTTGCACAAGCCATAGCTGTTGAACAAATAGGCTGCCAGATAACTGACCTTTCTTCAAACCTTACCCTATTTGCTCAGAACAATGAGCGCAGCATTAATATAAGCTGCCTGTTGAATGAAACGTTGAGCCTAGAAGTGTTCGATAACAACGGGAATCTGATATTCGACCAGCAATTTACGATCAGTGAGAACAATGCAAGCATCGATGTTCAATTGTAGCTATCTTTACATTCTATGTTTTGTAACCTTTAGCCTAAGCTTAAAAGCTCAAGATGAGGAGAATGTATCGAAGGAAAGTTCAAGGCGTTTTTTTACTTATCAGATCTCCATTGTAAAACCAGTGGCTTTTGGTGATAATTTTGCAGATAATGGATTAAAACAATTAGTAGGTTATGATCTTAGCCTGCGTTTTTATATTTTCAGGTCGATATTCCTGGGCGTTGAAGGAGGTTCTTTTATTGCCACCGTGGAAAATGAAGATCTGGTAGGTGATTTTGATCAATCCAATGCCAATACTTATGGTCTTACCGCTGGATACACTTTCCAACTCAATAAGAATCACCTTGTAGATGCCGGTCTGTCTTATGGAGCCGTCAATTACAGGAACAGCAAGGATGGCCTTGACGATAGATTCGTGGACAGTGGTAATTATTTAAAGATAAATGGACAGTACAACTACAGGATCAATAAAAATATCTCAGTTTTTGCTTTTACAAATCTAAGGTTGGATCGTTTAGACATTAAGACTTCACCGAACATAGATAGCTTCATCAATCAATCGAACTATGTAATATTTGGGATTGGTTTTAAGATAGGTTTATCCGCAAGAATTGATGAAATATGGTAAAAAAGCAGAATTTAATTAACATATAATTAATTTTTGTGTTATAAAAATTAGGTATATTAGCTATCTCTTAGAAAAAAGCTGAACAAAATGCCAAGAGCAATGTTAAGTTACACAAAAGAAGTCTTGAAAAAGGTAAGTTTTGATGTTAAGCTCTTCTGTGATGAAATTAAGAAAGCGGTAAAAAGATTGCTACCTCATGAAATAGAAGAACTAAGAGAGTTCGTGGTCGAAATTACCCAAAAGAGACCGCAGTTGAAGGTAGCTTTGAGCTATATACCGCATAACACAGATCACTTGCTGGATAGAGCTGTTTGACAGTGTTTTTTATCAAACACGCTTAAAAAATAATTTAAGCTATCAATTTTGTCATATCTTTGAAGCATCAGAAGAAGACAATGGCGCAACAAACGATAAGATTTTCAAGGAAGCATTCAAAGGACTTCATTAGAACACTTAACAAAAGAGTGAACAATTACTTTAAAGAGAACAATATCCCTAAGACAGGCAACGTCCAATTGTACATAAAGTCAGCAATAATGTTGAGCTTACTTATATTCCCTTACCTGACCATCTTCTTATTTGAATTCTCGGCCTGGTACAAATTAGGTTTATGTATCGTGATGGGCATTGGTATGGCTGGAGTGGGAATGAACATTATGCATGATGGCAACCATGGTTCTTATTCCAGGCGCAAATGGTTGAACAAGCTCATGGGCGGCACTGTTTACGTCTTAGCCGGTAATGTTTACAACTGGCAAGTACAGCATAATGTCCTGCATCATACTTATACGAACATCCATGGTCATGATGAGGACCTGGACGCTGGAAGGATCATTCGATTCTCAGAGAACGCCAAATGGAAAAAATTCCATCGTTTTCAGCACATCTATTCTATTTTCCTTTATGGGCTGCTTACCCTGAACTGGGCGATCACCACAGATTTTAAACAAACGCCCAAGTATTTGAAAAAGAAGTTAGCTTATGGAAAATTACCTTCCGCTTTCAAGCAATGGAGTTCCATCGCGATAAGCAAGGTCATTTACGCAATGGTCTGGATCGTCATCCCGATACTATTTACAGAATTGAGCTGGTGGATGGTCCTCATTGGGTTTGTAGCCATGCATTATACTGCCGGGTTGATATTAAGCATTGTATTCCAGTTGGCTCACGTTATCAAAGAAACGGAAATGCCTGTTCCGGACGAAAACGGTAAGTTCGAGCATTCCTGGGTGATCCATCAACTCTTCACCACCACCAATTTTTCTACAAAGAACAAGTTCATCAGTTGGTTTACCGGTGGATTGAACCATCAGATAGAACATCATATTTTCCCACATATCAGTCACATCCACTACAGCAAGATCAGGGAAATCGTTAAAAAGACCACGGATGAGTTCAATTTGCCTTATCATGAGTATAAACATATGAGAAATGCAGTTATCTCTCATTTTAGTTATTTAAAAAGCATGGGGAAAAGACCACAATTAACTTAAATTCCTGATCGAATGGAGACATTATTATCAGCAAAGATAAATCGCCTGGAAACCTCAGCCACGCTGGCGATGGCCGCAAAAACTAGAGAACTCAAACAAGAAGGAAAGGATATCATAGGCTTGAGCCTGGGTCAACCCGACTTTAACACACCTGATTTTATTAAAGATGCTGCTGTGCGTGCCATTGAGGAAAATTACAATTCCTATACACCGGTAGATGGTTATGGTGAATTAAAAGAAGCGATCGTTCATAAGTTCAAAAGAGATAACCAATTAGATTATCAAGCTGATCAGGTAGTGGTCTCTACCGGTGCAAAACAAACCTTGTACAATATCGCCGCTACGGTGCTGGACCCTGGTGATGAAGTAATCCTACCTTGTCCTTACTGGGTAAGCTATCGTGATATTGTAAAGCTGAACGAAGGTACTCCAGTAGAGATAAAGACAAGTATCGATCAAGATTTCAAGTTAACACCAGAGCAACTGGAAGCTAACTTGACCGAGAAAACCAAAATGATATGGTATAGTTCACCTTGTAATCCCAGCGGATCTGTTTATACAAAAAAAGAGCTAGAAGCAATAGCTGAGGTCTTGCAAAAATATCCTGATGTCCTTGTTATTAGTGACGAGATATATGAGCATATCAACTTTGGTGAAGCACATGTTTCTATGGCTAGTATCCAGGGGATGAAAAACCGTACGATCACCGTTAATGGTGTTTCAAAGGCTTTTGCCATGACCGGATGGCGAATCGGTTATATGGCAGCACCTCCAAGTATTGCTAAAGCTTGTACAAAACTTCAAGGTCAGGTGACCAGCGGTGCGAACTGTATCGCGCAACGTGCCGTGATAACCGCTTTAAAAGAATCGCCGGACAGGATACAACCTATGATCGACATCTTTGAGCAACGAAGAAAATTGATCCTGGACCTATTGGAACGTATTCCAGGATTTGAAACCAATGTTCCACAAGGTGCATTCTATGTTTTCCCTAATGTAAGCAAATTCTTTGGTAAGAAAATAGCGGGTAAAGAAATAAAAAATGCGACCGACTTCTCCTTTCTATTGCTAGAGAATGCCCATGTAGCCACCGTAACAGGCGAAGCTTTTGGCAATCCGGATTGTATCAGGATATCCTATGCAGCAAGTAATGAGAACATTAAAAATGCAGTTGAACGAATAAGAGAACTGCTGGATGGCGTTCTTTAATTAATATCTTAGACCATTACGAGCTGCTTTTAAATTCTAAGCTGTGAGCAATCCTTTTTCTAAAAGTTTTTCTGCTATTTGCACTGCATTCGTCGCTGCACCTTTCCTTAAATTATCCGCAACGATCCATAGGTGATAAGCATTATCTCTGGTGAGATCTTTTCTAATTCTGCCTACAAAAACATCATCTTTCCCATGACTGTAGATCGGCATCGGATATTTGTTGATCTCTGGCTGATCTTGTAGAACCACGCCTTTCGTGTTATTGAGCAATTCCTTGATGTTTTTGATATCGGTTCCTCGTTCTAGTTCAATATGAACTGATTCGCCATGACCACCTTCAACAGGAATGCGTACCGCGGTCGCCGTGAGATCGATATTATCATCCAGTATCTTTTTGGTCTCACGGGTCAATTTCATTTCTTCTTTCGTATAGTCGTTATCCTGAAAGACATCACAATGCGGTAGTGCATTTCGATATATCGCATACGGATAGGCCATTTCTCCTTTTTTGCCCTGTTCTTCATTTTCCAACTGATCAACGGCCGCTTTTCCCGTGCCGGTAACCGATTGATAAGTAGAGACGATGACGCGTTTAATCTTAAGTTCGCGATGTATTGGCGCTAAAGCCATCAATAGCTGAATGGTAGAACAATTCGGATTAGCGATGATCTTGTCTTTTTTCGATAATCGATCGCCGTTGATCTCCGGAACGACCAGATTGATGTAAGATTCCATACGCCAGGCAGAGGAATTATCCACCACCTTACAACCTATGTCAGCAAACTTGGGCGCCCATTTTTTTGATATATCACCACCGGCGGAAAATAAAGCCAAATCTGGTTTTTGTGCTAAAGCGGTATCGATATCAACGATGCTGTATGATTTTTTATTGAATTCTATTTTTTGACCTACTGATCTTTTCGAGGCTACGGGAATAAATTCGGTTATCGGGAAGTTACGCTCAACTAATACCTTGAGCATCACCTGACCAACCATACCGGTCACGCCTACCATTGCTACTTTCATGATCTGTTTTTAAAAGAATGGCAAAGATAATAGATAACTAATGTTTTGAATTCTTGTTTGTTATTTTGTTAAGTAAAAAAAATTGAGATTTGTTCATTACAAGTGCTAGTAAATTTAATCCTGAAATAATGTAGCGGTCTGTAAGGTCTGAAATGTCAAATTTCAGACAGCGTCAAAAAAGCTAATAAATTTAATTTCGAAAAAATTACAGTTTAAATAACTTTTTCAGATTATAATTTAATTCCTCTATTTTTTGATTGTTCAAATTACCTATAAGACCATCAACTAACTCTTTATCAATGGTTGCTATCTTATTGAGTCTTATCAAAGAGGTTTTCTTTAAACCATTTTTCTTAGAAGGCTCTAATTTAATATCAAATTTAGCGTACCATTTAAATCTTGTGGTAATAAAAGCAACTGTAACATCAGAATCATTGATGCTTAAGACAATTGGTGGTCTTTTTTTCTGACCTTTTAGATCTGTAAACGGGAAAGGGATTAGAACTATATCACCTTTATCCATCAGAATTTTTCTTTCAAATCATTCTCATCATATAGCTCTTCTTCTTCATTGAGAAAATCAAAAGAACTTGAGTTTGAAGTAAGTTCTTTTATATTTTCATTAATTAACTGGTTATCCAGTTTGCTTAATAAAAAATCAGCAAAATTGTTCACCTCTTCTAATTTTGCATTAGGTAATTTTTTAATCTTTTTGAAAGCTTCCTGAATTAATATTTCCCGGTTCATTACAATGGTTTACACAAAAATAATAAAAACTCATTTGATCTCTTTTACATAATTTAGAAATAGAATGCTAAAGAGATAAATTTGGCATTGATTACGTTTACCATCCAGCAATTTGAATTATTTGGTTTTTCAACTTAGGAATATGTTTTTTTTAGTACAGCCCAGATATTTTCATCAGAAATATTATCATAAGTGTGTATTATCTGATTCCTTAAACCTACTATTTTTCGAGCATCATCTATTGGGAAGTTGGGTTTTTCTTTAATGATCCTATTTACTGCCTCTCCAATTATCTCCAGATTTCTTTCAACGGCTCTTTTAAGTAAAACATCAGAACTATACTTTTCAAAATCTATTGAGCTATTCTTAAAATAGCTTTCTATTTCATCTATAGAAGATTTTATATCATATAACCTTTTGAGGACTTTCTCTTCCATATAGTAAAATACGTTCTCTATTTATAACTTTTTTTAGGACAGGATTTTTTAATGTTTGGATCTCGAGTAGATCAACAGGTCGATCAAAAAGGTTCTCCATTTTAAATTTGAAATCCATATAATTATCAAAATATTCATAAGGATCCACTTTTTGAAATTTTACCAAAAGGTCAATGTCGCTACTTTCATCCTCTTCGTTTCTTGCATAAGAACCGAAAACATAAATTTGATCAACTTGGTGCTGTTTACAAGCTTTTTTAATTTGATCAGAATAATTATTCAAGGTTAACATGTATTAAATTTAATGAAATAAATATTTAATAAAACTTCTCTGTTTAAATAAATAACTCAGTTTAAAAACAACGCTCAGCCAGAAAACTAAAATAACCAAGTAATACTTCGTCGTTGACGGTTCTGGGCGTTTTGATCTCTAAAAGTTGCGGTTGATCGTTCTTTAAAAAGAAATCCGATAAACACTGATCTAATTCACCTTCATTATCAGCATAATGATATTCAAAGCCATACATCTTGCACAAATGTTCAGCCGTTAATTGATGCGTGGTTTCAAAATACCGCTGGTAATAGGCTTTTTCTTTTTCGCCGGGCAGAATTCTAAAGATACCGCCACCGGAATTGTTGATCACGATGACCTTAAAATCATATGGTATATGGTCATTCCACAGCGCATTGCTGTCATAGAAAAAACTCAGATCTCCAGTGATTAATAATCCTGGCTTTTCACTCATCAATGCCGCGCCGATCGCTGTAGATGTACTTCCATCTATTCCGCTAGTGCCACGGTTGCTAAAGACTTCATGGCTGTTTTTAAAGGAGAATAAGTTCGCATAGCGAATACTGGAACTGTTAGCAAAATGAACAAGATAATCTTCAGGAATTCTTTTTATAACCCTATCAAAAACGCTAAAATCAGAATGATCGATTTGCTCTAAATATTGAGAAAGTTCATTTTCAATAACTGATTTGTATTGCAACCAAAATTTTTGATAATCGCTAGTTACATACTTAAGCTGATTTTTGTGCGAATTAAAAAAATCATCGATCGTAGTTTTAAAATGCTTGCTCAAACAGAAAAAAGTATCATTAGCGTGAAACGGATCTACATGGAAATGTCGCTTTGGTGGATATTTCCTCAAAAATGCCTTGATCTTTTTCGATACGATCATCCCGCCAAAGGTCAACAGCAATTCCGGCTGGAGTTTTTGCCAAAAGG
>Ga0209937_1000610_pt1 | contig 11042 bp, 7 predicted proteins | sample SalPon1_B_H2O_MG_FD_185699 | JGI IMG/M metagenome (GOLD analysis project Ga0209937, IMG submission 185699) | Salt pond water microbial communities from South San Francisco under conditions of wetland restoration - Salt Pond MetaG R1_B_H2O_MG... | ecosystem: Environmental > Aquatic > Non-marine... | reverse complement strand
TCGGAAAGTGAAGTAAATTCAACTTGATTAGATTGGTGATGTGGATGTTTTGCCGGGAGGCTGACTTCTGCACTCAACTGTCAAAGCGCGCAACGAGCTGCTCGATCTCCGCGATCAGCTCCGCGACCGCCTCGGGGTCGCCACCGTCGAGGGCGACCTGCAGCTGCGTCGACACCTCCGGTGCGGAGTACGCGTCGAGCGGGGGCTGGACGCTGCGGGTCGGCAACTGGCCGATCGTGATGCGCTCGGGTGTGCACACCGCATCCAGCGCCGTGGGGTCGCCGTCGGCGAGGATGAACCGCGTCTCCACACCCTTGCGGCCGATCCGGAACTCCCCCACCCCCGCGGCCTCCAACAGCTTCATGAGGACGTTCACTTGGCGAGAGGACAGTCGCTCGCCCGTCACCTGCGCGCCGACCTCCTGGAAGGCCGTCTGGGTGACGACGGGGTCGTGGCGCACGTACTCGATGCGCTCCTGCTCGCGGATGCGCTCGATGATCGACCGGTATGCAGGGGTGCCCCGCAGCGTCTCGAGGAACCCCTCGGTGCGCATCGCGCCGTCGTCGTCGGCCTCGTAGCCTATGAGCACCCCCTCGGGGGCGATGCGGATGAGCTCGTCATCGGTGACATGGACCGCGCCGATGAACCGACCGATGCGGCGGGCGCTTCGCTCCTTGTGTGGTTTGAATCCGGCGTGGTCGACGACCTCGGTGGTCGTCGCCGCCGAATTGAACAGCAGGTAGCGGCAGTACGGCACGAGATCCTCGGGGTCACCGCGGCTAGGCAGGTCGCTCATGCACAGACAGAATCTGCTGGAGAGTGTAAATCTAGTGGACAGTCACTTTCGACAGACATTCCGCCTGCATGTCCATTCTGAGTTACATTTACCCGGTACCTGGGTGATGTCAGCTAATGTGCAGACGTGACCATCTTCGGGACCCGGTGGAGGCGCCGCAGCGATGACCGCGACGTTCCTCGCCGGTCGCGACGGGCGCATTTGGGAGAGTGGCCGGATCGACCGCCCGGCAACCTGCCACCTCGGTGCGGGGCCGAGCCAGTTGGAGGTCGTCGTCACCGCGGTGGACGGCCGACCGACGAAGGCGCAGCTGCAGCGGCTGTATCGTCTGCGGCGGGATGGACGGGCAAACCCTTTGATCGCGGTGGTCGTCTACAGCGAGCCGGTCGCACTGTGCGGCCCCAGCGGGGAGGAGCCGCCGGTGTACCGCGACGTCGACCGCCACCAGGCCCAGCGCGTCAGCACCGCCGCACGAGAGAAGCCGGACCGCTTGGCCGCTCACCGATTCCTCACGCATGCGCTGCCACAGCTGGAAGACGCGATCGTGGGCATCCACAACCAGGGGCTGATGTCGCCCCACCAACTGCGCGTGGGGTGCCCGAGCGCGCGCTCGAGACGGTGGGCGCCGTCGACCTTCGCCTCCCACCGGAGCTCGTCGCGCTCGCTCGTCGCGAGCGCATACCCGTCGTACGGGGCGTCGGTCCCCGCGGTCACACCGAGGGCCGCATGCGGGCGCCACGCCAGGATGTTGGTGTCGAAGCCCACCATGACGGGGCGGTGCCCCGCGGTGAGGTCGGCGCAACCGTCCCCGACATTAAGTTCGTGCTCGAACGCGATACCGGCAGGCCGGTGACCACCGAGGGCCTACGGTACGATTACCGAGTGCGGGTCTTCGGCATCCCCACGCCGGAAATTATGCGGACCGACGACGCACTATCGATCTGGGGAACCTGATACTTCGGCTACTATGTCGACTATGTCAATTTGGAACGCCGCTACCCCCAATACTACCGAGACTACGGAGTTTACAAAAAAACCCTGCTGAACGACTAGTCGAGTGTGCCTCCAGATGCCGACTCCCACTTGGCTATACGTCGTCTAATCCATGACCGCGCCTCAGCACTCAGTGTTTGGTGACACACGGCATCGGGGCGTCGCCCGGGCGGACTGATCTGGCCGTTCTCTGTACCGTTGCGCCTTCCCGGCTGGAAGAATTCGAATGTGTGTTGAAAACCCCGTTGGCGAAGTGGACCACTGTAGGTGATATCACGCATGGGAACCGTCATGGCATGGGAATGAAACTCTCGAACGAGCATACTTAGAATCGGCGTGACTCGATCCATTCGAAACTGCACTTGACGGATCACACCGATTAAGACTTTATCTTGCCAATTTCTAGTAGTGAGGATATCAAATTTATTTATTGAAATTTAATACAAATTATTTGTTATTTATTCACAGATGTGACGGGTAACCGGTAGAAAGGCGATGGCCAATTCACGCTGAGCGATGACGCCAGTTTCCGTGAGTTAGAGCCGGAATATACTCCGGAGTAAGGCAAGAGCCTCACAAGCCAACAAGATTATTACAAAGTGGCGGTGGGCGAAAGGAATAATAAGGGGTTATTCCAAAATATTTGGCCCGAATAATGGTCCGGTGTCTTCACGTCGGTGCTGGCCTTGCTCGATGGTTTCGACCCAGGGGTGATCCGCGATTGCTTCCATGTCTTGCACGACGTCTTCACGGCGTAACGCTTCTACCACGTCAGCCGCTGTATCGAACAATTTACTATTCTTATGGAACAGGGACTGGACCTCGTCAGCGCTCTTTGCTTCAAAATGCCGGGCATACCAGTCCTCGTACTCCACGCCGTGTTCAGCCAGTAATTCAGCGACTGTGCTGGCCAAATCAGTGGCAAGTGGATGCTCGTCTACCTCGCTGAGGTACATCTCGTATGTTAACGCGTTCGCTAAGCTTTGCAATTCGGTGTAGACAGGCTCGGCATCTGGGAGCGCGGCGTATTCATTGGCGACATTCGTCACGGCAAGCAGCCCGTAGAGTTGCCCGAGCACAGAGCAGTGCGTCTTCGTGAGGGTCTCTGGAAGTACCACTCGCTCCAAAAAGTAACTGTCGAGGCCCATGTCACGGATTGCGCTGTTGAAAACCGAGTAGTACATGAACCAATTCACAAACTGGGTGTTGAGCAGCACCGACAGCGCAGGAAGGGAAAGGTCGGAGTCTTCGGGGAGCAGGATGTTCGTGACGGTTTCGAAGTTGTAGCTCTCAACCGGGTCGTAAACCGCGGCGATGACGAGGTGATCGTACGGGTTCTGGACGTGCGCGATGATTCTCTGCGCCATAACCTTCGGCGCTTCAAGACGCTGCTTGGTTGTGTCCGACAGATCGTCCACGTCGACGTTATCAGTCGCTGTGCGGGTGAAGTATCGTTGTATTTGCTTTCCGTTGTACCCGATCGGCTTCGACTGGTCATTGACACGGTTTTTGGTGCTGGCTCCGCGTCCGGAGTCGACTCCGTGTTCACCGAGTGTCCGGAAGTCGGCGTTTCCAAGACCTTCCGCGACGGCTTGCTGCTCGGATGAGAAACTCACCGGGAGCGTACCGAGATGCTTGGCGAAAGACAGTTTGATTTCAGCGGAGTCGTCAAGGTGGTATGACCCGTCGGTGAGCGGACCACATGTATATTGCTCACCCGTGTTCTCTATATCTGAGAGATGGATCGTGACTTGCTCGTGGTCTACGTTTCGGAACGCTTTCCCAAGATCAATCCCGCGGTGCATTTTCGACAGGCAGTACTCCCGGAAGTCTTCCCAGTTGGAGTTGTACGTGCTGGCTTTTGGAACGATGTAACTCAACTCGTTTCCGGTGAGTGTCCAACCGCGCTCGGTGAACATCTTGGCAACTTCACGTCGACCTTCGATGAGATCGTATTTCTCCGACAGCAATGACTGCTGCAGTGAGTCGATTGTGCTGCCGTGCGGAGGGTTCCCGATCACAACGTCGAATCTGGTGGTATCATCGGTGGTTGTCGGGGCGTACGCCATCGGGAATTCGAAGATCCAGTGAAACGGGTCGGTCGCCTCAATGTCTGCCGGCGATACCGGCCGTTCGATACTGACATCGCCGCGACCGTTCATCAAATCGAAGATGGATTTCACAGTGGATTCTGGCGGCTTACGAATATCGGTGTGGTACGCAGTAGTGGCCCAGTTCTTCTGCTCACGGAAACCAGCATTAGACACTGTGGTTCTTTCTTTGCTGGTCATTTCGCTGTCGAAGTCAAGGTTGCACTTTACTTTCCCTTCGACACCGGCCATCGCGGTCGTGAACTCGTCGTATGAATCCACGGTCTCTTCAACTGTGACGGCACTGTCCTGTGCGTATATCTGTGTGAATTCCGCGTGAAGTAAGCCGCTTTGTTTCGTAATAGTGCTGCGAAGTTCCTTGGCTTCCTTGCCGGACGCGACCTGGTAATCCAAGATGTTCTCGCGGTAGTCATTGACGGCTTCCGGGTACTTCTTCGTCTCACCGTTCGTCCAATCGAACTCCATGTGCGCGATGAGCGAGTCGTATTCCGGCTCAGCCACACCGATCAGGCTATTACCTTGCCTGATGTTAAAGTCGATGTTCGGCAGCGTCTCCACGGTTGGATCATCGTCGTCGAGATCTAGCGACATCGTGCCGGTGAGCCAGAGCCACAGTCGAAGCTTGCACACCTCAACTGCGCCGTCTAGCAAGTCCACACCGTACAGCGACCGGCGAATGATCTCCCTGCGAATCTCGTACCGGTCAAGATTGTCGGTGCACTTGTACCGCCACGTTTCGAGGATCTCTCCAGCAGTCATGAGGAACGCACCACTACCGGCGGACGGATCTAACACAGTCATTCCGTCTAACACAGCTTCAACGTCGTCCAGTCCGACCGGATACGGCGAGTCGTCTCTGTTCATCTCCTCGAAGAACGTGTCCGGATCTGGGATATCCGTTGCGTCCACGGCGGCGTAGGCATCAGCGAGCGCGGTTCGGACACGGTTCCACAGCGTTTCCCGCGTGTTCTCGTATGCGATGTAGTTAGGCGTATAGTACGCACCGACCTCGCGGTTGCCTTGCAGCATTTGCTCACCGCTGGCGGAGATATTCATCTCGTCCAGTTCCTCTAAGGACAGCTCGTCTTCGTCTTCGAGCTCACTCACCGTGATAACAAATTTCTCGAAAATGTGCCCGAGCACAGCCGGTGAGAGTTTGTTCGCCTCGGTTTGCTCAGCGGCCTCACTCGGCGCTTCTTCGATCAGCCAATTGTACTGATTGAGTTCATCAACGAGCACCCTCCAGTCGTAGTCGGTGGCGTCGAGATCGCGCTCGGTAATGGTGGTGTCGTCTACGGTGGCGATTTCGTGGTTGCGGAATAATCCGCCATTTAGGTACGGGTACGTGATCGCCACGCCGTCGGTGACCTGGTAATCGGTCCAGCCTTCGGTATTCAGGTGGTTGAAGAACGTGTCAGTGAGGAACGCGTAGAAGTCACCGTTGTCGAGAACCGTCTCGAACATTTTCTCCGGGGTGAGCCCGAATCGATTCCCGGCGTTGTCGATGCCATGTATAATGTCTTTCTTGGAGAGGAAGTAACAGAAGATGAGCCGGTCAATCGTTCGTTGCGCCGCCATGATACGTTCACTGTCACTGATTTCAACACCTTCCGGTGTTTCGAATTTTCGCGCAATATCGAGTCGAATATCCCACAGATTTCTGTAGAACTGGTCAACAACAGCTTGAATATCGAAAAGCGTCTCTAATCCCTCGTTGATGCCTTCGAGTTGCGTTTCTTTGCTTCGACGCGCGTCCGGTGCGAGCCCGATCGACTGGTTGAAAATGAACCACTTGTGCTCACCGTACCGGTTGTAAACGGCTACGCGTTCCTCAGCCTCGTTCCAGAACCAGTAAAAGTCGAAGTTCCGACCGATCGACCGGAGCTCGGAAACGATGGTCTGGTGACGGTCAGTGTCAATCTCTTCGAAATACGCTAGCCGGGCATCCGGATCAAAATTGAAGGCTACATCATCGCCTTTGATGCGTTCGGTGTCGGACCCTCGCCGATTGAAATATCCTTTCGATTCGAGGAAATATGAATCGTAAGCCGTCATGAAATGATATTGGTGAATCCTTGACTAACCCTTATTATAGCTTCCATTACAGTCGAATATTCGGCACGCAGCTCACTTGCCGTCGACATACTTGGCGATTGCAAGTGGACGAATCTCCACGCCGTCACCGTTCCCGACGGTTCCAGCTCGCTCGCTCAACGATTCGAGTTGCTGCCACCCGTTTCGCTGCGCAACTTGATCATCAATGTCCCGAACCATGTCGGGATACTCCAGAATCATCTCGCACGCCTGCTCAATCGTGTCTTCTTCATCTGGGCGAAAGACGTTGTTTTCTAATCCGGTAAGGATGTCAGTCATCACATCGCGCATCTCACGGTCGGTTAGCCGGTCACTCGCTTCGCGTGCTAACGCGTGAATCTCTCCAGTCTGGCCGAGGCTCCCCTGCACGGTTTGCTCACGCATCAACGACTGCTCGCGTTCCTCAATGAGCTCCTGAATGCCCTGCCACTCAGTGTCTGTCACTGGGGATGACTCCGACGCTCTATTTACCGCAGACTGGAACGGGTTCCACACCGACCGTGTGCCGCCGACCTCGCCAACCACACCCGGCGAACCCGTCTCATCGCTCTCCAACACCGTGTAGATCGGTTTCGACTCCGGGATCGGCACTTGATCAATTAGTGAAGAATCAATACCATGCTCGTCGATTGCGCGTTCCAATACCATATCGATACGGTCCCGTGCAGGTAGAGTTTCTTCCATCGTAGCCTCACCGCCGCCCTCACCCATCGATTGTTTGTACTCTTGTAGGTGTTCGAGGTACTCTTCTTTCTCCTGAGAATGCATCTCTTCGATGCGTTCGTCGTCCATCATCCACACCACAAAGTCCAGCCCTGCAATTTGAACGATGTTCTCTAGGCGCGCATCCAGCTTATCATATAATTCCAATTCACGGTCGATCGAAGCGGCTGGCATGAAATTTCTGACGTGAACCTGCTTCGGGTTCGTAATACGGAGCGCCCGTCCAGTGCGCTGAATCAACGCCGTCGGGTTATATGGTAAGTCGTAGTTCACTACCATGTCCGCTCGCGGAAGATTCACGCCTTCGGCAAGCAACTCAGTAGTGACGACCACGTCAAACTCACCGTCTTCGAACGACTCTACGAACGACTCTTTGGACTGCCCCATCTGCCCGTGAATCGTTCCAACGTCGATCTCTGGAGTTTCAACCGTAAGTACCTCACCCAGGTACTCAACGGTGGGCACGAACTCGGAGAATACTAACACCGGCTGATCATTCTGAACGGCTTCCTCAATCAGATCTACAAAGTGTTCTGCCTTCGTGTCGCTGGTCCGTGGAACCGTATGCTTGTCACCGGCGTATTTCTCCACCCGTTCAATCATACGTTTGATCCGGTCGACATCTTCATTCATCCGAGTCAAGATATCTCGACGTGTCTCGGACTCGACATCCTCGAACGCGTCCGTGAGCCGCTCAACACGTTCAACGTCGGTGCTGCGAAGATCTGTACCGGGCGACTCAGGCAACGCATCCATCATGTCACTCGGATCACCTGTGTTCAGCGATTCGTGGTTCTGCAACGCGTTCAGGTAAATTTGCGTGCGGTTCAGCAGGTTCTGCAGGCCTTCGTGGAACGCAACCACACTGCTTTCAAGCTGCTTGTACAGTCTCCATTTCCGGAAGAAAATCACGTTTCGGTCCGGGTTGTACGGCTCGTCGCCGACGAACGCGAGCTTCGCCGATTCGTAGTGCAAGTCGTTAAGGAACGGTACGATTTCATCGAAGATAATCCGCTGATACGTCCCGGGATACGAGTACGAAATCTCTTCGACGTCAGGATCTTCGTACGTGACGTTCTCACCGCCTAACTCCCGCAGATCGTCTTCGTATTCGTTTGCCAGAATACGCCATGTCAACTTCAGCGAGAGTTGCTGCTCAATCTGGCGAATATCTTCTAATAACTCGCGGTTGAAGTTCTCGTAGTCGTCAAGTTTCTTGAACCGCGATCGGGTCTTCATGTAATGCTGGTGCAACTCGTTCTTCTGGAACAGGCTTTGCCGCGCCCCGTTCCGGAATAGATCGATAAGTTGGAACAGATCGTCTGGGCTTAGGTTAATTGGCGTCGCCGACAGCAACAACACCCGGGCTTCTGGATTCGACTGAATTACACGCTCAAGGTTATTCCGACGGTTCGAATCGTTCCGGTAGTTATGCGCTTCGTCTACCACGACAAGCCGGTATTCCTCTGAATACGGGCGTTCATCGAATGTCGGGATATCGGCCTTATCGGTGGAGCGGTGGGTTTTCTGGAACTGCCCCATGCTCACCACGTCAACGTCGTCGCGGATTCCGAAATCACGCAGCGTTTGCTCCCATTCCTCAATCACGGCGTTCGGAACTACAGCCAACACGCGACCCTCAGTCGATGGCCCCACGCGTTGTGACCGAAGATATGTTTTTGCTACTTGCGTCGCCACGTACGTCTTTCCAGTGCCGACACTGTTCGCCAAGATGTACCCGCCGTACGATTCGAGACGACTCATAACGATCCGGTAACTGAAGTCCTGAAAGTCCAGCAGCCTATCGGTGGTTGCGCCGGGGGCGTCTTCCAACAGGTAGTCTTTGTCCAGCGCAGCAATTACCGCAGCGAAGAACGTATTGGGTGAGTAGTACACGCACCGCGTGTCCTGCACCTCATCAAGAATTTCGAGAACATCCAGATCGGTCGTTGCTGTCTCCCACAACCCGTCAAACCAGCTTCGGATACGTCGCCGGCTCTCGAAAGTGGTTTGCACTGGGAGTGAAAGCTCGATATTATTAGATAAACCACTTTTTGAGAAGTTCGCGCTGCCGTTCCACGTATCGTCCGGATTCGGCCCGTCACTGAGGTAGAAATTATAAATTTTCGCGTGGAATCGGGAATCCTGAACAACTCGAATCTCCAACAAGTCTCGTTGGAGTAAGTCACCAAGCGTGTTCGCGGCAGCAGAGTCATAGTCGGTAAGGTTCCCTCGAACCAAGTCTAGCAGTACGCGTTTGGTGTGGCTATCTGTTTCCTGCCCCATCACGATGCGGATTGGGGCTTGGGTGAGCCAGTCGTCCTTGTTTTGTTGAGAGAGAACGTCAGCGTCAAGTAACGCTTGGAAGGCATCGCTTACTTCTTCGAACCCGGAGAAAAATACGAATCCGGTGCCGATGTCCATGCGATAAACCGGGTCATCAAGTTCCTGTGCACCAAATTTACAATATCCGGCGATGATCTCTTGCAACGACCCAGATTGTTCGTCAGGTAAAAACCCGGCGTTGTTATCAATGACTTTCTGGTCCAAGTCTGAAAGTGGGTTGCTCTTTGACAATGTTAATTAAGGAACCAGCGCTGTTATAAAGATATCCACGCAAAACATACATTCTAATTTTTTATATCAAATGATAGATGTGGAAATTTGTTCGATCCAATTTACAATCAGTTCCATACCTTGCTAATACTTATTCCGTCAAATAAATTACCTTTCGGACTAAATTACATCATTTTTTTATTCGCTCTTATTGTTGGTAGGTAAAATAGAAATAGTGGTCTCAAATATTGTTTGAAATAATTTGGCTAATTGCCTTTAACAATCATTGGTTTAACCAGTTGAAACAGACTCCGTCGAATCGGCCTTCAGATCGGCGAAAATCACTTGTGTCGCATCCCCACCCCAGTTTACCGCGGTGACGACCGCCGCCTCGAATGCGTCCGCCGACAGCGCGTCGTATAGGTGGGGTTGGGTCTGGAGGGTGGTGACGACGTAGCCCGAGGTGCGAATCGCCGCGGGGTCGGTCCCCGCCGGCAGCCCCGCGAGCGCCTCATGTAGCGTAGCTGGCACCTCCTCGGTGACGTCGGCGAACGCCGCCTCCAGCGGCCGCGGCTCGTCGGTGAGCAGCCCCGCGATCGTGCGGTTCAGCACCGCACACCCGACGGTGCACCGGGGGTCCGCATGGGTGATCCGCGAGCTGTCGACGCTCACCGCATCAAGCCGTGCGGGGTCGTCGTGGTACGCCACCAATAGCGGCGCACACCGGTGTAATGCCCACCGTTATCGATGAGATCGACGCAACCAACGGCGCCTCGAAACAGGAGGTGCTCGAGCACTTCTTGGCTGAGGCCAATTCTGGGGCCACCGCATCTGACATACTTGTGGCTCTTTTGAAGCGGATCGAGGCCATTGCGTGATCCTGGACGGTGGACCCAACGACTACGATTGGTCAGCGGCTTTTCACATACATGGAACATGTCTCTGAATGTTTTCCCTGTATGACTCCGGCAGAAAACATAACGGGGATGTCGAGCTCAGCCACGTCTGGTACCCAAGTGCTCACCAGCCATCGGACAGCTGGGTCTGCCCAGAAGGGTCGATGTGGTTTCCGGTCAGAGCGCTTTGGCACCGAGGTGACCTCCCCGGTGCTGTGGCTCCAGCAGGAGTTCGGCATCGACCTGCGGTGCATCCGCGTCGACAGCTACATGCTGGATGCGGAGGCGATCGTCCTGGACACGCGGCAGATCTTGCCCGTGCCCGAGACCGCGGAGTACCAGACGCGCCGCACCCGCAAGGAGCAGGCGCAGGCGGGCAGCCGCCGCCCGCCGGCGATCGGGGTGCTGCTCGAGCGGGGGGTGATCACCGCCGGGGATACCGTCACCTTCGACACCGACCGGCTCCCCGCTGCTGCGGTCGAGGACGCCGACCCGGCCATCTTCTCCGCGACCGTCACCGGTGAGACGGGCCAGTCGGCGCTCGAGGCGTCAGATGGGGAGCGCCACTCCGTCACCGGTGCCGCCGAACGCGTGTACGAGAAGGTGACAGAGGAGGAGGCCCCTTCTTTGAACGGCTACAAATACTGGATGCTCGATGGGCAGACGCTGTCTGCACTGCGGAATGCGGACCGGTGATCGCACCCCCACACTTATTCCACACCATGATGTAATTCCTGTATGCAGCAGCGGGTCGAAAGCCGCAGCGGGGCAGGGTACGTCACCGTCGAGCGACGGATCGAGCTGCTGAAGAGCACCGCATCGTTCCACAAGCTGTTCGCGGACGTGCAGGAGCTGACGGCGGTCACCTACTCG
>Ga0209937_1000609_pt1 | contig 11055 bp, 12 predicted proteins | sample SalPon1_B_H2O_MG_FD_185699 | JGI IMG/M metagenome (GOLD analysis project Ga0209937, IMG submission 185699) | Salt pond water microbial communities from South San Francisco under conditions of wetland restoration - Salt Pond MetaG R1_B_H2O_MG... | ecosystem: Environmental > Aquatic > Non-marine... | reverse complement strand
ACTCCGCCAGGTTCCCGTCCGCATCCTTCCGCAGGTAGCGCGCAGGGAGGATGTTGTTGTACGCGTTGGAGGTGAGCCGCTCCTCGAGCGTCTCGCCATCGGTCCGCTTGACCGGCAGGGTCAGCGCGTCGACATCGGTCTCGGTGCCTCATCGGTGGGGTCTCCGTTGGTGGGTGATGTGTGTCATGGATCTGTGTCTGCGGACGGACATGTGGGACCGCGGGAGGGTGGTGCTTGGTCGTCCACGCCGCCGCGAGGAATCCCCCGATGACCCGTCTTGATTGCGCAACACCTGCTAACGCATCCCGGGTTAAGAAGGTGCCCAGACCACAGTGAAAGTGAAGTCGCCGACGGCCGATCGCAGCGCCGTCGCGCGGGTGGTCCGGGCGTGGGTTCATAGCCGTCGGGACCATACCTCGCGCATGTCAGACGAGCAGATGCAGCTGCCGGAGACCGAGGAGGGATGGCGCGAGCGGCTGGCGCCCGAGCAGTACCACATCCTACGCGAGCAGGGGACCGAGCGCCCCTTCAGCGGGGAGCTGCTGACGGTGGATGATGAGGGCACATTCCGCTGTGCGGGCTGCGATGCAGCGGTCTTCAGCTCGGCGACGAAGTTCTCCTCGAAGACGGGGTGGCCGTCGTTCCATGATGCGCTGGAGGGCGCCGTCGAGCTGCGGGGTGACGACAGCCATGGGATGCAGCGGACGGAGGTGGTGTGTGCGCGGTGTGGGGGCCACCTTGGACACGTCTTCGATGACGGCCCGGAGCCGACGGGCAAGCGCTACTGCATCAACTCCGCAGCGATGCGCTTCGACCCCGAGTGATCACGCCGCGACGAGGTTGACCGTCAGCACGGGCGCGTCGGCCCGCACGACCACCTCATGCGAGACCGACCCCAGCATCTGCTGGGTGTATGCGGCCTGTCGTGTGCCCATGACGATCAGGTCCGGCGGGTCTGCTTGGGCGTATGCGAGGATCTCCGCCGCGGGTGAGCCCTGTCGCATGGCGGTGGTGACCTCCGTGGCCGACTCCTCGAGGGACGCAGCTGCGGTCTCCAGCGCCGCCTCCCCCTCGGCGGTGAGCTCATCGGTGACCTCCGCGCGCATGCCCGCCTCCAGCGTGAGGAAAGCGCGGTCGTCGACGACGTACACCAGGTCGACCGCAGCGTCGTGTGTGGTCGCGAGCTCCGCGGCCAGCGTGTAGACGCGGTCCATCGCGGGCTGCCCATCTGTGGGGACCAAGATTCGATCGAACATTGAGTTCCATCCCCCGGGTGGGACCAAGGCTCTTTCAGGTGGGACCGTACCGCGGCGGGGGCACCCACATGAGGATATCGGCGGGCCACGCCCACAGCGGTCGCGCACGGGCCGGCGCGTGCCTGACCCCGCTGATGGCTCCTGCGGTCAGGATGCTGTGCGCGGACACAGGGTCCCAGCACGCACCTGCACCGCCGACCGGTGAGGTGCGGCAGGGGCCAGAAGCCTGAATCCCTCTCCCATCGTACGTCATCTATGCGTCTGAGTGACCACCCGACAGCATGGATCGACCAGCTGGAACAGCGACTGGAGGGCCCGCGCGAGGAGCTGCTTGCGCGCCTGCGGGCCGTCCAGGGGGACCTACCCGAACGCGAGGCGATGCTGACGTTCGCAGCGGAGACCCGCGATGAGCTCGAGACCCTCTTCGGGAGCCTCAGCGATGAGACCGCCCGCACGCTCGCCGGCGTCGTCGCAGCGGTCCACGAGCAGCTACGTGCGGCCGATGTTGACCTGACGATGGGGCCGGCCCGGCTCGAGATCAGCGGTGATGAGGACGGGATCGCCCATGTGCATGCGGCGCTGGAGGATGCGGTCGAGTCGACGCCGGCGGAGCTGCACTACACCCGCGGCGAGGGGATCGCGGTCACCGTCGGCCAGCAGCGTGAGGAGTGAGCCGCACGGGAAGGGATGGCCTCGGTACTCATAGGGCTCAGCATCGTCTCGTGACTGAGACCGGTGGTGTCGTCATCGGCCGGCGCCCGGCTCAGACCAGCTTCGCGAACGCGAGCTTGCCGCTCGTGCGCTCGATCTGGATCTGCACCGTGTCCCCCTCGGACGCCCCCGGGACGAAGATGGTGAACCCACCGAGTGAGGCGACGCCATCGCCCTTGCGGCCGGTGCCCGTGATCGTCACCTCGTAGGACCGACCAGCCTCAACCTCTGGGCCTGCAGCCTGGGTGGTGCGCGCCCGTGTCTTCGAGACCGGGCGGAACGCCCCGCACGCCTCACAGCGGAGCATGTCCACACCATCCTCGTTCACGAGACGGGTGTCGGGGAGCCCACACTCTGAGCAGACGACGTACTCCGCGACGTACTGGTCGATCGCCTCCTCGAAGTCGGCCACCGAGAACGACCCGTTGTATCGCGCGTGCGAATCCTCCAGCTGGCCGTTCGTGCCCAGTTCCCGTTGGATGTTGCGGTGCAGATGGTCGACGGGGCGCCCCACCGCATCGGCGATCTGGGCGATGTTGGTCAGGCGGGTAAACGCCCCGTCAGTCTCGCCCTCGGGGGCGGGAATCTGCAATCGCGACTCCGCCTCATTCCGCTCTGGCACCGCCTCGAGTGCACGGTCCAACGTCTCGGTGTACTCCATATGCGACAGGGGTGTGCGGGGGGTTTAGCCGTTGTGCGTCATGCGCCCGCGGGCGCCGGCGACGACCAGCGGGAGGGTGATCGTTGCATCACCCAAGACGGTGACGTTGCGCGCGTCCGGCTCGAGCTTGCCCCACGAGCGGGCCTCATCGAGCGACGCACCGGAGAGCCCACCGGTGTGCTCGGGGTCCATCGTGAGCTGCACCCCGAGGTCGTATGCGCCCGGGATGGTCAGCATGGTCTGCAGCGTGTAGTTCTTGGGCACCCCGCCACCGACGACGAACGCCCCCGCACGGTCGGCGGCGAACGCGCGGTCGGAGAGGGCGGTCATATCAGCCAGCGCATCGAGCGTGAACTCGCTGATCTGGCTGTACATCCACGCCTGGATGCCCAACACCGAGTCCTGGATGGCCGGGCAGTACACGGGGACCTCGTGTGCGGCCGCCGCGGCGGCGATCCCGGCGGTACGTGGATCGGGGGCCACCGCCGCATTCGCCTCACCCAGGCGCGCGGTCATCGCCGCGATGTCCGTCGGTCCGTCGAAGTGGGGGAACACCTCCTCGCGCAGGTGTCGCTCAAAGGCCGCAAAGTGCTCCTGAGGGAGATAGACGTTGTAGATCCGGTCGACGCCCTCCGTCCGCAGCTGCTCGTCATGAGCGCGACGGTCGCCCGTGTCGGGGTGACCCGCACCGGTGGGATGCGGCGCGCGGGGGTCGGGCCGGCCGTGGTGGTGGGCTCCGCCGATCGCTTCGATCGCATCATGCGTGAGCGTCGCGCCGGTGGTCACGAGGATATCCACGAGACCATCGGCGATCAGGTCCGCGACGATCGTTCGCATCCCAGTCGGCACCATCGCACCCGCGAGCCCCATCACCGTGGTGACCGACGCGTCGTCGAACATCTCGGTGAGGATCTCCACCGCCTCAGCGAGATACACCGCACCGCCGCCCGCGGCGGCGTATGCGTCCACCAGCTCCTCCACGCGCATCCCGGCGGTGACCCGAGGCTGCCCGAGAGGGGCCTCATCGAACTCTCGGGCGCGACCATCGTCCATGGCACAACCTCCACAGGCGATCGGCAAAGCGGCGGCGGTTCGCTCAGATGCGCACAGGGTGCGGCAGCCAGACGGGCTCGAGCCCCCACGCAGCAAGTGGCTCTGCCAGCGCCCGAACGCCGAACGTCTCCGTCGCATAGTGGCCGGCGAAGATGGCGGTGATCCCGAGCTCCCGTGCAAGATGGTGGTGTCGGTGCTTCGGCTCGCCGCTGATGAGCACGTCGTAGCCACCGGCTGCGGCCTCCTCGAGCCAGGCCCCGCCTGCGCCGGTGACGATGGCGACGCGGTCGAGTGGATCGGGACCGAATCGCAGCACCGTCGGCGACGCCACCGCCCCCTCCAGCTCCCCCAGTGCCGTACAGACCGCTTCGGTCGACTGTGGGGATGGGAACCGCCCCCCACGACCGATGGTGACCCCCGCGATGGAGCCGAACGGGTCGGTGTCCGTGACACCGAGCGTGCGCGCGAGCCCCGCCGCATTGCCCAGCGAGGGGTGCGCATCCAGCGGGAGATGCGCCGCGTACAGTGCGATCTCCGCGGCGACGAGCGCACGGACCCGGGCGAGGGTCACCCCCTCGAGCGGGGCGCGGTCCCCCCAGAAGACCCCGTGATGGACGATGAGTGCGTCCACGCCGGCATCGGCCGCAGCCGCGATCGTCGCTTCCGCGGCATCCACAGCGAGGCCGACCCGATCGATGGGGTCATCGGGTCGACCCACCTGGATGCCGTCAACCGCCCCATCCACGCCCGCATAGCTCGCGACATCGAGGAGCTCATCCAGCTGCGCGGCGAGGGTGCCCAGCTGCATCACTCCGCCCCCGCCGCATGAGCATGCAGAAACGTCCTGACGAGCCGAGCGGCCAGGGTCGCGGTCTGGCCCACATCACGGTCGGTCACCTCGACGATGTCCATACCCACACACGCCGGTGCGACCGTCGTGACCAGCTCGCGGACCGTCTGCGGCATCAGGCCGAACGGCTCAGGGGTGCCCGTCGCCGGCGCGAACCCCGGGTCGATGACGTCGATGTCCACCGAGAGGTACCAGCGGTCGACCGCAGTCGCCGCCATCGCCGATGCGACCTCACCCGGCGCATCGAGGCGCTTGAACGGTGGGCGCTGCACGTGCTGCCATTCGTCAGCCGACCCGGTCCGGGCCCCGACGACCAGCACCGCCTCGAGGTCCGGAAGCGCACCCACATGCCGCAGCACCGTCGCGTGGCTGTCGGGATCGCCCGCGAGCGCGTCCCGGAGGTCCAGGTGAGCATCGGCGACGACGACACCCGCGGCATCGGTGCCGGCGACACCCGCGCGGGTGATGGTGTGCTCGCCGCCGAGCAGCACCGGCACCCCACCCGCTGTGACCACATCGCGGATGCGGCCCTCAAGCCACGGGAGGTACTCATCGAGGGGACTGAAGGGTTCGACATCACCCACATCCGCGACCCCGAGTGCGCTCAGCTGCGTCCCCGTGTGGTGGTCGTAGTCATCGAAGTGCCCTGCGTGTGCTCGGATCTGCATGGGGCCGCGACGCGCCCCCGCTCGGAAGCTCGCTGAGCGGTCAAGCGGGGCTCCGACGAGCGTGTATGCGGCCGCATCGGGAGGCGCAGACGCCCCGGGGAACCGCACGGTCAGACGATCTTCCGCTGCCCCTCATACGCGAGGTACTCGATCTCGTCCTCGGGGCTGAGCGCCTCATCATCCGGGATGCGCATCGTGAACGTCTCGAAGGTGTCGAGGTCCATGATCTGTGCGTCCTCGCCGGTCACCGAGATGACCTGCCCCTGCTTGCGGTCGATGATCGGCACCCACACCTTCGCATCCACCGGCTGCGACAGCGAGCGCTTCTTGCCATCGAAGACCCCCCGCCCCTCCACACGGGCCTTCGCACTCCCGTGCTTGCCCGGCTTCGCTGTGCTGTAGTGGTTGATTTTGCACGGCGAATCGTCCATCATGACGTAGCTCCCCTCCCCGAGCTCGCGGACCTGCTTCTGCTCTTTGACCATGTCTCCGCTTCAGTCGATGCTTGTAAAACCGTTTGGAAGTCTGCCGTCTCAGTCCTCATCGCGGCGTTCACGGAGGCTCTGGCGGGTGAACTGGGGGCGCGCCCGCAACCCTCGTGGCCGCCGCAGTGCACGGTACAGCAGGAGGGTGATCGGCACGGTCAGCGCCGCGGCGAGCGCGGCGGGCAGCACGGTTGTCTGTTCGAAGGCATACAGGATGGCCGTCGACAGCGCACCCACCGCCACGAGCAGACCGAAGACAATCTGTCTGCCGAGCCGTTCGAACAGTGCTGCCTCATCATCGATCTGGACGGTCAGGGGCAGCTGGTTCCGCTCGAGTCCGCGGAGGACACGGTCGAGCCGTGGGGGGACGGTGATCGCCGCGCGAGCGGTCGCCGCGAGCTGGTCGGTCGCCTCCCCGAGCAGCTGCTGGGCGGTCTCCTCGTAGTAGCCCTCCCGACGGAGGTAGTCCGTGGCGACGGTGATGAAGTCGAAATCCGGATCCAACGAGATGCACACCCCCTCGACGACCGTGGCGACCCGGAGGATTAGTGCCAGCTCGCGGGGTAGACGCAGCGGAAACTCGTAGATCGTCGATTCGACCTGTGCGATGATCTCATTCACTCGATACTGCTCGATCTCCTCGCCACGAGCATCAGCGATGGCCAGCTCCATCACATCACCCATGACCTGTCGGTCCGCCGTCGGTGAGAGGGTACCCATCTCCACCAGGGTATCCAGGATCTGTTCGATGTCCTGGTTTGCGACCGCGACGTAGAAGTCCACGATCTGCTGCTGGATCGTCGAGGCGACCGTGCCGGACATCCCGAAGTCATAGAAGATGAGCGCACCGTCGTCGGCGACCGCGAGGTTGCCCGGATGCGGGTCGGCGTGGAACACACCATCGGCGATGATCATCTGCAGGTAGCTCTCCTGTAGCCGTGCAGCCAGCGCCGATCGGTCGATGCCCTGTGCGTCCAGCTGCTCGATATCTGTGATCTTCGTCCCGGGGAGGTACTCCATCGTGAAGACCATCCCACCGGACCGTTCGGGCACGGGAGCGGGCACACGTACCATCGGATCATCCGCGAAGTTCGCGCGGATCTCGGTGAGGATCTCGCGCTCACGAGTGTAGTCCATCTCCCGACGGATCGTCTGGGCGAACTCGTCGGCGAGGTTCTCCAACGAGAAGGCGCGACCCTGTCCGAGGAACCGTCGGATCACGGGGATGGACCAGCGTAACACCCGGAGGTCAGCGGCGACGAGCGATTCGATACCGGGCCGCCGCACCTTCACCGCGACCGCCTCGCCATCGTACGTCGCGGTGTACACCTGTCCGAGGCTGGCGCCGCTGATCGGGGTGGTGTCGAACGCATCGAAGGCCGCCTCCACCGGCCCCAGCGCAGTTTCGATCACCTCCCTCGACTCCCGCCAGGGAGCAGGGGGGACCTCATCCTGGAGGCTGCTGAGCACCTCGAGGTACGCGGGCGGGAGGATGTCAGGGCGGCTCGACAGCAGCTGGCCCAGCTTGATGAACGTCGGTCCGAGCGTCAACAACGTCGACAACAGTCGTTCTGCACGGCGCGTCTGCATCTCCCGTGTGACGTCACGGGGCCCACCCAGGAGGAGGAACCGCCGGCGGTCCCGCCAGTACGCCACCAACAGGGGTGCGAACTGGGTGAAGACGACGATGAACCGCCAGTAGGCCCGCAGGCTCACCACGGTGGACGCCCCATGGCCGCTATGCCGCCTCGACGGGCTCGATGGGGATCGTCGCGCCGCCCTGACCGCCTGTGCGCGGCATCGTCACCGTGAGCACACCTCGTTCGATCGTCGCCTCAGCTGCGTGCGCATCCACCCCGGGCGGCAGCGGCAGCTGTGCATCGATGAACAGGTCTCGGTCCTCACGCACGTACCGGAACGATTCGGGCACCTCCTTCGTGCGGTGGGCCGCGATACGCAACCGTCCCTCCTCCACGGTGAGCTCGACCGTCTCGGCGGTCACCCCCGGCAGATCGATGACGATGCGGTACGCATCGTCGGCCTCGAGGATGTCCGCGAAGACGGACGCAGGTAGCTGCCGGAGCGCGGACCGGATGGCATCCATGTCCACGAGAGGGCGCCGGGTTTCAAAAACCCGCTGTTGCCGGACGGTGGATGCTTTTGCGACCGCGGCCACAATGTGTGCATATGCACTCACACGCTGATGGGGACCGACACCACGATGGCTTTCGGAGGGTGACCACCGTGGAAGAGGCACAGGAGCGACTCCTCGCGGTGGTCGAGCCGAACGAGCGCACCGAACCGGTCCAACTGGTCGCGGCCGACGGGCGCGTGACCGCGACCGAGCTCAGGGCAGCCGTCGATGTCCCCGCATACGACCGTGCAGCCATGGACGGCTGGGCGGTGCAGGCAGCGGACACTTACGGCGCCAGCCCCCGCCGCCCGGAGCTGTTGGACGTGCTGGCGGGTGAGGCGGCGACCGCGCCCACGACCACCGTCCGTACAGGGGGTGCGGTGCGCGTACACACGGGCAGCCAACTGCCCGACGGGGCAGATGCGATCGTCATGCTCGAGCAGGCTGAGGTGGTCGATGGACACCTCGAGGTCACCAGCACGGTGAGTCCCGGGACGAACGTCGCACCCACCGGAGAGGATATCGGTGCCGACCAGGAGCTGTACTCGAGAGGGCACCGGTTGCGTCCATCGGACCTGGGGTTGTTGCGCTCGGTCGGCCGGGAGACTGTCCCGGTGATTGCGCGTCCCACGGTGGCGGTGATCCCCACCGGTGAGGAGGTCGTCGAAGCCGACCCGGGGCCAGGCGAGGTGATCGAGACGAACGGGCTGACGGTGTCGCGACTCGTCGAGCGCTGGGGCGCAGTGGCATCATACCGCGATGTGGTGACAGATGACCCTGAGGTCCTCGCGGCCGCGCTGCAGGCCGAGCTCGATCACGATCTCATCGTGACGACCGGGGGGTCATCAGTTGGTTCGCGCGACCTGCTCCCGGAGGTCGTCGATGAACTGGGCACGGTGACCGTGCATGGGGTCGCACTCAAGCCGGGGCATCCGGTCGCACTCGGGGTGATCGATGCCACCCCGGTGGTGATGTTGCCCGGCTATCCCGTCGCAGCGATCATCAACGCCATGCAGTTCGTGCGGCCGGCGATCGCGGCACTGCAAGGTGCTGAGCCGGTGAGGCCACCGACACGGCGGGGCGTGCTGGTGCGCAAGATCGTCTCTGAACCGGGGGTCCGCAGCTTCGTTCGCGTGCGGGTGGAGCGATCGGAGGCTGGGGACCTGCAGGTCGAGCCGGTCATGGTCGGGGGGTCGGGCGTGCTGTCGTCGGTCGCGCTTGCTGACGGGTGGGTGGTCGTCGAGGAGTCCGCCGAGGGCATCGATGGCGGCGAGGAGGTCACCGTCGAGTTCTGGGAGGGGCTAGGGTGAGCGAGCGTCGGGAGTTCCGTGAGCTGATCGATGCCGCAGCGGCGCATCGGCTGATCGAGGCACTGCCGATCGACCCGAGTGGTGTGACGTCAGTCCCGCTGGATGCTGCTGAAGGGCGCGTGCTGGCGAGGCCGAAGACCGCCCCGATCGATGTCCCAGGCTTCGATCGGGCCGCGATGGACGGGTATGCGGTGCGGGCGGTGGATACGTTCAATGCCACTGAGACCGACCCGGCCACGCTGGTGCTGGCGGGGGCTGTCCATGCCGGAGAGACACCGAGTGAGACCCTCGAGGCGGATGTCTGCATCGAGATCTCCACCGGTGCGGTGATGCCCGCAGGGGCGGACGCGGTGGTGATCGTCGAACGGACCGAGGCGACCGAGGGGGAGGTAGCCGTGTACCGGCCCGCCGCACCGGGTGAGAACGTCATGGCCGCTGGTGCAGACATCGCCGCAGGGACGCCCGCGCTCCGTGCGGGGACCATCATCACCCCCAGGGTGGTGGGGCTACTTGCAGCGATGGGGTGTGCTGAAGTCACCGTTCGCAAGCGGCCCCGTGTGGGCATCATCTCGACGGGCGATGAGCTGGTGCGTCCGGGGGGCTCCCTGCGCACGGAGGCGGGGCAGATCTACGATGTCAACAGTTACACCATCGCCGCGGCCGTCGAGCAGGCGGGTGGCAGAGCCGTGCTGTATCCGCATGCGGGTGATGCGTACGCGGAGATGGAGACACAGCTCCGTGCGGCGGCGACCGAGTGTGACCTGGTGGTCTCATCAGGGTCGACCTCCGCGTCGGCCGTCGACGTGATCTACCGGGTCATCGAGGAGGCGGGCGAGCTCATCGCCCACGGAGTGGCGGTCAAACCGGGCAAACCCATGCTGATCGGGCGGTTCGACAACAGCGCCTACATCGGGCTGCCGGGCTACCCCGTCTCGGCGCTGACGATCTTCCGGCGGTTCGTCGCTCCGCGCCTGCGGGAGGCTGCGGGCAGGCCGCCGGCGTCCGCACCGACGATCACGGGTCGGATGCTCGAAGAGGGGCGGTTCGGGGAGGGGCGGCTGCGGCTTATGCCCGTCGGCGTCATCGCCGACGCACACGGTGAGCCACTGGTGTACCCCGTCGACAAGGGGAGTGGAGCGACGACGTCACTGGTGGAAGCCGATGGTGTCGTCGCCGTCCCGCCGACCACCGCCTTTGTGCCGACCGACGAGATCGTCGAGGTGGAACTGTTCGACAGTGACTGGATGATGCCCTCGGTGCTGGTCGCTGGCGAGCCGGATCCGATGGTGACCGACCTGCTCGCGGACCTCGGTGAACCCCGCTTCCTGGCTGTAGGTGCCAGAGAGGGCCTCCGACGACTGCGTCGCGGCATCGTCGATGCGGCGGTGGTCACCGCCACCGGCGATGATACGGGGAGTGTCGGAGGCACCATCATCCGCCGGTGGGGAGCGTACACGCGGACAGACGAGACGCTCTCGCCGGAGGATGCCCTCGCAGACTCGGATGCCGCCGTTATGACCGTCGACCAGCGCTACGGCCTACACGCGACGATCGAGGCGTGGGTCAACGACCCCGACCGGTGGCGCCGGGTGCTCACCGGACCCGGCCTCTACAGCCCCATTGAGGCGGTCCGCCGCGGGGATGTGCAGGTCGGCCTCACCACGGCGGCCGACGCGCCTGCAGCTGTGTCGTTCACCCCGCTCGGCAGTGAGGAGTTGCAGATCCGGATCAATCCCGACCGAGAGGCGAAGGCGGGGGTCTCGCGACTCCGGACGGCCCTCGAGGCGGTCACTCCAGACAGCGCGTGAGGTCGCCCACCCGGTGATCACCCAGCACGCAGTGTCCGCGCCGCTCATGCCCATGGCGGTCGACATGGATGAACTGCAGGCCAGCGGCCCACGCCGCCCCGAGGTCCGCATCTCCATCG
>Ga0209937_1000608_pt1 | contig 11058 bp, 8 predicted proteins | sample SalPon1_B_H2O_MG_FD_185699 | JGI IMG/M metagenome (GOLD analysis project Ga0209937, IMG submission 185699) | Salt pond water microbial communities from South San Francisco under conditions of wetland restoration - Salt Pond MetaG R1_B_H2O_MG... | ecosystem: Environmental > Aquatic > Non-marine... | reverse complement strand
GTCTTGGTTAACTCAGTCTCGTTGAAATAAACCGCCACATCGTCTTCGGTTAAAACCTCAAACGGAAACGCATACGGCCCCACCCCGGCTGAGCCGGTGTAAGACACCTTTCGTGCTACTGCGTTAATGCTGTATTCGGCCATGCCTTATTCTCCTGCATATAATTCTGTTTTACCACAGACGGTCATTTAGCGGCCTCAACTTTTTTGTTCAAATTTGTGTTTTGTTGTAACAAAAGTTTTCGTGCTGCTGATCTGCGCTGTGAAACCGTGTTTTTGAGAATGCGCAGTTTGTCATCATCTGTTGGCAAGCCTTGGTACTGCTCGCTGCTAATTAGCCGGTCAAGATCAACTAGCAAAGTTGAATCAACGTCGTACTCAGGGTTTGATGGCAAACGCCCAAACTGATCTATCTCGTTAGTCAGTTTAATCCAATCGTTACGCTCTTTTCTGTTAAGCAAAACGCCATCAATTTTACGGGGCGTGCGAGAAATCCCGTCTCCAAGACGAACCATTTCCTCGTCTACAGATTTAAAACGAGCGTCCTGCACGCGGACAGGAGAAATAAATTCCCAAGCGTAACCTTTGCCAGCCTTGATTTCCTCGCCCCACAAATTCAAACGTGGCGGAACGTTGTCATTAAAAAGCGGGTTACCGGCTTGCGCCTCTTCAAGAGCTCTATAAAAACCACGAATCGCAGAAGGCATTTCTGTAATGTCTTCGCCAAACATTCCCCCCTCAGGGAGCATTTGCGTCTCTCTAAGCGTTGGGTCTTGAGTCCGCGTAAGCGCCCGAGAAGCAGACCCTACACCTGGCAATGCAGACAGACCTGCTTGTGTTACTTTTTCGCCTAAAAGCTCAGACAAAGCATCGAATTTATCTGCAGGGTTAGGCTGCATTAACGCCGTCTGCAACTCAGAAGCACCCTGAAGAAGCGGCATTTCCATAAGGTAGGACGCGGTGCTAAGCGTCGCGGCCATGCCCAAACGGTCAAGTTTATTCTGGTCGTCTTCGTACTGCGCGTAATAAGCAAAATCTGCTGCCATTGCCAACAAGCCAGACAATGGGTCAAAACGCGAATACGTCAATGACTTGTAACTGCCGTCATCCTGCAAAATGTTTATAGAGTAAGGCTGAAAACCTTGCCGTCGCATTGCTCGGCGAGCGTCTGGGTCAGACGGGCCTTTGCCAATAATGATGGTTGATTTGTCTTCACCGTCAAACCCAAACGCAGAGTAAGCAAACCCGCTCATGATGGTTGATCCAGTCGCAACCCTTGCCATAGCCATGTCGGCTTCGCGCCCGCCTTGTTTAAGAGTTTTGTAAAAGCCAGGGTAAGCGGCCATCAAAGGGCTGCGCTCTAAGGTGGCCTTCATAATGTTTACTGGCGTTCGGAAAAACGGCACAAACAATTTGGCAATAGGGTGGCTAATGGCCCCTTGGGTTTCTCCAAGCCAGCCTTTGAGGTCTTGCTGGAACGTGAGCTGCTTTGCCTCTTCTTCAGCCCTTAAACGAACTGACTCGGGCGGGTTTTCAATAACCTGCGCACGCTCTATTGCGGCTGCTTCTTTTGCTTCCTCAACAGTGCCGCCTGCGCGAATGGTTTCGTCGTAAATGTTGGACGACCGAATTTGCGCCTGCTCATACAGCGCGGCACGACTGGCAATACCTTTAAAAAACTCATCCTCAGACATCAAAAAACGGCCAGGAACTCGGACGTAAGCGCCGTAAGCATTAACCGCCGCCGGGCCTAGCTCGCCGTTTCGCGCCATTTCCAGAATTTCGCCGGGGTTACCAGTGGTGCCAATTGCTCGGCGAGTTCGGGCGTCAATTTTTGAACCAGAGGTAACTGGTGTTTCAGTAGCAAAAGCCTTGCCCGCAACTAACGTTGCATCTATCAGCGAATGCCGGATTCCTTCTAACCGCGCCAAACCCTCTCTTGCCCGAACACGATCTGCGTTGCCAGTCATTGACGACCTAGCGCGGCCAAAGCCAGACGCAACATAAGTCTCCAAAGACCGAAGCCCTTGGAAGCTTGCGTTGCCTGCAATGTTAATCATGTGGGTAATTGGGCTGCTGAGAATTGAGTTGATAAATATCTCAGACATTACGTCCATTGATTGAGCAGCCATGCCCTTTTCAACAAAACGTCGCTGCGCCTTAGGATCGGTAATAGACAAATACCGACGGCCTACCATTTCAATTTCTTGTGCGCTCTCGGCCCCAAACAAAGTCATTTCTTCTGTGACCTGAGGAAGCCCGCGACGGCCTGTTTCGCCTGCAATTTGCAGGGTGCGCCCTGCCTCAGAAACAGTCGCCGAGATGTTTGCAGAGATTTTTGAGTGCGCTGTTGAAAGTGCCAGCCTTGGTTCATCGCCGAGTCTTTTTCTGGGCCATTAGGCATCTCAAGTGCGCTTTCCCACTGACGCCGGGCCTGCTGCATAACCTGCGTGTGCGCCAGCATGCCTGCCAAAAAGTCTTCTGGCGGCAACGTTTCTCCAGGCTGACGCTTCATCAGGTCATACACTACGTCATCAAAACCTCTGGCTTCTGCCATGCTCAGCATGTCGTCAAAGCCAATGGTTCCGCGACGCGCATTTTCAAAAAGCTCTGCGTTGGCGTCTTTAAACCGGCTCATGTATTCGGCAGCGTCAAAGTCGCCGCTTACGCGCAGAATTTCAGGCATATTTAAGCCCTTGGTGTACTCGCCACCAAGTTGCTCATTGATGCGTTTTACTTCCTCCGGGTCAGCAGGGCTAATAACCAGCCTATCGCCAACCTCTTGAACGGAAGGCGGCTCTGAAGAGGTCATTGTTGCTCTGCGCTCTGCCTCAGTAACCCGCCTTCTGGTCGCGTCACCTATGTTGCGCAAAGCGCTGCCAATGCCCGCAACCTGAATAGGCTCAGGTTCAGGCGATGGCGTGGTTTCGTCATCCATTAACAAAGCTTCTGCCGCCGAACCTTCTGTAGGTGCAGCAGCATCGTCAGCTGGCGGCGCTTCTAAAGCCTCCCGCTGCTGAGATTCCCGCACAGCAGGGTCAACGCCTGATTGAGCCTCCCGCTCTTCGTCTTCCAAGGCCCTGGTGACTGTTTTGTTAACTTTTTCTTCTATGGGATTGCGAATCATAAGTCACCTTCCACTTGCGGGCCTGACGAGCCTTGGCTCATTTCTTCGGGCGAAGGTTCTCTGGTATTTGCAGAATTTCTTCCGCGCCTAGCTGGTCTAGGCTCCTGCCCGGAAACGCTAGTCCCAGGTAGTTCTCCAGATTCACTGGGATTTTGTACTCCTTCAGCAGGCCCACCACCGGATCGCTGCCATTCTGGGGGTTCGATTCCGCCTGCATGTTCAATTACCTCATTCCTTGCTTGATCAAGGCTTATTTCGCCGTTTTTGTATCTGCTCCAGACGTTGTCTACATATTGTACATTTTTCCCTTGCCCCTTGTACCTAGGGTTAAACAAGCCCCGCACCGCTTCCCACGTTATCGACTGCATCTCGCGTGGCAGCAACCCACGCTCTTCTGCGGCTCGACGGTAAGCGTCAGCGTAAATGCCATAAGTTCCCTTGGCGCCGGTTTTAGACGAGTTGGCAATGCCCGTTCCGCCAAAGTTATGTGTAACCTCGGTAGAACCGCCGGACAATGGCCGAAGCAAACCAGCGGCGACAGCGTGAGTATCAATTGTTACGTCACCAGCCTCATCCATTGGGGAGTAAATGTTGTTGTAAAAACTTCTTACCTTGTGCTGATCGCCCAGCATTGAGCTAATTGTTGCCCGGTCTGGGTTTTCCAAAATAGTAATGGCTTTGCCAATTTCAGAAAGAGAGCCCCAGCCCGTTTTGTACGGCTCGCCCGATGCAGTCTCACGCACGCCCAAACGCTCGCCCTCTGGGCTCAAGACGTAATGCTCTCGAGGGTTATTGGTTTCATCATAAATACGAAGCCACATTGCTTTTTTCGCAGGCGAATCCAGCTCTGCATAAGTCTTGTTAGCAATGTCATTAACAATCGGCTGGTATTTTTCTTGCCCAAAAATACGCGTGGCTGTTGTCATCATTTCGTCAGTCCAAGGCTCATTAGCTTTGGATGTGTGGATGTCAATTACACGCTGCCCTAGGGAAGCGTTCATAAACCAGTCTTTTTGAGGAGACAGTACCGCCATCACGCCTGCGGCAGCTTGGTCAGGAACGTCGTATTCTGAAGACGCTTCTTCAACAATACTTCTTGCGCCCTCGTACCACTGTTTGCTTCGCTGTCTAGTAGCTTCTGGCACCGAGTCATGCAAGTAGAGCAAGTTGTCTTTAACGTGCTCAACCAAATCCTCAGTTGCTTCTTCGGGGTTATCCCCTTTGTATCTAACGTTGGGGTATTCCTGAATAACCTGGGCGTTTTTGTTAAACGACTTTTGGTCAGCGCGGGCTGACTCTAGCCCAATCTGCAAACGAGATTCCATGGGGTCTTCTTGGGCGGCTTTTGCCGTGGGAAGCCTTGAGCTTACAAGGCCTTCCTCGGGCTGTGTTTGCTGACCTCGGCGCATCATGCGCTGAGCCCCTACAATCGCGTTATCAATTGGCTCTCGCGGATCAAACCCAGACTGCAGCCTTGTCCCGCCGCCTCGTTCATTAACACGGGCAGGAGCACCTTGAACATACTTTCTTAAAGCGCTTGCGCCAGCTTTAAGCCCAAGAGGCAAATCAAACCATTCACCCAAGACTCTGCTCGCGTCCTTTGCTGCAGTTTTGTTTTCTTCGGGTATAGGCAATTCATCTATTGTTTTGTACAACGTGTCTAAGGTGCGGCCAGAGCCGTACTCTTCAGAAAAATCGGCAAAAGTTTCCAAGGCAGTTGCAACGCCTTCCCCTTCCTCAGCGTCTAAGCCTTCGCCGATACCCTGCAGCAAGCCAAGCAAATCACCAGGCAAACCTGCTGTTACGGCAGCAGCTCCACCGGCAGTTCCAAGCGCCCCAGACGCAATTGTTCCGGTAAACTCAGATGCGCTTTGCGTTTCCTCTGGCACGCCCCCAACGGCAAACGGGTTCATTGATTCGCTTTCAAGGGACGGCTGACCCTCAACCATTGTTGGCTCTTCCGGCTGCGCCGCCGAATACATTGCCAATCCCTGATCATTGACAACCAAGTCGTAATCGCTAGACCCGGATTCCATGACGTCAAAGCGCTGGTTCAAAACTTGGTCAAACTGAGAAGCCATCAGTCTTCTCCATTCAAATCAATGAGTGATTGCAAAGCATTTAAACTGCTTTCGCGCATTTGATCGTTTGCAAAAAAGTCTTCCCTGTTTGCAACTTCATCGTATACCTGCTGAGCAGTCGCGCCTTGCATGTTTAACCTGATGCGAATGTCATTTCGCACTTCGATGCCACGCTGGCGAAGCTTTGAGCTATTTGACCCGCCCTGCTCTTCTAAAAGCTCGTGCTGCTGCTTAACAAAGGCAACCCGATCAATCGTTGGGTCTTCGTCAATCGCTTCATCAAGAGCAAGAATAATGTCCGCAACTTCTTGGTCAGCCTGACGCTGGACAGTGCTGTAGTTAATCAACGGTTTGTCTGGCAGGCCTCTTAAGCGTTTTGCTGTGTTAAGGGCTTGCCTATAATCAGACTGGCGCTGTTTCTTTAGTGCGCCCATAAACTCATTGTGTGTTGAATCACTTAGGTTCCCAAAAATATACGCCTCACTAATGTCGCTAATTGTTAGCTCGTTGTTTAGACGAAGCGTCCTAAGGCCAGATACTGTTTCTGGGTCATCAATCCCTGGCTGAGTTTCCAACACCTCCCTCAACTCTAATGCAGTTTCTGGGTCAAACTGTGCCATTTCCTGAACAACGTTTCTTGCAGTTTCAAAATCTCTGTTCAAACGAGCTTCGGTAAACTGATCATTTAACGTTTGGACTTTCTCTCCAACGCGGTCTGCCTCAATGCTCTGCTGGCGCTCGCCAAGAGCATCCTGTTCTGACAACGCAATATTTAGCTGGTCAAAAAAGTTTCTCTGCTCGTCTGAAGACAACGACTCGTAAGCAGCTTGCGCTTCCGTGTCGTCAAACGCGGCTTCGCCCGCTCCAACTCGAAGAGCCAAGGCTGGGTTTTCCATCGCTGTGTCGAGGACAACGCTAATTTTTGCATCCGTTGCGGCTTGGTTAAGCTCGTTGAGTTTTGCTTCGGCAAACTCTGGGCTATTGATTAGCTGGGCTACGGACATGACTTCACGCCGGTACATTTCCAGCTTTTGATCTACTGTAACAATTTCGCCGTTTTCATCGACTGTTGGCCCGGCTTCTACCAAATCAGGTAGCTGAGTAATTAACTGATCTACTGCGCCAATAGCTTCAATTTCTTGACTGTTTTTATTTCGTTTGGCCTGCTGTTTTGCAGCCGATAGGTAAGCAGAATTTCCAGCTACCCCGGCAGCAGCAGAAAACTTTTCCGCAGCCAACGGGTCAACTTCAGCAAGAATGTCAGTTTGCTGCTCAACCAAAGACGTAATATTGGCGCCGAGCGTATCTAAATCAATCTCGTTATTTTCAAACTGAGACTGAAGCGATGTAATTTCTTTCCTTGCGTCTGATTCAAAGCGCAAAGTCATTGCGTTTAATGCACTATTGCGAGCAGCGCTTCCAAAAACCGTTCGCGAATCACCCGGAACTAATTCTTCTACGTCTTGCCCAGACGCGGCAGCGTCCTGCAGCTGCTGCATAGAGGGCGCATTCAACGCGCCATAACGCTCGCCTTCTGTTTTGGCAACTTGCTCAGCGCGATTAAAAGCAAACTGCGAAACTCTGTCGAGGTTTTTGGATAACGTTGCACTAGTTCGCGCAGATTCCTGAAACGCCGCAGTAGTGATCTGCGGAATTTGAGCAATTTGAACGCCTTGTCGTCTGTATCGCGGCATTGCCATATTCGTTTACCCCTAACGAAGGAAGCTCATGTTGGTCAACTGGCTTGTCGTCGCAACATTGCTAACTTGCGTCCCTGGTGTCTGAGGGCCTCCAATAGAGCCTAGCGTTGCTGCCGATGTGCCGATAGTTCCAATGGCGTTCATGTAACCTTGGCGGCGGGCTTGAGACGCAGCGCTGCGGTATTGCTGCCTGTTAATTTCGCCGCTCACTTCAGACAACACTGCGTTTTCACGGGACAGGTAAGACTCTTCAGTTCCGGTTGCCTCTGCGTACTGCTTCAAACTAACCGGTGTACCGCTGTACGGGTTGATCCCACCAGCAGCGCCCCTTGCAGTTACAGTCGAAATGTTTTCCCTAGTATTGCGCAAAATTTGTACACCTTGCTGGCGATACTGCAAAGCTCTTTGCCTTCCCTGCAGTTCCGCTTGCTTCGCCTGTATTTCTTGCTGTTTTGCCCTAGCTTGACCGGCCTGAAATTGCCCAAGAGCACTTGCGGCTGACGCAACTGCGCCAATAGCTTTAAGCGGCCCAAGCGCGGCTCCTGCTGCTGCTAAAAATGCCATTTTATTGCCCCGTTGAAAGCTTGTAGTCCAGCGCCAGCACCGTCATAGGCAGCGGGACTGATTGACTAATTGTGATTTTTCCTTCATTTACAAAACCAAGCAACGGCCCAGAAGTTTTAATTCCAGTAAACGGCTCAATTGGAACATCTAGGTTATCGTTGCCAAATTGCCTAAAGGCAACCTGTTCGCCGTTAATTGTAACGGCAGATGACTGAAAATGTTCGCTGTTAATTTCTAATATGCGTTTTTTAAAACTGCGGATAGAACCTGACGCAAGCCTAGGCTCTACCGGCATTGTTTCTACAATCGGAGTGTAATCTAAACCTACTTGATAATTTTCTGTTGCTTCTCGGTCTAGCGTTATTTCTCCAGAAGTAACGGTTTTGTCTGCCTCGACAATGCCATCACGGATAACTTTGATAGCTTTATCTTCTAAAAATGATAGACCTGTAACAGTAGTTGCGGAGGTTCCTGTTTTGGCGCAATCCAGCGTTAGGTTGTCATCAAATATTTCAACGTAATATCGATCAACACCCTCTATAACGCGTTTAGTAACAACGTAAGTATCCGTAATATCTACTCCAACAGCCAAAAATTCGCCGTCGGTCTTCCATTCGGTAGCCGCGACCACTTCTTCAGATCGCAGCAATGTGTAACAAGCTATTGAACCATCTTCGCCATTTACAATCTGCAGCCTGTTACCTTCATCAGTAGACGTTGCGTTGCGCACAGCAATGTCTCTTGGCGATTTAAGCAAATGCGACGAGAGGACAGAAATCTTTGTTGTGACGTAACCGTTAACGGTGTCATTAAAAACAAAGTCACCGAGCGCTTTGCCCTGCCTCTGGACAAATACGGTAGCCCCATCAACGTGAACAACCCTAATTCCAGGCCGAGATCCGTTTGATGTCTGCTCCTGTACCGAAAGAGTTGATGGAGTAATTGGGTCGCCAAGCGTTTGCGGGACAAAAAACTCCGCGCCGGTGGTGAAAATTTGCAGGTTTCGGCCAGCGTACAAATCAACAATGGCGTTGAACCTGCCGGTGTCGAGCGTAGCCTCCAAAGCAGCGTCGTCAAGCGCTTCGCCGGGATCAAAATTAAAAAAGTTCCCTACACGGCTGCCCCACAAAGTAGATGGCCGGGAGCGCGAGCCGCCAAAATATAGCCGCCCTTCATAAAAAACAGCTGTACGAGGCCAGCCTCGCGTATTTGACCAAGTGTCCTCGTAGCCTTCCTCTAATTCCCAATCTCCTGAGTTTACTTGCGAGTCATCAAACAATGGGACTTCGGCAAACGCTTTTAGAGTTGTCGAATTTACAAATTCAATAACTCGCAACCTGCCCTGAGGGCTGATGTTGATGTATTGATCAACGTAACCAGCATCAAATACACCCGAAGAGGCCGTAACCGTAAGGTTACCGTCCGGTTGATCAAAGTTTAGGTCTGCATTAGGAGTGCTTAAATCAAATGAATACGCAAATTTCGGAATAAAACCAAACGTAAGGTCTTCGATTGACCAAGACGCGTCAGTTGCGCCACGCAAAATACGCTGTGGCGGCATGTTTTCTTGGCATATAATCAAGGTGTCTGCAGACTGAGCCCAGCACATTGTTGGGATTACAGAGTCAGTAATTTTGGGAACTGCAAAAAAATCGTCGCCGGTTCCGTTAATGTCTGTAATTTGAACTCCGTCCTTAAACACAAACATTTGCTGGTCGACAAAAATCAGCATATAGCTGTCATCAACCGAAAATTCAAAGTTTACTGTGCGGACGGCTGTGCCAGCGGATGATGGCAACTCCGCAATAAATTCTGTTCCTTCTCGCCGCTTTATGCCGCCCTGCGGCTGCACCACAACGTTAGTGGCCTTTTCCATGCCATTAAAGTATTGGTTCAGTTCGATACGCGCCCGCAGCTGAGGGTCGAGTTCACCCGAAGTAAAATTCGTCTGCGACCGGATTATGCGGCTCATCCGCGCACCGCTATTAGCGGGAAGTCCTCAATGCGTTCAACAGACTTGCTGCCGCCGTCAATGTTCATTGCTACCCGCATGTAGCCACCTCGACGGTTTTCTGATGGCGTTCCGTAAGCCTTGCGCTCGAAATATTCAGCCTTAGTTAACTGGTCAGTCACCGCCTCAGCAATTTCTGCTGCCATGGCGTATTTTAGTAACTGCACAAAGTAGGTAGGCAGCAAAGACTCGCCGGGGGAAAACTGATAGTCCACCCAGATGTCTTCTTCGTTGGTTTGTAGCTTCGATCCGATAATTTCCCAGCCGTGAGAAATGGGGCGAATGCCAGGATTGCTCGAGTTAAACACGGCCTTAACCCCCGCAAGGGTGTCGCCGGGCAGCTGGTACAGATACTTCCATTCAGTAATGGGCGTTTCTGTTAAACGTGCGAGCTGTACTTTTTTAAGCGACCACGACCAAGGGTAGGCCGAGATAATCGCGTCTTTTAGGTCATCGTAAATGCGATCACAAATCTGCGCCGCGTCTGTGCCTTCTGAAAACGACGAAAGAGGCGAAGCCCCCAGTAGGATTAGTGCATCCGAGCAAATGGATAGCTTGGTGTCGCCAGAAGCCATGAATCACCTCAGAGAATTGGCCCCCCGAAGGGGGCCGATTCATTTAGTCGCTGTCGGTAGCGGTGACGGTCAGCCCGTCAGTCACATCAACAACGCCGCCGGAGTTGCTAGCAACGTACACAAGGTCAACACCACCTGAGTGAGCAACGAAAATTAGATCGTTAACCTCAAGCGTGTCGGCCAGGTCGTTGAAGTAGCCAGCGGTATTTACGTCAGCAATAGCATCATCAGTTGCGTAGGTGTAAAGCGCAGGCGCGTTGCCCCGCTTCGACGCACCAATGTTTGCCCAACCATCTGTACTAAAAGCCATGATTCAAATCTCCTTACGATTCGCGGCAGGTGATTTTGACGATACCTTCATCGTCAATCGCCACTGCACCAGCCGAGAACATTGACGCCACCAAGAAGGAAGTCTTCTCAGCAATGTAGTCAACGCGGGAGGTCTGGTTCATGCCAATGCCAAGGCCAACGGCGTCACGATGGAACGCATAAAGCGTGCGATCGCTTGAGCCATCAACCGGAAGGCCGCCCTCGTCACGATCACCAAAGGTGATGAAACGAAAGCCCATGAACGTGTTGATCTCGCCGGTGACAAGCGCACGGACGGTGTTGAAGTCAGCCGAAGTAACCTCGGTTTCTCCAAGCAGCGCCTGCAGGCTGTTAGCGTGAAGCAGGAGATTCCGGCCTTCCATCGGCACGTTGTTCGTGTCGAGGAGATTCTTCGTCTCACGCAGCTTCTCAATGTTGAGATTGCTGTCCGTGCCACCAATATCGTTATCGACCGTAGCGGTTGTGCCAGAAGCGTCGAGCGCGTCCAAGCAAACCTGATCCATGCGACGGGCAATGGCGCCGGAGACAACCTGAACAAGCTCCTGACGCTCGTTAAAGTTGACTTTCTGCTGGTTGAAAATGTCCGAATACTCCGCAGCGATGTAGTCTTCCATCGTCGCAGTAACCTGCGAGTAGGAAACATTCAGCGGGGTAACGTCGGTCTGCGGCAC
>Ga0209937_1000606_pt1 | contig 11089 bp, 10 predicted proteins | sample SalPon1_B_H2O_MG_FD_185699 | JGI IMG/M metagenome (GOLD analysis project Ga0209937, IMG submission 185699) | Salt pond water microbial communities from South San Francisco under conditions of wetland restoration - Salt Pond MetaG R1_B_H2O_MG... | ecosystem: Environmental > Aquatic > Non-marine... | reverse complement strand
TGATCTATTGGATCAACTTGCTAATTCGGCAGACCCCAAACTCGCAGAAACCGCCTACCGAGCCACGGATTTGGTCAAGCGCGGCATAGTCGCCTATAGCTATTACGTCTAACGGTTAGGCTAATGACGTGAAGTCTGTGGAATTACTTTGGCGGTTACCGCTTGGCCTAATTGGCGGACTTATTGCCCTTTGGACATTTCCCACTGAAAACATCTGGATTTTGGCGCCAATCATGGTGACAGTGATCGCAGCAAGCGTCACAGGTGCGGGTTTCTGGTCGGCCACTTTGGTCGGTTTCGTAGCCGGAATGGCTTTCTATATCGCTCATATTGAGTGGATAAGCCAATATTTGGGGCCTGTTCCACTGATCGCTCTCTCGGTGCTGCAGTCAATCTATTTTGCCTTTGGCCTCGGCGCCTGGGCGTTTTTATATAACCGGCTCTCTAAAAAATCTGGTTTTTCGAACCCTTTAGTCCTAGCAGCCATCTTTGCCTCGCTGTGGACCGCCAGAGAGTGGCTTGCCAATAACTTTCCCTACGGTGGGTTTCCGTGGTCAAGACTTGCAATGACCCAATCCGAGTCGATCCTGGCCAACTACGCCTACCTGGGAGGGATGTCTCTGATTGGCTTTGCGGTCGCCTTCATCGGGTTTTTACTGTTTTTGGCATTTAGGCAAATCCGAACTCAGAACAGATTGCCAATTACTGCCGCGGTGGCAATCAGCTCCGTATTTCTTATTGGATTCGTGATTCCAATTGGAAACACTGAAAAAACAGGGGAGATGAAAGTTGCCGCGATTCAAGGAAACGCGAACGCAGGTCTGTTTGCCAACCCAGACCGGGGCAGCATCCTTGAAAACCACATAAATGCCACTGAATTGATTCCCGAAAACGAACTTGAAGGTATTGATTTGATTGTGTGGCCGGAAAATGCAAGTGATGTTGACCCACTGAGATATCCAGATATTCAAGAACAAATCGAAGATTACATCGCAAAATATTCAGCCCCGTTGGTCTTTGGAACAATAACCGAGAGAAACGGTGACGCTTTTAACTCAAGCCTTTACTGGGATAACCAGGGGTTGAGGGATTATTACGACAAAAAGCGCCCCGTTCCATTTGCTGAATATGTCCCTCATCGCGAGTTTTATCGAATGTTCGCGCCCGATTTGATTGATCTGGTCAACCGCGACTACGCCTTCGGGGTCAGGGATGGAATTTATGACTTAGAGCAGGGGACCGCGGGAACCCTGATTTGCTTTGAAATTGCAGAGGATGACATACCCAGAGAACTTGTTGACCAAGGAACCGAGATTATTCTCTCGCAAACAAATAATGCGGACTTTGGATTCTCGGATGAAACCTATCAACAGGCCGCAATCGCCAAATTGCGAGCAATTGAAACCGGGCGAGTGGTTGTCAACATTTCGACCGTTGGTAAAAGCGTGATTTTTGATGCTGATGGATCGGTAATTGATGACGTTGAGTGGTTTACACCCGCTGCAATGGTTGAAACTGTCGACCTGAGGACCGGCAAAACCCCCGCCATGAGTTTTGGACTGGGTCTTGAATTTTTGAATTTAGCTGCTGCTGCGGGATTAATTGTTTGGTCGGTTAGAACGAAACCTTCGAAAAGAAGAAAGAAAAGGCGCCGTTAGAGGTCTGCCTCGCCACGCTTTCTCTTAGCTCGCAACATTGAAATGCGCTCAGCCAACAACTCCTCTAATTCATCTTCACTGCGACGCTCCAAGAGCATGTCGTAGTGAGTCTTGGGTCCATCCTCCTGGGCGGTGAGCTCTTCAATTGTCTTTCCCTCAACCGCTCTGACAGCGGTTTTTGAGCAACTTGAGCACTCCCAGTTTTCTGGCAAATCAGCATCGGCTGCGAACACAACCTTGGTTTCGTGCTGGTTTGGGCAAATAAAAATCTGTTCCTGGCGTTCACTGAGGCGCACACCAGCTTCGCTCTCGAGTGATTGCTGGCCAATCCTCATACCGCGCATCGTCTGGTTCAAAATCTACCTCTCCTTGGTAGAGGGGTTGAACACAGGGGTGATGAATAAACTTCCCCGAATCTCAAGCTCTCAGGGAATTAGGAGCTAAATCAACTCGATCGGTAACAATCCCCGTTGCGAACCTGGATAAATCAAGCATCTGCTGCGGATCATTGATTGTCCAATAGTGAAGTTGGAGCCCCATTTTTTTTACCATCTGAACAAACCTGGGGGAGTCGAATTTCAAAATTCCGCGCTTCACGGGAATCTGCAGGGCGTGAAAATCACGTTTCAATGTGTTTGCGATTGAGTACCCCAGATGGTGAATCCCATAAAGGCTCAGAAATGTCTTTGCATCAGCACTGGTAGCTGTAAGCCTGTTGGTTTTGTTCAAAATCGCCTGTCTGGTTGATGCGGAGAAACTAGAGAGTAAAACTCGTTTATGAGCACCTAGCTCAACCATTACCTCAGCAGTTGGATCAATCGCATTTGAGGTTTTCAAATCTAAGTTGAACCTTGCATCGGGAAACTGTTGCAGGGTTTCTCGCAAGGTGGGGATAGTGCCACCCGAATTGAGCTTTACCGCTTTCAGTTGTTCAAGCTCCAGTTCAGCTACTGGCTTATCAATTCCGGCCACTCGAGATAAATCATCATCGTGAAACAGCACTGCAACTCCGTCTTTGGTGGCTTGGATATCGCTTTCTAGATGTGTTGCTCCATGAATCAGAGCCTGCTCGAAAGCAGGAATAGTGTTTTCATCAACATCTTCGCGATGTTGACTCAGTCCGCGGTGGGCCAAAAGGCAGAACTCACCATCAATGAAATACGACATCTAGCCCCTATGCTTTGGATGTGTTGAAGCCTATTTCCCTGAAACAGCTTATCCGAGTGCTGATCGGACTTTTCATATATGGCGGTGGGCTTGCACTGATGGTGTCTGCAGAGATAGGACTTTCACCCTGGGACGTGTTGGCCATGGGTATATCACTACAAACAACTCTCAGCTTTGGTTGGTCAACTGTATTGGTTTCTGGGCTGGTACTGCTTCTATGGATACCACTTAGGGTCAGACTAGGCCTTGGTTCAGTTTTGAATGCCGTGCTGGTTGGATTGTTTGCTGACCTGTGGCTTACGTTTTTGCCCAATTACCAACTAATAATCTCCAAAATCGCCGTGTTTTCAATTGGAACGATTGTGATTGGTATGGCAACCGGGTTATACATCTCAGCTGGATTAGGCAAAGGTCCCAGGGATGGCCTAATGGTTGGAACCGCAGAACGAACAAAAAAGCCTTTTTGGATGGTCCGAAGTTTTTATGAAGTCACTGTGCTACTAATTGGCTTCTCGCTTGGTGGGCCAATCGGTCTTGGCACAATCATCTTTGTTGTCTCTATTGGATATCTCACTCAGTTGGGGTTGAGGTTGTTCAAACTGGCCGATCGCCGCGGTATTGTATAGTTGCCGATAATATACATTATGTAAAGTGATATTTTTCTTATGCTGAGTGGGATGCTTTTGTCCACTCCTCCAGTTTTGCCAAGGACTTGCCCGAATCAATTGCCTGGGTGCATTGAAGATACTTTTGCTTCAATCTTTCTTTGATGTCGACAGAAGAAGTTGCCGAATCTTTTGCAAGGTCATATGCGACCAAACCGGCCGCTGCATTTAGCGCAACCATATTTTTAATTGAGTCTGAGTTTTCGAACTGAGTCCCTGAAAGTAAGTCAGTGGTGATTTTTGCATTCTGTTTCGCATCCCCACCAATCAGATCTTCAATTCTTGCCGGTTCTATACCCAAATCCGTTGCCGTGACCCTGTGCTGAGTAATTTGACCATCCACAATCTCCCAAATCGTGTTTTCAGAGCAGGTGGATAGCTCATCCATCCCATCATCTGCCCTAAACACCAGACCTGTCCTCCCCCGTTGCTTGAGCTCTTCGGCCATTAGTGGAGCTCCTTTTTCATCACTGACGCCTAATGCGGTCGCAATTGGTTGAACTGGGTTCGCCAACGGCCCTAAGAAATTAAAAGTTGTTGGAATTCCGATTTGTTTTCTGACAGGCCCCACATGGCGCATGGCGGGGTGAAAAACAGGAGCAAAAAAGAAAGTGATGCCAGCCTCTTCAAACACTTTCGTCACCTGCTGAGGCGATAAATCAAGCCTGATGCCTAATACCTCTAACATCTCACTGGCTCCGGTTTTTCCGCTAGCTGACCTCGAACCATGCTTCAACACTGGTATTCCGGTAGAGGCTGCAACTATGGAGGCCATCGATGAAATGTTCACGGTTCCAAACATGTCTCCCCCGGTGCCAACGATATCCACCGCATCACTGCCGGTTTCTAGCAAAACTGAATTGTCAAGCATCACATCAACAAGCCCTGCTAATTCCTCAACGGTTTCACCTTTAGCCCTGAGTGCGATGATAAAGGCTCCCATTTGAGCCTCAGATGCCTCTCCGCTCATTATTTCTCTCATGGCCCAAGAGGACTGTTTTCTTGACACGGAACTGCCAGCGAGAAGTTTTTGCAAAATTTCGGGCCAGGTTGACGACATGCCCAAATACTACCGCCAGGAGTGGGCGGAGCTAAAAAAAATAGTTTAGAATATTGCTATGTCTGCCACTAATTTGTCTGGAGCGCCGGTCATAAACCGCCCCAATGCCACATCGGTTGGAACGATTGTTTGGCTTGGTAGCGAAGTTATGTTCTTCGCAGCCCTGTTTGCAATGTATTTCAGCCTGCGAGCGGGAGCTCCCGATCTTTGGGAGAACGACACCCAAATTTTGAACGTTCCCTTCGCTCTGGTGAATACAATCATTCTTGTCTCTTCTTCATTCACCGCACAGTTTGGCGTTTTTGCTGCTGAAAGAATGCAGCCCAGGGCAACTGGTGCCTCCCCTCTTAAATGGGGAATGGTCGAGTGGTTCATGCTCACCTATTTGCTTGGCTCAATCTTTGTAGCGGGTCAGATTTGGGAGTACGCGGTGCTGGTGAGCGAAGGCATAACAATCAGCTCAAACTCATACGGTTCTGCGTTTTATCTAACTACTGGTTTCCACGGCCTACACGTGGCTGGAGGTCTGATTGCCTTCCTACTAGTTGTTGGTAGAGCCTTTGCCGCCAAGAGATTTGGGCACAAGGAGGCAACGGCAGCCATTGTTACCAGTTATTACTGGCACTTTGTTGATGTTGTTTGGATCGGTTTGTTTCTAGTGATTTACGTATTGAGGTAGGGAAATGTCAGAAAAGAAGTCAATTCGGAGAAAGCCATGGGCTACTTCTCTAGTGATCCTGCTCGGCCTAATTTTGAGCGGTGGAGGGTACGCCGCTGCAACAACAACTGTTCAAAATGAATCAGGCGTTGAGATGATCGAAGAGGGTCGCAAGCTGTTTTTGGCCAATTGCGCAACTTGCCACGGAACCAACAGTGAAGGAACCGATGCAGGACCCTCATTGATTGGTGTTGGTGCTGCGAGTGTTGATTTCCAGGTGGGAACTGGTCGTATGCCGGGACAAGCTAGCGGTGTTCAGCTTCGAAAAAAACCAGTTCAGTTCACTGAAGAGCAAATTCAAGCGATGGCAGTCTATGTAGCCTCCTTGGCTCCTGGACCTGCAATTCCAGATGAGCAGTATTTGGATAACACTGGGGATGCAAACCACGGAAGCATGCTGTTTAGAATCAACTGTGCAATGTGCCACAACGCAGTTGGTGCCGGTGGCGCCCTGACAGAGGGAAAGTTTGCTCCAGCTCTGGAGGGTGTAACCGAGAAGCACATTTATGAGGCGATGGTTACCGGTCCTCAGAACATGCCTGTTTTCAGTGACGCAAACCTCAACCCCGAAGACAAAGAAGACATCATCACCTACCTGAAATATGTTGAGGAAAACAACAGCGTTGGTGGTTTTGAACTTGGTTCAATCGGGCCAGTCGCAGAGGGATTATTTATTTGGATCTTTGGGTTTGGCTTCATAATCGCCATAACCGTTTGGTTGACAAGTAGGGCTAACTAGGAAAAGCATGAGTGATCTAGAGAAGAACAACGAACACGAAGAGGAAAACTTCGAGTACGACGGTGGTGCTGCCGTAGTCCCTACCGACAAAATCGAGGATCCCGGTCTTGAGCCACACAGGCCAAGAATGACCGACAAAGATCCAAAGGCTGCAGCGAGAGCTGAAAAGCAGGTTGCTGCCATGTTTGTGGTGTCAATTATCGGAGCCATCATCGCGGTCTGGGGCTATGTTGCTTTCCCAATCATTGGTGATGACCTATCCAACACAAGAAACAACGCCTTATGGGTTGGTGTTGGCATGGCACTGAGCTTGCTCGGACTTGGTTTCGGAGCCATTCACTGGGCAAAAACTCTTATGCCAGACAATGAAATCGTTGAGCAGAGGCACCAGTCACGCTCAGAGCCAGAAACTAGGGCTGCAGCAGTCGAGATTTTGAACATGGCTGACAACGAATCAGGTATTTCAAGAAGGAAACTAATTCGCAGGACCATGTTTGGAGCTTTAGCTTTCCTTCCAGTTCCAGCGATTGTGCTGTTTGGAGACCTCGGTCCAGCGGGTGTTGGCGACAAGATGCGCGTGACAATGTGGGACAGGGGCGTAAGGCTAACCCGTGACCCAAGTGGCGTTCCAATCAAGGCCAGTGAGGTGACAGTTGGGTCGACGTTCCACGTGATTCCAGACGGTCTAAATGATTTGTATCACAAGCTAGATGAGAAGGCGAAGGCGGCAGTTTTGCTAGTGCGCGTGAACCCTTCAGTTTTGAACGAGGCCGAGGACCGAAGAGACTGGTCCTACGACGGCATCGTTGCCTATTCAAAGATTTGCACCCATGTGGGTTGTCCAGTAGCTCTTTATGAGCAGCTGACTCACCACCTTCTATGCCCTTGCCACCAGTCGACGTTTGACTTGGCGAACCACTGTGAGGTCATTTTTGGCCCAGCAGCACGTCCTCTCCCCCAGTTACCAATCACTGTGGATGAAGAGGGCTACCTCATCGCACAAAGCGATTTCCTAGAACCAGTCGGACCAACTTATTGGGAGCGCTAATGAGCACTACTGAAACTAACAAGGAACAGAACCAGGGTTTTGCGGCTAATGCTGCAAACTATTTTGATGAAAGGACCAAGCTCGGCGGTGGACTAAAGTTCATCGGTCGCAAGATCTTCCCTGATCACTGGTCATTCATGCTCGGTGAGGTTGCCCTGTGGTCGTTGGTAATCACCATCATCTCCGGCACCTTCCTAACCTTTTTCTTCAACCCATCAATGGCACACGTAACCTATGACGGAGCATATGCACCGCTAAAGGGAACTGAGATGTCAATTGCCTACGCAAGTGCGCTTGATATCTCCTTTGAGATCCGAGGTGGACTTTTGATGCGCCAGGTTCACCACTGGGGTGCACTGCTGTTTGTAGCGGCAATGGGCCTTCACATGCTGAGGGTTTTCTTCACGGGCGCATTCCGAAAGCCTCGTGAGCTCAACTGGGTAATTGGATTCCTGCTTTTCATCATGGGAATGGCAGCTGGTTTCACCGGCTACTCACTGCCAGATGACCTATTGAGTGGAAACGGTCTGCGAATCATTGATGGAATGCTTAAGGGTATTCCAGTGATTGGAACCTCAGTTTCAAGCGGTTTCTTTGGAGGAGAGTTCCCAGGAACTGAAGTTATTTCCAGGCTGTATTCATTGCACATCATGATTGTTCCAGCCTTGATTCTGGTTCTGGTTGCGCTACACATGGCATTGTTGATCGTGAACAAGCACACCCAGTACCCGGGACCTGGACGCACCGAGGGTAATGTTGTTGGTTACCCTGTGCTGCCGGTGTATGCAGCAAAGGCTGCAGGATTTTTCTTCATCGTATTCGGTGTAATCATGGCCATCTCCGCCACATTCACCATCAACCCGATCTGGAACTACGGCCCTTATGACCCATCCCCTGTTTCGGCTGGTACTCAGCCTGACTGGTATATCGGATGGCTAGACGGCGCTCTTCGTTTGGCTCCTGGTAACTGGGATGTCACAATCCTTGGCTATGCCTACCCAATGGGCATCTTGGTGCCGATGGTCATTAGCTTGCTGTTCCTTGCAGTGGTGGCCGCCTATCCATTCATTGAGCAGTGGATCACCAAGGACCGTCGCGAGCACCACGTCTTGGACCGTCCTCGCAATGCACCAACTAGAACAGCGATTGGTGTTGCCGGAGTTTACTTCTATGGAATCCTGTGGGCAGGAGCCTCAACAGACTTGATTGCCTATCATTTCCAGATGTCTTTGAACCACGTGTTGATATCTATGCAGGTGCTGCTGGTTATTGGACCATTCATCGCATACTTCATCACCAAGCGCGCCTGCCTAGCGCTACAGCGCAAGGACCGTGAATTGGTATTGCACGGACGTGAGACAGGAAGAGTTGTAAGGCTTCCAAACGGCGAATATATCGAGGTTCACGAGCCTTTGGACAAGTATGAGCTTTATAAACTAGTTGACTACAAAGACTATGAACCAACCATCGCACGTCCTAACAAGAACGGAAAGATCACCGCTATGGAGAAGCTAAGGGCCTCCCTGACAAGGTTCTACTTCGAGGATCGCATCAGCCCTGTAACAAAGACAGAGCTCCGTGACGCTCAGGAACACGCTGACCATGACCTCACACAAAAAGAGGCACAGAAGGCACTTGAGCAGGCGTAACTAGAACTGCAACAGTAAACCCCCGCTTGGTTATTGCCAGGCGGGGGTTTTTACTAATTAATCTATTGCCCGTTCTCAGTCACACCATCAAAGACGCTCATCTTTCGTTATAACAGGCGTAAATTCCTCACTCTCAAGGCCGACCACGATTACATGATTCGCCCAAAAGGTCCTAATGCAGTTGAGCTTTACTGAAGGGGGAAATATTAGCTCGACCTGAGCCAAGCCTCCCCATTATCACGCCCTGAGCCGGGAACTGATGCCCGTAAAGCGTCAATAGGTTTCTTAGACGTTCAGAGGAACGTATATAAAACCAAACAAATTGAGGGGTTCTTTATATGAACAGAACTCAGCAAGCACCTGGGACTCTCTCCTACCAAGAAAAGCCGCGTCGGATTAGCTCAAGGTTATTAGAAGGGCTGCTCCGGTCGGTCACCAGGGAAAAGCCTGCGTCACCTAGTTATGTTAGATAAATGCATGCCCGCCAAGCTCAAACCTAGAGTCATTGAAAAAGTTGGCCACGGAACCTTGGCAACTAATTGACTAGTGTTTTTGATTCAGTAGGGCAATTAGAGGTTTTTAATGTGCGAAGCGACCACGGCTGTGTTCGTAAACCCAACCAATAATTCCGATGATGGAAAGTCCAATCCCGATGAAGAACAGCCACCAGTCCACAGCTAACGAAACGAAAACCACAGCAGATGCGGCTGAGACAATGATTGGCCACCAGCTCCAAGGAGCAAAGAATCCGACTTCACCGGCTCCTTCTTCAATTTCACCGTCAAGGTTGTCCTCAGGTAGTGGGCCTGCGTTTTTTAATCCACTCTGTAGATAGAAAGCTATGAAAGAAGTTAGGAAGATCAGAAAGCCGATTACGGCCGTTCCAATCGGCTCTACCAGGCCAAAATACAGCCAAGACCATGCAACATATCCAGCCGTTGCCACCACAAAAAAAGCAGTGAGCACCCATAAGAGATTTACATTTGTCTTCATTAGCTAATTCCAGCTCCCTGCTTCACGACCTGTTTGGCTTCTGGTGAGGCATATTCTGGGTGGTTCATGTCGAACGCTGGGCTCTCTGAACGAATCCTAGGAATTGAGTGGAAGTTGTGCCTTGGGATTGGGCTCTCTGTTGCCCACTCAAGACTTCTTCCGTAACCCCATGGGTCTTTCAATTCGGTCTTCACTCCCCTGCGCGCGGTCACCCACACGTTCCAGAAGAATGGAAGCATTGAAGCAGCAAGGATTATTGATCCGAATGAGGACAGGGTGTTCATCCAGGTAAATCCATCTTCTGGCAGGTACGTCGCATACCTTCTAGGCATACCCATGACTCCCAACCAGTGCTGAACCAAGAATGTGGTGTGAAAACCAATGAACAGCACCCAGAAGTGAATCTTTCCGAGTCTTTCGTTCAACATCTTTCCAGTGAACTTCGGCCACCAGAAATAGAATCCGGCAAACATTGCAAACACCACTGTTCCGAACACTACGTAGTGGAAGTGTGCAACAACGAAGTAGCTATCTGAAAGGTGGAAATCAAGTGCTGGGCTTGCAAGGATCACTCCAGTTAGACCACCGAATACGAAGGTAACGAGGAACCCTAGAGACCAAAGCATCGGAGTTTCGAAAGTGATTGACCCTCGCCACATAGTTCCAATCCAGTTAAATATCTTTACCCCCGTGGGAACTGCAATCAGCATTGTTGTGAAGGCGAAGAATGGAAGCAAAACCTGGCCGGTTACATACATGTGGTGGGCCCACACGGTCATGGACAATGCTGCAATGGCGATAGTTGCGTAAACCAGGGTCTTATAGCCGAAAATCGGCTTACGGCTAAACACTGGGAAAATCTCTGACACGATGCCGAAAAATGGCAACGCGATGATGTAAACCTCTGGGTGGCCGAAGAACCAGAACAGGTGCTGCCACAAAAGCGCTCCACCGTTTTCTGGATCAAATATGTGCGCTCCAAACCTTCTGTCTGCTCCTAGAGCGAACAAGGCTGCTGCTAGCGGTGGGAAACACATGATTACCAGGATTGATGTAACCAGGGTGTTCCAGCTGAAGATAGGCATCCTCCACATAGTCATTCCTGGAGCCCTCATAACAATCAAGGTTGTGATGAAGTTCACAGCACCCAAAATAGTTCCGAAACCACCCATGGCAAGACCAAAGACCCAGAGGTCTCCACCTATACCCGGAGAAAATGTCGTGTTAGAAAGCGGTGCGTATGCAAACCAACCAAAGCTGGCTGCACCCTGAGGGGTGAAGAAACCAGCAACAGCTATCAATCCACCAAAGGTGAAAATCCAATAGGAAAGGGCGTTTAGCCTTGGAAAGGCGACATCTGGTGCACCGATTTGCACCGGCATAATTACGTTT